>Ga0181520_10012658_pt1 | contig 10792 bp, 13 predicted proteins | sample PEATcosm2014_Bin_29_FD_132451 | JGI IMG/M metagenome (GOLD analysis project Ga0181520, IMG submission 132451) | Peatland microbial communities from MTU Mesocosm Facility, Houghton, MI, USA - PEATcosm2014_Bin02_30_metaG | ecosystem: Environmental > Terrestrial > Soil > Wetlands > Peat | place...
CGGCCTTGAGCCGCACAGTTACGGGGTGGATGCGAAGCATAATAGCAAGGTCTGCAACGTCCAGAATGTCAGATTGAACAGGTTCGAGTTTTGAAATCTGTCTTGCGGACTCCTCGTCATTTAAAAGTCGTGTCTTCATATGTCTTATCCGTTCTCGACCTCTATGTACGGGGCGGCGGGATGCCGACGCTGTGTAAGGATCGGTACCTCACCCCACAGGTGCCGAGCAGTGACCGAAGAGAACGAAGGTGTGTATGGGTGTGGACGATGTACTTGGCTTCCATGTGTTGCCTCCTATGTTTCACAATATAATTACGGTCATCGTGTTGTAGTTGTGTGTTCCGAAAGCCACCGATAGGTTCATACTTTTACCCCTGCACTTTCGGTAGTGACAATGACCTTTGAGGGTCTCTCCAGATGGTAATCACGCATTAAACACGCAAGCTCTAACTCTTCAGCGCGGCGACCCTGATAACCCTTCATGTATGAATCCACACGGGCATCAAACTCAAACGTTGTGCCAACCTCTAGCTCCCAAGCCCATGTACCTTCCTTGAACCAAATGTGGTCACAGGCCAATTCACCGTTACTTGCAAAGCACACATCCTTGAGAAGAATCGTCGTCTCTGGATACCCGTGCCAGTTCGAGCGGCTTCCGTACCGCTCAACCGTGCCCCGGAACCGCATCCGCTGACCATTCAGTTTTTGAAGTTCGTTCCTCATCATCCCTCCCTGTTCCCAGAATTACGTGCTGACCAAGCACCTACGCTTTCTCCTGTTATCCATGTTTGGTCTTTATTTCAACCCACCCCTTGCGGGGGATGCTACCCATCAAAGCAAGCCAGATAAGCGCGTGTCGTGGGCGAGGATATCTACGTACTCCCGGAGAGCATTGCCTCCAGTGTGGTCGGCACCGCGAGACAGGATGTCCTGCAAATCCTCGGCATAAAGCAGTGTGCATCCGTTATCGTTTCCGGCCTCAACTTCTTTCAGAGTGGTACGCAGTTCGGGCTCATCGCCGACCCATTCTGACGTGTCCGCGCCTTCCAAAATCAGAACGGTATCCTCGGCGGCGTGCTTTGTGTCGGTGTATTCATGAATGAAGCTATCCGTTGCAATCGTGATGTATCCACCAGCGTCTTCCAACACTGTGAGTTCCCGCAAAGCCTTTACTTTACTGGCATCAACGTCGGTCTTCATGTCCAGATTTGTCATTTTATTTCTCCATTTGCCTGCGGCCACGCTATGCGTGCCTGTGTTGTTGGTTAGAATTAGTATTCGTCTTCCTCTTCCTCGCCATCGCCAGCAACTCCGCTGGGCGGTTGTACTGGTCACCGACCGATATGGCGAAGGTCGAATAGTTGCTACACTTAGTATTTTCGCCTTGTTCTTATTGCCATCTCGGGAAGATGTTAGCTATTTGCAACATCGACATTTTCAGGGATATGAAGTTACGCGATATATTAAGCAGTTTTATTTCGGCACCGGCAAACAATAGGCAATTGGTGTGTTACTGATGACAAATTTAGGTTCTAGCCGGTTGTCAGACTTGTCGTGCTGGAATTCTGTTGCGGTTGCGATTACAGGGAGGTAGCATAATCGTGTTCACTGGGGAAGCCATGAACCACTGCGTTCACTAGTTGTGAGGTGAGGTAAGTATGGGAATCTGCGCGTGCGGCAAATCAGTCAAGGAGAACCGACTTCGATGCACCAGATGTGCTGCACTTCAGGTATTTGGTCTAAATGCAGGTGCGAATGAGAAAGAAATCAGATCAGCATATCTACGTCAAGTAAAGAAGTGGCACCCAGATCGGTTTGCGAAAGACAGAAGCCAACAGCAAGTGGCGGACGAGAAACTAAAGCGTATAAACCTTGTTTACAAGCGTTTGACATCACCACCCAAAGGTAGAGGCGTTAGCTCTCAGTCGTCCTCGACTTCCTCGGATATACCCCGCAGTAAAAGGCCCCGCTCTGCCGTACCTCAGCACAATGCAAGAGGCAAACAAGAACAGACGCCGAAAACTGAAATCAATCGAAGTGTCCGACCACAGCCTTCTAGTCAAGCAAAAACAGGCTATCCCCAGTACGACTTTACTAAGTGGGAGGCAAGGTTTAATAAACAGTCTATAAATGGCACGAACGCCGGGAGGGGATTGAAAAAGTGGATTAGTCATATGGCAGATCAATGCGCGTCAAACATCGCCTTTTATAAGAATTCTGCTAAGAGTCATGGAGTTGACCCTACGAACCCTACCTACATTACTGGCCTTAAGAGCTTGCAAATGCCTGAAGACGAACGCGCTGATTCGATTCGGCGATTGTGGTATAAGTCGGCCCCAAACGTAGAAGAGCGCAATCGTGCAGCCAGTGATCTGGCGCAGCTTCTCAAGCAGATGGAGCAACTGGCTGATTCGGTCAAAGAACTTGGTATACGGCTGCAATCTCAACGTTCAATGTTGATGACTCAAGACGGCTTCTTCGAGATTCCGCTGACTGGAATGCCGGAACTCTGCATTACGCTTTCGTCTTCACTGCGTAAAAGTGCTACCCTCGCCCGGAGGAAGTACATCTACCCTATAGATATTGCTGATTGTTGCACGCCGCTCGTTTTCGAAATGGAAGACCGATGCGGTCTTTCTCAAAAGGAGTGTCACGCCTTAATCAGATGTGCCCTGCTTGCTCATGGATGTACAGAAGATGAAGTGAGGCCATTTGACGAGGAGCTTATTGACCGGGGAACAATCGGTGCGAAGAAAGAAGCATTGATTGCTAAGGTCTTAAAGTCTGCGAACTATCTTTATGGAGAATCTCGTAAGAGCTAACTTCAACTCAAAGTATTCCTTCCCTAATACCGAGAAAATGTCGGCTTCATAAACTCAGGACATCTTCCCCGGCAGATGTCAGTTATTCCCTCATCCTTATAGATGTAAGGCGGCTGCTATGGCCAGTCTAACTAAAGGATGGGAGAAGAAATGAGCGACAAATCAAAAAATGAATGTACGGATGCTAAGTGGTCAACACAGCGCGGCTGTGACATGGTAGGCGCGGCTGGCTCTGCGAAAACCGTTTCAGAAACGGTTTCTAGTACCCCGGCAACAGTCGGAGTGGTCGTGCCATCGGCCATAACCAAGAAGATGAGCATCTCAGAGTTGATGGCGGTGATGGCACCGGCGGCTGCGGAGTACAACCAGTGCATCGGTGCCGTTATTAAAAATGAGGGCACGGCGCGGCGTCTCGAAAAGGATGTCCTCTACCCCGGACTGCTTCGGTACCGGGAGTGGATAAAGTCCACCCCTGTCGCTGAGCGCAAGCAGGTCACGGAACATTACACCCTCACCAAGTACGTCAAGTTCCTTGGGGTTGGCGATAGCCTCCTTCGGCTCTGGGAGTTCCGTGATAAGCATAAGAAGCTAGGGACGAAGGTATTGCAGCTCCAGCAGGAGGCTGGAGCCAACGGCAACAAGGACGGCGGCTCCAGCCAGCCTGCCACCAAGAAGCCTGCCTCCAAGAATCCTGAGACCAAGAAGCTGGAAGATGAGCAGAGGGAGAAGGAGCGGCTGGAGCGTGAACAGGCCACTGCAAAGCTGTTGCAAAAGAAGGCAGAGGCTGAACAGGCAGCAACCAATGCAAAAGTTGATTTAGCTGCGGTCACCAGTCTGGCCGGAGACGATCCGTCCGAGGCCGATATGGCTGCAATCGCTGAGGCTCAGGCCAAGGTCGATGCCGCCAACGCAGCGGTCGCAATGGTCACGGGGACTGCCCCCATTCAGGCTCCGCCCGTACCCTTCACCCGTGAAGAGGCCAACGCCGATGCAACGATGAGGATGACAACCGAACTTGTAGAGAAGCATGTCTGGCTTGCCCAGTCAGCGGATGCGTTCGTCCTCGTCCTCGCATTTGACAAGGCGATTGCTGAGGAAATCGCTGTACTCAACGGCGTCGTGGCGGTTAGCTGCACCAACGTCAACCTCGACGAGACCGCCGTCATCTTGCAGGGGGGCATTGACGGGAGCCGGGGGTTTCAGTTGTCGATGAAGCAGCCGTCTGAAGTTGAAAAGACGGACGCCAAGAAGCCAGTGCAATCAGAGACGACGGCGGATGAATTGGTCGAAGTAGCTTAACGCTGACAACTGAAGGGGGGTTGGAATCTCGGCCTCCTTTTTGCAAAGGTTGACCGCAACTTCGTAACCCTGCCTGAAGAGGAAGCGGCAAAGCCCTCGCAGCCAGATGTCGAGCCAAGCCGTAACCCCGTAATTTACGTATTTCAAAGGAATCGGTCATCTGGAGAAGTCACTCAACCTATCAGTAAATAATTAATTGTTGGCAAGTGAAAATTACCAATACGTATGTCTCTTGTAGAAGGTGCGTTTACGAAGCACCCGAAAGGAAATCATTATGGGCACAAAACTAAAACTACAAGCGGCACTTCAGCAGGTACGTCAGGCTTATCACGATGCCATCGCGGCGGCGATTAAGAACTCGGACAAGACGTACGCCGAGATTGCAGAGGAGTATGGCGTTTCTCAGCAAACGGTTTATCAGATTGCAAGGCTTCGTGGCCTGTGCCGTACGCTAACAACGGATGAGACCGCTGTTGAACAGGGGGGTGAGTGATGGCTATTCTTCTTGATCCACAAGGTCTCCTCTGGGGTAAGCGGGTGCGTAAGCTGAGCCTCAAAACGCGCCTGTACTATCCCCTCGTCCTCGGAATCACCAACTTCTATGCTCGCATCGAGGTCGATGGCGACTTCATCCTGTCCAAGCTGTCCAGCTTTAAAGACCCTGACCTTACCCCGGAGAGCATTAAGGGCTGGTTCACGGAATATGAAGCGGCCAAGCTGGCTCTTCTTTACCCGGCAGACACGTCTGTAGCGGAACCTGCCCTGTGGGCGCAGTTTGACACACCCGTCAGTCTGCGTCGGCAGCAGCCAACCAACGAAGACAACGCCAGCCCCGTGCCACCAGAACAGGTCTACTTCGCGTGGCTCAAGGGCATCCACGGGAACAAGTGGAACGAGTACAACCTGTCCCAGTACCAGCAGACCCTCTCAGAAAAACGGGCTGAAGCCGGTCGAGCGGGTGGTAAAGCCTCTGGTGTTACGCGGAAGCAAAGCGAAGCAAACGGAAGCAAAACGAACGGTGCTTCAGCAAACGAAGCTGTAGATGTAGTTGTAGATGTAGATGTAGACGTAGTTAAAGATGTAGATGTAGATGTAGTTGAAGATGTAGTTGAAGGTGAATCTTTAATCTATAACGGAAGTGAAGCTATATCCTCCTCTATGCTTTATCCTTTATCTATAAGCTCTAACGAAACAACAACAAAAGCAACAACAACAGCAACAGCAACAGCAAAAACCAAAGCCGTTCTAACTCCCCCGAACACGCCGAGCCCCCCTCTAGATATAGCTAACGTTTTCGCCGGGATTTGGATGAAGCTCATGGCTGTCAACCCAGTATGGGATAAGTCCAAAACGCCCAAAACCAATTGGGAGAATTTGCTCATAGCCGACTTTACCAAGCTACTCACTCAGGTTAAACCGCGTGAGTTACTTGAGATGTTGGCTTATAGTCAATCTCTCGGTCAACAGCAATATAACCGTACCACAGCAAATTTGGTGAATAACACGGCGATGATCCTCGTGAAAACCACAGCCGCCAAGAAAGTTAAAGGTTGGCAGGATATCTGGAATAGTTTCTTAACTATCACTGGTATTACCCCGGAGGATGAGCCGGAGGTTATAGATGATCCGGTGGAGTTTCTCGATAAGGCCAAGGTCACCACCTTCAATATTGAGATTGATGATGAGCTAACAACGGAATGAACCGACTCTACAAGATAGACAATATTACTAGAAGACCCATAACCCTATGGGACGGGAGGAAAGACCCACACACAGACAGCAGTGCCAACCCAAAGCGGTATAGCCCCGAATTAATTCCGTAGACCCTCCCCCAAAACGCCGCCCCCCCTCCCACTGTCATGGAGCCGGGTTACGGGGTTACGGGTTAATGGTTCCCCAGCCACACACGCCGTCCCCTCCATATCTTTTCCCGTCGCAATATACATCAGTAATAAAAAGTGACATTTGAATTCATGGTAGAGAGCTACAAGCTACAAGCTATGGCTCAGGAGAAAACCATGAAGATAACCAGATCACGCTTAATACAGGCAATGTGTACAGTTCGCGATGAGATATATGCTGCGGTGCAGGTTCAGCTTGCGGACGAGAATCTTACCTATCAACAAATCGCTAACGCCAATGGCATCAGCCTAGCCACCGTTCAAAGAATCGCAGAACGCTCAGGGATCACACGCCAAGTCGGGCCCCGCCCGAAAGTAAAAGAAGGAGTAGGGGAGGAGGAGACTCATGACCAACGATAGACAACTCCCGAAATATGTTGTCGAAGGCCAACTTTTACAGAGGCAGTCGGCAAGCACGTTCAAGCTTGAGGAGGAGCGACTAAACACACAACTGAACCAGCTAAATGAACTTCTTAAGAAGCGCAAGGAACGACTGTGCGACCTGCATCGTACTGTGCTGGATCAATGGCAAGAGGATGTGACCGCAGCAACAGACATCACCGCCGCACCCACTTCTGAGGAGGCTCCAAATGAAGAATGAAGAAAATTACATTGAACTCCGGGTCGCCTATCCCGGTCATCCTTATGTAGCTGTCCTCGGTCGGCGTTCCTCTGAATTTGGATTTCAGAGAATCTTCAATCCCTTTTACAAAGGCCGTGAGCGTCTGCCTGATGGGCGGCAAGAGCAGATTCACCATTTGCCAGACGCCAACCTGACATACGAGGTCGAAGAGGTGCGAGATGGGAAGCGCGTGAGGCGGTACGTTGCAACTCTTGAGGGCGACCCCAACCTTCACCGCATATGCGAGTACGGCGCGAAGGTTTACGCTCGTCGGGAGATGCCGCTTCGGGACGTGGTTGAGGAGTACCCCGAACGGCCATCGCTTGAACCGACAGAAGATGGCTAGCGACGGTCACGTTTTTGGGGTTAGAAAGGGGATATTTCTCCCTTTCACAGAGTTCCCAACTTCATCCATATTGCCCCCGATGGGTCGGTTCAACCGGTCAACTATGAATTGCACGAGGTAGAAGCGACCGAGTGCTGTCCGCTATGGGGCGAGAAATCAGGACGTCTCTGACGGTTCAGCGGGAGAGAGCAGCCTAAGCATCAGGTTCGCACTTGCCAACGGCCCCATCCTGTCGCACAATCAAGAAAATGACCGTCACGCTAGTCCGCTACGATGCAGCCAAAAAGGCTCTCGCCGCCGCCAGCCGGGTTGATGAAGCGAAAAAGATTCGCGACCGGGCGGAAGCCGTCCGCGTTTATGCCATACAAGCGAAAGACTTTGAGTTGCAGAACAGGGCGGCAACCATAAGGCTCCTTGCCGAGAGACGTGCCGGTCAGTTGCTCATAGACATGGAGAAGAACCCCGGTACACGGGGCGCGGGTAGACCCCGCAGGGACGGCACCGCCAAAAGGCGGTACTCCAGAGCTACCGCCAAACCGCCCACGCTTGAAGAACTGAATATAAGCAAGGTGCAGTCCAGTAAATGGCAGCGGATGGCGAGGCTCGTTGACGACGACACCTTCGAGGAGGCATTAAACCGGGCGAGGGCTTTTTATGGTGAACTGACCACGGCTGGCATGTTGCGAATGCTCAAAGTGGTCGTGAGGCCAAAGAGTACCCGAACTGAAGAAGACATCAACGAGGTTGCTGACGACCTCGTGCGCGAGATTGAGCGACGGCACGACCGGCTGAACGCTGTGGTCAAAAAGAAGGAACGGCTGAACCCGACGCTCCGTCGAAAATTGATTACCGCATTGAATCACGAGGCCAAGGTTGCGAAGGAGCTATCGGATGGGTTTAAGGATTTTGAGAACACTGGAAAGGCATTCCAAAGACAAATTAGGGAGCACCTAGCAACATTGGACGAGCCCGACATTGAAGAAAAACGACGACTGGCTTCTGACCTGAACAACGCAACAATCCGGGAGATTTCCCGTGCTGATTGTCGGGGACTCCTGCTTCAACATGAATGGTTGGCAACAATTGGTTCCGGTGAATTTTTCGTCGGCATGTGGACGGGGCCTTACCTCGCCGGTGCGGTCACCTTTGGGACCACGGCTGGTTCAAACACCAAGTCGTCCGTTTGCGGTATTGAGCATAAAGACAAGGTGATTACCTTAACGAGAGGCTGCAACGCACATTGGTGCCATCCTCACGGGGGTTCGAAACTCGTCGCTGGGGCGTGCCGCCTGATGGCGAAGAAGGGATACAACATCATCGTGGCCTATAGTGATGTCGAGGCTGGGGAGCGGAAAGGCGTTATTTACAGGGCCTGCAATTTCCTTTTTTGCGGAGAAACGGGGGCATCGGAACTGTTTAGAACCCCCGATGGGAGGGTGAGAGGTTCCCGGCTCGTATCTGGGTATACAAGAGACAGGTCTGGTGGCAGTCTGAAGTATCGCCGCACCCGCGCTCAACAAAAAGAGATGATGTTGGAGGAAGGCGTTGAATTTTATCGGGGCACACCGAAGCTGCGTTGGGTGGGCTTCTTCGGGTCGAAGACCCTGAAGCGGCGTCTCCGTGCGGCGTTGCAATGGGAAGTGTTGCCATATCCCAAACGCCCCACGGTCGAGGAGCCGGTTCAAGCCGAATCTGCCTGAGCCTTACAGAGCGTCTAACACGCGCTGTGATATGAGTTAATTCATGAACAGTCTGCTGATTCAAGCAAGGAATGCCACCCGCGACCCGAGAGATTGCCGCAAAACGATTGACACTCTGCAAGCCATGGGGTTCGGTGAGGATGCGTTCAAGGGACTTCATCACAAGAATGCGACTGATGCTCAGTTCGATGCCTACTGTGATGGCGTTAAGCAGTTCGTGGATGACGGTAACAACCACCGAGTGCATCAACGGCTGATGTACGTTCTGTCGTCGTGCCTCAATGGTGTTCCGCCGAAAGGAAAGAGTTTTCAGACTCTGGCGGAAGAGGCACGCAAGCTGATTCTGCCTGTCACATAACCAATTTGCACTTGGTACGTCGAGGGTGGCTAGATGACGGTAATCACTTTTCCCTCTCCGACCGCGTCTTGCATTCGTCAATGATGCGCTGTGCCAGTTCTTTGGGTTCACATCTATATTTCAATTTCACATACTTGTCCTTACTATCCTTCGCTTTGTTTGGAGTGATAACGTATTTACTGGGTTTGACATTACTTATCTCAGGCAATTCCTTCATCGGAATGAACCATGTGCAGTCGAAGACAGTCATATCCTCATTGAGCAGAGCGGCAACAAGGAAGGCGTGGTCTTTGAATGTTGCCTTCCGCACGTCGAATTGCGCTGTATTACCTCCGCCGTCTGTATTGGTGCGGCACTTCAACTGTATAGCGACCGAGTTACCCGTCTCCTTATCGAAGAACAGCACGTCTAGCCCATCATCGTCGGCAACGGGCTTGAACGGCGACAAGCGACCGTTGCTGGCCTTCATCACTGCATTGACCAGCAGGTTTTCGCCAATAGCACCGATTTGTGTTGAGGAAAGCTTTGGTGTTGAGGATGAGATGGACATAGGCTCGGTATACTGCTCCCGCCGTCAAACGGTCAAGCTTGGGGCAGTCCCACGCAGGGAACAGGGGCGGTTAGCCCATTGAGCATCGGTAGGCAAATCTGTTTCGCCGCCCCGCTTCAATGCCTCCAGTCACGAGATCGCCCAAAAGCCCCTCAGAGCGGTCGCAGGTGCGGCGGCACCCATCCACCTGCCGAAGGGAGTATTAACCTCAAGAAGACCTTTTTGACCACCATTATGAGGGCAAATAGCCCTGCTCTTGATCCTCGAACGTGCAGGCAGGGCAACGCGCCAGCTTGCTCACAATCGCCCGGCTTGAATCCACGATCACCACCTTGAGGCATCGTTCGAGCCGGGCATTCGGGCGTATATTGTCTCGTAGCCGGGCAAGCCGAATGAAATTCCGCCTTAGTTCTAACCAATGGACGCAGGAAGGGAGATTCTGAATGAGTCCGCGACCTTAGCCGCGTGTTACAGGTTCAGTTAAATGATGGCGACACCGTTCTATGAGAGGTACCATGCGATACATGGTTCAGGCTTTTCTCGTACTGCTTCTCGTTATCGAACCCATCGCCGCCTGCGCACAAACACCGGAAGCACAATCCGCTCTGAGCGTAAGCGGCGTGTCTTCGCCATCCACCTCACAGACACCGCAAACCACCGAGAATACTCCTGCTCAGCCAACAACTGCGGCCTCACCGCCCTCTACTCCGCAGGCACGGCAAGCACCAGACAGTTCCCCTGCCGCGCCAACCCCTGCGGCCCCACCGCCAGCAAAGACGACTAAGGCAAAGCCGAAGCGGCCCCATCTTTCAGGCTTCGACATCGGCATTACTGTCGCGTCTGGCTTACTCCTGTATATCTTCACGAACAAGGAACGGGAATGAGATAGTAGAAATCTGTTGGAATTAGTGGAGAATATTGGCAATTTGCAATCTTTGCGAGCCAGCACGCGATGTGGTTGAGCAGCTTGCGTATCAGTATTGGGCAAAGCGCGGCTACAAGCATGGATACTCGTTACAAGATTGGCTACGGGCGGAACAGGAGTTGCAGGAACGGGCTTCCTAAGCAGCGTAAGTTGCACTCGCGCTAGTGAACTGCTGCAAGACCGCAACAGAAGACAGCCAATACCATGTTCCACTTCTTCTGGCAGTACCGCAACGGTGGAATTGCTGGCGCATCATGGGACTGAAGAAA
>Ga0181520_10012659_pt1 | contig 10792 bp, 9 predicted proteins | sample PEATcosm2014_Bin_29_FD_132451 | JGI IMG/M metagenome (GOLD analysis project Ga0181520, IMG submission 132451) | Peatland microbial communities from MTU Mesocosm Facility, Houghton, MI, USA - PEATcosm2014_Bin02_30_metaG | ecosystem: Environmental > Terrestrial > Soil > Wetlands > Peat | place...
GCTTCCTCTATCGCGCCATCCAATGCGTCGAAGAAAACGACGAGCTCGGCCGCCGCTCCGCCGTCAAGCGCGCCGTCGACATCATCATGTACCTGCAGGCGCGTCTGCGCACCGACGTTGGCGGCAAGCCCGCCGCCGCGCTCTCCGACTTCTACACCACCATGTTCACCATGACCCTCGAAGCCTCCCACGTCGCTTCCTCCCGGCAGTTCAACGAGGTCATCGCCTGCCTGCGCAACGTCCGCGAAGCCTGGCTGGTCGTCGCCCGCGATCCGGAAGCCCAGAAGCTTCTTCCCCGCGACCTGCGCTCTCAATCCGAGCGCTACTCCACTCCCGCATCCGCGCCCACCCTTACCCCCGCGCGCCCGCCCGACGAAGACTCGCCCAGCCGCTGGTCCGCCTAGCTCCGCCCAACCACGCGCCTGCACCCGCGCGCCTACTTCCGCGCGTAGTCCTCACGCATCGGCGTAAAGATGTCCAGCACCTCGCTGTCCTCCAGCGCCGAGGCCTGATGCTCCACGCCGCCCGGCACCAGGAAGCTATCTCCCGGCCCCGCCTCAAACACTCCCCCCGGATGCTCGAACCGGATCCGCCCGCTGACGAGATACACCATCTGTTCGTGCGGATGGCTGTGCCGCGCTCCCACCCAACCTTTGACCATCGTGTGCCGCACCAGCATCATCGCCGGGCTATACGACATCACCTGCCGCCGCAACCCCGGCTCCGGCGTCGACATCTCATTCTGGTTCGATGGAATCACTTCAATGGACTGCCCTGACATGTAATTTCCTTTGCAATTCGTATTTCCTGATCCAGTCGGCACGGTTCCCTGCGAAACCAGGCGCCGAAACTCTTCAACTCAGAACTGCACCCGGTTATTCATCTGCGTAATCTCGGGCACATCCCCGCTCATTTCAATCGTAACGCTTCCGCCTTTCCATTCAGCTCCCGCCGGCAGCGCCAGCGCCACATCCTCCGTCTTCGGATACAGATCAATTGGCGCCTTCAGCGGACCCGCCTCCGCCGTCGCAATCACCTTGCCCGCACGGTCGCGCAGCACCACCTTCGCCGTAGGAGCATCCACCGCGCCCAGGCTATGCACCGTCACCTTCATCGTCCGCCCTTCAACCTTCACATCGTCGCTGCCGATGCCCAGGTCCGGCCTCGACCAGTACGGCACGCCCTTGGTCACCAGCTTCAGCTCAACCACCGTCGTCGCATGCGGCGCAAAGGTCAGCGGAATGCTCCTGCTGCGTTCAAACGTCGCCGTCCACTTCTTTTCCCCGGTCAGCGTTCCACCCGCCGCAGCCTGCACGCCCTGCGTGATCTCCCACTGGCCCGGATCGACCTCCCATCCCGTCATCTGCGTGCTCACCGGAACCGCATCGAGGTTGTACACAATGATCTTCACGTGGTCCTGCGTCGCCTCCGGCACCAGGATGCCCAGGCTGGTCGGTTTCGCCGGCGCCACAAACCGCCAGCTCACCGCGTTCCCCGGATAGATATGGTTGCGGATCAGCGCCACTCCGCCAAACCGGGCCCGCTGCAACTCCGTGTTGACGAACATCGGCCCCGCCGAATCCGTCACCCGGTCGATCCACAGGCTGCCCTCCGTGTTGATCCACTCCCGGTTCGATTCCGACTCCAGTTGCGCCCCATACCCCCGTTCCAGATACTTCGTGTCCCCGCTCACCTGCCACGCAAACGTCTCCGCGGATCCGCTCGCCGACGCCGCTGCCGTTGCCGCCACGCCGCCTGTCGAGGACGGTCCAGCCGCTGCCACAACCTGCTTGCCCCACGTGTCGCGCACATGCAACAACTCAAGTCCGTTGGCACTGATATTCGCCAGCGCCGACGGCCCCGCGTCCATAAAGGGCAGCAAATACTTCTTGTCTCCCGTCCATCGATACGCTGCCTCGAACATAAAGTCCGGAGTCGCATCGCCGCCCGGCAGATCCTCATCCGTCTTGAAGTTGATCTCCGTCCGCGTCACATACCTGCCGTCCGCCTCCTGCTTGCGGTGCGCCAGCATCCCGTCCACCGTCTCCAGCACCATCGTGCGCGTCTCCGGAGCGCCATTGAACAGCACCAGGTCCAGCGCCGGCTGGAACACCATGTACGACCGCGCCTTAGTCCATCCCCAAACCCCGCCCGTCGCCATCTTCGATCCGCTGTAATACGCCGACCGCACATGCCGGTGCCCGGCCGCATTCACTCCCGTCAGCCATTCCAGCCGACGCGCTGTCACCATCGCCCGTTCAATGTCCTTCGGGTTCCCGAAGTCCATCATCATCGACTGGCCCAGCACATTCAGTCCGTCCTCATACGCGTGCAGCTCATCGAACTGCGCCGTCGCCAGCCCGTTGGTCCACATCTTATTTTCGTACATCGCCTCCAGTTCCCTGGAGAGTGAAAGCTTCACCTTCTCCGGCTCGGTCCCCATCAACGCCAGCGATGGAAACAGATTGGTAAAGTCGCTGTCGTCGCCCAGCCCGCCGCCAAACTCCCCATCCCACGCCTGCCGCTTGTCGATGTAGAAATCCGCGATGCGCCGGAAGTAGTCCACATCCTTCACCTGCAGGTACGCCCACGCCGGCACCCCCGCCGGAATCTTGGGCGGCGTGTAATCCGGCTGCGCCGTCTCCGGATTCCATTCGTGCCAGTACTTCCGTCCCAGATCGTTCTGCGGATCCACGCGCAACAAATCCGTAATGTCCGCATAGAACCGGTTGTACGTATTCAGGTGCTTCGAATTGACGTGCTCTTCCGTCATGTTGGAGAAGTTGTCCCGCACCTGCGCCAGCCGGTCGGCCACGTGCTCCGGGATCGCATCCTTATAGGGCTTGAAGATCAGCCGCACGCTCGCGCCTTCCAGCGAACCCGCGCTGAACTCCGGGCTGGCCGACGCAATCGTAATCAAAATGCTCTTGTCGTTCGGCAGAATCCGGTCGCGCGTATCCAGCCACAGCGTGTGCGGCTCGCCCGGCTTCACGCTGAAGGTAAAGCTCATCATGTCGCGCATCGGCCACAGCGGGTCGCGCACCTCGATATTCATCGGCACGTACTCGCCATGCGTCGGCTTCACATTCAGCGCCGGCAGGTCCAGCGCAATCCCGTCCAGCCCCGCAACCATGTCGTCCCACGTATACGACGGCACATGCGTCGTCGTCGCCGGCATTCCTCGAAAATCCGCCGGAATAATGATGTGCACAATCGGCAGGCCGGAAGCCGCAGTCGCGACCGGCGCCCGTCCACGCGTAGTCACGCGCCGTCCCCCATCCAACGCTCCAGCCGGCAGGCCCAGGATCACCTGTCGCTCATCCGCCGGATAACGCCCGTGAATGAAGTTGATCAGCGGCGTCACGCTCGGGTTGTCCTCCAGCGATGCATTCACCGCCAGCCGGTACTTGAGCTGCACAATCCCCTCCGGCGGATTGCCCGGGTGCACGTAATACGCGGAGAACTCCCCAATCGGCGTCTCCTGCTCTGCATTGGTAAACCGCAGCTGCCCGGCGGTCACCGTCGTGGCGAAGCTGTGGAACGTCGTCTCCTGCCCGCTCGGCCGGTCGAACAGCGTCTTTGCCGGCAGCATCTTCCCATCCAGCCCCGCCCGCCGCACCGCGTCCTCGCTCGCATCCGGCGTCAGCAGATCCATCTTCCCAAACGCGCCGCCGCTGAACTCCAGATGGTTCCACGGCTCCTTCGGCATCATGAACGTGACCGTCTTGCCCGAGATCGCGTAGCAATCCCAATCCGGCAACTGGAAGTAGTCAAATCTCCCCACAATCCGCGACCGGTTATATACCCCCGGCCATGTGGTCTCGCGAATCCCATCCATTCCCCGGAACCACCACCGCCCGATATCGAACGCGTCGTTGATCTGCACCTTGCGCACCACGGTCGAAGCCGAAGTCAGCGGCTCGGGAACATCGCCCGGCCGGTTCCATCCGTAGTGGAACCACCATTCCTTCTGCGTGGCCTCATTCGCCAGGCTGCGATGGATCTCCGGAATACTCTGCGGTATCTCTCCCCGCGCGAGCGTAGCGACGTTGTCATCCGAAAGCGCCCGGTCATAGATGCGCAGCTCGTCCAGGTCGCCCCCGCGGTCGTAGCTGTAGGTGCTCTCCACGCCCGTTGGCCCGATAATCCGCGAGTGCGGCCCGAACTGGTCCAGCGCCGCGTCGAACATTCCCGTCGGCGCCTTCTCCTCCACCATCTTGCCGTCCACATAAAATCGAATGCCCGTCGTCTCATCCCACGTCAGCGTCAGGTGCACCCACTGGTCCGGCTTGGGAAAGTTCGGCATGTCGTACGAGACGCGCGTGCGCCCCAGGTTCACATCCGTCACAAACGCATCGAAGCCATGCCCGTTGTAATCGATCCGCAGCCACACCTGGTCCCAGCTCGAGTGGTCCGCATATCCCACGCGGAAGATCGGAAACGCCGTCTCATCCACCGGATCGCGCGACCGCCAGTAGAACGAAAGCGTCCCGCGCTGCGCATAGATATTGCCCGGCGCCCAGTACGACAGCAACTGGTTATTGCCCGCCTGGATGTACGATCCCTTCGCCCCGCCCGGCAGGATCTTCACATCGGACTGATAGTTCGGCTCGTTCACTCCGCCCGCCGCATAGTCGGCATTGAACCCGTGATCGCCCGAGAGGTAGAACAACAGTCCCGGCTCATTCGCCGGAGCAGCCGGACCAATCTTCTGATGCAACGGCTCCTGGGCATGCCCTTGGGGGGCCATCATGACGCCGGAAAACAAAAGCACGACAGACAATACGCGCAAGACTCGCATCACAATTCACACCCCGACCCCGAATCGATTTCCACGCAGCCAACCGCATCGCAGCGCCGCGGAGCGCCCGCACGCCACTTCAGTCAGCCTGAAGTGGTCGGACAAGCCACGCGAAATTGTCGGTCAAGAAATTGAATTTGGCAAACGACGCGAAATCAGCATTGCACGGCCAATTCCCAACCAGCCGACGCCGCGACGTTCCCGGCTCAGTCCCTCAGCGTCGCTCGCCGCTAGTTTCCACCCAGTCCACTTCGCGCCTTCGCCGCCATCGCCGCCTCCGCCGCGGCCGCCTTCGCCGCCCACGCCTCATACGTAAGCTGGTCCTTCATCGCCGCCCAGTCCGAGTCCGGCAGCACCATCAGGTCTTCGCGCTTGATGTTCGGCAGCCCCACATCCAGAGCGTCCACGCCGCCCTCGCGCTCCTCGCGCATCTCGCTCGTCCCCACTGTGACCCCGTTCGCCTTCGCCCACTCCGACACCTTCACCGTCGCCATCGACCCAATCTGCTTTTCCATCCAGATCCCGAAGTGAATATTCTGCTCCAGCCACAACGCCGCATCGCGATTCTCCCAGCTCGGCCGATGGCTCACCCCCGGATAAAACACCGTCGTAAACATGTCCTGATCCGTCCCGCGCACCGCAATCGCCCGCGCCTTCACCTCGTCGAACCACGCCGGCTCATGGTGCGGGATGTCCATCACCGTATCCACCATGCCGTTCATGACGTACATGGGCCCGCGCTCCGCATTCAGCGCATACAGAATCGCGCTCCGATCGCCAATCCCGGCAAGCGCCCGGTACGGCGGTCCCTGGCACGGCAGTTGTCCCGAATCGAAATACCCTCCCGGCCCATCGAACACGCCGCCCCCGCTCAGCACCACCGCGTGGATCCGCGGATCGATCGCCCCCGCGATCCCCGTCACAAACGACCCCATCGAATACCCCATCACCGCAATCCGCTTCGCATCCACCTCCGGCTGCTGGCTCAGGTAGCTCACGCCCTGCATCAGGTCCACCTGCATCAATCCGGCAACCCGCTGTCCCCAGTCGGTCGCCGGAACCCCCTCCGGCGGAATCACCCGCTTGTCATGCGAACTCGCCCGCGACTTCTTGTCGATGTTGCGTTCCCCCTCGCCAATCATGTCGTACGTCACCACCACCGCTCCCGCCTTGGCGTACTCCATCCCCGTATACATCGCGTACCAGCCAAACTTGTCCGACCCATGCCCATTCACCATCAGGATCCCCGGCAGCTTGCCCTTCCACTTCGCCACCTTCGGGTCCGGCCGATACACAATCGCCGTCACCAGCATTCCGTCCATCGTGTGGTACGTCACCCGGTCCGCCAGCACTCCCGGCGTCGGCGAAAAGGTCGACCAGGTCTTCGCATCCAGCGTCGGAAGTTGGTCCGGCACGTACAAAATCCTCCGAATCTCTTCCCGCCACGCAGCCAGCCGCGCCGTATTCTGCTTCGCCGTCAATTCCGACGCCGGCTTCTCCGCCGGAACCGCCGCGCCCACTCCGCCGGTATGCCCGCCCGGCGCTCCCGCAACCGCGCCCGCTGGCGCCGGCGCTTGCCCCCAGCTCCATCCGGCAACGCTCACCGCCAGCCCCACTCCCAGGCCCGCAACCGCCGCGCGTAGTTTTCTCATCTCCCCCTCCGCCGTTTTTCACCGACCACCCTATACCAATCGGCGCCCCCGCGCATCCCCGCCCCTCCTGCTCCGGCCTCACGCCTCGTCCGTAAAGATCGCTTCAATCGGCGCGCCAAACAGCCGCGCCAGCCGGAACGCCAGCGGCAGCGAAGGATCGTACTTCCCCGTCTCAATCGCATTCACCGACTGCCGCGACACCTCCAGCCGGTCCGCCAGCTCCGCCTGCGACCAGCCCCGTTCCGCGCGCAGCACGCGCAACCGGTTCTTCATCGGTACCTCCTCTGCAGAAGCGGGGTGCTGATGCCGACAAAGCCCCAGAAGAGTACAAACGTCCATATGGGCTGAAAGTGAGGAATTCGTGCGAACGATTGAAGAAATCCCCAGATCGTAGTGACCGACAGCGTTCCCCCGATCCCCCAAAGCATCGATTGAACGCCGAGCATTCGTTGAAACTCGTCCTTCTCCTCGGCAAGATACAGCCCAAACACTGCGAGCAATCCGATGGCGGGGATCGCCGGCATTAAGGCCAGCAGATAGGCCAGCGCGCCCCTCGGGTGCCAGCGAACGAAAGCCTCCACGGTCACACAGAGGGCAATGACGTACAGCGTCATGGTCACGGCAAATCGAACATAGTAGCGACGAGCGGCAGCGCTTTTACAGATCATGATGCATCTCTCCTTGAGTTGTCCTGCGACACTTCCCCATCTCAATCGCATTCACCGACTGCCGCGACACCTCCAGCCGGTCCGCCAACTCAGCCTGCGACCATCCCCGTTCCGCGCGCAACTCGCGCAACCGGTTCTTCATCGGTACTTCCTCATCAAAAATGGCACACTGATGCCGACGAAGATCCAGAAGAGCGTGTATGTGTAAGTGGGGTTGAAGTGCCGGATGTGCGTAAACGTCTCCAGCGATCCCCACGCCGACGTGAACACAAGTACCCCTCCCAGCCCCCACAGCAGCATCTCAACCATCAGGCTGCGCTGGACCTCATCTTTGTCCTCGATCAGGTAAAGCCCTAGCGCGATGATGTTTCCAAGGATCGGGACTGCAGGGAGAACGGCCAGGACGGACGCCAACGGCCCATGTGGATGAAATTTGAAGAAGCACAAGGCGATCGATACGATCAAGACGATGTAAGCAGACGATGCCGCAAAAGTCCGGAAATAAAATCGTCGTACGGCTGGATTCTTTGTGGTCAGACAGGACATGATGGGCTTCCTTCTTCTTTCTGTTCCTCAACTGATACCGAACTACTCAACCGGCAGCGGATTGGTGATACGGTAAGTGATTTTGGCCGTAATTACCGCGAAGCAGAACACGAACAGCTCCATGAAGGGCGGGGTTTGCCCATGCCAGCCAAAAATCCGCAGAAATCCCGCGAAGACGTTTACGGAAAGACAAGCCCCCGCACCCGCCAGCAGACACCGCATCACCAGGTCACGCCTGAAGTCGTCGCGTTCAGCTTTCAGATACGTCGCCGTGAGCAAGAAGACCTTGATTAGGGGAATCGAAGGCAGTACCGCAAATGCGAAAAGTTCCCAGCCGGCAGGGTGAGTTCGGCCGACCATGTAATAGGTGCCGGAGAATACAAGGAAATACAAGGCCAGAACCGTAAAGCTCTGCTTCTGATAGGCGCGCGTTGCGGGGGATTTCATGTCGCTCTCCTTTTGCTGATGACAAGGAAACTTTACGTCAAGCCTCCTTGTCATGTCAAGCCCCCTTGTCACATTTCTTGGATATTTTCTGGCTCCAGGTCTTCGGATTGATAGGCTTACATTCATGAACGTCAACTTCGCCGAGCGCGCGCACAACCATAACTGGAAACTCGACCCCATCGTGCGCTCCTTGCTCGACACCGACTTCTACAAGTTGCTGATGCTCCAGTTCATCTGGAAGAACTTCCCCGCCGTCCACGTCACCAGCGAAGTCGTCAATCGCACCACACGCGTCCGCCTGGCCGATGAAGTCGACGCCCACTCTCTCATCGCACAGATGGATCACGTGCGCAGCCTCAGCTTCCGCCGGTCCGAATTGATCTGGCTCGCCGGCAACACCTTCTACGGCACGCGCCAGATCTTCGAGCCCGCCTTCCTCGCCTGGCTCGAATCCGGCTTCCGCCTCTCCGGCTACGAAGTCACCGAGCACGATGGCCAGCTTGTCCTGCGTTTCTCCGGCCTCTGGACCGAGGTCACTATGTGGGAGATTTACGCGCTCGCCCTGGTCAGCGAGATGCGCACTCGCGCCGCCCTGGCCCGCCTGAACGAGATGGAACTCGACGTCCTCTACGCCCGCGCCAAGACCAAGCTCTGGGACAAGATCGAACTCCTCCGCACCAACCCCAAGGTTCGCATCTCCGAGTTCGGCACCCGCCGCCGCCACAGCTTCCTCTGGCAGGAGTATGTCATCGAAGCCATGCGCGCCCGCCTCGGCGAGAGCCTCTCCGGCTCCTCCAACACCTTCCTCGCCTACAAGCACGATCTTGAAGCCATGGGCACCAACGGCCACGAGCTCCCCATGGCGCTGGCCGCGCTCGCCGGCGACGACGGCGCGCTGCACTCCTCGCAGTACCGCGTCCTCGAGCTCTGGCAGCAAAGCTACGGCGGCGAGCTCCTCATCCTCCTGCCCGACACCTTCGGCACCACCCAGTTCCTCGAAAGCGCGCCCGACTGGGTGGCCGACTGGACCGGCCAGCGCGTCGACTCCAAGGACCCCTTCGTGGCCGGCGACGAGTACATCCGCTGGCTGCTCTCCCGCGCCCGCGATCCCCGCAAGAAGCGCCTCATCGCCTCCGACGGCCTCGACGTCGAAGCCATCCTCGCGCTCCACCAGTACTTCCACGGCCGCATCCGCTTCTCCGCCGGCTGGGGCACCCTGCTCACCAACGACTTCCGCGGCTGCCATCCCCGCGGCGCATCTGACCTCGAACCCATCAGCCTCGTCTGCAAGCTCATGACCGTCGAAGGCCGTCCCGCCGTCAAACTCAGCGACAATCCCCGCAAGTCCACCGGCCCCGCCGGCGCCATCGAACGCTATCGCCGCGTCTTCGGCACCGCCGCCGTCGACCCCACCGATGTCCTCGTCTAATCCACCCGTTCACACGCAATCGCTATACTGTCGCAATGCAAATCTCCTGGGTCCATCTCCGCGCCGCTGCTGCTCTCACCCTCTTGCCCCTCATCGCCATCCAGCCTGCTTTTGCCTGGGGCACGGATGGCCACATGATGATCAACCGCGTCGCCGGCGCCAACCTCCCCGCGGACGTTCCCGCCTTCCTGCACACCCCCGCCGCGCTCGACGCGCTTGAGTACTTCGGTCCCGAGCCCGACCGCTGGCGTTCCCCCTCCGAGCCCGAACTCAATGCCGCCCAGGCCCCCGAGCATTTCATCGACCTCGAATACGCCGACCTCATCGGCCCCTTGCCCCGCCGCCGTTACGACTACATCCGCGCCCTCACCGCAGCCCAGCCCAAGCATCCCGACATTCAGCTCACGCCGGAGAAGATCGGCCTGCAACCCTACGTCACCACCGAAGTCTACGAGCGCCTCCAGAGCGCCTTTCGCGACTACCGCGCCCTCGTCGCCGCCAAAAAAGACACCAAGCCCTCCGAGTGCGAGATCACCTTCCTCGCCGGCTGGCTCGGCCACTACGTCGCCGACGGCTCCATGCCCCTGCACACCTCCATCCAGTACAACGGGTGGGTCGGCCCCAATCCCAACGGCTACACCACCGAGCACCACATCCACGCCCTCTTCGAGAGCGAATTCGTCCACGCGAACGTGAAACCCGGCGACTTCGCCCCCTTGGTCGAAGCCGCCAAACCCGTCGTCATGGGCGATGTCTTCAACGAGTACATGGCCTACCTCCGCCACTCCAACTCGCTCGTCGAGCAAACCTATCAGTTGGAGAAAGCCGGAGCATTCACCGGCGCCGGAACCCCCGCCGGCAAGGCTCTTGTCGATCGTCAACTCGCCGCCGGCGCAGTCGAGCTGCGCAACATGATCTACACCGCCTGGATAAAATCCGCCGAGCCGGTTCCGCCGTACCGCGGCAACTGATCCGCCTGAGCCGTACTGACGTATGCTCTCGAAGTAAGTCATCGCTTGAGAAGGTCGCGCTGAAGGCGCGCGCTGTCCTGGCCTAGGCCGACCGGGCCCCCCGGCGAACTAGTTCGACGGGGCCGGAAGCCCAGGTCACCGTGCCGAAAACGTCTGCGGGCTGAAGAGGGTGCTGAAAAACTCCGTTTTGCTTAATGGCACGGATGTATCCGTGCCGTAAAAGCCGCAGAATCATCGCGGCTTGAGCCGCTGAGGTCACTGTTTGCGGCCTCGGACTA
>Ga0181520_10012660_pt1 | contig 10792 bp, 12 predicted proteins | sample PEATcosm2014_Bin_29_FD_132451 | JGI IMG/M metagenome (GOLD analysis project Ga0181520, IMG submission 132451) | Peatland microbial communities from MTU Mesocosm Facility, Houghton, MI, USA - PEATcosm2014_Bin02_30_metaG | ecosystem: Environmental > Terrestrial > Soil > Wetlands > Peat | place...
ACGTCGCCGTCGAGCCCGGCGATCGACTCGAGCACGGCGTCCACCTGATGGGCGCGGACCAAGACGGCGATCAGGTCGTACCGGCCGGCCGGGCGCTCGACCACGGGGACCGGGACCTGCCTGATGGCCGGACCGTCGCCCTCGGCAAGCCGCAAGCCGTGCTCTCGCAGGGCGGTCAGGCGCTCGCCTCGGGCGAGGAGAGCGACGTCGTGCCCGGCCTCACACAGGCGGGCGGAGAACAGGCTCCCGGTAACCCCGGCACCGTACACGAGGACTTTCATGGCGACCCTTCATTCAGTCATACGTTCGTTTGATTCAAACTCGACGAGATGCCCGACGACGACGCGAGCCGTGCCCGGACGTCCCGGCTGATCGTGACCATCTTCGGCGACCCAGCCGAGGAGATGCGCAACTGGATTGGCCCGGCCGAGGACGCGGTCCGCGATCGCTATCTGGCGGCCTTCCGGCGCGCGCTGCCCGACCTCTCCGCGGAGGAGCTGTGGTTCCGGATGCGGGGGATCCTCACCGTGGTGGCCGTGGACCGTGTCGATGTCTACAACCAGCCCGCTTCCGCCAGCCCGTCGCCGGCAGCGGGCGAGGCCGCCCGGCGCTGGGCGATCACGTTCCTGGCGGCGGCGATGAGTGCGCCACCGACCGCGACTTGACGACTCGGTGGCGACAGAGCACTTGCTTCGACGATCGTGGCCCAGAGCAGCACTTGCCTCTGATGGCAGAACCCCCCTAGCGCCCGGTCACAGTCCGAACGCTGCGCCGCATCACAACCGCATTCCTCACCCAGCCTCCCCAGAGGGTCACTGCAGACTTGATCGCCTAGCCGGACGCCTAGGCATCAGCCCCGTCCAACTTGCCCGGGAAAGCGGGCAGCAACTTGGCAGTGGGCCGGCCCCGCTTACCGTGGACCCGCATTCCTCCGAACCGGCGCGCCCATGGAGCGTCTACTCGATTCGATGGGTACCAAATTGGCAGCTTGTGCTTGAGGGCGGTCGAGTTCAAGCAGACGCTGCTACTGAACTCGGAACCGGCCGTTTGGTCGGGGCGCCCAGACTCGAACTGGGGACCTCTTGCTCCCAAAGCCAACTCCTTCGACTTTCGTCGTTCGCATAGGCCTTCTTGAATTCGCTTGGTCCACTTGCTTCGCCATCCGTACTTCCCGTCAGGACTTGCAGCAGGGGTCAGGAGTAGTTCCGGAAGCAATAGGACGGGCGGTGCGCGTGCCGCGGAGTCGAAGCAGGGAAACCCCGCGCCGGCGGGTCCTCACCCGACGACGTCGACCGAAGGGGCGAGGCCACGCCACCTGATATCCCCAGTGAGGATGCTTCCGGCCTTGAGAGAGATGCCGGTGGCAATCACCAAGGCGTCAGGCAGCCTCAGGCTTTGATGGCGCGCTCTCATCATCGCGGCCGCCTCGGCGATGGGCGGGCTGAGAGGAACGACCTCCATGAGAAGGGCTCCCACCACCGCCTTGGCCTCCTCCAGCCGGCCGGCACGCGCCGGCCGGACGAGCACCTCGGAATACGCGGAGGCCGGGATCGTCAGCTCGTCGCCCGCATGGGCCAGCAGCGCCGCGGTGGCGGCCGCGTGCAGCCCGTCGTCCGAGTCGAGCAACGCGATCAGAATGCTCGCGTCGACGACAGTCAGCGCCACTCGTCGCGGAGGTGATCGAGGTACCCGGGCTCGTAGAGACCGGTGAGAGTTCCCGCTGCCAGCTGGATCGCCCGTCGCCGTCGCTCGGTGAGGCCTTCCTCCCGAGTGAGAATGATCTGCCCACCCACCGCGTCCACTCGAAGCTCATCGCCTGGCCCGAGGCCCATGGCCTCCACGGCGGCGATTGGTAGGGTGATCTGTCGCTTGCCGGAGAGGCGGGTGTATCCGCGTCGCCGCTTGAGCTTGGTTCGCGTGGCCACGACTCAAGCTTAGCACCGAGTGGAGAAGGGGACGGCAGTATTGACGTATAGGCGACAAGTCGTCAAAATGGCGTCATGGCGATCGCTCGACGCAAGACCACCGTATATCTCGATGAGGACGTCATCCGGGCCTCAAGGGTGCTCGCAGCCCGCACCGGTCAGCATGAGTACGAGATCGTGAACGCCGCCCTGCGCAGCTTCCTCGGTCTGGCCGCAGTGGAAAGAGTCTGGGCGCGAAGCCAGCTCACGGACGAGGAGGCGGGAGGGCTCGCCTACAGTGAGCTGCGGGCGATGCGGCGGGAGGCGGGAGGCGGCACCCCCCGCTAGGGCTCTCAGGGTCGTCCTCGACCCCGGCGTGCTCGTTTCCGCCCTCCTCTCCCCCCGCGGCGCGCCGGCTCGCCTCTACCTTCTCTGGCTTGGAGGCGAATTCGAGATGGTGGTCTGCCCCCATCTGCTCGAGGAACTGGAAGGTGTCCTCCGCCGCCCAAAGCTCAGTGACCGGGTAACGCCGGACGAGGTCGAGGAGTTCGTCGAAGTCATCCGCCGGAGTGCCATCACGGTTGAGAATCCGGTGATCGCCGAGGCAGTCAGCCGCGATCCTGGCGACGACTACCTGGTCGCGGTGGCCCAAGCGGCCAATGTCGCCTATCTCGTGTCCGGGGACAAGGACCTGACCAGCCTCGCCGCGGTGGTGCCGCCAGTGCTCTCGCCGGCCGCGTTCCTGGATTGTCTCTGATCGCTACCGCGCCCCCTGAGGACGGCTCCAGGGAAGCGATGGGATCTCTGGCCTGCCGGCCGCGGTGGTGATAGAGAGCTTGCTTCAACAACCGTGTTGCAGGCCAGCACTTGCTTCGCCCCTCCGCGGGCCCGGCTGGGCCCGGACAACTCCGAAGCAAGCGCTCCTGCCGAATTCAAAACTGACCGCCAGCTGGCCCGCTGGTCGGGGCGCCCAGACTCGAACTGGGGACCTCTTGCTCCCAAAGCAAGTGCTTTCGACTTTCGTCGCTCGCATAGGCCTTCGCGAATTCGCTTGGGACACTTGCTTCGCCAACCGTGCTTATGGCCGGCACTTGCTTCGAGGGTAACGCCCCGGTCCGGAAGCAATTACGACCGTCGAGATGGGCATTCGTGCTGCCCGCAGAAGTGCGGCTAGAGAGGAGCATTCCAGACACCTGCCTGTGGCCTGTTCGGCGAGCGTCCACGCGCCGCTGATCGTCGCCGGCCTCAGGCTCGCCGCTGATCGCCAGCAAGGCGAGAAGTGGGGCAAGGCTCTCCTGACGGTGGGCGGCAGCCTTCTCGTTGGGGCGGTCCTCAGGGAGATCGGCAAGGCCGCGCGACCCTCTGATCACTTCCTCTGGTGCAGCTACTACCCCTTACCCCCCCCCCTCCGCTGGCTGCCCCGCTTCATCGAGACCCGCCGCGAGGAGCGCACTCCCGACCCCGTCTTCCTCACCGAGCGCTTGCCGGGGCGGGGTCCTCGAGCCCCTGACGGTGATCGGCGTCTACCGGACGGTCAAGGACGCCCTCCGCCGGGCGGGGATCACCCAGCCCGTCCACCCCCACCTGCAGCACCACTCCTGGATGACCGAGATGCGCCGGTCGGGGAAGAACCCGATCCAGCTCTCCTTCATCGCCAGGACGTCGCCAGACCTGATAGCCCAGCACTATGCTCATCTGACGAAGGATGATGCGTATGAGGCGATGGTCAGGGCGCTGTCCGGGGAGGGGCGCCAGCCAGTGTAGCTTGATGTACTCCCACACTGTCTACCCCGATAATGTCCTGGGCTCGGCGCCTGTGGGTCCATTCGGAGGTAGCGTGTAGTGAAGCCGGTTTTGGTAGGACGTCAGCCGCATGCCGACTGAGGCCGATACCTGCCGCACCTACGTTCTCCCAGCGCTCTACGCTGCTGGATGGAGCAACGATCAAATCCAGGAACAGCTGAGCTTCACGCCGGGTCGCATCATCGTCACTGGCGGCAGCGTTCGGCGTGGCCGTCGGAAACGAGTCGACTACTTGCTGTCTTACACGCGTGACCGGCCGCTCGCCGTAGTTGAAGCGAAGGCTGAGTATCGCCTGCCCGGCGATGGTCTCCAGCAAGCCAGGGACTATGCAGAAATCTTGGACCTCAAGTTCGCTTACAGTACCAACGGACCAGGAATCGTGGAGCACGACTACGTCACAGGTCTCGATAGCCACCTGGACGCGTACCCATCACCCGACGAACTGTGGCGCCGAGATTGCGCGAGCCGAGGGGTTGATCCCCACGGCGTGCAGGTCCTGGCCCCTTACTATCACGAACCTGGCCACCCCCCACGCTACTACCAGGACATCTCCATCCACCGTGCTACTGAGGCTATCCTCAAAGGCCAGCACCGAGTTCTCTTGACGCTTGCCACCGGGACTGGTAAGACTGTCGTCGCTTTCCAAATCTGCTGGCGCCTTTGGTCAACCGGCTGGAACCGGACGGGTGAGTATCGCAAGCCACGGATTCTCTACCTGGCAGACCGAAACGTCCTCGTAGATGACCCCAAAGACAAGATATTTGCGCCCTTCGGCGACGCTCGTCACAAGATTATCGCCGGCGATGTCCGCAAGAGCCGCGAGATGTACTTCTCAACTTACCAAGCGATCGCACACGACGAGGTCCGGCCAGGTCTGTATCGGGACTTCACTCGGGACTTCTTCGACCTTGTGATTGTTGATGAATGTCACCGCGGCAGCGCCAAGGACGAGGGCAACTGGCGAGAGATCCTTGAGTACTTTAGCCCCGCGGTGCAGATCGGGATGACGGCCACTCCACTCCGCGCCGACAACAAGGACACGTATCGCTACTTTGGTAATCCAGTGTACCAGTACAGCCTGCGCACGGGCATCGGTGATGGCTTCCTGGCACCGTATCGCGTGCATCGCGTCGTAACCACCGTCGACGCAGCCGGTTGGCGCCCCTCGAAAGGCGACCTGGATCGTTATGGTCGGGACATACCGGATCAGCAGTACGGAACGAAGGACTTCGAGCGGGCCGTCGCGCTCAAGGCCAGGACGGAAACCATCGCCAGACATCTGAGAGATTTCATGCACCGCACAGATCCCTTCGCCAAGACGATCGCGTTCTGTGTTGACCAAGAGCATGCGGAAGTCATGCGCGAAGCGCTCAATAACCTCAACGCGGACCGGGTGCGGCAGTACCCGGACTACGTTTGCCGCGTGACCTCCGACGAAGGCGATATCGGCGCCGGCCACTTGAGCAGATTCCAAGAACTCGAAACGGTCGCCCCGGTCATCCTTACCACGTCGCAGCTTCTGACCACGGGAGTCGATGTTCCGACGTGCAAGAATATCGTCATCGCCAGAGTAATCAGCTCAATGACCGATTTCAAGCAGATCATCGGGCGTGGTACCCGCGTTCGCGAAGATTATGGGAAGCTCTTCTTCAACATTTTGGATTACACTGGCAGCGCCACTCAGCTCTTCGCCGATCCCGAGTTTGACGGCGAACCGGCGCTCATCGAGGAGGAACTGGTCGATGAGACTGGGGCGACCGTCGAGCAGAGGGCGGTCGAAGGCGAGAACCAGGGCGACGAGGACGGTCCATTCGAGCTTACTCTCCTGGAGTTCAAAGACGAAGGGCCAGTAGAGCCGCGGAAGCTCTACTTTGACGGCGGTAGCGTCCAGATCGCTGCGGAAGTAGTGTACGAGCTTGACGGCGAAGGAAAGCAACTGCGCGTCGTGAGCTACACCGATTACGCTCGGGATAAAGTCAGGGCGTTGTACGGGTCTCCAATGGAGCTCGAACGAGGCTGGCGCAGAGCCGAGGAGCGACAAGCGATCCTGGACGCCTTGGCAGAGCGCGGGATCGACTTGCGCCGCCTGGGTGACGTCGCCGGAGCGCCTGAGGCAGATCCGCTAGATCTGCTCTGCCACCTGGCATTCAACGGGCCGTTGCGGACGCGTAGGGAGCGCGCCCAACGTCTCGCCTCGACGCAGCAGGCGTTTTTCGATCGCTACGGCCCTGAGGCACGAGCGATCCTAGACGAGCTCCTAGACAAGTACGCCGACTATGGCTTAGAGCAGTTGAGGCTGCCGGATGCGCTCAAAGTCCCGCCTCTGTCGGCTCATGGCAATCCGAGCGAGATTGCCCAGCTCTTCGGAGGCCCAGAAGCGCTCCGGAAGACAGTGGATGAATTGCAGACCCTACTGTACGCGGCATAAGGGAGACGACTAGCCATGACACCACGGGGGACCCCGAAGGCCCCAGAACAGGTCACTACGGCGCAGCGACTACGCGCGGTTGTGAAGTCGTGTCGAGACCTCATGCGTAAGGATAAGGGGCTCAACGGCGATCTAGATCGTTTGCCGATGCTGACCTGGATCATGTTCCTGAAGTTCCTTGATGACCATGAGCGACTTCGCCAGGACGAGGCTGCGCTGCAAGGCAGGCCTTACCGGTCCACAATCGAGGCCCCGTATCGGTGGCGAGATTGGAATCCGCCTAACTCCCAAGGGCCGACTTCTGACGGCCTCCACAATGCGATGACCGGCGACGTTCTGACGTCCTTCATTAACCAAGACGAAGCAGTGCGCCCAGACGGCAAACGTGGTCCAGGCCTGTTTGCATACCTTCGTGCTCTGCAAGGAGCGCGTGACACCCTGGAGCGGCGCGACGTCATCGCATCGGTCTTCCGCGGCACAGTCAACCGCGTCCAGTCCGGTTACATTCTTCGTGACGTGCTGGACAAGGTGAACGAGATTCACTTTTCGTCGTCTGACGAGATACACACCCTCTCCCATCTCTATGAGTCCATGCTCAAGGAGATGCGCGATGCGGCAGGTGACTCGGGCGAATTCTACACCCCCCGCCCGCTGGTGCGACTGATCGTAACTGGCATCGACCCGCGACCCGGGGAGGTCATTCTCGATCCGGCGGCAGGTACCGGAGGATTCCTCGTCGAGACCTACGAGCACCTCCGCCCCCTATGCGAGACGGTCCAGGACTTCGAGCGCCTTCAGCTAGGCACGCTCTTTGGTATTGAGGCAAAGACTCTCCCGTACCTCCTCTGCGAGATGAATCTCCTTCTTCACGGAGTTGAATCCCCGCAGATTGATCCGCTAAATGCGCTTCGCTTTCGCATGAGCGAGATAGGAGACCGTGACCGGGTGGACATCGTGATGACGAACCCCCCTTTTGGAGGCGAGGAGGAGAAGGGGATTCAGGGCAACTTCCCCGAGGACCGGCAGACGTCGGAGACGGCGCTGCTGTTCTTGCAACTAATCATGCGCAAACTTCGGCGTCCGGGCCATGGCGCTCCGAGCGGTGGCCGCGCGGGTGTTGTCGTACCCAACGGCACGCTTTCAGGCGACGGAGTTGCAGCGCGCATCAAGCAGGATCTAGTAGACGGTTTCAACCTACATACGATCGTCCGCCTGCCGAACGGGGTCTTCTCCCCTTATACACCGATCCCCACAAACGTGCTGTTCTTCGACCGCTCTGGACCGACCAAGGACGTCTGGTACTACGAGCATCCACTGCCCGAGGACCGCAAGAACTACACGAAGACCAAGCCGCTCCAGTTCGAGGAGTTCGAACCCCTGTTCAGCTGGTGGGCGAACCGTGAAGAGAATGACCAAGCGTGGAAGGTGCCGGTCGCCACAATTCGTGACAACGGCTACAACCTCGACCTGAAGAATCCCCGTACCCCTGAGCGGCTCGAGCACCTTCCACCCAGCGAGCTGGTGACGAGCATCCTCATCAAAGAGGCGCGCATCGCTGAGCTGATCGGTGGTGTGCGCTCCATACTGGATGGAGAGGGCCCGCGGTGAGCCACGCCGAGAATGGGCTTCCCGTCGGATGGCATGTGGCGCGATTCGACAGCTTCATGCGCCGCGTCGAGCGGAAGGTCCTAATTGATAACGAGCATGAGTACTCGACGGTGGGGGTGCGCTGGTATGGCAACGGTGGGTTTATCCGCGAGAAGCTGCTCGGCGCGGACATCTCTCGCAAGCAGCAGTGGTTGATCCACTCAGGAGACATCGTATACAACAAGCTATTCGCGTGGAAGGGATCTTTCGCAGTTGCCGGCACGGAGGTTCACGGCCATCTCGTGAGCGACAAGTTCCCGACCTACACGCTCGACGAGACGAAGGTCGACCCGCTATATCTTGCATACTTCTTCCGAACAACGGATCTCTCTATCCAGGCTGTTCGCCTGTCGAAAGGGGCGGCAGCCATTAGTAAGCTCACGCTCAATCCGCCGCAGTTCTGGGATCTCACCATCCCACTCCCCGAGATCCCGGAGCAGCAGCAGCTCGTCCGAATCTTGAGGGAGGCAGAACAGCGTATCATGGAGGCTAGGCGTCTACGCTCCGACGCGGACGCCGAGGCAGACGCCCTCGTTACCTCCGCCATTGGAGACAGGATGGCGGTCTATGAGGCGACAGGATGCCTTGCCGATGTGCTTTCCGGAAAGCCCCGCAATGGTTGGTCCGCCACGTGCGATAACGCCGAGGATGGAACCCCGGTTCTAAGCCTGGGGGCCGTTACGGGGTTCACCTACCGTCCAGAGGAGTTCAAGCGTACTTCCGAGGTAACGGTTCCAGGCGCCCACTACTGGCTCCGCGAGGGTGACTTACTGATCACCCGCAGCAACACCGAGCGCCTTCTGGGGCACGCCGCGATTTACGATGGTGATCCGTCTCCCTGCATTTATCCTGACCTCATGATGCGTATACCCGTAGACTCGAAGCGGGCCGACACGCGCTTCGTCTACTACTGGTTGAGGACTGCGGGGGTACGCGCGACGATCGAGTCAGCCGGAAGGGGCACGAGCTCAACCATGAAGAAGATTACCCAGGATGATGTCCTGGCTCTTCCGTTCCCAGCCTCAGTAAGCCTTGCCGAACAGCAACGTGCCGTTCGGCGCCTCGATACCATCGTTGAGTCCGTCGCTGAGTTGAGGAGGGTGCAGACACAGACCCGGGAGCATCTGGACGCTCTATTCCCGGCACTCTTGGATCGTGCATGCCACGGTGAACTACGCGTCTCAACCCCCGTTGCAACTGGGGCGCTCTAGCCACGCCGCCAGAAGGGGGGCCGCGGGTGCCAACGACGCCAGACGGTTCACGATCTTGCCGCCGGGCCCGTCGGTGGTGCGGATAATGATGCCCTCCCGCGCTAGCGCCCGGCGGTCGTCCGCCGCTCCCTGCTTCGGGTCGTCGACTGTCCAGCAGACGAGCGCTCCTTCCCCTGAAGAGTCGCGAGCCCCACGGCGGGGATCCGCACGGATCGCGCACGCGAGCGCAAGGCCGTCTCAGACACTCCGAGTCTCGTATCAAACCCAACCAGAGCCCCTGGGGGACAGCGCTGGTCGCACTGACTCCGATTTGTGTCTATCCTTTGAGGAGTAGTGCCGAGGACCGTCCACTCGATCACCAATCAGCTCGTTGCGCAGTCGCGGGCAGCTGCCTTGACCGCCGTTCAAGTCTTCAACAACCCGCTTGTTGAGTTCAAATCCGAGACGTTCATCGTTCTGATGAATATCGCCTGGACGTATCTGCTCCATGCGCACTATCGCAGAGCCGGCGTCGAGTACAGGTACTTCGAGCCAAGGGGCAAGAGACGCTACTACGCGCGGTCCGCACACGGTGCATTCAGATACTGGAGCCTCAGAGATTGCCTTGCGTATCGAGATTGTCCACTCGACGGCCCTACCGCGAAGAATCTCGGATTTCTGATCGGCCTGCGCGACGAGATCACCCATCACATGAGCCCAGTGCTCGATCATTACGTGAGCGCGCGCTACCAAGCCTGTCTACTGAACTACAACTACTACGTCAAGCAACTCTTCGGAGATCGCCACGGGCTCGACCAGCATCTGAGCTACAGCTTGCAACTTCAGCGTATCTCTCGGGATCAGCTGGTCACTCCGAAGGAGGCGGGCTTGCCCGGCAACGTCCGCTCATACATCGCAGCGTTCGACAGCACCCTAACGACAGAAGACCTGAACAGCGATCGGTTTGCGTACTCGATGCTGTTCATCCCTCGACTCGTCGGCAAGCGCGCCCAAGCAGACGAAGTTATCGAATTCGTGAAGGCCGACTCCGACATGGCTCAGCAGCTGAACGCCCTCATGTTCAAGGAGGTTGAGCGTCCCAAGTTCCTGCCCAAGGATGTCGTCCAGCAGATGCGGGACCAGGGGTATCAGTGGTTCTCCATGCACTCGCATACGCAATTATGGCAATCACTCGGTGCCAAGGATCCGACCCGGGGTTGGGGGGTGCGCGTCGCAGGTCACTGGTATTGGTATCAAAGCTGGGTTGATCTGGTCAGACAGCACTGCCAGAACAACGCCCCGATGTACTCCTAAGTGCAACCCGACTCTCCTCTGCGCATCGCAAGGAACGAGTCAGTGGATCTACTGTCCGGTCAGGTGTGAGTCCAGAAGAGGTCGAGGAGGTCGACCGTCGCGGCCAGGGCGAACACCCCGACGACGACGGCCAGCGCGCAGCTCAGGGCTCGGGCGAGGATCTCCGCGACGAGCCGGAGAAGAAAGGCGACGGGCGTCGCGATCAGGGCCAGTAGGGCGACCAGCACGGGCGGGAGAAAGACGACCCCGCTACCGGTCCGCACGGGACGCCAGCGCCTGCCGTCCCAGGACCAGTAGCTGCCGTCCGGGCCCGTCACCATCGGCGCCGGCCGGGAGGCCTCCTTGGCTGTGTATCTGTTCATGCAGAATTACGGTACGTTAGTCTGTCCTGACCTCAAGATCTGCCGACGGGTCAGGGTCAGCGCGTCCACATCTTCTCCTTGCCGATGACCTGGTCGGGGGTGCGGCCGCGGGTGTAGCGGCCGGTGTGAGCTCGGTCGGTGTTG
>Ga0181520_10012662_pt1 | contig 10791 bp, 8 predicted proteins | sample PEATcosm2014_Bin_29_FD_132451 | JGI IMG/M metagenome (GOLD analysis project Ga0181520, IMG submission 132451) | Peatland microbial communities from MTU Mesocosm Facility, Houghton, MI, USA - PEATcosm2014_Bin02_30_metaG | ecosystem: Environmental > Terrestrial > Soil > Wetlands > Peat | place...
CAAAGTACCTCACTTGCACCTCATGCTGCCTGCTTTTCTCTTCGTCTTCGAAACTTGGAACGGCTAACGCTTCGGGGCGAATGCCTTCGTCTAAGTGATGCGTAGAACTCAGCCAGTCGATGTACTGGCTGAATGGAACGAGACGAACCACAAGTGCCACATCCAGCGCATCCGCGATTCTCTTCAAAGATCTGATTGTTTGTTTGCCGTATTCAGGAGACTCTAAGCGCGATAGATTATTTTGAGTCATGCCGGATTCCCGCGCTAATTCTGCTTGGGTCATCCCGCGCTTGTCTCTTGTCGCCCGAATCTGAAAAGCAATCCCCTCAGACAGATTCGAGGCTACCAACTGCGCTCTAGTCTTGCGCCCCCTGCGAATCCTCTGAAGTAACCCTTTCCTCGAAATCAAACTCATGCGTATTCCCTTTCCCTTGCCGGAGAAGTTTTAGCCGCTCTTTGGCGACATTTTTGCCCTTCCTGTCATTATCGGCACTCTTGTACAGACCAATCAGGAGAACGAAGGAATGTCTTTTACCGGATGGAAAATATCCATACATCCGAATCGGTCCCGCTGACGTTTTGATACGGACTTCATTCAGGTCATCTTCCAATTTGTCGAAGGCTGGTCGCCTCCAAAGATGGCGCTCAAGGTACTTCAAGTGGTTAACCCTGTCGCGAATCAGGTCGCGCTCATCAATACTCAGTTCCCCATAAAACCACTCTTGAACGAGGCTGTTCCCGGCCTCTGTCATGTAGCCCCGAAACGTCCATAACGGTGGCTTGTCCATAGTATCTCAAAAAAGAGATTTGCTGTATTCTTATTTTGCATCTCAATTTTGAGATGATCGATTAGGAAGGCGCGGAGCCGGTGCTCCTAGCGGTCTTATAAACCGCGAACGTCCTTGGCTGGATTGGGGTTCGACTCCCCCGCCTTCCTCTCCAACACAATAGTTTATGCTGCCCTGTCACGGCAATCTAATCTTGTTCCTCAGTTGAATCTGTGTCAAGTGCATAATCTTCCTGGAAAGTTACGGCATCCTCGCTTCCATGAAGCCTCTTCGCTTTCCGCGGTTGGAGGAATCCTGGGCGGGGAGTGAGCGGTCTAAACGCAGAACGGCCCGGAGTATGGCTCCGGGCCGTTCATTATGACGATGAATGCTTAGCTCATGCAGCCTTTGAGGTCGCCTGCGCCGCCTTGGCCTGATCGGCCAACTTGGTAAACCCTGCCTGGTCCTTTACGGCGATGTCTGCCAGAATCTTGCGATCGAGTTCGACGCCGGCCTTCTTCAGGCCGTTGATGAACTGCGAGTAGCTGGTGCCGTTCAGTTTGGCGGCAGCTGAGATGCGGACAATCCAAAGCGAACGGAACTGGCGCTTCTTCTGCTTGCGGCCAGTGTAGGCAAACTTCAGGCTGCGCTCCACGGCTTCCTGGGCTGCCTGGTAAAGCTTGGATTTGGTGAGGAAATAACCGCTTGCGCGGCCAAGGATCTTTTTGCGGCGGTCACTCCGCTTGGTACTGCGTTTTACGCGGGGCATCGGGTTTCTCCATTTTTGCGTCTTCGTGTCATGCGGCTGGAGGCAGGAGGCGCCAATCCCTGGTGGGCGGCGCGGTAAGCCTCTTCACTCGCTTATTTCAAGCCTCGATCTCTCGTCATCCTCATGGCAGAAAATCAATCCTGCAGAGAGTGAGACGGGGGCCATGCAACGCATTCACAGGGCCCTGAAGTGCCGCTCCTTTGAGGAGCAGGCGCAACGATCAGGCGTAGGGAATCATGCGCGCTACCTTCGCGTAGTCGCCGTCGGAGACAAGCAGGGTACGGCCCAGCTTGCGCTTCGTTTTGGGCGACTTCGACGTCAGGATGTGACGCGTCTTCGTCTGGCCACGCTTGATTTTGCCGGTGCCAGTCTTACTGAAGCGCTTCTTCGCGCCCGTATGGGTTTTCAACTTGGGCATTTTTGGTTTTTCTCGTTGTCCGCTGGGATCCGCCGTTCCAACACTGGCTGATTCCTGCGTATTGCTCTCGAGACAGGGACTTCCCTGCCGTCCAGAGGCTCCAACCAGTATATCGCAAGTGGCGTTAGGAGGCCATTGCCGGTTACTCGGCCGGATCCTCGGCCGTGAAGGGCGAGCAACAGGGCTTGTCGGTGGCGTGGAAGTTCATTAGCTCCAGGCGGATACCGTCCGGGTCGTACAGGTTGAACTGGTATTTTCCGTCGAGCCCGATGTTGGGAGCATTATCGTGGCGCCCTTCAAGCCGATTGCCTGACGCCAGCACCTTATAGGCATCAGGAACCGAGACCTCACCCACGGAAAGGTGGTCCAGTACGCCCAACTCGCGCTGGGTCATGTCGGCCGGGAATCCTGACGTTCCGCGGGTCATCATGTATTCCAACCAATCGTGCCCATCTGGACACTGCTGGCTTACCCAATCGATCTTCTCGGCGGAACGCCCGCCCCACCAATAGGGCCTGAAGCCGAGCAAGTCGCGGTAGAACTTGTCCTCGACGGCGCGGTCTTGGACCATGTAGCCCATGTGAATGATATGGCGCCCGATGGCTGCCGGAGCTTCGATGGACCTTGGCGGCACGGGCTGTTGCACGAACTCAACTTTGTTGCCCTCGGGGTCGAGGACGGCGAACCAACGGCTGCCGTCAGAACCCTTCTCCACCCTTGCCGGCGTCTTCCATCCTTTGGCAGCGAGGAATTTTCGCAGCCCTTCGGCGCTGGCTGTGATCCAGGCGGTGTGGTCGAGCCGATTGATGCCCGCATCGGGCGGAAGCGGCAGCACCTCGATGTATTGCGTAGAACTGAGCGCATAGCGCACGCCTTTGGGATTTTCCGGGTCAGCGAGCTTAGCTGCGCCGACGACCTCGCGATAATAGTGGTCGGTGGCGGCGAGATCGGATGAGTAAACAGCTATATGGGAGATTCCGGTGATTTTGGGCCGGGCAGGGCCGGACTGGGCAGCAGCGGTCAACGTGATGGTGGCAAGGAGAGCGGCGAGGAGAAATCGGCAATGCATCGGACACCTCAAGAATTTGCAGCCTGTCCAATATAGACCGGTTGAGGATAAATCGGTTGAGTGCGGCACGCAAACCTGGTTTCAAGGACAAGGGGCAAACCGAAAGCCCCGGTCGGGAGACTGGCCGGGGCTTTCGGTTCTTACAGGCAATTTATGGAGTCCGGGTTACTTGTACTCGGCAGCAAATGCATCGGCTTCGCGATTCAACTCGTCCACCGTAGCGGCGTGGGTGTAAAAGACGATGCGGTAGCGGAAGGTTGCCGACTGGCCCTTTTGAAGAGTGAAGTTCATGGGGGGCTGTTTGTGATCGAAGACGCTGATGCCGAGCGGATTGGCGGCGAAGAGGCCGTATCCCCGGGCGTGCCAGGTGGTGGGATAGCCGGGGTTGCGCGGCTGGTCGAAGATGGCGATGGTCGCGGTGTGGCCGCCGGTGTGGCCGGTGAGTGCGCACCAGCGTCCGCGGGTACTCCAGGCAGCATCGCCCTTTGCGCCTTCGCTGGTCAGGTAGACGCCCGTGGCGTCGGGAGAGGCGGCTGTGGTTTTGGTCTGCACACCGTGGGAGTCAGTGAATACCCTGTCTTCGGCGGTTGGGGACTCAAGCCAACTGGCAACCCGCAGTCCGAGCATGCCGTCTTTCTCGTCCTCAAACACCACCTTATCGAGCGCCTTCAGAGTGGCGATGCGGTCGATGACGCGGGCATCTTTGCGGCTGGCAAAAACAAAGTGCGTGGTTTCATCCAGGATGGGTTGCTTGTTGCCTTCAATCCAGGTCGATTCGGTCAGCAGCGATCCGCGGTAGTCGCCACTCGAAGTGGAAAGGATTTTGTCAAAGACGATGGAGCCCATCTTCGGCGCGTTTTCCGGCTTGATGGCCTCCGAGTTGTTCCAGAAATCGAAGTTGTTCACCTTGGCGTAGTTGAACCAGAGCCCCGCGTGGTGGGGATGGTCGATGCGTTCGCCGGGGCGCGGTTGAAGCGGGTAGCCGCGGGTGAGGATCACGCCGTCCGCGTCGACGATTGGAAAGAGAACGGGCTTTTTGAGCGTGGTTGGCCAGATGTAGGAGGTGAAAGGCTTGCCGTCCACCGTGATATCGACGCGGCGCTGAGCCTCGTCGGCCACCACTTGCACGCCTTTTCCAGGATGCGCGGCAAAGGCACGAGCCGCCAGCAGAATGCCGGTGGCCATGATGGCGATGATGGGCAGATTACGCATACACCTTGCCTCCCACCATCACCTGCTGCGTCTTGTCGTCGAAGGTGACCCTTTGGCCGGTCTGAATGGCGGCAACGTTCATGCACAGAGCGATCGAGTGACTGTAACCGGCCTCGATGGACGCATTCGGCGTTTTGCGGGAACGGACGCACTCCATCCAGTTGCGCATGTTGGCCGAGGTTTGAGGATCACCGTGGGTATTGGCGTCGGAGTTTACGCTCTCGACCTTTTCCACCAGCGAAAAACTGGGCAGCAGGTTGGGCTGCATGTTCATTTCGGCAGCGAAGCGTTCACTCAGGCCGCCTGTGGGAGTTACGGTCTGCTTGTCCATGTCGATCATGCCGCCGTTGGAGTAGTAAAGCTCCTTGACGCCCCCGGCGGAGTTGGTAAAGCGAGAAGTGTACTGAACCTGGAAGCCTTTGCTGAGGTCATCGAGCGGGCCGTAATCAAAGACGGAGGTCATGGTGTCCCAGTTGGTACGGCCGTCCTTCCAAAGGTAGATGCCACCGTTGGCTACACAGGAGCGGGGGTGGGGCAGACCGGTGAACCAGTGGACGGTATCGATCTGATGAACGAGCCATTGATCGGGGATGCCCGAGGAGTAGGGCCAGAAGAGGCGGAACTCGAGGTACTTGCGGGGATCGAAGGGCACCATGGTGCGGTTGAGCAGATAGCGTTTCCAGTCCGTGTCTTCTTCCTTGAGCAGTGGAACGACACCAGGGCGCCGCCAGCGGCCAGGCTGATTCACATTCCAGGTCATTTCGACCATGACGATATCGCCGAACTTTCCTGACTTGATATATTCGGCAGCCTTCATGTAAGCCGGTGTGGAGCGGCGCTGCGTGCCGATCTGGACAATTTTGCCGCTCTTGTGGACGGCGGCTCGAAACATGCGCGCATCGGCCATGGTATGGGCGGTGGGCTTTTCAACGTAGGCGTCACGGCCGGCATCCACAGCTTCGGCGCCGTGATACGCATGCTGGAAATCTGCGGTGGCAATGATGACGGCATCGACATCCTTGCGGGCATACAACTCGTCGTTGTTACGGACCTGATCGACGGGATAGCCGCAGAGCTTCTCGATGAAGGCAGCGCCTTCTTCGCGGCGGCGGTTCCAGATGTCGGAGACAGCGACGATCTGAAAGTTCATCTCCCCGGCATTTTCCTGAAAGGCGGGAAGATCGCCATCCTTCATGCGATCGCCGCAGCCGACTATACCGACTCTGACACGATCGTTGGCGCCCATAATGGCTGCGTAGCTTTTTGCGTTCCAGGTGGCAAATCCGGTCACGGCTGCCGCGGTCAGCGCCGTGCTACCCGTTTTCAAGAATTCTCTCCGATTGCTGTCTTTTAAAGTCATTACCGAACCCTCCGTCTAGATAGTAGTAGGTGAGAAGCACAAGTGTGGAAACTGGGAGTGGAGTCGACGAACCGGTGCGCCATCCGTTCACGCGGCCGTAACGTCGTGCGCCGCCGACAGATCATGGTCAGACCATGAGGTTCGCTCCGTCAAGCGAAGGGTCTCTTGATGGGCAGCGAGTCCGGGGCCGATGTTGCAGAGATCCGGGCAAAGCTCATGCCGTTTCTTGGCAGGACCGGACGGGTTGGGATGGGGTCAGGTTGCGGCTGGTGCACGCATGGATTCGAGGGCAGCGGTCAAAGCCGAAGCTAGTGATTGCTGGGCATCGGGGTTGAGTTTTACGCCGTTCTTTGTGAGGTAGAAGACATCGATGGCGGTTTCGCCTTCTGTGTCGATGAGGGCTACCTTGATGTTGCATTGGAGGGTCGACAGGGTAAGAGCGATCTGGCGGAGCAGGCCTGGGAGGTCCTGCGCGACCACCTGCAAGAGCGTGGAGTGAGTCGAGGACTCGGAATCGAATTCGAGCCGAGTGGCTACTTCGACCTTGAGGTTGGCAGGATGGTTCAAGTGGCTTCGAGCTTCAAGCAACTGCTTGACGGAAACTTTTTGCGCCACCACGTCGTGGATATTTGCCAGGAAGCGATCCTTCTCACTGGGGTTGAGCTCGATGGTCCGGAAGATATCGGAGAAAAGAAAGGAGTCGACGATGACGCCGGCTTCGTTGGAGAAGGCGCCTGCGCGGACAATATTCATACCCCAGGCAGCCAGGGCGCCGGCGACGTCGGCAAACAGGCGGGTACGATCGCGGGTGATGACGGTCAGGTCAAAAAGCTGGCGGTTGGGCCGCAGATCGAGCTGGACGGGATCGTTGTCGAGGTTGAGCGCCATCTGAAAGTGGTTGCGGATCTGCTCGGGAAGCCGGGTCTGCAGGTAGCGTTGGGGAAGGCCCTCAAGAAACTGGCCGAGCGCGTCGTACTGGGCTGAGGGGACCATGGAACGGAGGCGATTGAGCAGGGTGGGATCGATGGCGGCGTGATAGCGCACCTCATCGACAGACCGATCCATGAAGTTGGCGGTGGACATGTAAAACTGCCAGAGATTCTCAGCCTTCCACGGCGTGAGCGCGTCTGGATTGACGGCCTTGATGTCAGCAAAAGTCATGATGGTGAGCATCTTGAGCAGTTGCGGACTCCCAATCTTCTCAGAGAACGCGCGCACGTTTTCCTGATCGAAGATGTCGCGGCGCAACGCGGAGGACATTTCCAGGTGGAGGCGTATGAGTTTGAGGACGGATTCGCGCTCTTCTGCATCGAAGTCGAGCCGGGCAAGAAATGCATCGGCCAGCTCGACGCTCTGGCTGGCATGTTCGCCGGTGCGCCGGGCCTTGCCCGTGTCATGAAGCAGCAGCGCGAGCAGGAAAAGATCGAGGCGATCGATCTCCGGCAGCAACTGGGCCAGGCGATGCTCAAAGTCGTGCGTGGGCTGGCGCAAACTGTGGACGTTATCGATGGTAAGGAAGGTGTGCTCGTCCACCGTGTAGCGGTGATAGGAATCCCGAATCACCAATGCGTCGATCCCGTGGAATTCGGGGATCAGCATCTCAAGAACACCGAGCGCGTGCATGGTGCGCAGAGCATGGGCGGCGTGCGGGCCAATCAGAACCTCGCGGAGCGAGTTCCAAAGATAAGGCCCCTCCGGGATGTGAATGGCGAGCACCGGCAGAGCGTCGGTGATGCGGTCTTCAGCTGCCTGGGAAAGTGTGTATCCGTGTGTGGCCATCAGGGAGAAGATGCGCAGGATGGCGCTTGTGTCGTTGAACTGCGCACCGGGCAGAATGTCGACGCGGCCCTGGTCCAGAAGGAATTCAGTGCCGGCAACAGGCGTGCGCCGGCGACGGAACTGGCGATAAAAGCTCACCGGCGCGGGCAGGTGCTCCATCAGCAGGGCCGCGCGGCGATAAACGATGCGGGCGTGCCGGTAATAGGTTCGCATCCAGTAGGAGGGATCGGCGGTGCCGCGGGTTTCAAGGCCGATGGAAAGGGCAGCGGCCTCGTCCTGCGATTGCCAGTCCAGCGTGTTGTCGTCGCGGCCGTGGCGGAAGTGGAGGAAACATCGAGCGGCGGCGAGAAAGTCGAAGGCGGCTTCCGCGTCTCCGCGCGCGCTTTGGAAAACGCCGCCACGCTGACGGGGCCACTCTTTTGTCTCCTTCAGGTGGAACAGGACAGCGAACCAAACCGCGAGATGATAGTCGCGGAGTCCGCCGGGACAGTCTTTGATGTTGGGTTCGAGGTGAAAGATGGTGTTGCCGAACTTGGCGTGCCGGGAGCGCGCGATTTCTCCCAGTTTCTGGGTGATGGTGTTCCACTCGCTTAGCACAAGACCCGGGAAGGTGACCTGATGTAGTTGCTGGTAAAGCGGAAACTGGCCGGCAAGGAAGCGGCGGTCAAGGGTGGCGAGGGTGAATTCGAGGTTGTCCGGATCGAAGCGTCCCGCTTCTTTGACGGTGCGGGAACTGGGGCTGGCGCGCAGACCGATGTCCCACATTCCCTGGATGATGGCTCGAACCGCCTCTCTTGACTGTTCTTCGGTGCGTTCATCGCCAAAAGCAAACAGGACATCGATATCGGAGTAGGGGAACAGATCTTTGCGGCCGTATCCGCCGAGGGCAAGAAGGGAAGCGCTTTGGGGAGGGTTTCCCGTGAAGGCGCGGCGCCACATTTCAATGAGGATGCGGTCGACCACAGCAGAGCGGCGCCTGATAGCGGCGGTGCCATCACCCGTGCGCTCACAGGTCTGACGGACAAGCGTCATCTCTCGCAGATACTGCTCCCGAAGATCGTCAACCGCCAAAGCGACTGGATTCATAAGTGGTTGTGCGTGGCTCGCCGAAGCAAGAAGGATGTCCTCTAAGCATAAGCGATGTTTGCACGAATGTGAATTTTTGATTCCTGCTTGACGATGCTGTCCAACGCGAACGACCACTCGCCGAGAGATAGAATGCTTTGTCTGAGCAGAGAAAAGGGGAATCCGCCGTGAAACTGGGCCGCAAGCGAGTTGTTAGCCTTACGGTGGCTCAAAGGCTCTAGAATATCGGGTTAGGCCAGCCGGCTGGCTTGGTGAGCCATTGAGGGCACGGGAAACCAAGAGTGAGCCCGGAAGCATGGCGGCACGAGGTTGTTAAGAGGAGGACACTATCAGCGCACGAATGCGGATGGGTGATCTGCTGATCCAGGCACATCTGGTCAGCACGGAGGATGTGGCGAGGGCGCTGGAGCGGCTGGTCGTCAGCGGTGGCCGTCTTGGCGATAGTCTTGTGGCTATCGGAGCCATCGACCAGCAGGTGCTGGATGCTTTTCTTCATCGCATTCCCACGGAGCCAGCCGATATCGCGGCAACGGGAATCGACGAACTCGACCTCATGAGCCTGTTGATGAAGGTGATGTATACCGGCCGGCTGGAGACCTGCCGTCAATTCGTTGACGTCATCAAGCTTCCTTACCATATTGTGGCTGAGTTAGTAACCATGGCCATCGACAGGATGTTGCTGCGCACTCTTGGCACACGCGGATCAAACAGCCCGCTCGATCTTGCCTATGCGTTCACCGAGGAGGGCAAACGCTGGACGATCGATGCACTGGAGCGATTGCGCTATGCCGGGCCCGCGCCGGTGGCTCTCGAAGATTTCACTTACCGGGTGAACCTGCAGAAGCTGACCAATGAACTGGTATCGTTTGAGCGGATCCGCAGCGGCCTCGGTGGGCTGGTCTTTGAGGACAGCATGATCGAACAATGCGGGCCAGCGCTGAACTCGGGCCGGGCCATGCTTCTCTATGGTCCTCCCGGCAACGGGAAGACTTCGATTGCGCATGCTCTGGGCGGCATTTTCAACGACGTAATCTACGTGCCCTATGCGATCTCCATCGAGGGACAGATCATCCGCTATCACGACCCCAGTATCCATACCGCGATCAGTTCGACCCGTACGCGCGACGACGAGGTAAAAACGTTCGTCCGGACCGCGGAGTACGATGCGCGCTGGGTTCCCTGCCGCAGGCCTTTCGTCGCCACCGGCGGCGAACTGACCCTGGAGATGCTTGACCTGCAATATGACGCCACGGGCCACTTTTATGAAGCCCCTCTGCACGTGAAGGCGCTGGGCGGCTGCTTTGTCATCGACGACTTCGGCCGCCAATTGGTGAGCCCGAGGAACCTGCTCAACCGCTGGATTGTGCCGCTGGAGGATCGTGTCGATTATCTGAATCTGCATACGGGGAAAAGTTTTTCGATTCCATTCGAAGAGCTGGTGATGTTTTCAACGAATCTGGAGCCGGAAGACCTGATGGATCCGGCCTTTTTGCGGCGGCTTCCTTACAAGATCGAGGTGGGAGCGCCGAGCGTGGACGTTTATCAACGCATCTTCAAGAAGGAGTGCGCAAAACACGGATTAGCGCTTTCAGACGAGGTCTTCAACGTCATTGTGGCGAAGGTACGAAAGGATAAGGGGCTGGAGCTGGCCTCGTTTCACCCCAAGTTTATTGTGGACCAGGTGGTGGCGACCTGCCGGTTCATGGGACTGGAGCCGCACTTCGAGCCGCGCTTTATCGACTATGCGCTCAACAACTTAAAGGTACATCGTAGCTCGCCGGCCGCGAACTGACGGCGGGAAGAATGGGGCAAATCGAGTGCCCGGGGGTGACGTCCCGGGCCGGGCGGCGATTGTTCTAAAAGTCCCTGGTCTCAAAAACGAAGCCTCTACCCCACGGACGAAGACCTGCCCCTTCACCCCAACGAACAGGAGTCGTTCGGTGGGGATCCCGAGTCCGCGGTACCCCGGAACCTCTGCGGCTTGAAACGCGGCCGTAAGATTGGCCCAGGTAGGTTGCGGGATGGGCCCAATGTTCGCTTAAGTGGTTCGTTCGACCCCCCAAATTTTCGCATAAGATGTTGCGCTTTTTTGACGACTTAACCTGCGAGGGTGTTTGATTTTGATGGTTTGGTCGCAGAGAATTACCCGAATCAGAGGAAAGGGTTGCAGAGGATTGCCCAAAGCGAGCTAAAACAGGCCTTAAATCACGCTGGAGTGACCCCCAAAAGTGAGACAGCTTAAAATGAGCGCATTTGCAGCGAATGGAGAACTGCAAATGGCGAAAAGAGCAGCAGGATGGCGTCCGGAGTCGTTTCGAGCGATGGCGTTGG
>Ga0181520_10012663_pt1 | contig 10790 bp, 9 predicted proteins | sample PEATcosm2014_Bin_29_FD_132451 | JGI IMG/M metagenome (GOLD analysis project Ga0181520, IMG submission 132451) | Peatland microbial communities from MTU Mesocosm Facility, Houghton, MI, USA - PEATcosm2014_Bin02_30_metaG | ecosystem: Environmental > Terrestrial > Soil > Wetlands > Peat | place...
TCTCTCAATGATGACATCTTCAACGGCACGACCTACACCGCGCATTCCGGTTCCGGCACCGGGAAGCTGAGGCGCAGCACCTACTACCAGTTGACGGATTCGGCCACACAGAGCCAGGGACCAACCGCGGTCGAGGCCGGATTTACCTACGGCATTCTGAATGGTGACAACAGCAGCACGGACGTGGCGGCCGGCCAGGACGTGGTGGGCTCGCCACCGTCGTTGGCCAACGTCAAGAGCGCCAGTTCATCGACACTGATCATCTTCGGCCTGGGCCAGAGCGCGGGGGACATGCAGAATTTCGCCACCGCAACCACCGGCAACAATCCAGGCGTGCCCAGTGGCACGACGTTCAGCGGCGGCGCTCCGGCCAGCTACCCGTACGCCGGCCCCGGCACGTTCACCTATGGCGGCAATACCTATCTGAGCAGCCTGCTGGTGGCCGACGGACACTATGTGACCGGCACGCCACCGACGATCGACACGGCGGACTCCTCGGCGGGTCTGCTGGCGGCCTATGACGAGGCGTACAACTCGTCAATCGGCGGCTGGACAGGGGCCGGCGCCGCAACGGTCGTGGCCGCCGTGACGCAAACACTGACCGCAACCGCGACATCGACGACGACTTCGACGGCCGTCACGTCCAGCAATCTCTCCGCCACGTATGGCCAATCCGTCACGTTCACGGCAACTGTCACTCCCACCAGCGGCGTCGGCGAAACCGGAACCGTGCAGTTCCAGATCGACGGCACGAGCGTGGGCAGCCCGGTGGCGCTGAGCAACAATATCGCCACATATACGGCGTCGGGGCTGACGCCCGCTGACTATTCCGTGACCGCCATCTATAGCGGCGATTCCAATTTCACCGGCAGCACGTCGCCGACCTTCACGCAGAGCGTCGGCCTGGCGCCCACGACGACGGCCGTCACATCCAGCAACGGCTCGATTACGTCCGGCCAGTCCGTGACCTTCACCGCAACCGTCACTCCCACCGGCGCCAGCGGCGAAACCAGCAGCGTGCAGTTCCAGATCGACGGCGGCAATACCGGCAGTCCGGTGGCCCTTAGCGGCAACACGGCCCAGTACACGCCCGCTTCGCCTTTGGCCATTGGCAGCCATTCCGTCGTGGCCGTCTACAGCGGCGACAGCGATTTCGCCACCAGCACGTCCCCGGCATTTTCACAAAGCGTCGCCAATCCATCCACGACGAGCGGCCCGCAGTCGCTGGCCATTACCGGGCAGCCGGGCAACGGCTCGGCCGGCAATGCGATCTCCACCGCCATGACCGTCGCGATTGAAGATGCCAACGGCAACGTAGTCACGAATCAGACTTCCACGATTACGCTGAGTATCGCCAGCGGGCCCAGCGGTGCCGCTCTGGAAGGCACAACGGCCGTCGCCACGGTCAATGGCGTGGCGACTTTTACCAATATCTTTGCCAACGCCGCCGGAACTTACACGCTGACCGCAACCGACGCACCGCTGACGGGCACAACGTCTGCTCCATTTACACTCTCCCAGCCCGCCGGCTTCGCCACGTTGACCAACGGCGCACTGCTGGTCAACGGAACCCCCGCCGCCGACACCATCACGCTGACCACCAGCGGCGCAAGCCTCATCGCCACGCTCAACGGCGTTAGTTCATCACCGATTCTGCTCGCCTCGATCGCGTCCATCGATGTCGAGGCCGGCGCCGGCAACGACTATGTCAGCCTCGGCGCCGGCGTCCCCGGTTCCAGTGTCCAGGGCGGCGCCGGCGATGACACCATCATGGGCGGGCCGGGCAACGACACCCTCGGCGGCGGCGCCGGCAACGACTCCATCTCCGGCGGACCCGGCGACGATTCCATCAAGGGCGGCATGGGCGACGATGTCCTGGCCGGCGGTAAAGGCAACGACACCATTTTCGGCAGTCTTGGCAATGACACTCTGCGCGGCGGCCTGGGCGATGATTCCCTCAACGGCGGGGCCGGCACCAACCAATTGTACGGCGGCCAGGGCAACAACATCTTCTACGCCGTCAATGGAACCGCCGACGAGATTTTCGCCGGCGCCGCGACCAACGACAGTGTCATCTACGGCCCGAACGATCACTACATCATCGAGACCGGCATCATCCGGTCCGGGAACAAGACGCCGCTCGCGTAAGCGGTGGCGGCGTTTGGCACTGGGCGATTTTGCCAGTACCGGCGCGATTCGGTATGCTCAGACGGCATCATGGGCGAATCAAGATTTCCACCGGCGGGCATCGAGACCAAATCATTCGGACATACGTCGCAAGGAGTTGCGGTCCTGGCTTTCGTTCTCAGCAACGGGCAGGGCGCTTCCGTTGAAATCACCAATTACGGGGCGACCATCACCCGCCTGCTGGTACCCGACAAGGCCGGCCGCGTCGGCGATGTCGTGCTGGGATTCGACAACCTTAGCGGCTACGAAAAGCACACGGCCTATTTCGGATGCGTGGCCGGGCGTGTCGCCAATCGCATTGCCCGCGGCACGTTCGTCGTCGACGGCCGGAAATACTCGGTGCCTGTGAATAACGGCCCCAATTCCCTGCACGGCGGCCTGCGGGCATACGACAAACGCATTTGGAAAGCGGATGCGTCGAATACGCCCGTCGGGCCGGCCGTGCGATTGACGCTCGTCGATCCCGACGGCTCCGAGGGCTATCCCGGCACGGTGAATGTGACGGTCACATACACGCTGACGGGCGACAACGACGTCCGCATCGAATACCACGCCACCACCGACAAGCCCACTCCGATCAATCTGACCAACCACAGCTATTTCAATCTCAAGGACGGCGGCAGCAGCGGCATCGGCGGGCATGTGATGAAGCTTTACGCCACGCAGTATACGCCGGTCGATCCCACGCTCATCCCCACCGGCCGGATCGATCCCGTCCGCGGAACGCCACTGGATTTCACGTCCGGCAAACCGATCGGCCGCGACCTGCAAGCCACCGGTGGCGACCCTTACGGATACGACCACAATCTCGTCCTGGACAGCCAGGACGCCTCGCTCGCCAAGGCCGCCGATGTCTACGAACCCGACCGCGGCCGGCACATGCAGGTCTGGACCACCGAACCGGGCGTACAGCTTTACACCGCCAATTACCTGGATGGCTCCTTCGTAGGCAAGACCAACATCGCCTACCAGCGCCATAGCGCCTTCTGCCTCGAGACGCAGCACTATCCCGACTCGATCAATCACCCGAATTTCCCCAGCACGCTCCTGCGGCCGGGGCAGGCTTTTCGATCGACGACCGAATACCGCTTCTCGACGGCCGGCAAATTGCCGTTCTGATCCCGCTCGCCCGGCCGATGGAGGGAAACAGTCCATGTTATCGGCCGTTCTATTCGCGTCGGGCCTGTTGGGTGGCAAATATTGTCTGGACGGCGATGGGTCGTGGGGATAAGGTAACGCGGGCCAGGGACGGCGGAATCGGGCGGCCGGCTTGGGTTGGCTGCTGAATGATATCGTTGAGCGAGTCGTCCCATTATGAGCGAAACAGTACAACCCGCGACCAAATCGACGGCCACTGCCGCAGCGATCGAAAGCGACCAGGAATCCAGCGGAGTATGTCCGTTTTGCGGTACGGTCGTGGCGGCGCCGCAGTCGGCGTGTACGCGGTGCGGGATGGAGAACACGCCGGTCACGCGACAGGCGACGCGGGCCCGGCTGGGGCCGTGGTATGTGCTTCAGACGCGAAACCCATCCGCGCCGGGGATGCGATACGCGACGCTGTTGTCGCTGGTGGCCAAGGGGCGGATCACGGCCAGGTCCATTGTCCGCGGCCCGACGACCAGTCAGTTCTGGAAGCCGGCCACGCAGGTGCGCGGGCTCAGTCGGCATTTTGCGGTCTGCTACGCCTGCGGCGGACATATCGCGCCGGCCGATAAGGCGTGCAGCCATTGCGAGCGGTCGCAGGAGCCGCCGGCCGATCCGGATGTGCTGCTCGACAGCGCAGACGGCGCGGCGCCGGCGGGGCGGATGGGCCCGGCGGTATTCCGGCAGGTGCCGCCCGAGGCGGCGGCTCTGGCGGCGATTTCGGGCGATGTGCCGGCCGCTGCCAATAGTGATCCGCTGGCGGTGCGCGCGGGGGATTCGACCGGCTTGGCCTCGCCGGAATCGAAGAACGGTGGAGGCGCGGGCGATCCTTTGGCGCGAGCGAATACAGCGGCAAGTCGGCGCAAGGCGCCAGCGGGCGATTTGACACCGAATTTGGGCAATTTGTCCGGGGCGGCGGGGCGGCCGGGTGGGGGTGGCGGCGATCCGATCGAGCCGGGGCGTGGCCGGGACGATGGCGAGTCCGAGCGGCCGATCGAGGACCGCATTCTCTCCCCGCGTGATCTTGCCGCTGCGTTCAGCATGGATTTCGACGCGCGGAAGCCGGCACGTCGTCGCCGCCGCAATACCGGCAGTCTCGTCGCGGTTTCGCTGCTGCTGGCATTTCTGGTGGCGGCGGTGGTGGTGCTGGCCGTTCCATCGTTGCGGACAAGTGTGCAATTTCAGTGCAATCAGTGGTATGAGGCCCTGGTGGCTGAACAGGGAATACCGACGATACCGCCGCCAATCTCGCCACCGCCGGCCACACCGGCCAAGGCCGCCGATGGCGGGGGAACGACCAATGTCCATCCGGCGCCTGCGCCCGCTGGTGCAGGAATCGCGTCCGCGCCGGGCGGGGCACCGGCCGGATCGGGCACTGACCCATCGCCGCGATCGCCATCGGCCGGTGGATCACTCGACGGGGCTTCGACGATCGCATCCGCCCCCGGTGGGACAAGTCCGCGATCGGCCGGTCCCGCGCAATCGCCAGGCATTTCCACGCCGCCGGTCGCTGATCCGATGGTTGCGCCGTCGCCGTCATCGACGCAGCCGGCGGATCGATCAAATTTGCCGGCCACCGATGCCGATTACGCCATGTCGAAATCGCTGCGAAACGCCGGCCTGGACGCCGAAAGCCGCGGCGATTATGCCGCGGCGGAGGCCGACTACGTAGCGATCGAAAGACTCCCTCGCGAGGCCTGGACCCCCAACGTGGAACTGCTCCTGGCTCAGGTTCGGAAGAAGTTGAATAAATAATAGACGCCTCGCGCGGGCGACTTTGCTCAGGCGGGTTTGTAGCGTACACTTCAAGAGTACACCAACGAGGAAGCCGCGCATGCAAACTGTCACCGTCAAGCAGGCCCGCCAGGAACTCGCCCGCCTCCTCGATTCTGTCGAACAGGGCCAGTCCGTGGCCATCACGCGGCGCGGCCGTCAGGTCGCTCAACTCGTTCCTCCGCCGGCGGCTGGTGGCCGCAGACTGCCGGACATGCGGGAATTTCGCGCCACATTGCATCCACGAGGCAAGCCGTTGTCACAAATCGTGATCGAGCGACGTCGGCAAGAGCGATATTGAGCCGTGCCCTACATCGACACCTGCGTCCTCATGGCCTTTTACTGCCCGGAGCCGCTGAGCGACATCGCGGATGAAGCGATCTCCGCTGTCACCGAGCCAGTCATTAGCCCAATGGTCGAGTTGGAGCTCTTTGCCGCGATGGCATCCAAGGTGCGGACTCGGGAACTTACGCGGCCCGACGCCGATGCCGCAATGGGGCAGTTTCGGACCCAAATAGATGACGGTTACTTCCGTGTCGTGACAATTGGGCGGCGCGAAATCGATCTTGCCAAGGACTGGCTCAGCCGCTTTACATCGCCGCTGCGAACGCTGGATGCTTTGCACATGGCTGCAGCCTTCGCCAACAATGAGATTCTTCTCACGGCCGACAAAGCCTTGGCGAAGTCCGCTGCGGAATTCGGCGTACCTTGTACCCTTCTGACCCTGTAATATCAGCCCGGTGCAAGAATGAGTGATCTGCAAGGCCAAAAGCCCGAGCCCACTGCGTTAGACGATGTTCGTGCCGTGCGCGGGAAGATCGCGCGTCAACACGGCGGCGACCTGAAGGCGCACGTCGAGGAAGCCAACCGCATCGGAGCGGCGTGGCGGGCTAAGCACAATATCCAGCGGGTTCCGCTGCCGAAGAAGGGCCAGAAGCGCGAAACGACGAACGAATAGCGACCCCCTCCGCACCCCTTATAGCAACCGATCCCCCTTGCCCCTGGGAATCAGCGTCAGCACCTTGGCGATGATTTGCTCGATTCCGATCCCTTCCGCCTCGGCGTTGAAATTCGGGACCAGCCGGTGCCGCAGCACCGGGGCGGCGACGGCCGCGATGTCCTCGATCAGCACGTGCAACCGGCCCTTCATCAGCGCCCGCGCCTTGGCGGCCAGGATCATGTATTGCCCGGCACGCGGGCCGGCGCCCCAGCTTAGCCAGTGACGCACGAAATCGCTGGCCCCGCTCTCGTTGGGGCGGGTGGCGCGCACGATATCCAGGGCGAATTCATACACCGGCTCGCTGACTGGCACGCGGCGGACGATCTCCTGCAACTGCACGATCTGCGCCGCCGTGATCACCGCCGTTGCCTTCCCCTCGCTTATGCCCGTTGTGCGCTTGAGCACCTCAAGCTCTTCATCGCGGCTGGGATAATCGGCCAGCACCATGAACATGAACCGGTCAAGCTGTGCCTCGGGCAGCGGATAGGTTCCCTCCTGCTCGATCGGATTCTGCGTCGCCAGCACAAAGAACGGATCGGGAACATCCAGCGTCCGGTTCCCGGCCGTCACCTGACGCTCCTGCATCGCCTGCAACAGCGCCGCCTGCGTCTTGGGCGGAGTGCGGTTGATCTCATCGGCCAGCAGGAGATTTGCGAAGATGGGCCCGGCCTGAAACTCAAAGCGTCGCCGGCCGGTTTCCGGCTCTTCCTGCAGGATGTCGGTGCCGGTGATATCCGATGGCATCAGATCGGGCGTGAACTGGATGCGATGAAACGACAATTCCATCGCGGCCGCCAGCGTGGCGATGATGCGCGTCTTGGCCAGCCCCGGCACACCCTGCACCAGACAATGCCCCCGCGCAAAGACGGCGATCAGGATTTCCTCGATGACCCGGTTCTGCCCGACGATTACCTTGGCCAACTCAGCCTGCAAAAGCCCCGTCGCCCGCGCCAGAAACCGCGCCGCTTCCAGTTCCGCCGTTGTTCCGGCGTCGGATTCACTGCCCGTCTTGTTTTCAGCGACCGACATTCACGGCTCCTGAACGCTGAGCGAAATGACCGACACATGCGATGGCTTTGCCGTCGGCAGACCCGACCGTCGGAACCGCACGCCCAGATACAGCGGTTTCTGATTCGCGAATCCCAACGCGCCCGACCACACCGCGCGGCCGTCCGTTTCCACAAGAACCGAATTCCCGTCGATCACCAGTCGCACCGTCATTGCGTCACGGCCGTCGGCAATCGCGTCGGATCGCCCGTTGAATTGCCCATCGGGTAACACGACCTGCGGCCGGCGATTCTCGATCAGCCACGTCAATTCGTTGGGGCTGGTGGCCTGATCGTTGAAATCGCCACTGTCGGCCACGAAAACCTCGGGAATGAAATCCTCGGGCACCTGATCAAAGCGCAATGTGACGACGAGTTCGACCGGCTGCCTGCCGGCTATCGGCGTGTCGGTGACGATTCCGCCCGCTTCCTCGCCGCGTCGAATTGGCGACCCCGCTCCGCGTGGCGCCGGCCCGCGATCGCCCGGATTGCGGTTCTCGCCCGCCCGCGCTCCGCCGCGAGGGCCCATGGCGCTGGCGTCAACGCCGCCGCCGTTGCGGGTCGTCGCTCCGCCGCCAATCGGACCGCGTCCGCCGATCGGCACACCGGCCGGCCCGGCGCCTCCTCCCCGGCCGGGCAGACTTCCCGGCCGCATAGCTTCCGCCGGCCGGAGTTCGCCGCTGGCGAAATCCAGCGGCAGCTTTCCTATCTGCCGCCATCCGGGCGGTACGCTGCCGCTCATCGGCGCTGCCAGGACCGTCTGGCCGAAGTACAAATTCGCCAGTGTTTCGGCCGATTTGATCTCCTCCGTGCCGCCGCCTCCATACAGGAACCAGACCAAAATCCCCAGCACGGCCAATCCGAGAACGGCCGATGCCATCGCGATCGATCCCGCCGAGGGCATTCTACCCGCGGTCGATTCCCCGCTGGCCACTTCATCCACGCCGCGCATCAGCTTCGACGTAAATCCCGCCCCGGCGCGTACCGAGCGGTATTCCCGACCGCTCTCCAGCCGCTCGCGAGCCTCGATGAGCTTTCGATATTGTTCCGCCTCACTGCCATTCTGGCTTCCCAGGCGCAAGAGGGCCTGGTGCCACGAGGGGCTGCCCGGACCGGCGCGCAAGGCGTCGGTGAGCAGTTCCAGAAATTGATCCGACTCGAAATCGAGTGTCGTGGCCATTGGTTACGACTCCCGTGGGCCCGGCTCATCGCCGCCCATCAGCTTGGCCAGGCGCTTGAGGCCGTGGAACATCCGCGACCGCAACGTCACCGCCTTGGTGCCCGTGATCGCTTCCATCTCGCCGTAGCTCATGTCCTGAAACACGCCCAGCACGATCACTTCCTTCTGATCGGTCGGCAGGTCGTCCAGCGCCTTGAGCACGCGGGCGATCTCCTCCTGCTTTTCCAGATCGTCCGTCGCCCGCGCCGCCACCTGATACGGGTCGCCGCTCACGTCGATCCCGTCGAGATTCAATTCCGTCAGATTCCGCACCGGGCTGCGTTTTTTCCGCCGGGCCTGGTTGATCGCCAGGTTTCGCGTGATCGTGAACAGCCAGGTGCTGAACCGCTGCGGATACCGATACGTCGAGCGGAACCGGAACGCCCGCAGAAACGCCTCCTGCGCTACCGATTCGACGTCTTCGACGTTACCCAGCATGCGATACAGATACGACAACACGCTGGCGCTATACCGCTCATAGAGCAGCGAAAACGCCTGCCGGTCCTCCTGCTGCGTCCGCCGCATCAGGTCTTCGTCGCTGGCCTTGCCCAGCGGCACGGCCGTCAACTCGACCGGCTCGCTGACGCCTGGAGCCGGCGCCAGCGGCGGCGGCGTGGGCGGATCGACCTTCTCAACCGGTTTCTGCATCCAACAGCCTCGTCCCGTACCCCGCCGCTGAACCCTGTCGACTATTTACTATACCCGCGCGGCTCTCGTCTTTCGATAGTGTATAATGCAAGGCAGACCGTGGCCGATGTGGCGGCCGCGTCGGTCCCCAGGGCCGCAAGCCCTTGAAGACCGCCGAGGAAAGTCCGAACTGCATGTCCGTCGCCGGCGATAAGTAGTTGTCGGCGGCGGGCGGGGCCGGTGCTTGATAACGTCAAGGCGGAGCAACTGGCCTTCTCGTCCCGCAAGGGCGATGGGCCGGCCAAGCCGACGGAAAGTGCAACAGAAAGGATACCGCCGGCCGGATGCACGTCCGGCCGGTAAGGGTGAAATGGTGCGGTAAGAGCGCACCGCGTCCGGGGCGACTCGGATGGCAAGGCAAACCCCACCGGCAGCAAGGCCAAATAAGCCAGCCCGGTCCAACGGGACCGCGACCGCCGCCCCGCGGTCGAGTGCTGGCGGGTAGGCCGCTTGAGTCGTGCGGCAACGCACGCACCAGAGAAATGGCCGTCGCCGCCTCCGATTTTATCGGTCCGGCAACAGAATTCGGCTTACGATCGACCACGGCCCGCACACGCGTGACGGCGGCGCCCTCAACGGCGCCGCCGTCGCCTTTTTACCGCCAGGTGCAGCGATGACCAGGTGACATGGTGACCGACTTCACCCTGTCACCCCTTCACCTTGTCACCTTGTCACCTTGTCACCTTGTCATCCCCCCTCCGCCGCGCCTCAGGAAAAAATTTTCGTGACACCCTTGCATTTCCGGCCGTCTTCTGTTAGGGTAATTTTCAATAGAACAGTGTGCAAACACTTGAACTTCACAACGGCGGCTTTATGAATCTGACTCCGCGGCAGCTTGATGTTATCGTGGCCATACGAAATTATCGCCATCTCCACGGTATGTCCCCCACCATGCAGGAACTGGCCGATCAGCTCGGAACCAGCAAGGTGACCATCTTCGAACACGTCGGCGCCCTTGAGCAAAAGCGCGTGCTCCGCCGTGACAAGCACAAGGCCCGAAGCCTCGAAATCGTCTCCCCCGAACGTCTTCCCGACGAAAATCGCACGACCAGGCTTCCTCTGCTGGGCAACATAGCGGCCGGTTCGCCCATCGAGGCCGTCGAAAACCGCGAGGAGATCGATCTTGAACAACTCTTCCGGTCGCGGCACGGCGTGTATGTCCTGCGCGTCCGCGGCGATTCCATGATCGAGGACCATCTCTGCGATGGTGATTTCGTGGTCATCGAACGCCGCGAAACCGCCCGCAACGGCGAGCAGGTCGTCGCGCTCCTGGACACCGGCGAGGCCACCCTCAAACGCTTCTACCGCGAGGGCTCGCGCATCCGCCTCCAACCGGCCAATCACACAATGCAACCGCGCTACGTCGAACCCGGCCGCTGCCGCGTCCAGGGCGTCGTTATCGGCGTGCTGCGGAGTTACAACTGAAACAGGAAGGAGAATCCATGTCCCCGTATTCCGCGAATGCTGCTCGTCCTCCAGCGGCCAAGTCAACTCCGCAACCCAGGAACGCCATCGCACCCAATTCCCGGCCGCCCGCTGCGCCCCGCCGCAATTCGCCTGCCCGCGTTGCCGCCAGACCTGCCGATGCCGAGCCGGACAAAATTCTTTTTCAGTCCTATTTCAAATCCGTCGGACCGCGCACCTACGCCTCGCAGATCAAGCTGCTCAAGAACGACAACCATATGCTTGTTCTGACTTGCGGCCGGCCCAACCCCGACGGCGGCGAGCCGATCAA
>Ga0181520_10012664_pt1 | contig 10790 bp, 5 predicted proteins | sample PEATcosm2014_Bin_29_FD_132451 | JGI IMG/M metagenome (GOLD analysis project Ga0181520, IMG submission 132451) | Peatland microbial communities from MTU Mesocosm Facility, Houghton, MI, USA - PEATcosm2014_Bin02_30_metaG | ecosystem: Environmental > Terrestrial > Soil > Wetlands > Peat | place...
AATTGCTCATTCATATGAACAGTAAACTGAAAAAACTCGCCGACAATCCCGTCTTGGACAAACCTGCAAAATCCAACAAAACAAAAAAATCCCTTGCCAAATGAACACCGTTGCTGGGCTGAATGATACAATCCCTTCAGGATTGAAGCAGACACGAGGTGGCATATCGTTGAAAGCGGCACGACTCCTCACGTCGTCGCCTACAAGGTGGAAACAGACTCGAGGTGGCGTATCGTTGAAAGCGGCACGACTCCTCACGTCGTCGCCTACAAGGTGGAAACGGACTCGAGGTGGCATATTGTTGAACGCGGCACGACTCCTCACGTCGTCGCCTACAAGGTGGAAACGGACTCGAGGTGGCATATTGTTGAACGCGGCACGACTCCTCACGTCGTCGCCTACAAGGTGGAAACGGACTCGAGGGGGTATATCGGTGAAAGCGGCACGACTCCTCACGTCGTCGCCTACAAGGTAGAAACAGACTCGAGGTGGCGTATCGTTGAACGCGGCACGACTCCTCACGTCGTCGCCTACAAGGTGGAAACGGACTCGAGGTGGCGTATCGTTGAACGCGGCACGACTCCTCACGTCGTCGGCTACAAGGTAGAAGCAGACTCGGTGTGGCATATCGTTGAACGCGGCACGACTCCTCACGTCGTCGCCTACAAGATAGAAGCAGACTCGGTGCGGCATGTCGTTGAATGCCGTGATTTCTATTCCACTGAAAGCAGCGAAGAACCCCAAAACCATCAATCTGTTTGCAGCAGGAATGCCCGCGATGATTTTTCGCGCAGGGCGGATTCCGCCTGGAGCAATTTGGCATAGTCCTCCGGCGCAATAATGGACGGGGTGGTTTCGAGTTTCTGCGTGAGGTTGAATTTCCCGTCCGCGACCGCGACGGTTACCTGGGCGGTTCCACCGCCGGCCGCCTGTAATTTTTTGCCCAGCGGCGCAATGACCAGCCGCTGGAATTCCGGCGGGAGGGTGATTTCGGTGCTGGTGAGGTTCTGGCTGGCGTAATCAATGAACAGCGGCAGCACACGCGTGTCCGCGCCCAAGGGAAACAAAGACGGCATGAACGGCAGGTCAAAGTAGAGATATTTTCCATCCACCACGGCATAGTGATCCACCGTCACGCTGAATTGTTCAATGCCGGGGTAGGTGTCAAATTTTGTGATGAGATCGCCCGCCGGCCGCGCGCCCTGCGCCACGGACGTAACGACTTCCTGATAGTACCTGCGCCGTTCTTCGGGCGGCAGTTCCGAGAAATACCGGTTCTTGCCGTTGTAAGCCGAACCGAAATAGCGCCGGGTGATGCTGATTTGCGCCTGGCCATTGTTGGCCAGCGCAACGGTGTAAGAGGTCTCGGATTTTTCGTCGCAATTTTTGGCCGGCTTGATTTCTTCAATGGCCCGGCTGGCCAGCACCACGGCCAGCCGCCCGGCGTGCGCCGTGGTGCCGGGTTGGGAGTATTGATCGGTGTCATTCAGATAATACGGCTGGCCGTCCACGATGACGCGGACCAGCGGATACTGGAAGTTTTGCGGCAGCGGAAAATTTTTGACCATGCCGGCAATGCCGGCCACCGGCGGCAATTCGGACGCGAGCACAAACTCGGGCTTAAAGCCGGCGGCGGAGAGCATGGCGTGAAATAAAATGGCGCGATCCGCCAGATGGCCGTAGCCGTCGGCCAGCGTGGTGTCCGCGGCGGACAAATCACTTAACGGCAGTTCGGCGAAGCCCGGCCCGGCGAGCCGGATGGATTGGGCAATAAAATCGCGGATGATTTTCACCGCCTCCAGGCGGTTGGTGGCCGCGCTGGTCAATTGCCGCGCCAGCGCCGCCGCCTGGGCGTCTTTTCCGGCGCGGTCCAGCAAGGTGTGTTGCAGTTCGCGGTAATAATCGTTTGCGTCGCCGATGAAAAAGCTGACGCCCGGATCATAAATCCAGTCCGGCGGCAACTGGGCTTCCGCCGGCAGCGCCCGGACTTTTTCCGCCGTCCACGAAAACACCTGCCGCCCGTCCACGGCCTTGATCGTTTCCTTGACACCGCCACTGGGTCCGCTGATCCGCTTCTGGACTTTGACATCCGCCGGCGCGGTCAATTGCACGGACTTGGCGTCCAGCGCGTCGGGAAATTGAAACGATTCAAAGCCCGCGATGTAGGGGCGGTTGGTGGAGGTGATTTCAAATTCCACCTCGATGGTCGAACCGATGTCCACGTTGGGCAGATTGGCGACGAGAATTTTTCCACCCGGATAACGCCTGGCCGAGGCATTCCAGCCGGCGTCCATGACGTTGATCTCGCCCGGCGAAATTTCCGTGCGCTCGCCGGTGCGGGTGATGGTTGCGGCATGGACGAGTTTTGCGGTCTGGCACGACGGATTAAAATCCACCTTCAACTCCGCCTCACGTTTCTTGCCTTCGTAGCTCAAAATTCGCTTGGAATATTTCACGCGATAGACGGAGGTGTGGGCGTCGGTCACGTCCAGTTGTTTGCGCGCCTCCAGGATGACCGCGTCTGATTGCACGGGCGCGGCCGGGGCCGGATCGGCGGCGGCCAGGGGTTTGGCCCCGGCATTTGGGGCCAGCGCCAGCACCGGCATTTTGCGGGCGTCGTAGTCGAGTTGTTTCAACGTCTGCTTCAATGTGGTGTATTGCGCGGGTGAAAATTCGACGACCTTCAACTTCAATTCGCGCGTGGCGGTCAAGGTCTTTCCGGCCATGGAAAATTGCTCATGGCTGGTCAGGCAATTGTCTTCCACGGGAGGACAGTCCGGCAGCGACACGACCTGGTCGAAAGCGTCGTCCAGCGTGAGCGAAACCTCCTCATCCAGGCCGCAGGTGGTGCCAGTTTGCATGGGATACTTTCTTTTCTCCAGGCCTGCGTCGCGGAGGATGAAGTTTAAAATGCCGACGCCCTTGCCAATCCACGGCATTGTTATAATGGCCTTGCCCTGGCCGGCGGCAGTGAGGCCGGCGGCGGAAAATTCCAGTTCCACGTGGAGGTTCGTGGCCATGTCGAGCAGGTTTTCCGGCGTGAGCTTGAGGCTTTGCAGCTTCGCGCCCGGCAGCACCGACTTGAGATCGCGCTCAAAAAACCGGCGCAGGTCGTCCGGCTTCATGGTCACGAAGGCGTTGCGGTAAGCGTCGTCGTTGACGCCGTCAAATGACAATTCGGAGCGTGCCGACAAAACGCCGGCGGCGCTCAGCGTGCCGGTGGTCCGGACGCGCATCAGGTTCTGCTCCGGCGGCTTGACGGGGCTGGTGAGCAACGTTTCACCTTCGGGCCGGCAGATGAGATAGCTCTGATTGCAATCGTGCGAAGGCAGCAAATCGCGCGTGTTTTCATCCGTGGGATCCATCAGCAGATAGCTGCCTTTTTCCAGTTCCACCCCCACGATGGCGTGGTTGAAATCAGGATCGGGCACGTCGGGATCGCGTTTTGTGCCCACGCTGATCAGCACGGGATAAGCCGGCAAACCAGCCTCGCGCAACATGGCCACGAGCAGCGCGGCCTTGTCGCGGCAGACGCCGTAATTTTTTCCGAACGTCAAGCAGACGTCATGCGGCTCGAAGCCGGGCCGGTCTTTTTCCGGGGTCAGCCCCATGTAACGGACTTTTTTTGAGACGTGGTAAAACACGGCCTTGATTTTATCCAGATCGGTTTGCGCGCCGGCGGTGAGATTGGAAACGGTCGCCTGCATTTCGGGCGTGGTGGCGGCGAGATGTGGCTGGCTCAGGTCCCAATACCATTTTGAGATGGCGCGCCAGTCGGGCAGCGTGCTGACATAGAGCCGCTGCAAGACCATTTCGTAGGGCGGCATGGCCGGCTCATCGAACATGCGCGGCACGTTGGCGGCGGTCCACAAATGCGTCACCGCGCCGTCGGCATTGGTCTGCGCGGAATAGGTGACCGTGCCCGGAATTTCATCGCGCAGGGCGATTTGCTGCAATGGCCGGTCCGCTGGCGCAAAAACTTCATACGTGAGGTGGCAGATTAAACCGCTGCCTTCCAAAACACTTTCCTCCGCGAACTGGCCGGGGATATACGCGCGTTCCGTGGTGGTGCGCGTGACCGAATGCACCACGTCGCCGAGGTCCACCTTGGGAATGTTGACCTGCAACACGCGGCTGTTGGGGTCGTAAATGTTCATGGACATCTGGCTGTCATCAATCGTCTCCTTGGAATTGGCCGCCACGTCCACGGGCTCCACTTCGCCGCCGGGCTTGATAATCTCCAACCGCGCCACCTCGACGGTGGAATAGGGCAGCATGAAACTTAATGCCAGCGTGCGGTTGGCGCGGCGGCCTTTCTCGGTGAGCACTTTCACAAATGATTCATCCTGGGCCTCGCCGGTGCCGTCCGCGCGAAACACCCGCACGGAACGCTGTTCCACCGTGGCCGTGTCGCTGTCGGGATACGCCGCGGTGGTGATGGCGCTGGCTTGGGCCATAACTTTGGACGAATCCACCAGCGCCCAGCGGCTGCCGGTGTAGTCATTGGTGCCGCCCCGCGCCGGCATCAGGCCGGGCGAAAGAATCGCGATCAACAGGAAACCGAAAGCGGCGGGCGAAAAATATCTGTTCATAAGTATCATGTGCATGGACTGAATCCGGTGCCATTGTGCAAGAGCGGGGGTTCAGGTGTCAAACTGCGTGAGGTTAAGGCGGCGTATGTATTTCAATGCAACTTCGTGTCTTTTTGTTGGACACTCCTCGGGTTTGACGGCCAATAGATTTTTTTTGTCGGATTCGTTTTTTTTGGGCAAAACGCGAGCCGCGGAGAACGCGGAGAAACGCACGAATCCCAAATCCGAAGTCCGAGTCCCCGAAATCCGAAGAGAAGCGTGAAATCCGAAAGAGGCGCGAAATCCGAAGTTCGAATTGAATTAAAATTCCGGCCCAAGTTCATGGGGGAGGCAGGCGGTGAGACCGTCACGTGAAAAATTTCACAAACTTTTCTTGCGAAGGCGCGGCCCAGTTGTTAAAACACGCACTCTATTTTGGAGTTAGGTGGACGACTTTTTACCGGTAGCAGATTTAATTTTTAAGAAAGCAGTGATTTTTCCGAAGTGGACAAACAGTTTGCCGCTGATACTGGCTGCGCTGGCCGCCCTGGCTGGCGCCGGTGTGGCGGCGGGCGTTACGATTTATTTGACGCCCAAATACTACCGCGCCGGCTACCAGCCGGTCCAGCCGGTGCCGTTTTCCCATCAGGTTCATGCCGGTCAGCTTGGCTTGGACTGCCGTTACTGTCACAACGGAGTGGAAAAATCCTGGTTTGCCAATCTCCCCGGCGCGTCCACCTGCATGAACTGCCATAATGTGGTGCTGAAAGACGATCCGCGCCTGCAAATTGTCCGGGACAGCGCCACCAACAACACGCCCATTCCGTGGGTGCAGGTTCACAAGGCGCCGGACTACGTTTATTTCAACCATTCTGTCCACGTCACGCGCGGCATCAGTTGCGTGGAATGTCATGGCCGCATAGACCAGATGGATGAAGTGCGCCACGAGAAGCCCTTGAGCATGAGTTTCTGCCTCGACTGCCATCGCGACCCGGCGTCGGCCATCCGCCCCGTGGACAAGGTCACCAAGCTGGACTGGCAATGGAGCACCAATGTCCTGGAAGCCGCGCGATTGCAGGAAGTAAACGGCCAGAAATTCGTTCACGACTGGAAGGTGGAATCGCTCCAGAGCTGCTCTGCGTGCCACCGATAAACCACATGAATTTACGATTTACGATATACCCGCCTTCGCTGCGCTACGGCGCGGCAAGCGATTTACGAGCGGCCTCCCGAAGCGGAGGCAGCGTGAATTCCATGCCGGCTCGTAAATCGCATATCACAAATCGTAAATTTGCCGCCGCTGCCACCGAATGAACGACCATTCACCCAATTTAGATTCCGCAAACGCGCGCCGCTACTGGCGCAGCCTGGACGAGCTGGCAGACACGCCGGAGTTCAAGGACTGGCTGCACCGCGAATTTCCGCAGGGCGCGAGCGAGATGGAAGAAGGCAGCAGTCGCCGCCATTTTCTGAAGCTGATGTCCGCGTCATTTGCGCTGGCGGGGGTGGCGACGCTGGGCGGGGGCTGCCGCAAGCCCGAAGAACATCTTGAACCTTACGGCAAGCAGCCGGAAAATTACGTTTATGGCGAGCCGCAGTATTTTGCGACCGCCATGCCCACGCGCACGGGCGCGATTCCGCTGGTGGTCAAGTCCTACGAGGGCCGCCCGGTCAAAATTGAGGGCAACGCGCTGTTCCCCGGCGGCAATGGCGGCACTGACCGCTACGCGCAGGCTTCCATTCTCGACCTGTACGATCCCGACCGCGCGCGGCATTTCACACATGACGGCAAGACGGTTTCGCGCGACGAGGCGCTGAAGTTCCTCGACGAGCTTTCGCAAAAATTTTCCGCGAACCAGGGCGAAGGCCTGGCGTTTCTGGCTGAGAGCAGCACGTCGCCCTCACGCGCGCGGTTGCAGAAGATCATCGCGCAGAAATTTCCGAAATCGCAGTGGTTTACCTACGACGCGATTGATTCGGGCATCCATCAGCGCGCGGCGACGCAGGCGTTTGGCCAGCCGGTCAAGCCGGTGTTTCATTTTGACAAGGCCAGGGTGATTCTGTCGCTCGATTGTGATTTTCTCGGGGGCGAGGACGACGGGCACAATCACATCCGCAAATTTGCCGCTGGCCGCAAGATGGGCGACGGGATGAGCCGGCTTTACGCGGTGGAATCGCTGTTCACGCTCACGGGGGCGAATGCGGACCATCGGCTGCGCGTGGCCGCGAGTTTGGTCGGACAAGTGGCTGGCCTGATTGCTTCGTCGCAATTTTCCATTTCCGGCGCAAGTGGCAAAGTGGATGGCGACGCTGCAAAATGGGTTCTGGAATGCGCGAAAGATTTGGCCGCAGCGGGCAAAGATGCGTTGGTTATCGCTGGTCAACGTCAGCCGATTGAAGTGCATCTGCTCGCACACGCCATAAATTCCGCGCTTGGCGCAATTGGCAACACGGTGACTTTGCTGCCAGCCCCGGAAGATACCAGCGCCGACTTGAAGAATCTGGACAGCAGCGCGACGGACACGCTGGTCATTCTCGGTGGAAATCCGGTTTACAATCTGAATCTGTCCTCAAAAGCCAAAATGCTGGTACGGTTCGGCTATTACGAGGATGAGACGGCGGAAAAAGCCGGTTGGAATATTCCGGCGACGCATTATCTCGAATCGTGGGGCGATGCGATTACGGCAGATGGCGCGCTGGTTGCCATTCAACCGTTAATCCAGCCGCTATTCGGCGGGTTAACCGAGCTGGAATTTCTTGCACGCATCGCTGGTGAAGCGGAAACAAATCCATATAACATTGTTCGCGCGGCAAATAATCTTGACGGCAAAGTTGCCTGGGGAAGCGGTGATTCCCAGGAAATTTGGAAAAAGTTTTTGTTCAATGGCTTTCTGAAAGGGCCGGTGAAGGACTCCGTTGATGCGAAATTTTCTGCAACTTCTCCGCCGGTAACAACGATTGCACCTTCTGCGGAAAAGCTTGAAGTCGTTTTCTATCGCGACGCCAAAGTTGACGATGGCCGTCACGCCAACAACGGCTGGATGCAGGAAATGCCTGATCCCATCACCAAGATGACGTGGGACAATGCCGTGCTGATTAGCCGCAAGACGGCGAGCGAATTGGGCATGCAAAATGGGGACTTGGTGGAGATTTCATTGAATGGCCGCAGTGTCACCGGCCCGATTTGGGTGCAGCCCGGCATGGCGGATTATTCGCTGGGTCTGGCGCTGGGTTACGGCCGCGAAAAGGCCGGTCGCGTAGGCACGGGCGTCGGTTTCAATGCCTACAAAATTTTCAACGGTAAATATATCGAGACCGGGGCGACGATTAAAAAGACCGGCGAGACGCACATTCTCGCCTGCACGCAGCATCACTGGAGCATGGAAGGCCGGCCGGCGGTGCGGGAGTTCAATTTCAGCGAGGTTCAAAAAGACCTGGAGGAAGCCGGCGACGACCAGAAAGAAAGCGTGGCCGAGGAAAAATTCCGCGGCGTCGAGCCGCCGGTGGTGAAGTCGCTTTATCCGAATCCGCTGGATGAGGCGAAGAAGACGGCGCTGCACCAGTGGGGCATGACGATTGATTTGAACGCGTGCGTGGGCTGCGGCACGTGCATCGTAGCGTGCCAGAGCGAGAACAACATTCCGATTGTGGGCAAGGATCAGGTTTTGCGTGGCCGGGAGATGCACTGGATGCGGGTGGACCGTTATTTCACGGCTGATCCGGCCAAGAAACATAATCCGAGCCGGTTCGATCTGAACGCGGACATGAACCAGACCGATGAAAAGCAGCAATTTCAGGCGTGGATTGATGATGTGCAGGCGGTGAACCAGCCGATGCTCTGCCAGCAGTGCGAAGCCGCGCCGTGCGAAAACGTCTGCCCCGTGGCCGCGACGGTTCACGATCAGGAAGGCCTGAACGTAATGGCTTACAATCGCTGCATCGGCACGCGCTATTGCTCGAACAACTGCCCGTACAAGGTGCGGCGGTTTAATTTCCTGGATTACATCAAGCGGCCGTTGACGGAGTTGAAAGGCACGCTGTATTCCACGACGCTCACGCACAAGACGGAGGGCGAATGGGATTTGTTCCGCTGGCTGAAAGACCCAAACAGCGGGATGCGCACGGAAGATGAATGGGATTTGATCCGGCTCTCGAAGAATCCGGACGTGACGGTGCGGATGCGCGGCGTGATGGAGAAATGCACCTACTGCACGCAGCGCATTGAGCAGGCGAAAATTGCGCAGAAGGCCAAGGCCGGCGCGAGTGACAATGTGCGGCTGACGGAAGCGGCCGGGACAATTCCGAAGACCGCGTGCCAGCAGGCGTGTCCGGCGGGCGCGATTGTGTTTGGCGATGTCAGCGATGCCAAGAGCTCGGTGTCGCAGCAGAAATTGTCGCCGCTGAATTATTCCGTGCTGGGGGATTTGCTCACGAAGCCGCGCACGACGTATCTGGCGCGGATCCGCAATCCGAATCCCGCGATGCCCGATTACCACGCGCCGTTCAGCACCGAGGAATATGAAAACGGTTCGCTGACGCCGCAAAAAATTTAAACCGACGAATGGCTGATATAGCTAACATCGAAGAGCTGAAGAAACTCGCGCCGCCCGCGGAATTGCGCCGGGCGCCAGTCATTGAAGGCAACCAAGGCCTGGGCTGGCTGACGGACAAATTGTCCGCCTTTGCCGAGGGCAAAGTGCCGGGTTGGTGGTGGTGTTGCTTCATTCCTGCCGCGCTGGCGGCCACGGTCATTTTCCCGGTCTGCCTGTTTTATCAGGTGTTCACGGGCGTGGGCGTCTGGGGCAACAACCATCCGGTGATGTGGGGCTGGGACATTGTGAATTTCATCTGGTGGGTTGGCGTGGCGCACGCGGGCACGCTGATTTCGGCGCTGCTCTTTTTGACGCGCCAGCACTGGCGCACGACCATTGGCCGCATGGCCGAGGCGATGACGGTTTTCTCCGTGGCCATGGCGGGCTTGTATCCGGCCATTCACGTCGGGCGCGCCTGGTTCGACTGGTTCATGTTTCCGATTCCCAATTCCAATGATTTGTGGCCGCAGTTCCGCTCGCCGCTGATGTGGGACGTTTTCGCGGTGAACACGTATCTGGTGGTTTCGTCGCTGTTCTGGTTCATGGGGATGATTCCTGACTTTGCGGCGATGCGCGACCGTTCCAAGACGCGTGTGCGCCGGATAATTTTCAGCTTTTTGGCGATGGGTTGGACCGGCTCCGCCTGGCAATGGCACAATTATGAAAAGGCCTATGTTGTGCTCTGCGGCCTCTGCACGCTGCTGGTGTTCACCGTGAGCTCCATCGTGGGACTGGACTTTTGCACGGCGCAGATTGCGGGCTGGCACGCGACGATTTTCCCGCTCTACTTCGTCATTGGCGCGGTGTTCTGCGGCTTTGGCATGATGTTGTTGCTGTTGATTTCAATGCGCAAACTGTGCCATCTCGAAAATATCATCACGCGGAGCCACATTGAAAAAGTGGCCAAGCTCACCCTGGTCAGCGGCCTGATCATTGACTACATCTATCTGATGGAATTTTTCATCGCGTGGTATAGCGGCGACCCATACGAGCGCTGGGTGTTCGGCCACCGTTTGTTTGGCCACACTTACCTGGTGTTCGGCTGGATGCTAATTGGCATCAATGTGGGCGTGACGCAGCTTTTGTGGTTTAAAAAGGTGCGCCAGAATTTGGTGCTGCTGTTCATCATTGGCCTGCTCATCAACATTGGGATGTGGACGGAACGCTTCGTGATCGTGGTCGGCTCGCTGTATCAGGATTTCCTGCCGTCGAACTGGGGCAAATATATGCCGACGATTTGGGATGTGGGTCTTTTCATAGGCACGCTGGGCGCGTTTTTCATGCTGTATCTGCTGTTCGTGAAATTCCTGCCGATGATACCCATTGCCGAGGTCAAGAGCGTGCTGCCACAGGCTGATCCGCATCATCCGCTGGGCGGAGCGAAGAAAGGAGGCCATTCGTGAGCGAAAAAGTTTATGGTCTCATGGCGGAATTTGACACGCCCGGCGCGGTGCTGCACGCAGCGGAACAAGTCCGTGACGCCGGCTATCACCATTGGGACGTGTTCACGCCGTTCCCGATTCATGGCCTCGACAAGGTCATGGGCTACCGCAAGTCGGTGGTGGGGTGGGTGGCGCTGGCGATGGGGGGGGGGTGGGTTTTTGTCCGTTGTTTTCCTTTTTTGGTG
>Ga0181520_10012665_pt1 | contig 10790 bp, 10 predicted proteins | sample PEATcosm2014_Bin_29_FD_132451 | JGI IMG/M metagenome (GOLD analysis project Ga0181520, IMG submission 132451) | Peatland microbial communities from MTU Mesocosm Facility, Houghton, MI, USA - PEATcosm2014_Bin02_30_metaG | ecosystem: Environmental > Terrestrial > Soil > Wetlands > Peat | place...
CGGCGTGTTGCGCATCGTGCTGGAACTGGACGGCGAAATCATCACCAAGGCCGACCCGGACGTGGGTTATCTGCATCGCGGCGACGAAAAAATCGCCGAGAACATGACCTACACCCAGTTCATCCCTTACACGGACCGGCTGGATTATCTCGCGCCGCTCGCGAACAACGTCGCCTACGCGCTCGCAGTGGAAAAGCTGCTCGGCATCCATGACAAACTGCCGCCGCGCTGCCAATACATCCGCGTCATGTGCGCCGAATTGGCCCGCATTTCCGCGCATTTGCTCGGTCTCGGTGCGTTCGCAATGGACATGGGCGCGGTCACGGTTTTCCTGTTGAGCTTTACCGAACGCGAAAAAATTTACAACCTGGCCGAGGCCATCAGCGGCGCGCGGCTCACGACCAGCTACACGCGCATTGGCGGCGTGATGCGGGACATCCCGCCGGGCTGGCTGGATCAATGCCGGAAATTCTGCGACGAATTCATCCCGGCGCTCAACGAATTTGAAACGCTGCTCACGCGCAACCGCATCTGGGTGGACCGGGTGCGCGACCTCGCGGTCATCTCGAAAGAGGACGCGATTGATTACGGTTTGAGCGGCCCGAACCTGCGCGGCAGCGGCGTCGAATACGATCTGCGCAAAAACCAGCCGTATCTGTGCTACAAGGATTTGGAGTTCGACATTCCCGTCGGCGCGGTTGGCGATTGTTACGACCGTTACCTCGTGCGCATGGAGGAAATGCGCCAGAGCACGCGCATTTTGGAGCAGTGCATCAAAAAGATCCCCGGCGGCGTGGACAACAAAAGCAACGAGCCGGTCAATGTCGCCGACGGAAAAATCACGCTTCCGCCAAAACAGAAGGTATTGTCGAGCATGGAGGAATTGATCCACCAGTTCATGCTCGTCACGGAAGGCGTGAACTGTCCGCCCGGCGAAATTTATTTCGGCCACGAAAATCCGAAGGGCGAGCTTGGCTTTTACATCAACAGCAAGGGCGGCGGCACACCATACCGGATGAAAATCCGCTCACCCAGCTTTGTGAACTTGAGCATCATCCCGAAAATTTTCGTCGGCACGATGATCAGCGACACCGTGGCAATTCTGGGTTCGCTCGATTTCGTGATGGGGGAATGCGACCGATGAGCTTTCAAACCACACCCCGGCTCGAAGCGGAAGTGAACGAATTGATTTCGCACTATCCGGTCAAGCGCGCCGCGTCGCTCATGGTGCTGCATGCCATCCAGGAGCAGTTCGGCTGGATTTCTTCGGAAGCGGTTCAGTGGACGGCGAAGAAGCTGGAACTCCAGCCAATCAACGTCTTTGAAATCCTGACGTTTTACCCGATGCTCCGGCAGCAGCCGATGGGCAAGTATCAAATCAAGGTCTGCCGCACGTTGAGCTGCGCGCTCGGCGGCGGGTATGAGCTGCACAAACATTTTTGCGACAAGCTGGGTCTGGATGCACACGCGCACGGCCCGCAGACGACGAAGGACGGAAAGTTCACGGTCGAATTCGTCGAGTGCCTCGCCAGTTGCGGCACCGCCCCGGTGATGATGTGCAACGACGCCTTTTACGAAGGTGTCAGCCACAAAAAAGCCGACGAAATTGTGGCTGGCTGCAAATAAAATGAACATTGACTATCCAGTTCAAGAAGTGCCAACGACGCCAGAATATATTTTGGCGGTAATCAAGGATAGTCATCGTCAGCAATGTCAATTTGATCCTGAAGCGGAACAGGATATTATTTTAACTTTTGATTCTACGATTGACGAATGGCGTGAAGCGTGTGATTTGCTCGGCTGGCGCAGACTGGCTAAAGCCATGAATGATTGGTTCAAAACAGATTTTTCGGACGAACAATGGAAAGCTGTTTTAGAGCCAGCAAAGAAGCAGAAACTTCGTGGCGTTTGTGAATTGATGGCCACAAAAGCAAAACGCATCGAAATCAAGCCGTTTGGAAACCGCTGTGTGAACGCAGGGGTTTTTCTGACGATTCGTTCTTTACTCAATAGCACAGGAGTTCAAGAAAAGATAAAACCCTCAACGCAAATCGCGCCCTTTTTCAGAAAACAACTTGGTTTTTTTCTTTCGGAGGTTGGGAAATTAGAGCCTGGAGCGCTTCCGCCTGTAAAAATCTGCAACCCGATCTATGATTATTCATGCTGGGCGTTTGCGCTGGGACTCCTGATTTGTGTGGTCGGTGGATTTTGGAACCCGCTACTTGTAATTTGGGGAGTTTGTCTCGCTGGTTGTGCTTACATTTCCATTTGGAATGCAGCCAGGCATTTGAAAAAAGTCGAGTTTGGTTCAATTGAAACTTTCAAAGATTTGACTTTGATAATTGCGAACGCGCGAAAGGAAAGGCTGTTTGGCCAATGCAAATCGTAAATCGTAAATCTGAAATCGTAAATGGCATTTGGCTGCCCGACATGGATTTGAACCATGACAAACAGATCCAGAGTCTGCTGTGCTACCGTTACACCATCGGGCAAGCCGGAGCGTTGGACAGGCTAAACGCTTTTGCCGCCCAGTCAAGCCGCACATTTTGCGGCTTGTCACTCGTTACTCGTCACTTGTCACGCTGAATATGGCGCAGGAATACAAACTGATTTTGAAGCACGCCGATGAGCCGGGTTACACGCCCGACATCGAATGCTATTTGCGCCATGGCGGCTACGCGGATCTGAAGAAGGCGCTCGCCATGCCGCCGCAGGATTTGCCGGACGGCAAAAAGAAATCGCCACAGGAGCAAATCCGTGATGACGTGAAGATTTCCGGCCTGCGCGGCCGCGGCGGCGCGGGTTTTTCCTGCGGTCTCAAATGGAGCTTCGTTGACCGCAAGAGCGGCAAGCCGATTTACCTGATTTGCAACGCCGACGAATCCGAGCCGGGCACGTTCAAGGATCGGCAGATCATGTATAAAGACCCGCACCAGTTGATCGAAGGCATGGCCATTTCCTGTTTTGCTAACGACGTGCATCTCGCCTACATCTACATCCGCGGCGAAATGGTTGACGGCGCGAAGATTCTGAATCAGGCGCTCAAGGAAGCCCGCGCAAAGAATTTCCTCGGCAAAAACATCTTGGGCAGCGGTTACGATCTGGAAATCCATGTTCATCGCGGCGCGGGCGCCTACATCTGCGGCGAGGAAACCGGCCTCATCGAATCGCTCGAAGGCAAGCGTCCCTATCCGCGCATCAAGCCGCCGTATTTTCCGGCAATCCTCGGCCTGTGGATGTGTCCGACCATCGTCAACAACGTCGAGACGCTCTGCAACGTAAAGCATATCGTCGCGATGGGCGGCGCGGAATTTGCCAAGCTCGGCACGCCGAACAACACCGGCACGCGCATCGTCAGCTTGAGCGGCCACGTTAAGAAACCCGGCTACTACGAAATCGAAACCGGCAAGGCGACGATCGGTGAACTCATCAACGACCCGAAATTCGGCGGCGGTTTGCGCGACGGCAGAAAACTCAAAGCCGTAATTCCCGGCGGTTCGTCCGCGAAAGTTTTCAAGGCCGGCGAAAAATTCAAACTCAAGAAAAAAGACGCCGAGGGCAAAGAGATCCTGGTCGAGACCGACATGCTGGATTTGCCCTACGATTTTGATTCGCTGGCCGCAGCCGGTTCGATGAGCGGTTCGAGCGCGATCATCGTGATGGATGATTCCACCGACATCGTGGAGGCGCTGGCAAATCTCTCCGAATTTTACGCGCACGAAAGCTGCGGCCAATGCACGCCGTGCCGCGAAGGTTCGCTTTGGATGAGCAAGACGCTGCACCGTCTCACGCACGGCGAAGGCCGCGCGCAGGACGCGGATTATCTCGTGAAAATCGCCGATAACATTCCCGGCGGCCGCACGATTTGCGCGTTCGGCGAAGCCTGTTCCTGGCCCGTGCAAAGTTTTGTCGCGAAGTTCAAAGACGAATTTGTTGCGAAGGGCGCCGCCGATGAAGCGCGCCGCGCGAAAGAAGTGGCCGCGCCGGCTGAAGCCAAACAACTCGCAGCAGCGCATCATTGATTGCCATGTCAACCGCCGCCACAACTGAAATCAAGTCCGCGCCTCCGGTCGAAAAGATCAAGGTGAAGGTGGATGGTCGTGAAATCGAAGTGCCGAAGACGATGCGTGATCCGATTTCGGGCAAGCCGATTCCCACCACGATGATTCAGGCATGCGAGCTGGCGAAGACGGAGGTGCCACATTATTGCTATCATCCGAAGCTGCCGGTTGTCGGCAACTGCCGCATGTGCCTCGTGGAATATGGCATGCCCGCGCTCGGCCCGGACCGCAAACCGATTTTGAATCCCGACGGCACGCCCAAGATCGCCAAGATGCCGCGTCCGGCGATTTCCTGCGCCACGCCGATTTCGCCCGGCATGGAGATTTACACGAAGACGCCCGGCGTGAAACAGATGCGCGAGGGCGTGCTCGAATCGCTGCTCATCAATCATCCGCTTGACTGTCCGATTTGCGACCAGGCTGGCGAATGCAAATTGCAGGAATATTCCGTGGATTACGGCCAGAGCGCGAGCCGCTTCGTCGAGGCGAAAGTTCACAAGCCCAAGGCGGTTGACCTTGGACCGCGCATCATGCTCGATGCCGAGCGTTGCATCCTTTGCACGCGCTGCATCCGCTTCACCCGCGACATTGCGCACGACGACGCGCTGGGCATCATCAATCGAGGCAGCTACAACACGATTTCGGCCTTTCCCGGAATGCCGTTTGACAACAATTACACGCTGAACACGGTGGACATCTGCCCCGTTGGCGCGCTCACCTCGAAGGATTTCCGGTTCAAGATGCGCGTCTGGTTCCTCAAGGAAACCAAGAGCATTTGCACAAGCTGCGCGACAGGTTGCAATGTTATCATCGGTTCGCGTGAGGAGAAAATTCAGCGCTACACGCCGCGCGAGAATGATGCCGTCAATGGCCCATGGATGTGCGACAGCGGACGTTTGAATTACAAATGGATTGGTCGTCAAGACCGGCTGAAGGATGTTTTGGCGCGCGGACAAAAAACCACCTGGACGGCGGCGCTCAACGAAATTTCCGACAAGCTAAAAAAGACTCCGGCGGGTTCCGTCGCGATTATCGCCTCGGCTCGCCAGACGAACGAGGAGCTTTGGCTGATTTCAAAACTGAAATCCAAGCTCGGCGCGGTCAGCGATTCCGTCGCGCGCGTCGGCGAAGGTGACAAGCTGCTTGTCAACGCGGACAAAAATCCGAACACAAACGGCGCGCGGTTCACCGGCATTTGTTTCACCGAAGTCGGCACGAATCTCCCGCAAATCGCGAACGGAATTTCGAGCGGCAAAATCAAGACGCTCATCGTTTTTGGCGAGGACGTGACGAAGCACGGCATCGGCACGGATTTGCTGGCAAAATTGGAAACGCTGGTTGTCAGCGACATTCTGCCGAACGCGACAACGAAGCTGGCGCATTATCTTTTGCCCGGCTGCACACATGCCGAAAAGCGCGGCACGTTCACCAACACCAAAGGCCGCGTCCAGAAATTCATGAAGGCTGTCGAGCCACCCGGTGACGCGCGCGCCGAATGGGAATTTTTGCATGACCTGGTTTACAGCGTCACCGGCCAGGACGGTTTCCTGACGATTGAAGGTTTGTTCAACGCAATGGCGAAGGATGTTCCCGCGTTCAGCGGTTTGACGTGGGCCGGACTCGGCGACACGGGCGTGACGGTGCCAATCTAGAATGAACTGGTATTTCATCATTTTTAGCGTGGTCAAGGTCGCCGTGGTCATCGGCGCGGTGCTGACCATGGTGGCTTATGCCGTCCTGGCCGAGCGGAAAATCTCGGCGTGGATTCAGGATCGCGTCGGGCCGAACCGCTGCGCGCCGCCGTTCGCCAAATACATTCCCTTCGCCGGAACATTTCTGACGCGGATTGGCTTTTTCCAGCCGATGGCGGACGGCTTGAAGTCCATTTTGAAGGAGGATTTCATGCCGGCGGGCGTGCGGAAGATTTATTTCTGGCTCGCGCCGGCGCTGTCGGTCATTCCCGCAATCCTGGTCGTCGCGGTGATTCCGTTCGGCTCGCAACTCGGCGCGCAGAAAATGGTCATCGCGGATTTGAACGTCGGCATCCTCTACACGTTCGGCATCGTGTCGCTCGGCGTTTATGGCATCGTGCTGGCGGGCTACGCGGCGAATTCGAAATATCCGTTCCTCGGCGGCATCCGGTCCAGCGCGCAGATGATTTCCTACGAAATTGCGATGGGCATGTCGGTGATTCCGGTGCTGCTGATCGGGGGCAATTTGAACTTGAGCCGGATCATCGGCTGGCAGTCGGATCACGGCTGGCTGGTGCTTTACGCGCCGGTGTCGTTCATTATTTTCCTGATCGCCGCGTTCGCGGAAACGAACCGGCTGCCCTTCGACTTGCCGGAGGCGGAAACCGAGCTGGTCGGCGGCTACCACACCGAATACAGCTCGATGAAATTCGCGCTGTTTTTCCTCGCTGAATACACCAACATGATCGCCTCGTCGGGCATGATGGTGACGCTGTTTTTCGGCGGCTGGACGCTGCCGTTCTGGGGGCTGGATCATCCGGCGGCGAGCCTGGCGATGGGGCTGGTGCAAATTCTGGTTTTTCTGGTGAAAATGCTTTTGTTCATGGTGTTGTTCATCTGGGTGCGCTGGATGTTCCCGCGTTTCCGGTATGACCAGTTGATGGATCTGGGCTGGCGGCGGTTTGTGCCGCTGGCGCTGGCGAACATTCTGGTGACGGCGGTGATTTTATGGATGAAGAGTTGAGACAGAATTCACAGAATGAACAAAATCGAAAATTTAATTCTGAAAATTCTGTTAATTCTGTCTGAAAAATTGAAATGATAGTTAATCGCAAACCGTTGACATTTTGGGAGCGGCTTTATCTGCCGGCGATTGCCGGCGGATTGAAGGTCACGCTCCGCCACGCCTTCGGCTCGCTGTTCGGCGGCAAGACGGTGACGATGGAATATCCGGAGCAGAAATGGTCCGTGCCGGCGGATTATCGCGGCGCGCCCTATCTGGTGAAGGACCAGGACGGGAACACGAAATGCGTCTCGTGCCAGCTTTGTGAATTTGTCTGCCCGCCGAAGGCCATCCGCATCACGCCACCCGGCCCGGCGGGACAAATTGCCGACCGCCCGAACGCGGAAAAAATGCCGGAGGAATTTGAAATCAATTTCCTTCGCTGCATTTATTGCGGCCTGTGCCAGGAAGTCTGCCCAGAAGAGGCGATTTTCCTGCTGAAAGACTATTCGCTTACCGGCCAGAGCCGCGACGAAATGATTTACAACAAAGAAAAGCTCCTCGCCCTCGGTGGCACGCACGGCGGCATCCAGAAATGGAAACACAAACTGGAAGAGGCGAAAGCGCAGGATAATTTCCCGGTGAAAGTTTAATCATCAATGGAAGCCATCAACAATTTGATCAGCGGCGGCGCGGTGGAAGATGTTTTATTTTACGTCTTCGCAGTGCTGACGCTGTTGTGCGGCGTGCTCGTCGTGGCCAATCCGTTCAGTCGCAGCCCGGTCACTAGTGCGATGTTTCTCGTCCTGACCATCATCTCGATGGCCGGGCTGTTTGTGTTGCTGCACGCGTTCTTCCTCGCCGCCGTTCAGATCATCGTCTATGCCGGCGCGGTCATCGTGCTGTTCCTGTTCGTCATCATGCTGCTGGATCTGAAGGAGGAACAACGGCGGAAGATCAAATTTTTCGGCCTGCTCGGCGGGCTGGTTTCCGTCGGCACCATCGTGGCGATTTCGTTGAAGGCGTTGAGAACGACCAATCCCGGCGCAAATCTACCCGCGCCGCAACTCGAAGGCGGAACCAACGCGCTCGGCCAGTTGCTCTTCAAGCAATATGTGCTGCCATTTGAAGTTGTCTCCGTGCTGTTGCTCGTGGCGATGGTTGGCGTGATTTTGTTGAGCAAAAAGGATTTGAAATGAAATTAGCAGATAGCAGATGGCAGATAGTAGATAGGGTTTTGCGCTCGTCGCTGTTCCCCAACTCCCAACTCCTATCTGCCATCTGCTTCCCGCAATTATGAATGTAGGCTTGGAACATTATTTGACCGTGAGCTTTTTGTTGTTCGCCCTTGGCCTCTTGGGCGTGGTCATGCGGCGCAATCTGCTGGTGATTTACATGTCGCTGGAGCTGATGCTCAACGCGGCCAACCTCGCGCTGGTTTCCTTTTCGCGGTTCAACGACAAGCTCGACGGCCAGGTGCTGGTGTTTTTCATCATCACCGTGGCGGCGGCGGAAGTGGCGGTCGGCTTGGCACTCATCGTCGCGCTCTACCGCAAACGCCAGTCCGCGCACGTTGAGGATTTGACGAGCATGAAGCTTTGAAATGCAGACAGAATTTACAGAATTAACAAAATCGGAATCTTCAGAATTGAATTCTGAAAATTCTGTCAATTCTGTCTAAAGATTTTCGGATGAAATACGAAATTTTACCGTGGCTGACGCTGTTCCTGCCGATTTTCTCGGCGGCGGCCATCACGCTGTTCACGTTGAAACACCGCAACGTCAGCGCGCTCATTTCCATCGGCGCGATTGTCATCGGCTTCATCTCCACCGTCGGCTTCATCGCGGCCAACGGCTGGGTCACCGCTGAGTCGTCCATCAACTGGCTGTCCATCGGCGGCCTGAACATTGACTTCGGCCTGAAGCTCGACCGCTTGAGCGAGATGATGATGTTCATCGTCACCGGCGTAGGCGGCGCGATCCACATTTATTCCTACGGCTACATGGACGAAGACCGGAGCAAGGCGCGCTTCTTCGCGTTCATGAGCCTGTTCACCTTCTCGATGCTCGGCATCGTGCTGGCGAACAATTTCATCGAAATGTTCATCTTCTGGGAACTCGTCGGTGTGTCCAGTTACCTGCTCATCGGGTTCTGGTTCGAAAAACCCAGCGCGGCCGATGCAGCGAAAAAAGCCTTCTTCACCAACCGCCTCGGCGACTTTGGATTTCTGCTCGGAATAATTATGCTTTGGGCTTGGTCGCAAGGCGGGTTGAATCTTTTGAATTTCGATCAAGCCAGCAAATTTGTTAAGCCGATTATTGACAATGCCACAGTGCATGGCGACTGGTTTGGCGACAAAATTCCGTTCACAATTATTGGCCTCCTAATTTTCTGTGGTGCGATGGGCAAGTCCGCGCAATTCCCGTTGCACGTCTGGCTGCCGGATGCGATGGAAGGCCCGACGCCCGTTTCGGCTTTGATCCATGCGGCGACAATGGTTGCTGCTGGCGTTTATATGCTTTGCCGGACAGTCTCGATTTACACGCCTGAAGCTTTGCACGTCATCGCCTACATCGGCGGGTTCACATCACTGCTCGCTGCGCTCATCGCTGTCCAGCAAAACGACATCAAGCGCATCATCGCCTACTCGACTCTGTCACAACTCGGCTACATGGTCATGGCCGTGGGCTTGAGCGGCCCGACACCGGCGATGTTTCATTTGACCACGCACGCCTTTTTCAAGGCGCTGCTGTTCTTGAGCGCCGGCTCGGTCATCATCGGGATGCATCATGAGCAGGACATCTGGCAAATGGGCAACCTGCGGAAGAAAATGCCGGTCACGTTCTGGACGTTCCTCGTCGGCGCGCTGGCCTTGAGCGGCGTCCCGCCGTTCAGCGGCTTCTATTCGAAGGACTCCATTCTTGCACAGGCGTTGGAGCAGAAAAACTACCTACTTTTCAGCGTTGCGGGTTTCGTCGCCGCGCTGACTGCGTTTTACACCTTCCGGTTGTTCTTCGTCGTTTTCTTTGGTCAGGAGAAATCCAAAGCCGCTTCACACGCGCACGAATCGCCGCTGGTGATGACGCTGCCGCTGCTGGCGCTGGCGCTGTTCGCCGCCATCGGCGGTTTCATTGGCATCACGAACAACTACGGTTGGCAGTTCATTGCCGGGCACGAAACGCTTTCCGTTGTCCAGCAAATCACCGAGCCGCTGAAAAACATCGGCCCGATGCTTTGCGGCCTCGCCGCTGCGGCAGTTGGCATCTTCGTGGCTTTCTCGCTTTACAAAAATGTCGCCTCGGACCCGCTGCCCGCCAAACTCGGCGGCCTGGCGACGGCGATGAAAAACAAATTTTATTTCGACGAGTTTTACGAGGCCACCTTCATCCGCGCGCATGATTTCATCGCCACGGTGATGGATGTGATTGACCGCTGGTTCGTGGAGGGCTTTTGCATCGGGTTGGTCCGGGGCGGCACGGATTTCTCCGGCCGCGCGCTGCGCCTCGTGCAAACCGGCAACCTCCAGACCTACGCCTTCCTGTTTGTGCTCGGCGTGGCGGTGGTGCTGTATCTGGTTTTGGGAAAATAAAATGTCCATTCTGACTTACATTTTGGGTTGGCCGCTGCTGGCGGCGCTGGCGCTGATGCTCGTGCCGCGCAATTATCGCGTCATCATTCGCGCCATCGCGGTGCTGGCGACGCTCATCCCGGCGGTGCTCGCGGTGAAGATGTTCTGCCAGTTCGTGCCCGGCGCGAACGGCTATCAGTTTGAGCAGCAAATCCCGTGGGTCGAATCGCTCGGCATCAGCTATCACGTTGGCGTGGACGGCCTGAACGTCGGCCTGATTTTGATGGGCGCGATTGTCGCCTTCGCCGCCACGCTTTGCTCATGGGAAATCCAGACTCGCGAGAAGGAATTTTACATCCTGCTGCTCGTGATGACCGGCGGCATCCTCGGCGCGTTCGCGTCGCTCGACCTGTTTTTCTTTTATTTCCTGCATGAACTCGCGCTGGTGCCGACGTTCATCATGATC
>Ga0181520_10012666_pt1 | contig 10789 bp, 11 predicted proteins | sample PEATcosm2014_Bin_29_FD_132451 | JGI IMG/M metagenome (GOLD analysis project Ga0181520, IMG submission 132451) | Peatland microbial communities from MTU Mesocosm Facility, Houghton, MI, USA - PEATcosm2014_Bin02_30_metaG | ecosystem: Environmental > Terrestrial > Soil > Wetlands > Peat | place...
AAAGGAAAATGGTTTTGATGGCCTTCCCCAGTTCAGCTAATGCCATATAAGTTGGATGCTGTAAATTATTTCTTGTAAATCTTTTCATTATTGCTTCTGTCTCGGCTGTTCCAAGACGTAAGGCAGTTGCATATTTTACCATTTCATCATATTGCTGCCGGATAAGTTCCCAGTTTATTGGTCTGGTTAAAATATATTGCAAATTGGTGTAGGCATTGCTCAAACCTGTTCCCGGCTTGTATAATTTCTGTGAATGAATAGCTTTAAACCTGGGCATCAGGTTAAAGCCAAGCAAATGACAGAATGCAAAAGCAACCTCACTCTGTCCATGAGTATCAACAAAATTCTTTTCGATTTTCATATCGGTACAATGTTTTAACAAACCTTCGATCATTGCCGATACTTCAGAAGAAGAACAAGCTTTTAGTTGAGAATAAATGCACGCTGATTTCTTTTCAACGTGCCAATATATCATAATTCCTCTGTCTCTGTATCGGATGTGCCATTCTGTTAAAAGATTCTGATCCCATGCCCCGAGCTTCGTTGAATCAGATGCACATGTAGTTGTACCCTCACCCCAAACAATCTGTTTTCTACTTTCAAAAATTGCATTAACAATATGAGATATTGCACCACGAAGGTTATCTTTATTTATAAATTTTCTTTTGATATACTGTAAATCCAGGTAACTCACACCATGATCACCGGCAGATATACGTTTTAGAGCCCTGTATTGGTCCCTAAACCATATAATGCAAGAATAAGCCTTTTCTGGATGGTATCACGATCAAGTTTCTCATGGGTAGCCATAGTTTTAAAATCTTCAGTGAAGGAAATTCTCAGGTCACTTTCTTTTAGGATATCTAAAAGATTGATCATCGGCCACTGTCGCATGATATCAGCTTTTATTTTAGTAAGGTTGGAAGGTTCCTCCTGTGCTTCAAATGGAGATAATTTAATCCATCCACCTTCTTTTTTTAATAAATGCACTTTAGTGTTTTTTGGCATGCCGTTATCAAGCTTAGATAAAGCATCATGCATTGCTTTTTTAATACTGGAAATAAACTCCTCCGAATCCAAGGGCTGATTTAAGGCATTGTAATTTTCTTCACGTCGCTGCTGAAAATCAGCAGGTAAATCATCATCAGGATTTCTATAATGGTTTGCTCCAACTACCCATATTTCCTTGCAACGAAGTTTATCTCTTAAAGCTTGTAATACAACTATTTCATAGTTTATCCTGTTAATCCGTTCCTTGCCATTTTCATCCTTTTCGATGACCGTTTCTTTCATCCCTGGTTTTACTACCCCATCAATAGGCATTTCCTTGTCATTATTGAAGTACCGGGTAGTAAGGGGAGTATACTTTTTTATTAATTCAAGTGCCTTAATTACCGGTCTGTGAACATTATTATTGGAACGGAATTCCAGTATGTTAAGCAATTCCGGAACCATGACCCGGTAATGATTGCTATAAGATGCTCTCATAACGGCATGAACCTTTTGACGATAATGAACACCAGAATTTTTAAATTCCTTCACCAATGCTTTTAATGTTTGTTCATTTACAACAGGGTACAATACTTCTTTTATTATCCCATCTGGGTTATCTACAGCAATTTCCGCTATATGGTAAAGGAGTTCACTTTTATTGTTCACTTTCCTAAAATCATTTAGAAGTTCTTTGTCTACTTTTTTTTCAGCCTTCACTCCTATACGATGAATAATTTTTATTAGCAATTCTATAAGGTTATCGGTAATTTCCCTCTTTCGTAACCAAAAGAAAGCCGCCAGGATGGTATATCTCATTTTCTGTGGATGCCGTCTAAGTTCCGTTAACTTTTCTGATACAGCCCTAGTTTTATATTTCTTGATAATTTTAATAGGAATTTTGCTAAAAAGGTTATCTGGCAGATTAAGTAGTTTAATTGTTTGTAATTTAGCCACTTCTTTAAAAAAACTATCAACGCCAATATTCCCTGGATCTGATCTTAAATCATTGAAGGAGATAACACCTTCATCAACATTTTCATCTAATTCAGATTCATTATAAATCATTAGATTATCAATCAATCCATCTATTTGGTTTATTGAGTCGCTGGATAGTTGAGAGTAAGTTTCTGTAAAAAATTGATCTTCATAAATATTTATAGAAGTCTTGACTATACGGTCAATACGATCTACCGTTGGAGGTTCGATATGTAATTCAATGAGCCTTTTATAAGCTTCTTCTTTGATAATTTTAAATTCAGCGTCGTGATAAAATACATATTTGGATAACCATTCCGTAAGATTATTGGCGTCTTCAGCGGTAACTTCCCGAAAGCCAAGAAACTCTCTTATTTGTTCTTTATGATAATAATGTGTTCGGCTGTTTAAATCGTAATCCTCAAATTTTACCCCTATCAGTTGCAACTGTTTTGCAATATAGGAAACAACATCTTTTGGAATTTCATTCTTAGCATAAGGGAATCTTTTTTCAAGCTGGAAAAATTTCAACAGAACGGCAAAACCAAGTCTGGTTACTCCGGTTTTATTACCCATAAGGGTCATTTCATTTGGCATTATTGTAAAATGATCAATTAAGTCATCCAGCTCCCAATTCCTTTTCATTAATTAATTCAATAAAGTATAAAGATTAATTTGTATTTAGATAAGTATTCTATTCATTTAAACGGTCGTTTTAATAAACACCTCAATAAGTAACAGTTCTATATGAAAATAGTTATTTATTTTGTTATGTATTTAAACAAAATTTATTATATTTATAATTGTTGAATTTCATAAACAAACAAATGATAAAATTAGGATATGCCAGAGTCTCTACCTTTGAGCAAAATTTGGATTTACAAATTGATGCCCTACAAAGAGAAGGCTGCAAGCAGATTTTTACTGACAAAATATCTGGCGTAAAAGCAAATAAACCTAATTTTGAAAAATTAATGGAATATGCACGGCAGGGAGATACCATTGTAGTTTGGAAACTTGATAGGTTAGGCAGAAGTACTGTGCATTTAATTGAATTGATTGAAGAACTCAAAAAGAAAGGTATCAATTTAAAATCCCTTAATGAACCAATAGATACCACATCAGCTTCCGGTACTTTATTTTTTCAATTCATGTGCATGTTAGCGGAACATGAGAGAAATATCATTAGAGAAAGAACTATGGCAGGTCTTAGTTCTGCCCGGGCAAGAGGCAGAAAAGGGGGACGACCAAATGGTTTATCAGAACATTATCAGCTCATAGCTCCAGAAGTAAAAGAAATGTACGAAAAAGGTATGAGAACCACTGAAGAAATCCGGAAGATATTTAATATAAAGAGCCAACCAACTTTATATAAAATATTGATTTATTCAGGAATTAATGTCAAAGGATTCTTTAAACAGAAAAAGGTCGACAATGTTGGTGATAACTATTAATGCATATAATTAATGACAAACTCATCAGATCAACAAACACAATTGCTGGCAGAAGTATTTAAAACCGCTTTTGAAGAAAATGTAGCCCCTACCGCCATTTTTAAATTAGACACCACTATTGTTATGGCTAACCAAGCATATTGCCGGGTGTCCGGCTTGTCTGCGGAAGAGGTCATTGGCGTGAGCTGGTTAAGCCAGATACCTCCGGATGATATTGAACGGCTTAAGGAATTTAATAAAACAAGGTTAGCAGGTTCTGAAGATGTACCGGGCGAATATGATTTTAAATTTTACAACAAGCAGGGTGATATCCGAAACGGGCATATGTTTGTAAAATTAATAAAAGACTATAATTTGATTATTACTTCGTTTGTAGATATAACAGACCAAAAGAATAACGAAAAAATAATATTACAACAACGCGATGAATTAAAAAATAATATTGTCAGGTTAGATAAAGAATTTGCCTTTCAAACAATTCTTATTGAAAATTACAAAAAGCATGTAACTTCCCTTATTGAAAGCTTGTTAAATCTAAGAAAACTGGCAGTACATGAAAACAGTTCCATTCTTTCGTTCATAGAAAAAATTATTGAAAATGTGGAAGAGAATCAACAAGTTTTTTCCTGGGTTAAATTAAAAGAAAAATATTTGGACATGCATCCTGAGTTTATGTCTGGTCTGTTGACAAAGCATCCAAATCTTACTCCGGCTGAAGTTAAACTTTGTACCTTATTGCATCTAAATCTGGATACTAAAGAAATAGCTGCCATAACCTCACAAACATACGATAGCACCCGTGTTGCCCGTACCAGATTACGAAAAAAACTTGGCCTAAATAATGAAAATAGTTTAATTGCATATTTATTAAAATTTTAAATAAAGCTTGTAAGTTGGCATTCTAAATAATAAATCATCAAAGTTTAAGAAATTGTGTTTTATTGATAAAATACCTTTTGTTTTTAATATACCTTTTTTCTTCACATAAACCAAATATTTATAGTTGATATATCTCACCTCTATTGTTTCCTTATTGTTTCCCTACAAATTTCTCCATACATTTTTATATCCATAACTTTAGTTAAGAAAGTTTAAAAGCTCTAATAAGAAAAATATTATACAGGTAAATCATTACCATATTGGTTTTTGTATTAAATGGACAAATATTTTAATTATAGGGATGACACTAAACCATCCCAACAAATAAAGTGATGATGAATATATGTTTCAGGGGCTTACAATTATAGGTATTGTTTTAAAGTTATTTAATTTGTTAAATAAATAGTATTATGGACATGGTTTTCACAATGTTGTTTTTTAATATTGATTTTACATTGGTTGCCTTAGGATTAAGATTTCATGGCCCTCCATAATTCTGAAATTAGTGTCTAAAAGACAGACTCTAATTAATTGTTAATGATTTATTTGTTATTTTTTTACTAATTGCTCTTTCCAAATTTTAAATTAATATTATAAAGTATGAAAAAAATTTACATATTAGCAACAGCTATTTTTATTACTGCAAACATGTTGGCACAAACCCCTAAGGTAGCAGCCTCATGGGATGATTATGGTGCAACGACTGCAGTATTCCCACTTTCTGCAAAAACTGCGGCAAGCGTTATTACTTCCGCCTTGCAAAATCATTCAGGTTCGACTCTCACTCCTGCAAATTCTGATACAAGGTGCTATTGGAATACCACAAATGCCAATGCTACTGTAAACCCTTCAACAGATGCCTATTTTTCTTATACTGTAACTACCAACCTTTCGTCAATAAAATTTGACAGGTTTGTTTATTGCGGACTCGCATCTTTCAATAACAACTTAAGATTGCAACTCAGGTGGAGTGTTGATAAATTCGCCAGTTCACTAGGCGATTTAATGACTCTGACTGGTACCAGTTATTATTTAACATCAGTTGACCTATCCGGACAAAGTGCAGTTACAGATTCTACTATAGAATTCAGGGTATATCCATATAAAGTGGGAACTACCTTCACTTTAACCAGTGCAGAAGGGTTATCTTCTGGAGATGGAACACCTTCTTCCTATAATAATGGATTAGCAACCAACATTTGGTATTTAGATTACACACCCGCAGCTCCGGCGGCAAGCCCTGCAACAGATACTACCAACATCAGTTTTAAAGCAAACTGGATATCTGTTTCTGCCGCTACAAATTACTTTTTGGATGTATCAACAAGCAATACTTTTGGCACTTTTGTCACCGGTTATAATAACCTGTCAGTTGGAAATGATACCTCACTAAATGTAACCGGGCTTTCCCCCAATACAGTTTACTACTATCGAATAAGGGCATATAATATTAATGGCACCAGTACAAATTCATCAACAATTAGTGTAACAACTTTAAAAACAAATCAGTCTATAACATTTAACCCTATTTCTGCATGTACTTATGGTGATGCCGATATAGACCCGGGGGCAACAGCTTCGTCAACGCTGGAAGTTGCATATACCACCAGTAATTCCGCCATTGCTGACATTGTAAATAATAAAATCCATATTGTAAGCGTTGGCACAGGAAGTGTTACCATTTATGCAAACCAGCCGGGGAATACTTCGTACAACGCTGCCCAAAAGGATTCACAAACATTAACGATAAGCCCAAAATCAGTCACAATTACCGGAGTTACTGCAGCTGCTAAAGTTTATGATGGCACGACCACAGCTATTTTAAGTGGCGGGGCTGTAACTACAGGTGTTAATACCGAAACTTTGGCTATTACAGCCGGAACAGGAAAATTTGCCGATAAAAATGTGGCCCCCAACATATCTGTTACAGCAACCGGGTATGCGCTTACCGATGGAACAAACGGAGGCCTGGCGGCAAACTATTCTTTATCGGCGCAGCCTGAAATACCAAATCAGTCGATTACAGCAGCCAATTTAACAGTTAGCGGCTCATCGGCCAGTAATAAGGTATACGATGGCACCACAACGGCTATTATTACGGGCGGTATCTTAGCAGGGATTATAGGTTCGGATGTTGTTACCCTTGCTGCAAATACTACAGGCATATTCTCATCTTCTGCTGTGGGTACAGGAATAACAGTCACCTCAGCGATGACCATAACAGGTGCAGGAGCTGGAAACTATACATTAACACAACCTGCACTTTCAGCAAATATTACACAAAGACCAATTACAATTACTGCAAATGCCGAATCAAAAGTTAAAGGCAACGTTGACCCGGCTCTTACCTACACTATCACAAGTGGCAACCTGATAAAAGGTGACGAACTTTCAGGAAACCTTACACGTGAGCCAGGAGATACTGTTGGAACATATCCTATTGAAATCGGCACATTGACGGCAGGACATAATTATTATATTACATTTGTATCCGCTAATTTAACAATTGAGTTGAATACAGACGTAATGTCAACTGCAGAAAATCAATTGGTAGTTTATCCAAATCCGGGCAGCGATTATGTTTATATTGCCAATATTCCGGAAAACACCATAATTTATGTTTACAACATGTTTGGGAACCTGGTAAGGGATAAAATTTCTACCAGCACGACAGAGCAATTGGAAATAAGAGATTTACCTTCCGGTGTATACATTATTAAATTATCTGGAACACAAAACGAAACTGCAATTCGGTTTATTAAACAATAAACGATTTTAATGCCTGAGTTTTTAATGCCCTTGTATCTGAAGAATACAGGGGCATTTTTCTAAATCACAGTATTAATGAAAATGGAAACTGGATTCCATGCATTCTCAAAGTCTATAAACTCGAATTTGGGGAAAAAATGACATTTCAATTGTAAACTGAAAATATAAAAGTACCGGGGATTTATCCAGAAACATTAAAAGAATATGCTCCTTCAATGTATTATTGTCTCAATAAGGATATTATACAAACAACTGAAAAGAGATATATAATCATAAAACGTTTGATGGATATTGTTATTGCATTCACGGGTTTGTTAATTACTTTGCCCTTCAGCGTTATCCTTGCGATAGTTATAAAACTTTCGTCAAAGGGACATATAATTTATTCGCAGGAACGTATCGGAAAACAAGGCCGTTCATTTCAAATTTACAAGTTTCGCTCGATGATAGAAAACGCGGAGATCAATGGTCCACGATTATCCTTTTGCCATGACTGCAGGATAACGATGGTAGGTAAGCTAATGCGAAGATTCAAGCTGGATGAAATTCCTAATTTTTTGAATGTATTGATGGGGGAGATGTCCCTGGTGGGTTACCGCCCCGAGAGACCATATTACATTAAACAAATTCAAAGTCATACAAGTCAATACCAGCAACTATTTCAAATCAAACCTGGCATTACCTCTTTTGGACAAATTAAATATGGATACGCTGCCACCGTTGAAGAAATGGTTGAACGGTTGACATTCGATTTAGAGTATCTTGGGGATATATCATTTCAAACTGATATTTCAATCATGTTAAAAACCTGTAAAGTTATTGTAAGGGGAAATAAATCAAAATTATAGTCAGTGGCTACACCTAAACTTGGGTTTTTGAGAATCAATTATTCGGAAGGCAATGCAAAATAACTCGTATGTCTTTTATAATCATATTTATAAGACGCTATTTTGCAGTACATGACAGCTTCGCTACTAATGGGCCTTCTTGCAAAGTGTTTAAAGGTTTCGGTTAATATTAAAGTTCTCTGTTCTTTGGTTTGTTCTGGTTGCTCTGGTATAGCTATTGGCTTTGGTTGTAGCTTTGGTTGAACTGGTACGCCAATAAAATCCTTTGCTTTTAAAATGGCTTCATGTTTGGAGATACCTTCTTTTCTCATTATAAAGTCGATCTGGTCGCCGCTTCCTGCTTTACAATTGCTGCTAAAGCATGTCCAGGTATTGTTTTTCGGGTACACCTGCAGGACGGGTGTTTTATCGGGATGGAAAGGACAGCATAAACGTTGGTTCTTATAGGGTTTTAGGTTTAGTGGCTTAGTACCTGGGATAAGGTTAACATAGATTTTATTTCGGGGATTTACACAAAAATATTTTTTAGAACTAAGTCGTTTAAAAAGTAATTACTTTGTTTTATATAACAAAATCATTTTGACTTTTATTTAACTGCTTTGTACTTTATATTTGCATAAATATTGTAAACCCAGTTAATATTAAAACAGATGAGTTTTGGCGCACGACTTTCGGAAATAAGAAAAAAAAGAGGACATTAACAGGAAGAACTGGCACATTTGCCCGGAACACAAGGCCCTGCAATTGGAAGGTACGAGAGGGAGTTAGCTAAACCCACGATTGAAGTGGCTTCTAAGCTGGCTAAATTTTTAGATGTTTATTTAGATTATTTGGTTGGTAATTCCGATATAGAAATTGACAAAACAATGTCAAAATGTATACAGGAAATTAGTAAATTTCCCAACGATTATAAACAACATGTTTTTGCCGTACTTGATGCATTTATTGCTAAAAGTAAAATAAGAATGATAACTACTTAACAGCATGACTGAGAAGGAAATTTTAAAGAAAGACATTGAGATAGAACTGGAACTATTTAAGATTTATTCTCTGTTCCTGGTGGGTCTTATTACAGGAGTAGCAGGTTTATTACTAAAAAACGATAATGGAAACCCTTTTACTAAAGGGCTGCTTTTCATCGGCATCTTTTTCCTTCTATCCATGGGAGTTATTTCCTTCGTTCATTCTTCAAAATCAGAAAATTACGTAAACAATTTAAAATATAATATTATGGTGTACTTAGTCGTTTTTGGTGTGATCGTTTTAACTATTTTCGGTATTATAATGATATCGGAAATTCGTGATTATTTTGCAGAAAAACATCATATACTGGAAAAATAAGCCTTAAAATTTGTGATCAGTTATTCATGCAACATATATAATTTCATGTCAGTAGAGCTAATTTTAGTAATTGGATAACAATTCAAGGAAATTGAAGGGCTTCCATATAATGAAAAAGCACTGTCCTTAACGTGGTTAGTGCTTATATTAGTGATTATAAAGCTAAAAAAAGTTTATGTGCTTTAAATATAATTGGATACCATTGCTTTGTTGTTTATTGACTTTTTAATTTAATGGAACCGGAACAAACATCCCCCTCGTCAATGCCATCTACCCATTTCATTAACTCTTTAACTCTATTACTGGTAAGTTCTTCCAAATAATAATATTTACACATAGGCAATACACTCTGATTAGCATTAGGATAAAGAGGATATTTCATTTTTACTTGTGCATCCCTAAATTTAATCCATTGTCTTTGAGCCTCTTTCATATTTTTTATAAAGCCAGTATCACTTTTATAGTCTTGTAATAGTGTCTGATAAACTTGATTTGAACAGAATGTGAATGTAACACTCATAAATGATATTGATAAAACTATTATATAAGATTTATTCATAACTTACCACCATTTTTTTTCTTCTTCTTTGATTGCTTCTTGATTTTCTTTTACATAAGCATTATAATAATTTTGCCATCCATATTTTAGATATTTTTCATTAGGGCAAAATTCAGTGCCACCATCTAAATCTCCATCATACGGTATTCTGTAATCTCCCCAACAACATTTCATTTGAGATACGGTATTATAACTTTCCATATACCAACACAAAGATTATGTGAATATGAATCACTGAAGTCTAAATCATTATAGTGAACTATATTGTTTTTTATGTAAAAATTAGATTTCATAATACCATGATAATATCCAGACCATTTTTGGTTTCTTTCCTCCATGAAGATATATTCTGTTAATATAATAAATTTTTTTGACCCAAATCGTCTTAATAGTTCTGTATCATTTTCGTCTACAGCTGTTTTAAGAGATTCTTCTCTTTGTACTTTATCAATTTCTCTTATATGTATGATTTTTATTTTTCCTTCAAAGGTGCATATATTATTAATTACTCTAGTGCTTCCTTTTATTTTATAAAATGAGGGATTTGTATCATTTTGTATTATTTCATTAAAATGGATATAGAATCTTTGAAAGTTTTTCCCTATAAAACCTACTCTTGTTTCCTGTTGTTGAAGCCATAATTTACTAAAATCATATTTGATAAATTCTGTGATTAATTCTTTTGAATCAACAATCTTATTGTTTAGGCTCTCGTTTAACCATTTATCACTTTCATTAGATAACTGTTGTGAAAAAAGTGTATATGGGAAAATAATAAAATATATTAATAATGCCTTCATATCTTTAATATTTTAAGGTTTATCTTCAATCGTTATAGTTACTTTTGACAAAGCTAAATGGTTTATATTTGCCTAACAAGATGAAAATCCAACAACAACCGGAACTTATTTAGGCAATAACATATACAAAATCCGTCTTGCCATTAAAAGCAAAGGTAAAGGTAAATCCGG
>Ga0181520_10012668_pt1 | contig 10788 bp, 9 predicted proteins | sample PEATcosm2014_Bin_29_FD_132451 | JGI IMG/M metagenome (GOLD analysis project Ga0181520, IMG submission 132451) | Peatland microbial communities from MTU Mesocosm Facility, Houghton, MI, USA - PEATcosm2014_Bin02_30_metaG | ecosystem: Environmental > Terrestrial > Soil > Wetlands > Peat | place...
CGTTTATAGGAAACTATTTGCCGCGCGAATGCGGAATTGCCACATTTACGACCGATCTGTGCACCGCGCTGGCAACTGAATATGGAGCAGGGCGCCTATTCGCAATTCCTGTGAATGATCCGGATTCACATTACGCTTATCCTGAGCAAGTGCGGCTGGAGATTGACCAGGAAGACCTCGGCTCCTACGTGCGAGCCGCGGAGTTTCTCAATTTCAATGGCAACGATCTTGTTTGCCTGCAACATGAATATGGCATTTATGGCGGGTCTGCGGGCCGTCACATTCTGGCTTTGCTGCGAAAACTAAAGATGCCGCTAGTTACAACATTACATACGGTTCTGCGAGAGCCGGACACAAATCAACGTGCTGTGCTCGAGGAGATTGCACGGCTTTCCGATCGCCTTGTTGTCATGAGCGAATTGGCGGCCAAGTTTTTGCGGGAGATCTATGCGGTTCCAAGCGGCAAGATCGATATTATTCCGCATGGTGTGCCAGATCTCCCCTTCATGGACCCCAACTATTTCAAAGACAAATTTGGCACGGAGGGCAAGTCGGTTTTACTGACCTTCGGTTTGCTGTCTCCTAACAAGGGGATCGAAAACGTCATTCAGGCGCTGCCTGCAATTCTGGAAAAGCACCCGAACGTAGTCTATATCGTCTCCGGTGTAACGCATCCGCATATTCGCCGGCGCGAAGGCGAACGCTACCGCGAAGAATTGCAGGCATTGGCAGAACGCCTTGGCGTTTCCGAGCACCTGATTCTTAACAACCGTTTTGTGAGCACTGAGGAGTTGGTAGAACACGTAGGTGCGGCGGACATCTACATCACACCTTATCTTCAGGAGGCACAGGTTGTTTCAGGTACGCTGGCTATAGCCCTTGGGGCCGGCAAGGCCATTATCTCGACGCCGTACTGGCACGCCAAAGAACTGCTCGCGGAGAAGAGGGGCGTGATTGTTCCCTTTGCCGAACCAGATGCTATTGCGGAGGCAGTGATAGGGTTGCTGGAAAACGAAGCAGCGCGACATGCGATGCGCAAGCGCGCCTATCTTTACTCTCGCGAGACAACCTGGCCAAAGACAGCGCGGGCCTATATGAGGAGCTTTCAGCGCGCACGGTTTGAACGCTCACTGCATCCAAGAGCCTCTCTACTTGACGATCCTGCAGTAGAACCGGAAGACTTTCTGCCAGAGCTGAATCCCAGCCACCTGTTGAAGATGACTGACGATACGGGCATGATGCAGCACGCTATTTTCTCTGTGCCGAACACGCGCGAAGGTTATACGACCGACGACAACGCTCGTGCGCTTGTCGTGTCAATCCTATTGGATAGAAGCGAGAAGCGACCGGAAGGATGCGACTATTCAAACCTTTCCCACCGCTACCTTTCTTTTTTATGGCTTGCATTTCATGCCGATACCGGGAGATTCAGAAACTTTCTCGGTTACGATCGCAGATGGCTCGAAGATGTCGGGTCAGATGACAGCCACGGCCGTGCCGTATGGTCTCTGGGGATGGTGCTTGGGACTTCGCGCAATGCCGGATTGAGAGGGGCGGCAGGCAGGCTTTTCGAAGCAGCCGTTCCTGCAACGCTCAAGTTTACCAGTCCGCGAGCCTGGGCATTCTCCATTCTCGGCCTGCAAGCATATCTGGATTGGTTTCCTGGAGACAGAGCCGTTCAGGGAGTCCGCAATGTTCTCGCCAATCGGCTTCTCGACATCTATGAGAGAACTTACTCCGATACGTGGAAGTGGTTTGAAAAAAGCCTTTCCTACTCGAATGCAAGGCTATCGCAGGCTCTTATTCTGGCTGGCTGGCGGAGCAACAACCAAAGTATGATCGAGGTGGGAATGGATTCGCTGAAGTGGCTTGTTGCCGAGCAGCACCGCGATGACCTTGAGATATTTGTGCCGATCGGTTCCAGTGGTTTTTTCATTGAAGGCAATGAAAAGGCGCGATTCGATCAGCAGCCGGTGGAGGCCTGCGCAACCATCTCCGCCTGCCTCGAGGTATACAGGCTTACGGAAGAAAGCTATTGGCTTGAGGAAGCCCGAAGGGTCTTTCAGTGGTTTCTCGGTAAGAACGATCTGCAAGCGCCTCTTTACGATCCAATTACTGGCGGATGCAGAGACGGGCTTCATCCCGACCGCGTGAACGAAAACCAGGGAGCTGAATCTACACTCTCTTTTCTCATGGCATTGCTTGAAATGCAGGCTGCTAAAGTGATAATCGCTGACGAACTGCACCAGGGAATGAGTGTTTCCTATTGAATCCAGTTAATGCATTGAATGAATCATCCGAGTCTATCGCTCTGTGCCATCCAACAGGGAAGGCTTACAACGATCTGCCGTTGTTTACGCGATATGCCGGTAATCCTATTCTTAGTCGTGAACACTGGCCATACCCGATCAATAGTGTCTTGAACGCAGGGGCTGTAATGCTGGCAGATGGCGATACCTTGCTGTTGTGCCGCATTGAAGACCGGAGCGGCTTGTCGCATCTTTGCGCGGCTCGTTCCGCCAATGGTATTGATAACTGGCGAATCGATCCTGAACCGACGTTAGTGGCGAATCCCCAGGAATTTCCAGAAGAGATATGGGGCATCGAAGATCCACGCATCACCTACGTCCCGGAGCTTGAACAATACGCCGTGGCTTACACGTCCTTTGCGCGCGGAGGTCCCGGAGTCTCGTTGGCTTTGACGAAGGATTTCCGAAGCTTTGAAAGATTCGGCGTTATCATGTCTCCCGAAGACAAGGACGCGGCGCTCTTGCCGCGCAGGATCGGCGGCCGCTGGGCGCTGATTCACCGGCCCATGACGGCGCTGGGCGCCCATATGTGGATATCCTATTCGCCAGATTTGCGGCATTGGGGAAGCCACAAGATCATCTTGGAAGCACGCCGCGGCGGATGGTGGGATGCGAACAAGATTGGGCTATGCTCTCCGCCGATTGAAACCGCAAAAGGTTGGCTGGTGATTTACCATGGCGTGCGGCAAACTGCGTCGGGAAGCATCTATCGGCTGGGCCTGGCGCTCTTCGATTTGGAGCGGCCTGAGGTCTGTCTGCAGCGCGGAATATCGTGGATCTTCGGTCCAGAAGCTCCTTATGAACGTTGCGGTGACGTCAATGACGTCGTATTCCCGTGCGGACAGACCATCGGCGCGGACGGGGATACCATCAGACTTTATTATGGTGCGGCCGATACCAGTATTGCTCTCGCCACGGGCAGCATCCGCTGTCTTCTCTCCTGGCTGGATTCGAATTTGAGTCCAGCTACGCGACGCGATTTTTAGCGTTCTAGTTGGTATGACCGGAAAGAAAGGGCAATATGAGTCATTTGAGCCAAAACTGGCCAGATTGGTTACCGCATCCGCTTTGGATACGGCGAAAGTGCCCGCGCTGCAATTCTGTGAAATTCAAACAAGCTGAGTTACGCTCGTTCGACGGCCTGTTGGCCATGTTTGCGTTGCGCCCTGTTCGCTGCATGTTCTGTTGGCGGCGATACTACTGGGTTACTTTGCAAAATGTGCAAACTGGGTAGGTTTGCGACTGTCTGGAGTTGCTTCGTCACTGCACCGTTCGAACGAAACCATCGGGCCAGGTCTTTATGAACGTTCGTGTCCGGCTACCAGTTCGCTCCTCGCGCCTTGACGTGAGAAAATTGGCCGCCGCCGCTACCTTAACAATCATATAGAGCTTGCCGGAGAGCCTTTGGTCCGCTTTGAACGGCCTTTTGGCAATGCCGCGATCAGCGGCTTTTCGGCATTATCATCCGGCATCTGATCGTGAAGAACTACATTCAGCAGGGATTTATGCACGCAAATACGGCCCTTGTAGTCGATGAAGCCGAGCTTACGAAAACGGTTCATGAAGAAGCTGACGCGGGACCGGGTGGTTCCGACCATCTCTGCAAGCGTCTCCTGCGAAATCTTGGGAATGAACCTTTGCGAATCGTCCAGCTCGTCCGGCTGGCCAAATTCCGCCATCAGGAGAAGAACTCTCGCCAGCCGCTTTTCGCTTGAGTTGAAGAGCTGATCCACAAGATCGGCCTGTGTGCGTATGCTGCGCGCCAGCAGAAACTTCAGGAACAAATCGGAGAACTCATGCTCCTCGTGTAGCACACGAGTCATCTCATCCCGCCCTATCTTGAGCGCCGTGCAGGCGGTTATGGCAGTGGCAGTGGACAAGCGCAATCCCGGCACTCCCGCCAGCGCCCCCTCGCCAACAAAATCGCCCGCGGAGACCAGCGTGATGGTTGCTTCCTTGCCTCGGACCGAAACTACAGTGATCTTCGCCCGGCCTTTTTGAAGATAAAAGACCGCGTCGGCAGGATCGCCCTGGGAATATAACGTCTGCTTGGGCGCCAACTCAATGATCGTGCGTCCCAGGCCGGAGTTGGCCAGAAAGGCCGCAGTATCGAAGGCGGATGAGGCAAGAGCGAAGCCGGCAATCTGAGCCATAGTGGAGTGTCTCCTGCATACCATCCCTGTCTTCGCTTGGCTGGCAACTGAGAATGCGTAATCACAGAATCATAGGGTTAACAACAAAACCTTTACACTCACGGCAAAGCGATCGATGAATCGAGACCCTGATGGCTCGTGGTAGCGGCCAAAAAAGACGGGTCAAGGTCATGCAGCAGTATGATAAATCTCTTCCTAACTAATTTTCCCATAGAGAATGAGAAAATTCTGCTTTATTTTGCTCAGAATTCCAAAGCGTTTCAATGCCGTCTGTTGCGACAACGAGACGATCTTGGCCTGTGCGTTCTTGCTCAGACCGTCAACTCTCAAGTCGCTATTGTGGAAAGTACCTGGTGCGCCTCAGTGCGCGGAAAGAAAGTGACGCTGCGCACGGGTAGAAAAGGTGGATTACATGAAGAAAATGATGACGATTGCGGCATTACTCGGTATGACAAGTGTCTGCTGGGCGGGATCCGGTCGCGAAGCAACAGTCGACCGGTTGGATCATGCTGGCGCTGTCTTGCATGAGATCATGTCGGCGCCAGATAAAGGCATTCCAGAGGAAGTCTTGGAACACGCAAAGTGCGTCGCAGTGGTGCCTCACCTGCTCAAGGGCGGCTTTATCTTTGGTGCGGAGAACGGCAGAGGCGTTGCCACATGCCGGACAGCAGAAGGCTGGAGCGCTCCGGCGTTCTTTACCATCACCGGCGGAAGCTGGGGATTGCAGATTGGCATCGAAGGTGTGGACCTGGTCCTGATTATCCAAAACGACCGGGGTATGCAGCACTTGATCAACAGCAATTTTGAACTGGGCGGGGATGCTTCCGCAGCAGCCGGACCGGTTGGACGCCACGCCTCCGCCGATACCGACTGGAAGCTGAATACAGAAGTCCTCACTTACTCGCGCGCTAAAGGCGCCTTTGCAGGACTCACCCTGACCGGTGCGGCAATTCGCCGCGACGATGATTCCACAGAGGCCATCTACGGGCATGACATTTCCACGCGTCAAATTCTGCGTGGTGAAGTTCCCGTACCGACTGTGGCTGGACCGTTCCTCAATGCAGTCAGATTTGCAAAGGCTCAAGCCATTGCTTCGAATTAACATCCGCTTGTAACGTGCATCGCGGGATCCCGGGTTCATTTTGATCTCGTGCTCCCGCCATGCAGAGAGAGGGGTATCTATGCTCTGGACAATCTTTGTAATCATTCTGGTTCTATGGCTGCTGGGCTTCAGCTTCCATATCGCCGGCGGACTCATTCACCTACTCCTGATTTTGGCGCTGATCGTCCTGATCTTCAACCTGTTGGCCGGACGCCGAAGTAGCATTTGAAGGGTGAAGTCGAATCGAATTTGACACGGCTTTGCCGCAGACGCCGACAGAGGCGCCAATCACTGGTGCCTAAATGCTTGTGACGATGGGCTGTGGCGAAGGAGTCCTTATCTCCCTGGTCACAGGAGGAATTGGTAGACTCCATTTCACGGAGCATCTCTTATCTTGAGATGCTCCTTATGAATTCTTTGTACTTCGCGGCACATAATAACGCATGTGTACTCTTCAATTCCGGACGCGCAATATCCTTCCATTCATTCTCGGCCTGGTTACGCTGGCAAGTGTACTCGTGCTGTTGGTCTGGGATGCCTTTCCGAGCCTTTTTTCCGCCAACGCGCATAATCTTCTCGCCGCGTTTCCATTGGTGATGATCGCCTTCGCCTACCTCGCACATCAGCGCGCGCAAAGAGTACTGCGCATGGAACTTCTGAAGGCGGTCATTCTTGCGGTTGCCTTTTTGTTTTGGGCCGCGAATCAGCTCTGGCCGGATCTGCCTCAGGCGACACTCTTCAATGACATTGCCATCGCCCTCTTCATCCTGGATGTATTTCTGGTCATTATCGGCTGGCCGGCAAGATCGCCGAGAGAGGCCTTTGCGGAGACCAGCCCCGATGCGCCTCAGGAGTGAAAGTCTTGAGGGAAGGGGCGTAGATTCAGGCGACCTCGTCCGCCTATCGGTGCGGCTCCGCTTTCTAAATCGGTGAATCCCTGGCTCAGCCTAGTGTTGAATCCGCGATTTCCACCTCTCCTTGCCTCCCGGCCTTGTAAAATCAAGCTCAAACCCGCTTTGTCATGGCTTTGGAGGCCCATTGCTTTACTGGCTGCTCTACGAAAAGCTGTTTCCGTTCTTTCACCCCTTCCGGGTCTTCCGCTACCTCACCTTTCGGACGGCCTTCGCATCGGGCACGGCTCTTCTCATCGCGCTGTTCATTGGCCCCTGGGTGATACAGAAGTTGCGCGAATTTCAGATTGGCCAATATGTCCGCGATGACGGCCCACAGACGCACCTGAAGAAGTCCGGCACTCCGACGATGGGTGGCGTGCTGATCGCCATTGCGATTCTGCTGCCGACAGTCCTCTGGTCCGACCCCGCCAATCCCTTTGTCTGGATCGTTGTCTTTTCCACGCTGGCCTTTGGAGCCATCGGCTTTGCCGATGACTACATCAAGGTCGTTCAGAAGCGAAGCCTCGGCCTCACGGCGCGGGCCAAGCTGCTCTATCAGGGCCTTGCCGGGGCTGCGGTGGCGATCGCCCTGGTCGTCCTGCAGCAGTTCAAGCTCTTTTCGACGCAGTTGACTGTGCCCTTCGTCAAGAGCTGGCATCCCGATTTGAATTGGCACTGGCTGGGCACGATTCCGCACCTCGCTCTGCTGGCCTTTCTGCCCTTTGTGATTTTTGTCACGCTGGTGCTGGTCTTGACCTCGAATGCCGTCAACCTCACCGACGGCCTTGACGGGCTGGCCATCGGCTGCACCATCATCGCCGCCGGGGCGCTTGCCGTCCTCACTTACGTCAGTGGCCACGTCGTCTTTGCCGACTACCTCGAACTCCAGAGGATGCCGATGGTCGGCGAACTGACTATCTTTTGCGGCTCCATGGTCGGCGCTTCCATCGGCTTTCTCTGGTACAACGCTCATCCAGCGGAAATCTTCATGGGTGACGTCGGCTCGCTGGCTCTGGGCGGCGCTATCGGCACCGTCGCGGTTATTATCCGTCAGGAGCTTCTGCTGCCTTTCATTGGTGGCATCTTCATTCTGGAGGCGGCCTCGGTGATCCTCCAGGTAGGCAGTTATAAGCTGCGCGGCGGCAAGCGCATCTTCAAGATGGCCCCGCTGCACCACCACTTCGAGCAGCTCGGCTGGCACGAGTCCAAAGTCATTGCGCGCTTCTGGATCGGCGCCCTGGTGTTTGCATTGTTTGCACTCACCACGCTGAAATTGCGTTAGTGATCGCCCGCGAGATGTGCAGTTAGGCGCACAATAGAAGTATCGCGGCAGCCTGAGGAAATGACCCGATGTTGGATCTGAAAAACAAAAAAGTTCTTGTCGTAGGACTCGGAAAATCCGGTCTTGCGGCGGCGTTGTTTCTCCGCCGGCGCGGCGCGCAGGTCACCGTCTCCGATGTGCGCTCGGCCGAGCAACTGGCCAAAGAGATTCCCGCGCTGATCGAAGCCGGCATCATGGTTGAGGCCGGCGGCCACGGCCTGCTTACTTTTCGCCGTCAGGATCTGATCGTCGTTTCGCCCGGCGTGCCTCTTGACACGCCTGAGCTGGCGCAGGCCCAGAGCTTTGGCTTGCCCGTTATCGGCGAACTGGAGTTGGCCGCGCGCTTCCTCAAGGGAAAGATCATGGCGGTCACCGGCTCCAATGGCAAGACCACCACCACCACGCTGCTCGGCGAAATCTTGACAGCAGCCGGCCTGCCTACCCTCGTCGGCGGCAACATCGGTCTTCCCGTGGTGGCGCTGATTGATGAAAGTCAGGATGAAAGCTGGTCGGTCCTGGAAGTCTCCAGCTTTCAGCTTGAAACCACCGTCGAGTTTCGTCCCGAAATCGCCGTCATCCTCAATATCACGCCAGATCACCTCGACCGCCATGGCAGCTTTGAAAACTATGCCGCAGCCAAGGAGCGCATTTTTGCCCGGCAGACCGCCAAGGATTGCCTGGTGCTGAATGCCGACAACCCTCCAGCAGAGGCTGCTGCCTTGCGCGCGAAATCGCGGATTTATTGGTTCAGTGCGGAACATCCAGTGATGCCGGGAGCTTGGTTGGAGAACGGGTATGTTGTCTATCGCTCCGGCTTGGAAGCGTCCATAGAATCGGTGATGCCGCTCAGTGGGATTCCTCTCAAGGGCACTCACAACGTAGAGAATGTGCTGGCCGCGGTCTGTGCTGCTCGCCTGGCAGGTGTTCCCGCTGAAACCATTCGCCGTGCTGTCGAGAGCTTTCAGGCCGTCGAGCATCGCCTGGAGTACATCGCAACCCGCAACGGCGTCAAGTTTTACAACGATTCCAAGGCCACCAACGTCGATGCAACCGCCAAGGCCGTCGCAGCTTTCAATGGCGGAATTCATCTTATCCTCGGCGGCAAGGACAAGAACTCTGACTATACGCAACTCGCCGATCTGCTGCGCGCGCGGGTCAGCGCCGTTTATACCATCGGAGCTGCGGCCGCCAAGATCGAGTCGCATCTGCGCGGCGTGGTCACCATCCAATCCTGCGAGACGCTGGAGAAGGCTGTTGCCGCTGCCGCCGCCGCTGCCCGTCCCGGCAATGTGGTACTACTCGCACCCGCCTGCTCCAGCTTCGATCAGTTCGATAACTACGAGCATCGCGGCCGCGCCTTCAAGCAATACGTTAAAGAATTGGGTGATTCGTGAGATGGGAATGAAATAGTGAAACAGTGAAATAGTGAAGCAGTGAAATAGTGAAAAGAACGCGCTGATTTTACTTCACTTTTTCAGTTCTTCACTCTTTTCACGATCAACCCGTCACGCAACGAGGAACTGAAACGCAATGGCCAAGCGCGCTGGCGTCGATAAATGGATGTTCTTCACCACGGTGCTGCTGATCGTGGTCGGCCTCGCTATGGTCTACTCCGCCTCCGCGGTGATGGCGCAGGAACGCTATCACTCCGAGTTCGCCTTTGTTGGCAAGCAGGCCGGCTGGGCGCTGGCGGGATTGGCCGTTCTACTGCTCCTCTCGCACCTTGACTACTCCGTATATAAATCTCCGCGCTTCATCTACTCCGCGCTCTCCATCACCATCTTCCTGCTCGTGCTCGTCTTTTTCATGCCCGGTTCGCATAACACCCATCGCTGGATTCGCTTCGGAGGCCTTTTCACGCTTCAGCCCTCGGAGATCGCCAAGCCCGTGCTGGTCTTCTTTCTCGCATGGTTCCTCTCCACACGGCTTGACAAGATGAGCGACTGGAAAAATACTCTGCTGCGCGCCGCGCTGATCCCGCTGAGTTTCATCATCCTCGTCGTTCGCCAACCCGATCTGGGCACTGCGCTGGTGCTGGCCGGCGTCACCACGCTCATGCTCTATCTGGCCGGCATGAACTGGAAGTATCTGGCCGGCGCGGTCTGCGCCACGCTTCCGTTTCTCGCAGCGCTGCTCATCTGGGTTCCCTGGCGCCTGCGCCGCATTCTCGTCTTTCTCAATCCCGATTCCGATCCCCAGGGCGCCGGCTTTCACATCAATCAATCGCTGATCGCCGTTGGCACCGGCGGCTTTACCGGCCGCGGTTACATGGACGGACAGCAGAAGCTCTTCTTCCTGCCCGAAGCCCACACCGACTTCATCTTTGCCAATATCGCCGAGGAGATGGGCTTGATAGGAGCCGTTCTCCTGCTCATCTTCTTTGCCTATTTCGGTTATCGCGGACTGCGTATCGCCTTCCGTTCCCAGGACCCCTTCGCGCGCCTCACCGCCTTCGGCATCACCGCGACGATTCTGCTGCAAGCCTTCTTCAATATGAGTGTTGTGCTTTCGCTGCTGCCCGCCAAAGGCATTCCACTGCCGTTGATCTCCTCCGGCGGCACTTCGCTCTTCTTCACTCTCGCCTCCATCGGCGTCCTGCTGAATATTTCTCGGAAAGCTGATTGAGTAAAACAGGGAATAGAAATAGGGAACTAAGATTAGAACCTTCCGGAGGGAGCGAAGGATAATAGCCCAGCATGGTGCGCAGCAAAATGCTGGGAATGATCACACAAAGAAGAGTTGGGTCCCGTAGGAAGGCAGCGAAGATTGTTGCGAATGCCGTCATTTTCACGGGAGTAATAAGGAACGGCTTGAGCCGTGCCGCAATCGCACTCAACCAAGACTTGACTTATGCTCTCGACGGAGTGCTTTGCGGCAGGTTATAAAATAGTCGCTCCTGATAAACGCATAACACAGTAAAGAATCAATGATATAGGGCGCATTTCGTGGTAAAATATTCCCAGAAGTTGTTCAAAACACAGCAATTTCCGGGGAAAAACGATGCGCCCAA
>Ga0181520_10012670_pt1 | contig 10788 bp, 11 predicted proteins | sample PEATcosm2014_Bin_29_FD_132451 | JGI IMG/M metagenome (GOLD analysis project Ga0181520, IMG submission 132451) | Peatland microbial communities from MTU Mesocosm Facility, Houghton, MI, USA - PEATcosm2014_Bin02_30_metaG | ecosystem: Environmental > Terrestrial > Soil > Wetlands > Peat | place...
CCGGTGTGCTCGGGAAAAACAATATAGGCATCGAGTCCGTGATTCAAAAGGTTCAAAAACAGCACTTTCAGGTTCCGGTCGTTATTATGACCTATGCCGCGAAGGAATCAGACATGAATAAGTCGCTGAAAAAAATAAACGCGATGAAGGCCGTAAAGGAAAAGACCGTAGTTTACAGGGTGGTTGACTAAAATACCGGGTTTAAATTATAAAGGAGTTTTTATGGAACAGTATAAGGGAATAATAGAGCGCTACAGGAAATATATGCCGGTTACGGCCAAAACCCCGGTAATTACCCTGCATGAGGGCAACACGCCGCTCATACGCATGAAAAGGCTCGAGGCCCTTGTATCTGACAGGGTGGAGCTTTATGTAAAATATGAAGGCTTAAACCCGACAGGTTCCTTCAAGGACCGCGGCATGACAATGGCAATTTCAAAGGCTGTGGAAAAAGGCATGAAGGCCACCATCTGTGCCTCGACGGGCAATACCTCGGCATCCGCGGCCGCGTATTCAATGCGCGCCGGTATAAAAAGCTACGTCATAATACCCAACGGTTACATCGCACTGGGGAAACTTTCCCAGGCGCTGATTCACGGGGCAAAAGTTATAGCAGTCGAGGGGAATTTTGACGTGGCCCTTGAAATGGTAAAACTCATATGCGAAAAATACCCGATTGAGCTTGTCAATTCGCTCAACCCTTACAGGATAGAAGGGCAGAAAAGCGGGGCGTTTGAGATAGTTGATTTCCTGGGCGAGTCGCCGGATTATCATTTTATACCGGTCGGCAACGCCGGCAATATAACCGCTTACTGGAAGGGCTACACCGAATATAAAAAAGCGGGTAAAATGAAAAAACTCCCGAAAATGATGGGGTTCCAGGCCGCGGGCAGCGCGCCCATAGTAATGGGCAGGCCCATAAAAGATCCCGACACTATAGCTACCGCAATCAGAATCGGAAATCCCGCAAGCTGGAAACAGGCGGAGGCCGCCAGGGATATTTCAGGCGGGGTTATTGATATGGTGGCCGATGAAGAAATAATAGAGGCGTATAAACTCCTTGCCGCCAAAGAAGGGATATTCTGCGAGCCCGCCTCCGCGGCTTCATTCGCGGGGCTGTTAAAATACGGCAGAAAGAAATTTTTTAAGGAAAAAAAGAGCGTAAAAGTCGTATGCGTCCTGACCGGCCACGGGTTAAAGGACCCGGACAGGGCGATAAAAAGCGTGGATTTCAAGCCGATAGTTGTAAAGCCCGACCTGAAATCCATTATGAAGATTATAGACAAATAGGGAGGTTTTGTGATGAAAAAGTTCCTGGCAGCGGCGGCTCTTCTCGCGCTCTCGTGCGTGAATATTTATGCGGTTAAGACCGCGGGGGATATTTTTAACGCGGGGTACGACCTTTATATAGTCAATGACTATAAGGGCGCGGTAAAAATGTTCAAGCAGGCCATAAAAATGGAGCCTGAATTTGTAAAGCCTTACAATATGGCGGGGCTTTGCTATATAGCCATGAAAGAGGTTGACCACGCCCTGTATATGTACAAGCAGGCGGTTTACATAGACCCGAATTTTTCCGAGGCTTATTATGATTACGGCGTTGCCATGGAAATAAAGGACCCGAAATCCACCAAAATGCCGGAACAGCTTTATCAAAAGTCCATTGACCTGAAAAACGACGACCACATTTATGTGCGCGCGTCCTTAAATCTCGCTAAATTATACAGGCCTCAGGGAAAGCACGACGAAGCGATAGAACTTTTAAGAAATGCGATTAAGGTGGAACCCACGTTCCACGAACTTTATAACGAGGCGGGCCTGAATTATCTTGATGAAAAAATTTATGACAAGGCCGTGGAAATGTTCACAAAGGCGGTCGAGTTAAAACACGAGTATGTGGAGGCGCAGACCAACCTTGCCGTGGCATATGAGAAACAGGGCAACCTGGCCAGGGCAATGAGCGAGCTTGAATCCACCATCAAAAAAGACGACAAATTCGCGGGAGCGCAGTATACATACGGCAACGCCCTTATTGCTTCAGGTTATTACGACAAGGCCATCGCGCACCTGCTCTCGGCGACGGCGCTTGACCCGAAATTCGCCGAGGCATATTACAGCCTTGGCAAGGCATACCTGCACAAGAATATGTTTACAGAGGCGGAAGCCGCCTATAAGCTGGCGCTTCACAACAGGAAGAAATACACCCTGGCGAAAAAGGCCCTGGATTATGTGAAAAAACTGCAGAAAGGTTTCCGCGACCATATTACCTTCCCGAAACTTGTTGTTGAGGGGGAAGAGGACGAAACGACGCAGGATCAAACCGACGAACAGATAGCGGCCGCCAAAAAGAAAGCCGCGGAAGCCGAGAATGTCGAGGATTTAAGGCTGCCTGATGACAAACCCAAGCCCAAAGAAGGCGAAGAAACAGTTGAGGGGCAGGGCAACACACAGGACGCGGACGAATTTTAAGGGCTTTGCCGGATTTTTTAAGCTGTAAAATAAATTATTAATGAGGGCATTGATGAAATATTTAATATTGCTGGCCGACGGAATGGGCGACAGGCCGGTTGATGAACTGCAGGGCAAAACGCCCCTTGAAGCCGCAAACACCCCGAATATGGACGCGCTTTTTTTGAAATCCCGCGCGGGCATGGTTACTCCGCTTGTAAAAGGCTTTCCGCTCGGCTCCGACATAGGCAACATGTCCATCCTGGGCAACGACCCGCACGAACATTACACAGGCAGGGCCCCCATGGAAGCGTCAAACCTCGGCATTGAATTATCCGACAGAGAAGTGGCTTTCAGGTGCAATCTGGTGACCGTTAAAGCCGGGAAAATGGAGGACTACAGCTCCGGCCATATTTCAACTGAAGAGGCAAAAACACTTATAAAAATGATAGATAAAAAGCTGGGATCTGATGATATAAAATTTTATCCAGGAAAAAGTTACAGGCACATCATGGTGATGAAAGGCGGAGAGAACGTGAAAGCCACCCCGCCGCACGACATTACCGGAAAAGAGATCGCGGAATATATGCCGAAGGGCTCAAAGGCGGAGATACTTACCAGGCTTATGGAAGATTCCGCCATGCTGCTTGACGGCCATGAAGTAAATATGACACGCAGAGCGGAAGGTAAAAATCCGGCGAATATGATCTGGCTCTGGGGGCAGGGCAAAAAACTGGACCTGCATAAGTTAAAGGACAGGTACGGTTTAAACGGCGCTGTAATATCCGCCGTGGATCTTGTCAACGGAATTGGAATCGCCATGGGGCTCGAGGTCATTAATGTTCCCGGCGTTACCGGCTATATAGACACGAACTTTTCCGGCAAGGCTGAATACGCGCTCAAGACCCTGAAGAAAAAGGATTTTATTTACCTCCATGTTGAGGCGACCGACGAGATGGGCCACAACGGCGATGTAAACGGTAAAATTCAGGCCATTGAGAAAATTGATAAAGATGTGCTGGGGCCCATTGTTGAAGGCATGAAAAATTTCAAGGAATACAAAATACTTCTTACATCCGACCACGCGACCCCGGTAAAGGTGCGCACACACACCGACGACGCCGTGCCGTTCATGATTTATGATTCCAGGTCGCAGGAAAACCGGGCGGCGCAGGGGTTCAGCGAAAAGACAGCGGCAACGACAGGCGTCTCTTATGACAAAGGCTGGGAACTTTTTAATGACTTTATAAAGAACTGATCCTTATAACCAATTTTAATATCAGCGGAGGAAGAAATGGCCTTGATAGTCCAGAAATACGGCGGGGCTTCGCTTGCGTCGCCTGAAAAAATGCTTTTTGTGGCGGACAGGATAATACGGGAAAAGAAAAAAGGCAATAAGATGGTCGTGGTGGTATCGGCTCCTGGCGACACAACCGACGACCTTATAGCATTTGCAGAAAAGCTCGCGAAGGAACCGGATTCAAGGGAGCTTGATATGCTTATGTCGACCGGCGAGCAGCAGTCAATAGCCCTCATGTCAATGGCGCTTATAGAAAAGGGATACAAGGCGAAATCATTCACCGGCGCACAGGTCGGCATTATGACGGATAACAAACACACAAAGGCGCGCATACTTGGCATAAAAGGCGCCTCTAAAATCAAAGAGGCGCTGAAAAAAGGCTACATATGCGTGGTCGCCGGTTTCCAGGGAATTACAAAAGGCGAGGACATTACTACGCTCGGCCGCGGCGGCTCGGATCTCACGGCTGTCGCCCTGGCAACGGCCCTTAAAGCCGATGTGTGCGAGTTTTTAAAGGATGTGGACGGGGTGCTTACGGCCAACCCGGAAGTTGTAAAGGACGCCAGGAAGATAGATTATCTTTCATATGATGAAATGCTTGAGCTTTCCAGCAGCGGCGCGCAGGTGCTTTACAACCGCTGCGTGGAATACGCGAAAAATTACAATGTGGTGCTGCACGTAAGGGGCACATTTACCGGCAGGCAGGGGACCATAATCAAAAAGGAGGACGGTAAGATGGAAAAAATAGTGGTTTCAGGAATTACATACAATAAAAAAGAGGCCAAAATCACCATCAGAGGGGTTCCGGACAAACCCGGCGTCGCGGCCTTTGTATTTAATAAAATAGCCGAAGGCGATGTCAATGTTGACATGATAATCCAGAACGTTTCTGAAAAAGGGGCCACGGATATTTCTTTCACGATTTTCCGCAAGGATACCGCGAAGGCAATAAAGGTCCTCAACGCCATTGAAAAGAAAACCGGGGCGAAGGGATTTTTTATTGACGAGGCCATAGGAAAAGTTTCGGCAATCGGCGTCGGCATGAGGACACATACAGGAATTGCCTCGGCAATGTTCAAGGCGCTCGCCGACAAAAAAATTAATATTGAGATGATAGCCACTTCGGAAATAAAAATATCGGTTGTTGTCAGGGAAGAACAGGTTGAGGACGCGGTAAGGGCGCTTCACAGTGCGTTTAAGCTCGGCAGGAAAAAGCCGGGTATTGAATAAATTTTTAAAACGGAGGAAAAAAATGGAAAACATCAGTGAGAACGGCGGACCCATGCAGCAGGCACAGCCGCCGGCAGCCGGCGAAAACAGCGCCGCGCCGAAGAAAAAGGCGCCGGAATTCTCCATAACATGGCACCTTAAGGTGCTGGCTGTAATTTACGTGATTCTTGGCGTGTTATATCTTGTGCTCAAAGTCACGTTAAAGTAGGATTTATGGAAAAAATATTCATTTACGATACAACATTAAGGGAAGGCGCGCAGAGCGCCAGGATTTCATACACAGTAGAGGACAAACTATCCATCGCGGAAAAACTTGACGAGCTTGGAGTTGATTATATTGAAGGCGGCTGGCCGGTGAAGGATGTCAACGAGAAGGAATTCGAGTTCTTCCGGCGGGTTAAAAAACTTAAGCTTTCACACGCTAAAATAGCGGCATTCGGTTCCACGCGCCGGGTCAAAAGCAGGGTAAAAGACGATGTTATCCTTAATTCGCTTCTTGCGGCGGAAACGCCGGCGATAACAATTTTTGGAAAGAGCTGGGACCTTCATGTGGAAAAAGTGCTCAATACCACCCTTGAAGAGAACCTGAATATGATAAGCGAATCCGTTGAATTTTTGAAATCAAAAAACAAAGAGGTTATTTACGACGCGGAACATTTCTTTGACGGCTATAAGGCGAACCCGGATTACGCAATAAAATGCCTGCTTGCGGCCCAGGCGGCCGGGGCCGACTCCATTGTTCCGTGCGACACGAACGGCGGCGCCACCGTGGTGGAAATGGAAACCATAACCAGGGAAGTCAGGCGCAGGATTAAGGTAATCCTTGGAGCGCATATTCACAATGATTCCGGCCTGGCTGTTGCCAACAGCCTGATCGCTGTCAATAACGGGTTCAGGCAGGTGCAGGGCACGATGAACGGTTTCGGCGAGCGCTGCGGCAACGCGGACCTTGCCTCGGTTATACCTATACTTTCGGTCAAGATGGGTTACCTTACAATACCGCAAAAAAATCTGAAAAAACTGACCGAAACCGCTTATTTCTTTTATGAAAGGGTGAACTTTCCGCCGGATGACAGGCAGCCTTTTGTGGGAAAGAATGCTTTCGCCCACAAAGCCGGGGTGCACGCCAACGCCGTTATGAAAGTGGCGGCTTCATATGAGCATATGAATCCTGAAATAATCGGCAATGAAAGGTTGATGCTCATGTCGGACCAGGCCGGTGTTTCCACGCTGGTACATAAAGCCAGGGAAATAGGCATAAAACTTTCAAAGGACGATCCGCGTACAAGGGAGCTTATAGTAAAGATAAAAAAACTTGAGAGCGAGGGGTTTGAATTTGAGGGAGCGGATGCGTCCCTGCGCCTTTTTATACTGAAAAACACATCAAAAGTTAAGGAATTTTTTAAGCTGTTAAGCTACAGGGTAATTGCCGAGGACAGGGGCGGGGAGCTTTATGACGAGGCAACAATTAAAATAGAGGTAAACGGCGTTCCGGAGCATGCCGCGGCCGAAGGGAACGGCCCTGTGAACGCCCTTGATAACGCCCTGCGCAAGGCCCTGAAAAAATTTTATAAGACGCTCGGCGATGTAAGGCTCGTGGATTACAAGGTAAGGGTTATTGAAGGCTCCTCGGGCACATCGGCAAAGGTAAAGGTTTTTATTGAGAGCGCGGATACAGCAGGCTCCTGGACAACCGTAGGCGTTTCAGAAAACATAATTGAAGCAAGCTGGCTCGCCCTCAAGGACAGCGTTGAATACAAACTGCTGAAAAATAAATAACACAAAACCCCGTCCGGATAAAAGGAGATAACATGAAGTCAGAGGTATATTTCACCCGTTTCGGCGCGCCGCGCGCGGACGATTCAATATTAAAAAGGCTCTCCACGATGTTTGACCGCGTCGGAGCCGGCGCCATAATAAAAACCAACGATCTGGTGGCTGTAAAGGCCCATTTTGGCGAGCAGGGCAATGTGTCATTTGTGTCGCCCCTTTATTACAGGACGGTTATTGACCGGGTAAAGGCCTGCGGCGGCAATCCTTTTCTGACGGATACCAATACGCTTTATGTGGGCGAGCGCAACAACGCTGTAAAGCACCTGAATTGCGCCTTACAGCACGGTTTTGCATACGCGACCGCCGGCGCTCCGGTTATTATAGCCGACGGCCTTACAGGAACTGAATTTGTTGAAGTTGATATAAAGGGAAAGCACCTTAAAAAGGCAAAAGTAGCCTCTGCCATTTACTGGGCCAACACCATGGTAGTTATGTCCCATGTAAAAGGGCACATGATGACAGCAATGGGAGGCGCGATAAAAAACCTTGGAATGGGCTGCACCACCAGGGCGGGCAAACAGGACCAGCATTCGGGCAATGTGCCGAAATTTATACCCGAACTTTGCACCGGCTGCGGCGACTGCGTTGCCTGGTGCAACTTCGAGGCCATAAAAATTGTGGACGGCAGGGCCGTAAACGACCCGGCAAAGTGCGCCGGCTGCGGCGAGTGCATAGCCGCATGCAGGGTGGATGCCATAGAATCAAAATGGGATATTGACCTCGAAAAAATGAACGAGAAAGTGGCGGAATACGCGCTGGCCGCAACGCAAAACAAGAAAAACAAGATAGTATATTTTAATTTTTTGCTGAATATAACCCCCGAATGCGACTGCATGCCCTCATCGGATAATTATCTTGTCCCTGATATAGGAATACTGGCTTCATTTGACCCGGTCGCCATTGACACAGCCTCGGCTGATATGGTCAACATGGCAAAAGTAATACATGATAATGTCGCCGGCAAGGAAGGCTATGAAATGAAACACGCTTATAATGACAAATTCAGGATGGTCCATCCAAAGCTTGAATGGCGGGTTCAGCTGGAGCACGCACAAAAGATCGGCCTGGGCTCAATGGAATATGAGCTTATAGAAGTATAGAAGCTTAAAAAGGCGGATGCAGAATCATGAATAACAGGGGAATAGGAATTTTTGACTCGGGGCTCGGCGGACTCACTGTGGCAAAAGAGATAATGGAGCTTTTGCCTGATGAGAAAATATTTTATCTCGGCGACACCGCAAGATACCCGTACGGGACAAAAACAAAGGAAACAATTGTAAGGTTTTCCATGGAAAACACCGCTTTTCTTATAAAAAAGAAGGTAAAAATTATAGTTGTGGCGTGCAATACGGCATCCGCGCTCGCATTAAAGGAGTTAAAACGCTCTTTTAAAGTGGATATAATAGGAGTGATTGAGGCCGGGGCGCGGGCCGCGGTAGAGGCCACAAAAAATAAAAGAATCGGCGTTATAGCCACGCGGGCCACGATAAACAGCGGCGCGTATGTTGACGCGATAAAAAAATATGACAGAAACGCCAGGATTTATCCTGTGGCCGCGCCTTTGCTGGTGCCCCTGGTGGAAGAGGGCTGGCTCTCGGCGGGCGAAACCGAATCCATTTTAAGATATTATCTGAAGGATTTTTCAGCGAAAAAAATCGACACTCTGCTTCTGGGCTGCACCCATTACCCGCTCTTAAAGCCGCTTATACGGAAAATTATGCCGCGCACAGCGGTGATTGATTCGGCGCGCGAAATCGCGAAAACTGTAAGGGCGCTTCTGGAGGCGCGCGATATTACGGCGCGGCGGGGCGGCAGAATGAAACCTGAATTTTATGTCACTGATACACCGGCGCAGTTCAATAAAATCGGCAGGCTTTTCCTGAAAAAAGATATGGTTGACGCTGAAAAGGTCGTGCTTTGATGCTTAAAGCCGGAAAACGGAGGGAAGCCCCGTGTATGAACTAATGGTGCGCGACAGCTTTGCCGCGGCGCACAGCCTCAGGGATTATAAGGGCAAGTGCGAGAGGGTGCACGGGCATAACTACGCCATTGAAGCCTGTTTTACATCTGAAAAACTTGAAAAAAACGGGCTTGCGGTTGATTTTACAATACTGAAAAAAGAATTAAAAAAAATCACAGACGAGCTTGACCACAGGAACCTCAATAAAGAAATACCGTTCTTCAGGAAAAACAACACTTCGGCTGAAAATATAGCGAGATTTATTTATACAAGGCTTAAAGGCCGCGTGAAAAAGGCCGCAGTCATTAAGGTGCGCGTTTACGAGTCGGAAAATTCAATGGCGGCATATTATGAATAAATTTAAAAATCAAAATTCAAAACCAAAAAACACAAGTATAAAGTTTATAATTTTGCAATTAAGAGCAAAAGCTATTTGTTAATTGATGAATTTACAGGCTGTAATTTTTGGTTTTGAATTTTAAATTCTTAATTTTCCAACCAATGGAGGTTTTTAAATGAGGAATAATAACAGGGGCAACGACCAGCTGAGGCCGGTTAAAATAACACGTGATTTTATAAAACCAGCGGAAGGCTCCGTGCTTGTTGAATTCGGCGACACAAAAGTTATTTGCACGGCATCGGTGACGCCGGATGTGCCATCTTTTTTAAAGGGCACGGGTTCTGGATGGGTGACGGCCGAATACTCCATGCTGCCAAGAAGCGCGCCGACCAGGATACCGCGCGATTCTGTTAAGGGGAAAATAAACGGCCGGGGGCAGGAGATACAGCGCCTTATTGGCAGGTCCTTAAGGGCGGTCATTGATGTGAGAAAAATCGGGGAAAAATCAATAATTATAGACGCTGATGTAATTCAGGCCGACGGCGGGACAAGAACCGCGGCGATAACAGGCTCTTTTGTGGCGCTATATGACGCTGTTTCACTTATGATTCAAAACGGTGATATTAAGGAAAATCCAATAAAGAGTTTTCTTGCGGCAATATCAGCCGGAATAAGCTCCTCCGGAGAGGCAATACTTGACCTTGATTATTCGGAAGATTCGACCGCCCGGGTGGATATGAACATGGTGTTAACAGAGGCCGGGGAATTTGTGGAGCTTCAGTCGGCCGCGGAAAAAAAACCGTTTTCCGACGGACAACTTTCCGAAATGATTGCGCTGGGAAAAAAAGGAATTAAAGAACTTATTGCGCTCCAGAAAAAAAGCCTGGGGATAAAATAGATGATAGAAATAGTCCTTGCCTCAAACAATGCCAACAAAGCCAGGGAAATAACGGACATACTCGGGAGCAGGGACGCGGTTGTATTGACGCTCCCGGACATAGGGTTTATTGGAGAAATAGAAGAGACCGGGGAAACTCTCGCGGAGAACGCCCTTATAAAGGCAAGGGTTGTGTCGAAAAAAGCCCCTTCAAAAATAATTATGGCGGATGACACCGGGCTTGAAGTGGATTATCTAGCGAAAGCTCCCGGAGTATATTCGGCCAGGTTTGCCGGCCCCGAATGTTCCTACATAGACAATAACATGAAACTTTTAAAGCTCTTAAAAGGGATCAAAAAAAAGGACCGCGGCGCCGTATTCAGGACCGTTGTGGCCGTGATATATCCTGATAAGAGAGAGGAATTATATGAAGGAAGGGTTTCGGGCAAAATTGCTCCGAAATTAACCGGCAATAAAGGTTTTGGATACGACCCTCTCTTTTATCCTGAAAAGAGCCGCAAAACGTACGCGCAAATGGATATTAAGGAAAAAAACATGATTTCACACAGGATGAAAGCTGTAAAAAACGCCTGGAAGGGAATTAAGGCAAAACAGGGGATTTAACGCCATTAAAATAAGGAAAAAAAATGTAAAATGGCCGGGCAGGCTTCAAAACCGTGAAACTATATTTTGATTTAAGAAATAATTTTCTATTGACAAAAACAGCCTTTAACATATAATGGAAACACGTCTGTAAAGCTGTAAAAAATGGTTTGGAGGAAATATGAAAAAATTTAGAA
>Ga0181520_10012671_pt1 | contig 10788 bp, 7 predicted proteins | sample PEATcosm2014_Bin_29_FD_132451 | JGI IMG/M metagenome (GOLD analysis project Ga0181520, IMG submission 132451) | Peatland microbial communities from MTU Mesocosm Facility, Houghton, MI, USA - PEATcosm2014_Bin02_30_metaG | ecosystem: Environmental > Terrestrial > Soil > Wetlands > Peat | place...
GCGGCGGCACAGGCGCGCATGGAGTTCCGCATCGACGCCAAGGCGTCGCCGGTGTTTGCCGACTCGGAACGCGTGATGCGGGTGCTGAACGAACTGGTGACCAACGCCATCAAGTTCTCGCCGCCGGGCACGATCATTCAATTAAGCGCGCAGGATACGGCCGGCAGCGGACCGGGCGGCAGCGCGTCAGAAGTGTGCTTTACCGTGGCGGACCAGGGGCGCGGCATTGCGCGGGAGAAATTGGAACGCATCTTCGAGCCCTTCCAGCAGGGCGATGCATCGGACTCGCGCGCGCTGGGCGGTACCGGGCTGGGACTGGCGCTTTGCCGCAGCATCGTGGAGCAGCATGGCGGGCGCATCTGGGCCGAAAGCGAAGTGGGCAACGGAAGCAGGTTCCTGTTTACGCTGCCGGCGGCCTCGATTGCGGAGACGGGTTAAAACACGAGTGCGATCCTCGCCAGCTGGATGGCGATTGAAGAGCCGGGAGCTACTTCATCGGCGTGGACTGGACAGTCTGAACCATCTGGCTGAAAGCCGCCTCGGCGTCGTGCAACTCGTTCTCCGCTTCGAATTCGTCGTGCACCGCCAGAGATAGTTTGTCTTCCGCAGTTTGCCACGCCGCACGGTCTGCAGGCGTAAAATGATCGATCGCGTTCTGCCTGGCCTGCTGGTATTCGTCGCTAGCCTTGTCCTCTTCGCTGCGCGCTGCGCTAAGGTTATTTGAGTTTTGGATCGTCCATTTATTATCCCTAAACTGTTTCTCCGCCTTTATTCGGTTATTTATCGCGTCGATGATTTTCTTGGCAGCGCTATTCAGGTCATCCTGAATGGCGGCCGGGACGTGGCTGACTGCGGTACTCCAGGCGGCGCCGCTCATCATGACATTAGTCAGGATATTGTCCTTCGCCTTTTCGAGGCCGGCCTTCGCATCCTTTACCCGCTTCTCTGCCGCGTCGAGCTCATCGAGGGTGGGCGTATTTCCCACCGGGACGGTGGTGCTCGGACTGCCGGTGGCGTCGTTGTAGAGGTCGATCAATGCTTCTGGCGGGCAGTCCGATGGGGTGGACGCGCCAGTGGGCGTGGAGGCAGTCGTCGTCGCGGGTGTCGTTGTGGATGTGCCGGGAGTTGTGGTGGGCGTAGTCATCGGGGTTGTGGCCGTCGGTGTCGTTGCTCCTGGCGTGGTCGCCGTTGGAACCGTGGCCGGCGCGGAGCAATTGGTCATGAAGGGCGAGCCGGTGAGGGGCGGGCTACTGCGAAAGCCTTCCCAATAGCCGAAGAAATATGTGCGCATCTTCGCCATGCTCTCGTTCGCGTTGGTGGGGGCCGAGGACGATGGAGTCGCTGGCGTAGAGCCAGGGCCAAGCCCCAGCTCCGGTGCGAGGTTGGCGCGACCCAAGCCGAGGAGGGAGAAGTCGCCATCCTTTGTGGCGGTGAGGGTGCCGTCGATCTCATTGGAGCCGGAAGGCACGAAGCCGGACGCATTGAGAACGCGGAACTGGTTCTGCATGGTGATGGTGCCGGACGACATATTGGTGACCGAGAACGTGATGAAGCCGGTGCGCGAAGCGGGTGCAGCTTGCTGGTTCGTGGCCAACTCGGAAGAGCCGATAATGTCTGTCTCGTACAGCGGCGAGCCGTTGAAAAGGCTGGGGAACAGAGAGTTTGAACCGTTGAAGATGTTGAGGCGCGCGAAGTAGGTGGTGGACTGGCCTTTGTGCAGGTTGAGCTGGCCGGCTCCCATGTCGAGCGTCATGTAGAACAAGGGAAAGACGGTCTCGCCGAACAGCGGGCTGTTGATGGTGTAGTTGCTTAGCCCGGAGCCAAAGCCTGTGAGCGGCATAAAGTACCATTCAGTGGGCGTGGCGCCCATGGGCGTGAGGGGAAAGTTGCCGATGCGGATCTGCGTATCGAATGGGTCGCCGACGAAGTCTCCGCGCAGAGCGCCGAGCTTGCCTTGCGTGAGCACGGGATTGGTCCAAAAGGGCTGAATGACCGGCGTCAATGGACCCCAGGTTGCCCAGGAAGCGGCATAATCGGACTCGCCGTCGAGGAAACTGGACCAGCCCTTGGAGTCCGCAAGTTCGTCCTGGTCGCCGGATGTGAGATTGGGCTGGTTGCTCAGCCAGCTTTGGAAATTCCGCGCGTCGCCGGCAAGGTTGTGCGCGAAGGAGGCCACTGTGCTGGGGGGCAAATCATCCTCAACGTAGTCGATCTCGCCGTAGAGGTAGTCCAGGTACTCTTCCGCATCATAGATGTCTTCCCAGTCGGGTTTCGCCGCCGAGTAAGCCGAATCGAGGTAGCTTTCCACGTCGTAGGCCTCGTTCCACAGGTCGATCAGGTCCATTTTGGCCCAGTAGCTAAGCTGCGTGGCGCCGGATGCCGGGAAGGCGTTGCTGGGAAGCGTGGGCGCGGCCACGGGGTTGCCAATCTGGAACGTGGTGCTGCTCGCTCCCAGGTTGGGGAGAGGATCAATTTGCAGCGTTTGCAGCGAGAGCGCACCTTTCCAATCGAGCGGAACGTGAAGCGAAAACGTGCCGTTGGCGCGGACGGGCGAGTAGCCGTAGCCAGGGACGCCGATTTTGAACCGGCACCATTCGGGAGTGCCATCGGGAAGGCTGTAGCTCTGGATGGGAAAGTCATACTCGCTCAGGCCGGGCACGGTCTTGAAGTTGTCGGCGTAGGTGGAGGGCCAGAGAGAGCCCAGATATGTGCCGCCGGGACGATAGTCAAGCGGAAAAAGCGAGCCGATGTTGAAGTTGGATGGAGTGACGGGAGCCAGCGACGTCGTAGAGGAGCCCGAGGTTGCAGGCAGCTTGTAGGTATGAAACGTGTAGGACCAGTCGTGGGTCCCGATCTTCCAATCCCTGATCTCGTAGCCGTCGGTGCGATAGTTCGTCACCTCCTCGGAGGTGCGCTCGCCGTGCAGGCCGTAGTTGGTGTAATCGGAAAAGGTCAAATCATCGCGAACATTGTATTTGAGGCCCAGGGTGAAGGAGAGATGGTGTTTGAGGTCGAAGTCCCATTGGTACGAGCTGGTCCTGATCTCTTTGCCGTTGTAGTTGGCATATTGGTAGGTGGTGTCGTCGCGCAGGTTGTTCTGGGGGTCGTAGACCCGGCCTTCGAGGACGCCGCTGGCGGAGTCTGAGTCCAGCTCGGTGCGGCTTCCGGCTCCGTAGTCGGTGGAAGTCTGTTTGGTGGTTTGCACTTGCGGTGGCGTGACGGGCGTCGTGGCCGGCAAAGGCGGGACCAGTGAAAGCTCGGGCAGGAGCTTGATCCAGCCGGATTGCGGCTGGCTGCCGGAGACTACCCAGTGCAACTGGCCGTTGGAGGGGTCGTCGTAAAGATGCGGCTCCTCGCCTGGGGGAAAGGAGACGGTGGCGCCGGGCGCAACGCTGGGCACCGGCGGCGGCTGAAATGGTTCCCAGCCTCCAGGCACGGTTTGAAGGATGTCGACAATGGATCTCTGGCCCGTCGGCAGATTGACAATCTCAGAATTTGTGAGCAGTTGCGAGACGGAGGATGACTCCGTTTGCACGGTTCCCCTCTGTGCCGCAGGGACCCGTGATGGCGTGGCGGCGGTGATCGCGGTGAGGGAAACAGCGAGGACGAACAGGCGCACAGGGCGGGACATGCTGAACCTCCGGGGAAGTCAAGAAGCCGAAGCAGGGTCCTATCTTGCGAAAAAGACGAAGAATGCGGGAAGAAGGGAAGACGGAAGGTTGCTGCGTGGATGTTATCAAGACCTTTTTTGCCTGTCTACCGAAAATCTCTCTCATGGTGCGCAGGCATCCCTACGGACCTTTTGCGTTTGGCCCCCGGTGCGGCGTGAGACAATGCCTTCGGCGGCTTTCCCTGCGTAGAATCCACTGCCGCAGTCAAAGGTGCATGGGCGTTTATACGCAATGTGTCAATCTGCTGTTCGGGCGGGCGCTGGCTACCAGCGAAGAACGCGCCGAGCATATCGGCCCCCTGGCGGGGATTCCCGTCTTCGGGCTGGACGCCCTGAGCTCGGCCGCGTACGGGCCTGAAGCCGCGCTGACCCTGCTGATTCCCCTGGGCCTGCTCGGCGTGCAATACATCGTGCCCGTGAGCACGGCGATCGTGATCCTGCTCGGGATCGTCTACTTCAGCTACCGGCAGACCATCGAGGCCTATCCGCACGGCGGCGGTTCGTACACCGTGGCCAGCCAGAACCTGAGCGAGGGCGCTGGGCTGCTTGCGGCAGCGGCGCTCATGATCGACTACATCCTGAACGCCTCAGTGGGCATCTCGGCGGGGGTGGGCGCGCTGATCTCCGCCATTCCTTCGTTGCAGCCGCACACCCTGACACTGTGCCTCATCGTGCTGGGGATTCTGACCATGGTGAACATGCGCGGCGTGCACGACACGGGCGTGGTGTTCATGATTCCCACCTATCTGTTCACAGCGACGCTGCTGATTGTGATCGCGGTGGGCGGATGGCAGGTGGTGCATGCGGCAGGGCATCCCCAGCCGGTGACGCCGATGCCCGCGATGCCGCCCGTGACCGCGGCGCTGACCTGGTGGCTGCTGCTGAAGGTGTTCTCTTCGGGCTGCACGGCCATGACGGGTGTGGAGGCGGTGAGCAATGGCGTGATGGCCTTCCGCGAGCCCACGCGCAAGAACGCCAAAACCACGCTGACCATCATCATTGCGCTGCTGGCGATTCTGCTGCTGGGAATTGCGCTGCTTTGCCGCGCGTATGGCATTGCCGCCACCGATCCCGGCGGACCCGGCTACGAGAGCGTGCTCTCCATGCTGGCGCGCGCGGTGATGGGCCATGGATGGTTCTATTACCTGACCATCGCTTCGGTGCTGCTGGTGCTGGCCCTCTCGGCCAACACTTCTTTTGCCGATTTTCCGCGACTGACGCGCGCCATTGCGCTCGACGGCTACATGCCGCACATTTTTCTCATCCGCGGGCGGCGCCTTCTGTACTCGTGGGGCATTTACGTGCTGGTGGCGCTGACGGCGCTGCTGCTGATCGTGTTTGGCGGCGTGACGGACCGGCTGATTCCGCTGTTCGCCATCGGCGCGTTTCTGGCCTTCACGCTTTCCCAGGCGGGCATGGTGATGCACTGGAAGCGCCAAGGCAACGCTGCGGGGCGCATGATCGTGAACGGCGTGGGCGCGGTGGCCACGGGCATCACCACGGTGGTGGTGCTGCTGGCCAAGTTTACCGAGGGCGCGTGGATCACGGTGCTGCTGGTTGCGGTGATGATCGTCTTCATGCGAACCGTGAATCGCCACTACGTCCGCGTGAACCGCGAGATCGATCTCGACCGGCCCTTTAGTCCCGCCGAGGTCAGTGAGCCCATCATCATCGTGCCAGTGGACCGTTGGAGCCGCGTCAGCGAGAAGGCTCTCTCTTTCGCACTGTCGATGTCATGCGATATCCGCTGCGTCCATGTGCGCATCAGCGACGATCCCGATCCGTTTTGCGCTGAGTGGGATAAAGACATTGTGGCGCCGCTCAAGGCTGCAGGAAAGTGCATTCCCAAGCTGATTACGCTCAAATCGCCCTATCGTTACATCCTCTATCCGATTGTCGATTATGTGCTCGAAGTGGAGCGCGAAAGCGAGACCTGCAAGGTCTGCGTGCTGATTCCGGAGCTGGTTGTTCGCCGTTGGTGGGATGGCATGCTGCACAACCGCCGCTCCGATCTGCTGAAGGTAATGCTGCTGATGCGCGGCAACCGGCGCATCGTGGTCATCAACATCCCCTGGTATCTCCAATACGACTGATCCGTGCCTGCGGCGAGTCCCGTGGCTTGCGGACGAGGCCCGAGCTATCTTTCCAGCGAAACGGCCGTCCCAAGGAGGAGGGTCTGAAGGAATCGGCCTTTCGGGGCCGGCCGGCCGGGCATTTCGCGGCTTGACGGGCTTCGTGAAAGGCGGGGGGAAAGGATAGTCTAGGAGGGTACCGGAAACCAGCCGGAAGATGCCTGCCGCGGTTCTCAGCGGTTCCAGAATTGCTCTTCCCAGAGGCCTGAGCGCTAAGTGGCGTTTTCCTCAAGAAAACGCCACCTTTTACCGGGCCACGAGGAGCACTAGAATTCTGGAACCGCTCTAAAACCCGGCGGCGACAGGTTTGTGTGAGCAAGATAGTGTTTGAGGAGAGTTTCAAGTTGAACAGAACGATCCTATTTCGAATTTCGGCCATGGTTGCCGCGGCGCTTGCGCCCCTGGCAGCCGCCGGTCAGGTAAATCCAGAGGCGGCGCCAGGTCCCGAGCAGGCCGCACCTTACAAGTACGAGGTATACGGGGGTGCAGCCTATACCCGCTTCAGCCAGGCAACCGAGTCGTACAGCGGATTGCTGGGCGGAAAGGTGCAATTGGCCCGCGATTGGGGAAAGTATTTTCAGCTCGTCGCATCGGGCGACTACTACACGGTGGGGACGGGCCACGCCAATCTGCCGAGTCCCGGCCACCCCTCGATCTACTCGTTCATGGTTGGGCCGGGACTTCACGCTAACCTCTTCGGAAACCTCAGCGGTGAGGGATTCGCGGAACTGGGGGTAGAGCATACCGGCGGCGAAGGCATGACGCCCAATATCGCCTTTGCAGGCGGCTTTGGCGGAGGCTTGACCTACGACTTGGGCCACAAATTGGCCGTGCGGCTTGCCGGCGACCGCGTCGGCGCATCGTTCTCACTGGCCAACAATACTCCGCAGCTTGCTTACTCGACGCACCTGACCTGGAATGCGCGCGTGACGCTCGGCGTGGTGTACCGGTTCTAAAAACAGTGTGAGTGTGCAGTGCGCGTGTGCGCACACCCGCACTCACACTGGCACTGCACACTCACACTGTCCTAATGGAGCCAGCGAACGCTGGAGGGCGTGCGAGGCGGCAGGGGCACGACGATAAAGCCTTCGCGCCAATGCCCCTGTTCGCGGTGCGGCGGATTGCCGAAAATGCGCATGGCGTCGGGGTTGTGCTCTTCCAAAGCCAGGCCGGGCAGGCCGCCCACGATGGCCTGCAACTGGTCGTGATTGGGCGGCCGGTTGGTGGTGAAGGGAACCACCGCGCGCAGCGCTGCATACGCCTCGGCCAGGTCGCTGACGCGGGCACGTCGCTTGGCGGGCAGCGGTTTCAATTCCAGAGATTTCCAGGCGGCGTGGGGATAGCTTTCCACGAGCACGCGCTCGAGTGGCGCCGCCGGGTCAGGCGCATCGGGTTGCGGCCGGGTTCGAAGACGGCGCCAGCCACGGCGGCAGAGCGCATCGTAAACATCCATACAGAATTCAGCAAACGACCTGTAGGTGGCCGGCTTCACCATGCCGGGCAGGCCGGTTTTGGCGGCGGTGTTCAGTTGGCGCTCGCTGACGCGCGCGTGCTTGAGGCCGTTTTCGGCGGATTTCCATGCCTGGGGACCGTCGAGCATAAGAATGCGGATGTTGCGCACCGCACAAAGGTGATTGAGGCGTCCGGCGAGAGTTTCAGGATCGATCTCGGAAACGATGGGACCTTGATCATGGGCGGCATCAAAGCCGGGGGGATGGAGAGGAATGATCTCGCAGGTGATGGGAGCGGCGGGCAGGCGCGAAGGAGTGCGGCTGAGAATCACGACGCCCAGATCGGACCAACGGCGGCAGGCGAGATCGACAGAGAGCACGGCCATATTTCTGAGGGTACGGCCGGACCGGGCCATTGCGGCGCGAAGAATCCTGCGTGAAGGGACGAGTGTGCGCTGATTTGAGACTACTGACCGAAATGGAACGGGCACGGGGCGAGCTCGGGCGCGGACTCCGGTACTATGAAGCGCACCTGGCCGAGGCCCGCGGCGTGACGCTGGACAACAGCGCACCCCATGCGCGAATGTGGATGAGATGAATCGCCGGGATTTTTGTCTCTCTGCCACGGCTGCCGCCGTTGCTTCCGTTCGCGCATCCGCATTTGCTGCGCCGGCTCTCCAGACTCCCGCGAGCGGGCCTTTGATCACGCTCGCCGAAATCGAGCGGATTGACCGCGAACGGATTCTGCGCGCGGCCAATGAATACCTTTCCCAGCCGCCAATCACTGTGACGGCCGTGTCTTCGCCGCGCAGCAAAGGCGGCAAGCACGATTATTTTTCGGAGGGCGATTACTGGTGGCCCGACCCAAAGAATTCCGACGGAGCTTACATCCGCCGCGACGGCTACTCCAACCCGCAAAACTTCAACGACCATCGCGAGGCGCTGATCCGGTTGAGTCTGATCGTGCCTGCGCTCACAGCGGCGTGGCTCATCACGCAGGAGAATCGCTACGCCGAGCACGCGGCCGTGCATCTGCGTGCGTGGTTCCTCGATGCCGCGACATGCATGAATCCGTCGCTCGATTATGCGCAGGCGATCTGGGGCGTCTCGCCCGGCCGTGGCACGGGAATCATCGACACGCTGCATCTGGTTGAAGTCACGCGCGCGGCACGCCATCTGGAGGGCGCCAAGGTGATGACGCCGGCCGAATCCGCTGGCGTGCGCGATTGGTTCACGCAATATATGTTGTGGATGATCGCCTCGAAGAACGGCCAGGAAGAGGAAGCTGCGAAGAACAACCACGGCGCCTGCTGGGTGGTGCAAGTTGCGGCATTCGCCGCCTTCACCGGCGACGAAAACGTGATGAAGCATTGCCGCGGGCGCTTCCGCGATCGTCTTTTGCCCGATCAGTTGGCCGCCGACGGAAGTTTTCCGCTGGAACTGGCGCGCACAAAACCCTACAGCTACTCGCTCTTCGATCTCGACATGCTGGCCATGGTGTGCCTGATCGCGTCGGGGAGCGGCGCGGAGCCGAACGGCGCGACCAACGATCTGTGGCAATTCGCGCTGCCCAACGGCAACCGCTATCAGAAGGCCGTCGAATTCATGTTTCCGTTCATCCAGGACAAGAGCAAGTGGCCCTACGCGCACGATGTGGAGTACTTCGACGATTTGCCCAATCGCCAGCCGAGTTTGCTCTTCGCGGGTCTTGCTTATCGCGAGCCGAAATACATCGCGGTGTGGCGCAGGCTGTCGCCCGATCCCAAAACCGCCGAAATTATCCGCAAGTTCCCCATACGCCAGCCGGTGCTTTGGGTGCATTCGGTGTAGCAAGTTGCACGAGCCGGCACGCGCCCTTGCCGGGCTGTTCGTGCAGTCACGAGCAGTGAGATAGCATTCCGTCGAATCGCCGGGAGAAATGCAGGGAGCCGAAACGCGCGGGCGCAGAGTGGGAATCATCATGAACGGCGTGACCGGGCGCATGGGGCTCAATCAGCATCTCATCCGGTCGATCCTGGCGATTCGCGAGCAAGGCGGCGCAGCACTCGGCGACGGCAGTGCGCTCGTGCCGGATCCGATCCCGGTGGGCCGCAACGATTAGAAGCTGAAGACGATTGCCGGCGCGCACGGCGTGACGCGTTGGACGACCGATCTGAAGCGCGCTCTCGACAACCAAGAGGACACGATCTACTTCGACTCCGGTGCGACGGGACAGTGCGAACAGAACGTGATGCAGGCGATCGCGGCAGGGAAGCACACTTATTGCGAGAAGCCGCTCGCGACCACGCTGTTTGAGATCGCGTCCATCGCGGCGCTGGTGGTACTGTGCGGACTCGGCCCCGAACGAAAAAACTGGGACTTATGGGCTAGTCCCTGGTGCCGAGGCTGACGGCCATGGCATCGAGTGAGAGCGAGCGCAGGAGGTTGCGGCGCATGCCTTGTTCCACCTGCACGAGAGCGCGGGCGGCGCCGTCAATCCATTCCACGGTGAGGCCTTCGGCGAGGCGGGCCAGCTCGGCTGCTAGATCGAGATTGCGGATGAGCGCGGGCGTGCCGGCCACGATGAGCAGCAAATCCTCGACGAGGCTGCCGAGGGCGCGGAGCAGATTGACGGTCTTTTCCTGCCCGTCGGCGCCGGCGCGGTAGGATTCCGTGGCGTGGAAAAGCTCGGAGTAATCAGGCTCCCACCCCACGGACGAAGACCTGTCCGCGGGGACCCCGGGCTCGCGCAGCGCGGTGCGCAAGATGACGAGCGCGTCCGAGCGGCTGGCGAGGTACACGTCGAGATCGAGCGCCAGGGCGCGGCCCACTGCACCCTGAGCGAGACGCGCGGCCAGGGTCCGCTGTTGCGGCTTGAGCTCGGGGCGGCGCTGGGCGAGGAGAGATTCGAGATCGGCCGCTGGCAACGCACCGAGGCGATGGATGACGGCACGCGAGCGGGTGGTGGGCAGCAGTTCCTGTTGATTTTCAGTGAGCAGGATGAGCGTGGTGTGCTCCGGCGGTTCTTCTAGAAGTTTCAGAAGACTGTTGGCCGCCTCTTTCATGAAGGCCGACGAGGTGAAGATGGTGAACGCGCGTTTGGCTTCGGCCGGCTGCCGGTAATAAGCCATGTGAATGGCCTGGCGCACCTGGCCGAGCTTGATCATGAGCTGCGGCGGGTCGGGCGGAACGACGAGCACGTCGGGATGGGTTTGCACAAAGATGCGCGTCTCGCGTTTGTCGGTGTCGCGCAGGTCCTCGCGGGCTTCTACGGCCTCGGCCACGAGCGCTTCAAGATTTGCGGCTGCGGCGATACGCGTGCAATTGCGGCAAACGCCGCAAAAGTCAGGCAGGCCATCGGTTTCAGTGGGGTTGAGGCAGTTGACGGCCTGGGCAAGCATGAGGGCGAGCGTGTACTTTCCGGCGCCGCGGGGTCCGGCGAGGATCATGGAGTGGGGAAAACGGCCGGCGCGCACGCTTTCGCGCAGATGCGTAACGGTGGCCGCGTTGCCGAGGAAGTCGTGAAAGCCCACGGAATGAGAGTAGCAGGAAGGCA
>Ga0181520_10012673_pt1 | contig 10788 bp, 9 predicted proteins | sample PEATcosm2014_Bin_29_FD_132451 | JGI IMG/M metagenome (GOLD analysis project Ga0181520, IMG submission 132451) | Peatland microbial communities from MTU Mesocosm Facility, Houghton, MI, USA - PEATcosm2014_Bin02_30_metaG | ecosystem: Environmental > Terrestrial > Soil > Wetlands > Peat | place...
TATCGTACTGGACATTTTCCCCGGGCCGAATGGTGTCAGTCGGCTGACTGCCGAGATCCACTCTCCGCGTCGGTGGTTGGTTCTTCCAATCACCACCAGCCGCGTATACCTGCTGTTGGGAGTCACCTCCCGCAGTAGATACAGTGTTGACGTTGGCACCCGGACTATTTTCGACGTTCACCTGTGTGACGTTGAAGATCGTCGGAACCGGGGGGGTAGCTGGAACTGCCGCTACTGGCACTTGGGGTGGCGTTGGCGGAGGCACCTGTGTGGGCGTCTGAGTGACTGGTCCGGGGATACCCCGTCCACCACTTGTTGTTTGCTTTTTATCTCGCAAGCTGAGCCAAAGGCACAGCAGGATCAACGCGATGGACATTAGAGCCGTCCACACCCATGTCGGGATTGGTCGCAGAATTCTTCTGCGTACTGATGGTGGCACCGATTTACGAGACGCCCGTGTGGGTTTGTTCGCCGCACCCGCAAGACGGGATCCCGTTCCCGTGATTTGTACGCGCCGGGTTTTGATTCTAACCGTACCCACGGGCTGTGTCTGTGTGGGCTTTTGCGGTTCAGATGCAGGCGTAGGAGGTACTGCTGATGATGTATTTTCAAGCATAATTAACCTTATAATTGCTATTTTTTTTGTTTTTTGTTGTTAAAATACTCTGTGTACCATTGTACTACTATTTATATATTAAGTCAAGCATCTGTGATTCGTAATTAGATGATTAGACAGTGTTGATTTTAGTATAGTTTCATGTACACTTCTTCCCATGGAAGCCATCCTTCTTTCCGTTGCCACTTTTTTATCCACCTATTTTGGCGGTCTTTTTTCCATTAAAAATAAGGACAGACTACATAAGATCATGGGCTTCACCGCCGGTGTACTTATCGGCGTGGTTTTTTTTGATATTTTTCCGGAAATCATTAATTTAATCAAAGAAAATAATTTTAGCGTCACCGGTGCCATGGTCGCCCTTGTTCTCGGTTTCCTCATTTTTCATATTTTGGAAAAAACCATTCTCATCCACCATTCGCACGAGGACGAATACGCCGAGCACAGCCATGCAGGTCAGCGGGACACTGCCTCGACAGCCAACATTACCGCCACCGCTTTTACCGCCGACCGCAACAAACACCCTCACGTCGGCATCGCATCTGGCCTAGCTCTAGCAGGACACAGTTTCATGGATGGCGTGGGTATCGGTCTCGGTTTCCAAGTCAGTCCATCGGTCGGCCTTCTCGTGGCTATCGCCGTCATCGCCCATGACTTTACCGACGGTATGAACACCGTCACTCTTGTTCTGTCGCACGGCAACAGTACATCCCGCGCCCGCGCCTTCCTCCTTCTTGACGCTCTAACGCCGGTTCTTGGTGTAGCTTCGACTCTACTTTTCCACTTGCCGGAAAGTTTCCTCGTTCTATATCTCGGTTTTTTCGCTGGTTTTTTGCTCTACATCGGGGCGAGTGACATTTTACCCGAGGCGCATAGCAAGCACAGCTCGTTCGGCACGATCGGATTGACGATAGCGGGACTTGTTCTTATCTTTATTGTTACAAGGTTTGCATAGAGTCATCAGTATTGACACAGCATGATATATGCGGTAGTTTTATCATAGAAGGAGAACCGTACATTGAATACTACAAATTTAGAAAACAGTACCAGCAGTGTTACCACCAATTATTTCCAAGGCTCTCATGCTATCGCCGACTTTCTCAATCCAGCCTGTCGTGGGCCTCTGCCGACTGTCGAACTACCCGATCCGATTTTGAACCCGTTTTTTGACGACAACGACAGCCCTAACAGAGTGCGCATCTTCGGTTGTCTGGGCTACAAGTGTCCGCTTCTCCATATCAAAGGTGATGCGGTATACAACATGATTGCGAGAGCACAAGAACGTGGTCTTCTCAAGGGCGTCCATACTATCGTCGAGAACAGCTCCGGCAACACTGGAGCGGCCCTCGGCGTCTTGGCTCCGCTTTTCGGCATTAATCACATCAAAGCCATTCTGCCGTGGGATCGGGCACCGGGTAAAGGTGAGATACTCAGACTGTTGTCGGTTGAGGAAACGCTCGTCAAGAAAAACGGCATCGGACAGGCGCAGGAAATGGGGAAAATGGAAGGGTATATCAATCTTAACCAATATGCCAATCCCGATAATCCTGCCGCCTTCGCCGCGCATTTGGCTCCGAACATCTGGAAACAGACTGGCGGTACTCTGACAGTCTTGACCGCGGCGCTCGGTACAACAGGCACGGTCATTGGTTGCAGTGATTTCTTCAGATCACAGCAATCGGAACGTCCAAATGGTGAGAAAGTCTTCATCATCGGCGTCAATGTCGCCCCCGGCGATGCTGTACCCGGCGCTCGTACTCTCGAGCGTCTCAAGGAAATCACCCTTCCATGGAAACCGGCTATTGATGCTCGGATGGAAACCAACTCGAGGGAGTCATACGAGATGAGCCTTCGACTGATGGAGAGGGGATTTTTCGCCGGGCCAAGCTCGGGCTTGGCTTTGGTCGGCTTGCACAAATTTCTCAAGGTTTGGCTTGCCAAAGAAGGAAATTTCTCCGGTTTGTGCAACAAAGCCGGTGAAGTGGTGGCGGTAGTGATCTTTCCCGACACCTTTTTGCCATATGCGGAGAAATATTCAGTTCCCATGAACCCTGGAGATTTCGGAGCTGGCAGGGAGGGGATAGGTGAGGGAATATAGAGGGCATATAACCCGATCAGCACAGTCTTAGCACAGCGTCTTTTGAAATATAAGGGCGCTTTTTTATTTCTTTTGCACAATAAGACATGATACAGACATGCTATAAACAGAATACAAAAGTGCCTGACAAAACTGAAAAATGTGGTAGGATAGTGGTATGGAAAAAGAAATTATTCAAAAAGATAAAAGTGTGCATGTTCGCACCTATATAAAAGACCTGCCAGCCAATATCGGCAAAGAAGTGACCGTGCAAGGCTGGGTTGATGGTCGCCGCGACCACGGCAAGCTTATTTTCATTGATGTGCGCGATGTAGAAAGCGGAAAAGCAGCAAAGGTGCAGATGGTGGCTTTGCCGAACCATGCCGAGGCTCATACCGCCGCTCAAACCCTTCGCGCTGAATGGGTCATTAAGGTCAAAGGCAAAGTCAATGCTCGACCGGAAAAAATGGTCAGTAAGAATAAGGACGATCCGAACGGCGCCATCGAAATAGAAATAACCGACATTCGCGTTCTGTCTGCGGCCAAGGAATTGCCCTTTGAGAAAAATGCTCCGCTCAACATGGACACCTATCTTGACCATTTACCGCTGACCCTCCGCTCTGACCGAAGCCGGGCTATTTTCAAAGTGCAGGCTACTATCATCGGTGCTTTCCGGGAATTTCTCGACAGCCAAGGTTTTACCGAATTCCAATCGCCGAAACTTATCGGCGAGGATGCCGAAGGTGGGGCAAACTCTTTTGATGTGGAATATTTTGGTCACAAAGCTCATCTCGGTCAAAGCCCTCAGCTCTACAAGCAAATCATGGCCGGCGTTTTCGAGCGGGTCTATGCGACAGGCAACGTTTATCGCGCCGAGAAGCACAGCACGACACGGCATATCAACGAGTACACCAGTCTCGACATCGAAATGGCTTTTATCAAAGACCATACCGATGTCATGGAAATGGAGACGCGATTTCTGGCACATATTATGAAGCGATTGGAAGAGAAATGCGCGGCGGAATTCGCTCTTTTTGCTTACGCCGAATCAGCGACTGGTGGAAACGGCGCGAAAGTGGGTACAGTTGCCGGCATTCCAAAAGTGCCCAAAGTCATTCCTTCAATGAAACTTCGTGAAGCGCAAGCTATCATCAAAAAAGAATTTGGTCAGGACTGCTCAAATGAACCCGACCTCGAACCACAGCACGAACGATGGCTATGCGAATATGCGGCCGCCAAACTCGATTCCGATTTCATTTTCATCACTCATTTTCCTATCAGCAAAAGGCCGTTCTATACCTACGAAGATGAAGCCGACCCCGGCTATGCCAAAGGCGGCGACTTGCTTTTCCGCGGGGTAGAGATTACGACGCTTGCTCAGCGTATCCATGACTACGATACTCTCGTGGCATCGCTTGTGAAGAAAGGCCTCGACCCCGAGAAATTCCGCTTCTACCTCCAAGCCTTCAAATACGGCATGCCACCACATGGCGGCCTCGGTTTCGGTCTCGAACGCTTCACTGCCAAGCTCCTCGGTCTTGATAATGTCAAGGAAGCGACCCTCTTTCCGCGCGATATCAATAGGATTGACAATCTTCTTTCACAGTAGTATCCTTTAATTGGACGAGATGATTCTTTGCATTTCATTTCGGTTCCTCCGGCGCCGGACTGTTGAGTGCATCAACGGTTCCGGCGCTTTCTGCTATAATAAGTCCATGCCATTCATCGTCAAACAAGAACATTTCGAAGGGCCGCTCGACCTGCTCTTGACCTTGATCGAGAAACGCAAACTTTTTGTCAACGATATCGCACTAGCCAAAGTGACCGATGATTTCATCGAGCATATCCGCCGGTTTGACAACGGTTCTGGACATTTTCCTATCGCCGATAGCGCCAATTTTATTCTTATCGCTTCGACACTTCTTCTCATCAAGTCGAAATCGCTTTTGCCTGCCCTCGACCTGACGAGCGAAGAAGAGCAAAGCATGCATGATCTCGAAACGCGGCTGAAGATCTACAAAGAAATCAAAGAGGCCAGCGTCGGTGTGCGGGCACTGTTCGGCAAGGAAATAATTTTTCAGCCTTCGCAATCGGGTTTACGATCGAGCTCAGGTGTGCGTTCGTCCGTGCCTGTTTTTTCTCCCGATTCGTCTATGACTATCAGTTCTATTGTCGCCGCCATTGGCAATCTCATTCGCGCTTTACCGAAAAAAGAAATCCTGCCGAAGGCGCTCGTGCAGAAAGTCATCAGCCTCGAAGAAATGATTACGCATCTAACCGAGCGGGTAACGAAGAGCCTCAAGATGAGTTTCCGCGAGTTTGCCAAGAATAATTCAAAAAATGGAACAAATAACAAAGTCAACATTATCGTCAGCTTCCTAGCTATGCTCGAGCTTGTCAAGCAAGGTGTCATCAGGGTGACACAGGAACGGCCAGGTGATGATATTAATATGGAGACCGAAACGATGGCTGTGCCGCAATACGGGTAAAAAGTTGAAAACTAGAGCTTTTTTGTCTCGCACACCCCTAACCCGGTACCTCTTTTCTAGGCACTTTTTCTAAATGAGAATGAAAGCGATTTTTTATCAAAAATATGGCTAACTTTCGTCAACATAAAGCTTCTTATTCTCATTTAGAAAAAGTGACAAAAAAGACGAGGGGATGGGGCTTTTTTGAGCTAGAGCATCGCTGATATGTTATAATTAAACCATGAATTTGGATGCTCAAATAGAAGCGGTGCTTTTTTGGAAAGCCGAGCCGGTTTCGGTCAAAAAATTGGCGGAAATTTTTGGAAAAGAGGAGAAAAAAGTCAGTGAAGCGGAAATCCGCGAAGCGATCGCGGTGTTAAAAAATAATTTAAAAAATCGCGGTCTTACTCTCCTCGAGCTCGATAATACTGTTTCTCTCGGCACGGCGCGCGAGATGTCGCCCTTGATCGAGAAATTAACCAAAGAAGAACTTGTCCGTGATCTCGGTAAGGCAGGGCTCGAGACCATTTCCATCGTCCTCTATCAAGGGCCGATTACTCGGGCGGAAATTGACTATATTCGCGGGGTTAATTCGCAGTTCATCCTGCGCAACCTGCTCATCCGCGGGCTTGTGGAAAAGGTCGAAAATCCAGCCGACCGTCGCTCATTTCTCTATAAGCCGACCATGGATTTGTTCGCGCATCTTGGCGTTTCGGCTATTACCGATTTGCCCGATTATGAAAATGTCCGGAAAAATATATCTGCTTTCAAAGCGGCCGCGGCTGACGAAGATGACATAGAAAAAAGTGAAGAAAGCCAAAATTGACAAACTATTCCTGACGTCGGTCTTAGCCCTTTCTATCGGCGGTTTTTTCATTTTCTCATCGGCGTCACTGGGGCTACTCGCCACGGGCGGGGCACTTTTCGGCTCGGTAACGTTGACCCAGTTTGCCAGTCTCGTCTTAGGTCTCATCGCTTTTTATATCGTTTCGCGCATACCGTATAAGTTCTGGAGAAAATATGCCCTCGCGGTGCTCGTTGTCGCTATCCTCATCAACTGCCTTCTTTTTATCCACAGCTTGACACTTGTTTCCGGTGGGGCAGGGAGGTGGGTCAATTTGCGCTTCATCACCTTCCAGCCATCGGAGTTCCTCAAAATCGCCTTCATTATTTATTTTGCCGCATGGCTGGCGCATGTCAAAGACGGCGCGGCCACCTTTCGGCGCGGCATTCTGCCGTTTCTCGTTCTCGTCGGCATCCTCGGCGGCCTCCTCCTCGCCCAATCCGACACCTTCACCCTCATCGTCATCATCGTCACCGGCCTCGGCATGCTCGTGGCCGCCGGTGCCCGCTGGACACATCTGCTCATGCTCGTCCTTGTGGCATTGCTTGCCGTCGGAATCGTAGCCTACGTCCGGCCGTATGCCCGCCAGCGCATCATGACCTACCTCAATCCCGCCGCAGACCCGCTCGGCTCCGGCTATCAGATCCAACAATCGCTCATCGCCATCGGCTCCGGCGGCATCACCGGCCGCGGCTACGGCCAAAGCATCCAGAAATTCGGCTATCTACCCGAGCCCACCGGTGACTCCATTTTCGCCGTTGAAGCGGAAGAGTTCGGTTTTGTCGGTTCGCTTGTGCTCATTTTCCTTTTTTTGCTGTTCGTTTTCCGTTCCTTCAAGATCGCCACCCGTGCGCCTGACAGCTTCGCTCGCCTCGCCACGCTCGGCATCGGCATGCTCGTCATCATCGAATCCTTCGTCAACATTTCCGCCATGCTCGGCCTCATTCCGCTCACCGACAAGCCGCTCCTTTTCGTCAGCCACGGCGGCACCGCCCTCATCATCATCCTCGCCGCGGTGGGAATTATTGCCAATGTGTCGAAGTGGAGGAGGGGGTAGGGAATCTTTCTACTTTGTTTAAAATCGTTTATAATGTCAGACATGTCATTAGTCTCAATCCAAAAAGCCTCACAATGGGCATCGGTTTTCTTGAATAAAGATGTATCTCCGACGAATATCTCTTACCTTGTTCAATATGGAAAAGTCAGGAAACTTGGAGAAAATGGTTCAACGATGGTTGAGTTAAATGATCTTAAAAAATACTATGCGTCATACAATAGCAAGAGAGAATTAGATTGGAAAAGTAAGCTTGGTAATGATCTTAATTGGTCATTATCTTTTGATAATCTGCGAGAGAAAGATACGACGAAACATGTTCACCGACTACATCCCTATAAAGGGAAGTACATTCCTCAATTAGTCGAATATTTTATTGATGGTCATATTGATGAATTTAAGAAAAAGCCATATTTTAAAGCTGGAGATATAATCCTTGACCCATTTTTAGGTTCAGGTACTACCATTGTTCAGTCATTGGAAACAGGAATTCATGCAGTGGGCATTGACGTCTCGGAATTTAATTGTATGATCTCAAGTTGCAAAGTTGCTCACTATAATCATGAATATTTGAGGAAGGCCATTAAAAAAATACAGACTGCTCTTGATACTTTCGAAACAAATAATCATATTGACAAGTTTGAAAATGAGTTATTGCAAGAGTTGGGTAAATTCAATTCGACATATTTTCCAAGCCCAGATTTTAAATATAAAGTAAGTCAAAATAAGATCAGAGAGGATATCTATGCACAAGAGAAAGAGAACGCCTTTTTACCTATTTATCAAAAGTTGTTAAAAAAATATGATATAAAAATTAAACAGGGTAGCTCAAAAACGTTCCTTGATACATGGTTTATTAATGATATTCGTCAAGAAATTGACCATGTCTTTCGTGCTATTAAACAAGAAAAGGATATTAAGACGAGAAAAATAGTAGCTCTTATTTTGAGCAGGACAATTCGTTCGTGTCGTGCAACGACACATAGTGATCTTGCTACATTAAAAAAACCTCAAGTAACGACTTATTATTGCTATAAACATAAAAAAATCTGCAAACCAATATTTTCCATCAAAAGCATGCTCAATAGATATTCTTTCGATACGTTGAGTCGAGTCGTTGAGTTTTATGAGTTAAGAAAACCAGTTCATTATTCAGTCATAGCTGGAGATTCCAGAGTTGTGAATATCTTTCAAAAGGTTGAGAAACAAAATCCTCAATTCCATCAATTGCTGAAGAAACAAAGAATCGCTGGTATTTTCTGCTCGCCACCGTATGTGGGTCAGATTGACTATCACGAACAACATGCATATGCTTACGATCTGCTTAATTTCAAAAGAAAAGATGATCTTGAAATCGGGCCATTGTATAAAGGTCAAGGAATTGAGGCTCGTCGATCGTATGTTGAAGGAATATCGGATGTATTAAATAATTGCAAAAAATTTCTTAAAGAGGATTATGATATATTTCTTGTGGCAAATGATAAATTCAATCTGTACCCGGAAATTGCTGAAAAATCTGGTATGATTATAACTAATCGATTTAAAAGACCTGTTTTAAACCGTACAGAAAGAGATCGAAATCCATATTCGGAAATTATTTTCCACTTAAAATCAAAATAATTTTTAATAATTATATGGCATTAAATCAAGAACAAAAAAATAGGATTAGTGAAATTGTTAAGGAGATTTTATTGAGGAGAATTGAGAACTTTCCTCCTGAAATTGGTGCTTATGTTCGTAATGCGCCTTTCCACGATGCTTTTTTAGAATGCTTTAAAGACAAACTCAAACCACTTAATGTTGAGACTCCGTATCTGATTGCTATTGCAAGTTGGTTACATGGATTAAACACGACTCTTGGTACGGGATTTGAAAATATTTCTCATATTTTATCGGGAGGCTACAAAAGAAATTTTACTCGATCATATTCACTTAAAGTTAAATCTTCACAAGCTTCACATATTGAATCTATAATTCGTGATCTAAAATCAGGTAATCATAAACCTGACCCGAAACGTGAAAATGATTTGATATTTAATTATCAAGATTCTGATACGGAAATTGACTCTTTAGAATTTACTGCTGATTGTTTTATTGAAAATAAAGATGAAATTATTGCTATAGAATTAAAATCTGTACGTCCAAATTCTGGAGAAGGCAGAGGAGAAAAACAGAAAATATTATATGGTAAAGCGGCGCTTAAGCTTCTATATCCGGATAAAAATATACGGTTCTTCCTTGGTTTTCCTTTTGATCCAACATCAGAGACTACAACGGGATATGATAAGAGCCGATTTTTTAATTATTTGATTGAATTCAAAAAGTTTTTTGCTCCTGAAGAAGTACTTATAGCCAGTGAATTATGGGATTTTCTGAGTGGTAAGAAAAACACTATGGAAGAAATACTCGAGGTCATTACAAGGACAGTTCAACAAGTAAAAAAATCATGAAAATCCTATTCACTGGCGGCGGCACAGGCGGGCATTTTTATCCGATTATTGCGGTGGCGGAAGAGGTGCGCGAGGTGGCCAAGGACAAGAAAATTCTCCAGCCCGAGCTCTATTATATGGCGCCGACGAAATACAATCCGCGCGCCCTTTTCGACAATGACATCGAGTTTGTCAGCGTGCCGGCGGGCAAAATGCGTCGGTATTTTTCGCTTCTCAATTTCTTTGACTTGTTCAAAACGGCAACTGGCATTGCTTCGGCGACCCTGTCAATGTTCCGCATTTACCCCGACGTCGTCTTCGGCAAAGGCGGCTATGCCAGCTTCCCGACCCTTGTGGCGGCGCGACTCCTTGCCATTCCCGTGGTCATCCACGAGTCGGACAGCAAGCCCGGTCGCGTCAATATGTGGGCAGGGAAGTTTGCCCGACGCATCGCCGTGGCCTATCCGGAAGCGGGGGAGATGTATGAAAAGAGGCTCGGCGCGAAGGCGACGGATAAAAAAGGCAAGAGCAAAATCGCCTTCACCGGCAATCCCGTCCGTAAAGAAATCGCCTATGCACGCTCGGCCGGCGCGCGGGATTATTGGAAGCTTGGCGAGGAGCAAATCGGCACGGTAGCAGACCAAGCTGGCCAAACAGGCACGAACGTTCCCGTCCCCATCATTATGATTATCGGAGGATCACAAGGAGCGAAGACCATCAATGATGTTATGATTGATGCCATTCCCGAGCTCATCAAAAAATATGCCGTCATCCACCAGACCGGCCGGGCCAATTTTACTGACGTTTCCACCATTATGACGAGCCTGCTCAAAGGCAATGAGAATGCCGCCCGCTACAAGCCCGTCGAATACTTCGACGATCTGGCCATGCGTATGGCGGCGGGTGCGGCGGATGTTATCATCTCGCGGGCAGGCGCCGGTGGTATTTCTGAGATCGCGGCGTGGGGAAAACCGTCCATCATTATTCCCATCAACAGCGCCATCAGCCACGACCAGACAGAAAACGCTTTCGCCTATGCCCGCTCCGGTGCCTGCACCGTCATCGAGGAGCATAACTTGACACCGAATATTATTGTGTCAGAAATAGACCGGATCATAGGCGACCCAGTCCTGCGCGAAAAGATGCAAAAAGGGGCTCAAAGCTGGGCTCGGCCGGATGCCGCCAAGGAAATAGCACAGGTATTGCTGGAAATTGCTCTTGAACACGAATAGGCCTAAGACACCCTCATTTCTGTGAGCTTTTTCTAAATGAGAATAAGAAGCATTTTTTAGCTAAAATA
>Ga0181520_10012674_pt1 | contig 10787 bp, 28 predicted proteins | sample PEATcosm2014_Bin_29_FD_132451 | JGI IMG/M metagenome (GOLD analysis project Ga0181520, IMG submission 132451) | Peatland microbial communities from MTU Mesocosm Facility, Houghton, MI, USA - PEATcosm2014_Bin02_30_metaG | ecosystem: Environmental > Terrestrial > Soil > Wetlands > Peat | place...
ATTCCCCTTCCCGTTCACCTACACCGACCCGCTTGCCGAGTTTGAAATGGGGCACGTCGATAGCATCGAATTCGAGACGGAGAACTGCCTTGTGATCGACTTCGACAACCTTGCCGCCGTGGCCGTGGCAGCCGGGCAAATGCTAGTGATTGCCCACCGAGATTAAAAATCCGCCTTGACTTTCTCCACAATTGTGGTATTATATAAGAATAGACGCAACAGGGAACCGCAAGCATGAACCGCACCGAAGTGAACTACTCCGACGAGGCCGCATCCGACGCCAAGAGCACGGTCGAGAACTTTGCCGATGAAATCCTGGAAATGCTCACCGACAGCGGCAAGGCCAGCGACGACCTGAACAACGATTACCCCAACGGGGACGCCTACCACCACGAGAGCCACGTCGATAAGTGGTATGACTTGCAAGAAGCCTGCGCCATCCTGACCCAGCTTGACGACTTCGAGGAAACGGACTCCGGGCTATGGGAAGGGCTGGGCATGAAAGAAGCCCTTTCGGCCTGTGCCGCCTATACCTACGGCAGCGCGGTGTATTCGGCCTGGTCCGAGTTGATTACGAAGATCAACGATGAGGCCGACAACATCATTTCCGACTTTGACACTGAGGCCGAAGACCTGGAATCGGAGATCGACGATTGCAACACCGAGGCCGATGAAGCGGATACTGACGCCGAGTTGGAAGATGACGACATTCTTTCCAATCAGCACCGCGAGAAGGCCGGCGACTACCGCCGCCAAGCGGACGAGAAACAGGCCCTTCTCGACAGCCTTGACGACCGCAAGAGTGATGCCCTCAAGGCCATGATCGACGAACATACCAAGTGACCCCTGTTGCTTGCCGGGCGGCCCGTAGTGGCCGCCCGGCCCCTGAAACATCGCAAGGCGGCCTGTCATTGTGACCCGCCCGGTAGACGGCTTGTAGCTTGTCTACCCGGCCCACGATGCCCCGCCTTGCGGCCGGCAAGCGTTCCCTGTTGCCGGCCGCATTCACCCTGTTGCGTGCGCCCGGCGGCCCGTAGTGGCCGCCCGGCCCTCCCTTACCTTGTTGCATTCTTTTCGGAATCCTCCCATGCAATGCCTAATCTGCGGCCGTTCGATCAAGAGCAGCGAAAGCCGGACCTATACCACGGTCAAGGCCGCCAACGGCCGGCTGCGTAAGGTCTACGCCTGTGCCGCACATCAAGAGACATTCGACCGGTGGATTGACAGCCGCGCCATCGACGGCGACGGGAACCTTCTGGAAACCCCGGCCGAGAAATCGGCTTGACTTTCGCTACACTTGTGGTATACTTGAATATCAAGCAACGCAACGGGGAGAGGCACCATGATCGCCGATTACAACTTCAAGCATACCACCCTGGCCGCCTACCCGGCGGACATCGCGGGAATTACCCTTCTCGATGAAGCGCCAGGCTTCACCGGCATCTACCTTCGTGACGCCAACGGCGGCCTATGGCCGGCAAGGACCGTCAGCCGCGCCTTGCCGGAGCATCATGCCGACGTATGTAATGCGTGGCTTGCCCGCCCTGGAATCCATGAGGATAAGCGAGGGGCGGCATGAGCAAGTTCTATGGCATCAAAGGCCGCTGCGGATACGTTCACGCCCGTTGCTTGGAAGAGTACCGGGCCGCTAACACGCGATTCGACGCGCAAGGCCGGGCCGTGAGCGGGCCGATGGTCGATTCCATGATCGACGATCTAGGGCACGCCGTCACTGGCAAATGCTTGCATTGCGGCAAGGCCCTGGACGGCAGCGACAACCGCGAGCAAATGGCAATGTCGCTAGGGTATTGCCCCACCGCCCTCCGGCAGCGCTTGCAACAGGTCCGCGATACGCTGCTGGTGGACCGTGAGGGATTCGGCGACGGGTTCTTCTACTTTGCCAGCGGCCTACTTATTGGCGACAACGGGGTTATCCTCAAGTGGCAGACCCGGCGGAAGCCGGACGAGCCGATTAGCGAGGACAACCCGCAAACCACTACCGGGCACGTTGCCGTAATCGAGCCGGCCCCGCCCAAAACGAAATCGAAATCTTGATTTTTTGGCCCTCCAGCAGCACGGTTGAAACCGGCCCCGACCCTAACCCTATGAGCACAAAATACTTCAAGACCGCCGCCGAAGTCCGGGCCGCCCTAGAATGGGGCTGGACCAGCTACAAGCGCGAGCCGTGGGCACGCGAGGATGGCCGCCGCCTCTATACCTTCAACATGCGCAGCGACGTATCGACGCTGGAATTTCAATTCTGCACCCTCCGCTTCTGGGCCAAGCGGCCGATGGTGGCAATCAAGGAAATCCTTGCCAGCGGCAAAGACCCCTTGGAATTCGACGGCAAAACGATCAACTGATTTTCGCCCGGTTTTCACTTGACTTACGCCAGCATTGTGGTATGATATAGGTATCAACGCAACAGGGAGAAGCAGCATGAGCAAGACCAGCAAACCGACCGACGCCGTTATCATCCGCGTGTGGAAGGGCAACGACAACGACATTTTCGCCTTGTTTCCTTTCATTCCGGCCACCGACACCTGCGTCACCTGCTATCAGCATGTAGGGCAGCATTGCGCCGCCGACTACACGGGCTGCATCGCGCAGAGCCGGCCGGCGACGGCGGAAGAGGCCGCCCCGCTGCTAGCCGAGTTACGGAAGATCGGTTACAACCCCCGCGTTATCAAACGCGCCGGCCATGCCATGCGGCAAGCCGCCTGCGTCTAATCCGTACCCTTGGCGGGCCGTGCTTTCCCCGTGCCGCCCGCCCTTCGCCCGGCCGCCGCCTTGCCCCTCCCCGCAAGGCGGCGGCCCTCTTATTTTCGCTTGACTTTCTCCACACTTGTGGTATACTTGAATATCGCACAACGCAACAGGGAGCACGCAACCATGACCTTGACCTTGACCCGCAAAGAAATCGAACCTTCCGGCCGCGCCTATGAGGCCGTGAGGAAACTTGCCCGACACGCCGCCAAGCATGACGGATGGATGCAACCGGAACTTGACGACCTTGGCGGCGACCACGGCGACATCGGCAGCGAACACCGTTCATCCTGGGAGCAAACCTGCCACTGGGAACACTTCTATGGCAACGAAATCAGCCGCATCGTAGACCAGCAAGAGCGGCGATTCAGCCGTGACGAGCCGCTGGAATTCGAGCAGCGCTATTACGGCCTTTACGAGCCACTGGTGGATGCCTTTTGGGAAGAGTGGGAAGAGCGGGCCGGCTTCTGGGCCGCCGTGGAAGCGGCCGAGACTTCCAAGGCCGGCGCGTGACTAGCGCCAGCATTGTGGTATTCGTTCTATATCAGCAACGCACAACAGGGAGCACCAGCATGAGCACGACCGCCGTAATCAGCCACCTTGAACTAGCGGCCCGCGAAGTGGGCAATGACCCGGTTCGCTTGAAGAAGCGACTCCAAGAGGCCCGTTCCGTTATGACCCGCGAGGGGTCGAAACTTTTCGGCAAGGGCCGATTCGACTTCGAGAACAAGCGCCTGATCGGTGAGAACGGCCTTGTCCTGCAATGGATTGTCCGATCATTCCCCGACCTGCCGGTAAGCTACGACAACCAGCAAACCAACTGCGGCAGCGTCTATCTGTGTTGCCCGAAGGACCATACCCCAGCGTGACTTTCGCCACACTTGTGGTAGACGTGACTATCGAACAACGCAACAGGGAGCAACCGCAATGACGAAACAAGAGTACGCCGATTACGAAGCCGCCGTGGCCGAGTTCTTTGCCCGTGAGGGTATCGCCAATCTCTCCACCGGACACTACCAGTGCCCGGATTGCAAGGTCGATTTTGACGACGGCGGCAACTGCCCGCAATGCGGGGCAGACCAAGAGTGTGTAAACGAGCCCTATTTCTCTTGGCGGCGCTGCGATTGCTGCGGTTCTTCTCTTGGCGGCAACCGCGAATTCGCAACCGGGTTCAATCCGACCACCCGCGAAGTGCAGGAATACTCGATCTGTGAGGACTGCGCCTATTATGCGGAATACGGCCGCCTTGACGACACCACCATGCTAGAAGTGGAAAACAGCGCAACGTGAAAACGATCAAAGCGAAATGGGACTTGTTTCGGTTTCTAGGCGGGGAGTATCCCCTGCCGGTACGGTTCTTAGATGCCAGAGGCCAAGAGCACATCGGCCTTGTGCAATCCGTGGAACGTGAGGATGGCAGCGGCCATAGCTTCAACGTCCGCATCGGCACCGAAAACGGCAACAACGAAACCTTTCACTTCCGCACTACGGACTGACCCATGACAACATGCTTCTATTGCGGTCAAGAGGCCGCCGATTTAGAGCGGCACGCCGAACAAAGCGAGCCCTGCGCCCGCAAGGCCCTGGAATTCGTAAGAGGCTTGCCGAACGGGTACGCCGACGTTGCCGGCAGTTTCAGCCGCCAAGACAAGGCCGCCGCCCTGCGTCGATGCCGGGCACGCCTGAACAAAGCCAGAGGCCCGAAATGAGCAGCAAGAAGGACAAACCAAAGCCGAGCGCCAAGACCCTGCGCGACAAGCGCAAGGCGAAAAACGCCCGCCGTGCCAAGCGGAAAGAAAAGGCATGGGCCAACGGGGTCAAGGCCCCGGCCCCGACCTATGCGAACTATACCCGCCGCCCGTCGATGCCGGCGGGGATGTATCTGAACAACCTTATCGCCCTGGGTATGCTAGGCTTGCCCCGGCCGCCGCGCCGGCCCGCTACGCCGCCCCCTGCCGAGCCGGCCCCGGAAAACTCGCCTTGACTTTCGCCTACATTGTGCTATGCTTGTCTTATCGACCGAGGAACAGGGAGCGAAGCAATGGCAAACCGCAAAACCTACATCCTCTACGTCTACCCCTACGGCCCATCGGCAAAGAACAAGGCGATTGTCGAGACAGGCGCGCCGAACATGCGAGCGCCCGATGCCCGTTTCGTGCAACGGTTCGCCTTTCAGGCCCGCGACAACGACGAAGCCTACCGCTACATTTGCGAGAGTTACGACGTTCACGACCCCCGGCCTATCGCCGGCAAGAGCTACGTCAAGCCCCGCAAGTTCGCCGTGGGCGATCGGGTTCAACTGGTGAAACCCTACCCTATCGGCTATGACGATGCCGGCAAGCCGGTTACGACCGATCGCGCCGTTATCAGCGAGCGTAACGAGACGCTTATCAGCGTCGATTTTAACGGCATTCCCGGCCAGACCTACCATACCCGGTTCGTCGATTTTTCCATCAGCGAAATCGTCTAGGCTAAATCTTTTCCGCCAGCTTGACTTACGCCAGTTTCGTGGTATGATTGCTATATCAACGCAACGCAATCAGGGAGCACGACAATGGCAACTGGCATCAAAGTACCGCGACTCGACAAGGGCAAGGGATTCAAGGGACCGGACTTCTACGGTTGCATGAATACCGGCACTGCCCCGGCTATCTTCCATAGCCGCACCGGCAAGTACGTTGTCGGTCCTGAAATGGCCGCCCGTGACGCCATGCAAGCCGGCGCGTGTCTGCTGAACAAGCGGACCTTCGGCAAGGGCCGGCAAAAGGTCTATATCTTCAAGGGGCGCGGCCCGGCCGTTTCCAAGTTTCTGGTACTGTGCGGCGCGCGGATTCTGGAAAACGCGCAAGTCCGCGCGGAGCACATGGAAACCGCCCGCAAGGCCCGCGCCGGCGACATCGGCGCGGCTATCGCCCTGGGAGATTACTAATGTCCGCGCGAACCCGCTACCGCCTAGTGTCTGATTACGGCTATGGCGACAAGAGTTGGCTTGAACGTGACTTGACAGCCGAGCAAGCCATTGCCGCCATTAACGACCGCACCGGGATGGATGTTGAAACCATCGACGCCGCCCTAGAGGCCGACCACCCTATCTATTCGATCGAAGTTGACGATTGGGAGGACGTGGAAGATTGGGATTGGCAAGATTCCTAATTGACTTTCGCCAGTTTCGTGGTATACTTCCAATATAACCAAGAGGAACACGACCATGCCAAAGAAGATCATCGACCAAGAGACCGCCGCCGCCGCCATTGCCGCCCTTGTGGACGTGCTTGACGGGGAGGACGAGCACGACATTCGCGCCAACACCGGCCTATCGGAAGAGCGCTGCAAAGAAATCCGTGCCCTCTACTGCCGGCTTCTGAAAGAATTCACGCCCTACGGGTGAGCCGCACGGGATTTTCGCCACAAGTGTGGTAGACGTGATTATCACAACAGGGAGCACGCAACCATGACGATCAACGACATCAATGCCTTGACCTTCGACACCATCCAAGGCTATGAGGAAAGCAAGGGGGTTGCCAAGAACCGCAACACCCGCTATCGCACCGCCAAGTACATCGCCCTGGACAGCGACGGGCAAGAGCGTGAGTACAAGGTCAAGGTCAACAATGCCGGCGGCCCCGCCACGATTACCGACCTGGGTAAGACCCGCGCGCAGATTGCGCGCAACCATCAAGCCGCCTATGACGCCCTCCGGCCGGAAACCCGCGCGGCTATCGACGCCTTGAACCTGCCCCTCGTCAATTTCTGCCAGAAGGCAACCATCGGTGACGCCATTGAGGGCCGCCCCCATTGGCCGAGCATCAACGCCGTATGCAACTGGCACGTCCGGCAGCGCTTGATCGAACTCTTCCCCGCCGCCCGGACTACCGAAGAAACGGTCAAGGAAATGCGCGCATTCGCCGCGAATCTGCCGGCCCTTGTTTGACTTTCTCCACAATTGTGTTATACTTTACGTATCAACACGCAACGGGGGAGCACGCGACTATGACGATCATCGCAAAAGGCAAGCTGAACGGGCACGACATTGAGGCCGAGTGCATCAATCCGGGCGACTGGTTTGGTAAGACCTGGCTTGTCGAAATCGGTTGTGGCTTTTCCTCGCATTTCTTTGCCGTGGAAGCGGACACCGTGACCGATGCCATTGACGAATTCTCCGGCAGTGAGCGCGGCCACCTGATCGTTGTCGATGATGCCGACCTTGCCGACTACGACGAAGACTCCCGCTATTACAACGACGGCGGGCAGGTTTGCGACCTTGACAACGTAATGGTTCACGGGGAAGAGCGCCCCGGCCGGCACAACGATTACACGCCCTGGAAATGCGTTTACACGGGCGACGATCTTCCGCCCGAAGGCATGACGCCGCTGGCCTACTATCGCCGGGACGACGAAGAATAGACTTGACTTCTGCCACACTTGTGGGATTCGTGATTATCGCAACAACAACAGGGAGCAACACCATGAGCAAAGACCCCTTCCGTGACGCCGACAAGGCCACCACTTGCCCGAAATGCGGGGAAGTCCTGAGTTGGAACAAAGAAGACGGCCTGAAAGGGCAGCAATGCGGTTGTGGGTACACCTTCACCGGCCGCGAGCGCAACCGCCGCCATGTCGGGGAAACGTACCTGCATTGCCCGGACTGCGGCAAGCCGACGCTACGCCTGATCGAAAACACCGACCGCGACAGCCTTGGCAATTACAGGGAAGTCCGCACCTGTGACGAGTGTGAGAACATCGTCTATATCGTGAGAGGCTTCAAATGAGCAAGGAAAAGGGCAAGATCGTCAATCGTGGCATGGGCGGGTTTCTATGCCCGCCGGGCCACCCGGAACACGACCATTGCGTAGAGACGGACCTGCGGCGCAAGCCGGAGAACCGGAGTAGCATGTCTTTGGGTTACGCCGTCGATTCGCCTATGCTTGACGATGCCACCAAAGCCGCCGCCCGGACCCTCCTAGCGACCTGGGAAGCGAACAAGCCGCCCCTCACATCGCCGGCCGCCAAGGACTGGATTCGCCAAGTCTTAGGGTACTTCAAGGGTTGTTTCAACTTTGAGCCGGAGAAAGAAAGCGGCTGGCACGCCGGCAACGTCACCATCGACAGCGACATAGACCCCTTGGAGAATGCCGCCTGTCATTGCGGGGTTCACTTGATCCGCAAGTATTACCCGGACTATCAGCCGAGCCGCCTTGACTTCCTACGGGCCTATTGGGGCCAGAAGCCGGGCAAGAAGAAAGCCAAAGCATGAGAATCAATCTCTCCGTTGAAGTGGCAAGCGAATTCGCCTTGCATCGTATCCTGCAATACGGCACCGTCGAATCGGGGTTGCATTGCGAGATATTGCGGGGGTCGATTGTCGCCACCCTACCGCCACCGGCCGCCCCACCCGCCCCACCCGCCCCGCTTGTCACCGATGATTATTGGAAAGCGCCGGCCGGGGAAGGGCCGCAAGCGGCAACATGGAAGGACAAGCCGCACCGCCTTGTCTATGACCTTGTTGGCGAAGTGGAGCGCCTGCGCGCATTACTTTTGCCGGCAACTTGACTTTCGCCAACATTGTGCTATCATTGTATTGTCACCAACAACAGGGAGCAACACAGTGAGCACCGCCACCGCAACCCACTGGGCAACGCAGTACAGGACCGCGAGCCGGACCACCCTCGAAGGGTGGATTTATCTGGCCGCTTGCCACTGTCAAGGCACGGAAGCATGGATTCGAGAAGTGGGCCGCATCGCCTACACGTCCGGCTGCTGCATCTGGCACGCCGCATGGGTTGCCAGCGGCCGGAAGGGCACCTGCCACTGTGCCGATTGCGAACGGGAAAGGAAAGCCGCGAAATGATCGACGAAGCGACCGCCATTTTCCTAGCCCGGTTGTGCCGACGCCGGGCACCGCAATCGCCGGAACTTGCCGCCGCCCTTGTCACCATTCCCGGCGGCCGGGCCGCCGATCTTACGGCCGTGCCGCACGCCCCGGAAATCTGCCGACTCTACTACTCGATTCTCGACTTGCAAAAGGCCAGCAACGGCATTGCACAAGCCTACTGGCTTGACCAAGTAAAGAGCATCGCGTTACAATACGCCAAGGGCGACGGGGTGTATGACTGCCGGGAAGAGGCCGCGCAAGAAGCACGCGAGCAAGAGGCCGACACCGACGAAATCCTCCGCGCCTTTCGCAATTGACTTGACTTTCATCACACTTGTGGTAGACTTCCATTATGAACACAACCGAAACCGAAACTTTTGCCGCAATCACGTTCCAACACGCCATACCGGAGCAGCGCGTGAAAGACCTGATGTGCTGCGCATGGGAGGGTGGGAGCAACTACTGGTGTACCCTCAAGGCCACACGCCTGACGCCGGCCGCCGATGCCTTGCGTACCGACATCCAGCGGAAGCGCCGCGAGACAACCGGGGATGGGACGTTCTACCGCTGGGAGATTCCTTTTCTCCCCGATGCCGCCCTCGAATTGGAAGTTGACGGCGAGACGGAAACCTATACCCTCACGCGCGAGAAACTCATTGCCGGCCTGCAAGTCATGGCGAGCAAGTACCCGCGCCACTTTGCCGATGTTCTCAACGAGAATGACGACGCCGGTACGGGGGATGTCTTCCTGCAATGCTGCCTATTCGGCGAAATCATTTTCGGCTAGATGCCGCCGCCTAGATTCTTTCGACCGCCGCCTTGACTTTCGCCAAGATTGTGCTATTCTTGTATTATGAACCCAACAACGACCAGCAAGCCGTTCACGACCCTCTACACGAAGGACCAGCTACAACAGGTCTATGTCGCCTGGGGTTGTGCCGCCGCCGAAATCCCCGGCAAGGGCAAAGCCACGATCATCGCCTTCCCGCCCGGCAAGCAGTACCGACAGGCCCGCATCGTCAAGGCCGCCGTGAAATCGACCTACGGTAAAGCCCTCTACGAAGTGACCCTTAGCAACCCGGAATAACATGCGAATCAAGATCATCGCCCTTTGCCTTTTCCTCTTGCCGCCGCTGGCAACCGCCTTGACCCACAAGCCGGCCCCGGCCGCCGCCCCGGCCGTCACCATCGCCGCTCCGGTCGAAGACCACGGCATCAAGGACGGCGACGACGCCCTTTTCAACAACGACTAGAAAGCCATCCATGCCCACCGTCAAGAGCAAGAAGAATCAGCACATCACCTTCACCAAAGGCGAACGCGCCGCAAGGCGTGACGCCGAAGAAGCCATGCGCATGGGTCTGCCCATCACGCCCACCGCCGCCCGGCACCTGGCCACCGCCCGCCGCAAGATGAACCTCCTGCGCTACGGAAAGGGCGACGTAGCGTGAGCGACAAGATCAAGATCGACCCCACCACCCTGGCCGCGCGGTTTGTCGGCTTCGAGTGGAATTCGTTCCCGGCGAGGCCGCCCGGCTTCCATTGCGAGAAGATGCAACGGGCCTGGCGGAACCGCAGCCCCGTCACCGCTTCCGGCTGGCACCGGCTGGCCCTGGCCCTGACCGGCAACAGCGACCACGCCGGCCCCTTGTACGCCGCTTGTGGCGAATTCTCGACGGCGGGCACTTTCATCGCCGCCGAGTTGACGGTCGATCAATGGGAGCAACTAGCTAAGTGTCTTGCGGGTTACATGGTATGCCTGCCGGACAAGGCCCTCACCCGCTACGGCTACGAACAGTACAGGCAAAAGAAACCGACCAAGACGGAAGTTTGTCACAAGCTCTACGAGTGTCTCCTGATCTGGCGCACCGGCAAGGCAGGCGAGCGGGCCGACATTTGGAGAATCACCAAAGAGGCCGAGGCCGCTTATCGAGCCATCTTCCGGCCCAACGAAAACCCGCCCGAATAGTTCGACTGTCGTGTCTTTTGTGGTATTCGTCATTCGTCAAGACAACAACACAACACCGGAGACGCAAAATGTTTCGTGCCGAGCAAGTCCTGCAAGCAACCATTCGAGACATCGCCAACGAAGGCCCGCGCCAGACGACCGTGACCGTCACCGGCGATAGTATCTGCATCAAGCCGGAAGGG
>Ga0181520_10012675_pt1 | contig 10787 bp, 8 predicted proteins | sample PEATcosm2014_Bin_29_FD_132451 | JGI IMG/M metagenome (GOLD analysis project Ga0181520, IMG submission 132451) | Peatland microbial communities from MTU Mesocosm Facility, Houghton, MI, USA - PEATcosm2014_Bin02_30_metaG | ecosystem: Environmental > Terrestrial > Soil > Wetlands > Peat | place...
AGCAAAATGTCAGGACGAATCACGCGGGGAACTTCGTTCTTGAACGCGGGCGAACGCTGGAGGGCGATGATCTCCGCCGGTTTGCCTTGGTCAAGCCAGTGTGCAACCCACTCCGGCTGCTTCCCCTCGACGCTCTTGCGGTAAAGCAGATTGACCGCCCGATTCAATTGCAGGAGCACGCGGCCCAGCGATTCGATTTCCTTCGCCAGATTTTCGCCGAGCGGAAACGGCATGGGCGAAATGCGCCAATCGAGTCCCGCGAAAAGTCCGCCTGGAGGAATTTGTGAGCGGATAAAACGGACGTGGTCGGCATCCACGTTGGAATTTGGGGCGGGTGCGGTGTGTTCCATGGGTTTATAAATCCTTGACGGAGGATGTTTGTGCGCCCAGAGGCTGCGATAAAACGGCTGGCGGCAAAATGAAGAGCGTGACGCTTTGCGCGGGCAGCGTGCTGCTGACCACACTATTCGTGAAAGTCAGGTTGTTCAGGCGACCGATATTCCCCGCCGCCAGTTGCCAGACTTGAGCTGTGCCGGAGGCGGCGAAATCGGCAAGATGCAGCGTGACAGGAGTAAAATTTTTGAGATCTTTGTTGATGACCATCACCGTCAGCGCGCGGTCGCTGGCGCGCACGGCGGCGAAAGCGGCGAGTTTGTCCGGGTCGGGAACGGCGGCTAGGACGCTGGTGTCGCCGAATGTGGACCGGTTGCCGTCGTAATTGCGGAACATTTTGAATGCGTTGTAGGCCGGCGTGCCGGGGTTCGGACAAGTCCAGCGCGCGGCGAGATCCAGGCCTTCGCGCCCGAAGATGCCGAGAATATCAGCCTGCGCCGTTGCGCCGTTCATGTGATCGTCAGCACCCCAGTTGTATTCCGTGATGCCGGTGAGCGTGCCGGGATAATTCGCCGCCACCCAGTTTTTCATTCGTGGGATCAACATCACAACGCTGTTGATCCAACTTTGATCAACATAATTCGTGTCCCACAACGAACGCGTGGAACGATTACGGAGCAGTTGCGTCGCGGTGGAAATGTCATTGTTCAACGACTCGCCGCCTTGCGGGTAATAATGCAGGCTGAAAACGTCAATCAGTCTTTTGCCGGCCACCTGACTGCGCTGTTGAACCTGACGCAAAAACCACGGCGCAAAATCCTGTCCGGCGTGCGCCGCCCGGTCGGGAAAATAACTCCAGCCGTGTAACGAGCCGTATTGTTGATCGTAGCCGCTGTAAAGATAGCCCGACCAGCCCCATTCCTCCGGACCGGCGACGAGCGCGTTCGGGTCAATGCTTTTGACCATCGCGGCATAATTGCAAAAATCGCCCAGCACTTCGTCCATTGTCGCGCCGACGGGATGCGCGTCGCGATGCGTCGCGTGCCAGATGCTCCATTCATTGTCCATCAGATAATAGCGCAGACCGCCGCTGGACGCCGCACCCCAGCGATTCGTCAGGTGCCGCACCCAGCCCGCCTGAAAATTCGTGTCGGCAATCATGTTCGCGTCAGCCGGATTGTTGTTGGTGATGTTTGCGCCGGTGCCTTGCAAAATGCCGTTGCCCGCATCAGCCCAATATGGGTCGTGCCCCGTTTGCACGCCGTATTTCGCAATGGAATAACTCGCCAGGCTGGCGCGATTCGCCCCCAATTTTGCCACCCAGCCGATGATGGGAATGGTCAGCATCGCCTGCGCGCCGCCACCTTTGGACATCTGGATAAAATCGTCACCGCTGCCGCCGGGCGCGCTACTGCTTTCGGCAATGCTTTCAAAATACCAGTCCCCGGCGCGGTTCGCGGCATTGATTTGCCAGTTGTAACGGGTTGCCGCGTTGCCTCCGGAACGATGCAGCGGCACGTTCAAATCTGATAGCTGGTTTGAATTGGCCGCGAACGAGACGCCGTAAATCAGCGGGCTGATGGCGTGACGATTCGCCCGCGCGTCAATCTGCACCGTCACGTTCGCGTTTGTCACCGGCATCGGCGGCGGGCCGGATTGCAGGATGATGTCGTCCACGAAAAAAACCGGCTGCGCCACACCCAGCGCATCCTGGATGACAAAGCCGGTGAAGTTGCCTTGTCCGGCAACACTCAGCGCCGAAAGCGGAACCTTGAATTGCTGCCATCTGTTGGCCGCCAGCGGGCCGATTGCGTAAGCGGTCTTTTGGGCCTGATTGAGCGTGCCGCCGGCGTGGAGCAGGCCAAAGACTTGCAGTTTCTGCCCGCCGCTGGAGCCGCCGTTCAACCAAAAACCGATGCTGGCGAAAGGCGTGGAATCAATGTCAGTGTGGCAGATTTGAAATCCCTGCCATGCGCTGGCGAAGGTGACACTGACAGATTTTGAACCGGAGTGGACCGGCGCAGTGTTGTCGTAATCAATCGTTGCCCAGCCCCAATTCTGCCAGCCGTTTTCCAGCGCGTCGTCGTAAATGATTTGATCCGCCCGTGCCGCGATTGAAAACGCAACCACAAGCGCCGGCAAAAAAAACAAGCTTGGCCTGGCGAGAAAGTTTTTCATGGGCAGTCCAAACAAGTTGTATCCTGAAACGAATCCACGCAACTTCCTTTTCAAACGCGCACCTGCCCTGTGCCGATGCCAATCCACTTGTAGCTGGTCAATTCCTCCAGCCCCATCGGGCCGCGCGCGCCAATTTTGTCGGTGCTGATGCCGATCTCCGCGCCCATGCCGAACTCGCCGCCATCGGTGAACCGGGTTGAGGCGTTCCAATAAACCGCCGCCGAATCCACTTCCACGAGGAACTGTTTCGCGTGCGTTTCGTTCTTGGTCACAATGCTGTCCGAGTGCGCCGAGCCGTAGTAATTAATGTGGTCAATGGCCTGTTTCACGCCGTCCACGACGCGGATGTTCAGGACGTAGTCGTTGTATTCCGTGAAATAGTCCTGCTCGGCGACCGGCTTGAGTTTTGCCGATTTGAAACTTGAAATTTCCGGCTTCAAATTCGCCAGCGTCATCTCGTCGCCACGAATCTCGACGTGCTTCTCGAATAGTTTGGCCCCGATGGCGGGAAGAAATTTATCCGCAATGGCTTTGTCCACGAGCAGCGTCTCCATCGCGTTGCAGACGGCGGGGCGCTGGACTTTCGCGTTCATGGCGATTTCCCCGGCCATTTCCAAATCAGCGTCGGCGTCCACAAAAACATGGCAGACGCCCTTGTAATGTTTGATGACCGGAACTTTGCTGCAATCGGCCACGGCGCGGATTAGTCCCTCGCCGCCGCGCGGCATACACAGGTCAACATATTGCGTGAGCGCGAGCAACGCGGGAACCGCCGCGCGGTCGGTCGTTGGCACGATTTGAATCGCGTGTCCGGGAAATTGCGCCAGTGCGATCTTGCCGGCGTCAATCATCGTTCTGGCGATGATTTGATTTGAGTGCATCGCTTCCCTGCCGCCGCGCAAAATTGTGGCGTTGCCGGATTTGAAACAGAGGCTAGCGGCATCCGCTGTCACGTTCGGGCGCGATTCGTAAATGATGACAACGACGCCGATGGGCGTGGAAATTTTTTGCAGTTTCAGGCCGTTGGGCCGGACGCGTTCGTCCAGGATTTTCCCGACCGGATCGGGCAGGGCGGCGACTTCGCGCAGTCCTTTGGCCATTGCAGCGATGCGTTTGTCATCGAGATTGAGCCGGTCCAGCATGGCGGAAGAAAGGCCGGAATTCGCAGCGGCATCCATGTCCAGCGCATTGGCTTGCTTGAGCGCATCGGTGTTTTGTTCCAATGCCGCAGCCATTGCTAACAGACAGGCGTCTTTCTCCGCCGTCGTCAGCTTCGCGAGCTCGCGCGACGCGACCTTGGCCTGCCTGGCCAGCCGCGTCATTTGTTCCGTCAGAGTCATGCGGAGGGAAGGTAAGCCAAAAAGCCAAACTGAAAAGGCGGAATTTCATGGATTTTCGGACGCCAGATCGCCCTGCACCTCTGTTTTTCATGGCAATTTTTACTAACTGGTTGCCAAAAAAAGGAGAGCTTGATTCCGGCATTGATTGAATAGTTCCTTCAGGATTGTGATGGGTATAGTGTGGGAAAAGTAACGGTTCTTTCTCATACAAAACGAGTTGGGAAGCTGGATCGGACAGGTTCAGTTTCCTGTGGTTTGGTTTTGATTCGGGCGGACAGTCGTTTCTTCAGCGGGATTCTCCATCCCCACCTCCTTGGCGACTGTCGCCCGAATCTTTTTTGGGGCAGCGGACAAAACTGCCTTGTCACGGTTGAGAAACCTGTGGTCGATCGCGCCCGGCTTCAAGAATTGCGCTGGCAAGCTCTTGGGGTGTCCACTTATTGCCGTCCAATTGTCGGAAAATACGCCCTTGTGGATCGAGCACAACGGTCCGCAAACCGTGTGACATAATATTATTATCGGCGCGAGCCGCCAGCGGAATGGCGACGCACGTTGCAACGAGAATGATACCAATGATCAATTTCAGTTTTTTCATATTTGGTCTTGGTTGGGATAAAATCAAAACATCCAGCTTGCGCTCAATTTGAAGAGCACCGGCGCGGCAAGCTGATCGCCGGTGAAATGTTGAAAGACGGGAAATTCCGCGTCCGCGTAGATTTTCACCGGATGAATGTGGAATTCGATTCCCGGTGAAAGCAGGATGCGCTGGTAGCCGGAATCATCAGGATCGGCGTTCGAGCCGCTGTCACTCGTGCGTTCAGAAAAGATCACTTGCGCCAGTGGCGAAATCCGCGCGCGGCCAGGCGAAAATCCCTTGTAGTCAATTCCAGCGGCCGTATCAAGTTCCACGCCCGGACGATATCCGGCTTGTGTCAGCACCGGCACGTCCAGCAATCCCTGCGCGAACCAGTCCCATTTTTCGTCCTTGGTGATGTTGCCGCGATAAAATCCGCCGAGCAAAATGTCCGTGCTGCCCGCGCCGATTTGCGTGTCGCGATCCACCAAATCTGTATCTTCCGTATAACTGCCCGTTGGCAATTTCAGGCCAAACGTCATGCCCGCCGACATATCCGCAAAAAACCCCGTGTAAATCCCTTCGATCCGGATGTCGCCAAGCTGGTTCCAGTTATGCGTGGCGATGTTGCCATTGTCATCCGTCCCAGTGAAGCGGCGGAAGTCATAAGGTACTTCCAGTTGCGCGCCCCATTTGTCGTTGAACATATACTGCAAGCCGAGCATGGTGAAGTGCGTCTCAATCTCCTTGTCGTCGTTGTTCGCCGCCGGCGATTGTGACGTGCCACTCCAATTGCGGTTTTGATCCTGATAATCGTATTGCAAATAAGCCATCCAGCCCTGTCCGGCTGGAAACATCGAACTTGTCGCCACGTCAAAAACGCCGCACCCGCACGCACAGGCATGCACAACGCCTGGCACGAACACTCCGGCCAGCAAGCCACAACCCATTTTTACTGCTGCTGAATTAATCTTCATATTTTTCATTTTCAAATTTAAAAGTTGCGAGAACGCGCAACGGCGATCTCAAAGTTAAAGGGAAACATTTACTGCCACACCAACACAACACGAGCAACCAACTGCGATTGAATCAGACGAAGAATCCGCGCGGCGGCGGCGTCAGCGGTTTTTGAATGAAAGACTCGGCGAAAGCATCCATCTGCGGCAGAAGTTGGAAATCTGAAGGCGCAATCAAGACCGGATTTTCCTTAGCCGGAAGAAATTCCAGCTTCTGTGTTTGCAAGGTGAACTCGTTTTTCTTTTCGGATTTCTTGGCGGCGGCGATGGCTTTGCAAATCGGACAGGGATATTTGCCGTCAAACGTGCGGGCCACGGATTCGGAGAGCGAGTGCGTGCGCAAATTGTCCGCGAGCATGGTCGTCCACGCGACGGTTTGCAACAGCGCCCAATGCGCGCCGAGCATCGCCGCGAGCGAGACGACAACAAAATATTTGCCAAGCCGGACAAACACGCAGGTAAATTAGATCAAATCTGCCGGAACGCAAGCGCGGATAATTATTTGTATCAGTCGAGGTAACGAGGTTCTGACCGAATTTACGATTTGCGATTTACGAATCAATCTCCAGAAATCCAGACCAGCGTGCCGCTGGGCAGCAAATCGAAAAGCGGAATCAGATCCGCGTCGGCCAGATGAATGCAGCCGCACGAAGTCGGCTTGCCGATGGACGATTGGTCCGCCGTGCCGTGGATGTAAATGTAGCGGTCGTGCGAGTCCACGTTGCCGCCGCGATTGAAACCGGGTTCGAGTCCTTCCAGCCACAAAATGCGCGTGGTGATTTTGGCGTCCGCAAATTCCGGTTGCGACGCGTGGCTGACAACTTTGCGTGATTTGAAGACTGTTCCCGCCCGCTCGCCCGCGCCGGTTTTTTCCGCGATACGATGCAAACCCAGCGGCGTGCAATTCGAGCCTTCCGTCTGCCCGATGCCAAAACGCGACGTAGAACAGGGGAATTGTTTTACAAATCTGTTTTCTTCAAAAAGCGAAATACTTTGTTCGGCGATGTTGACGGTGAGAATAAATTGCGTCAGAGCAATTTCGTTTTCCTCGCAACTGGCTAAAAATTCTACTGGAATTTTCAAAATTACAAATAGTGTTCGTTCCGTTTATTTTTCTAAATCGGTGTTTGTCTTCCATCTGACATTTGCCGTTTGTTCACGCATATCAAGTTTTCTAGCAAACTCGTCATATGTCATAGAAGGTGGGGGAGAAAGTTTCCAACTTTGCCTAGATCGAGCCATGCAGTCCATGCTTTGTTGGAATTCAAATTCCATATTATTTGTTTCGTGTGTTTTCCGGTAAATGAGAAATAATCTTTCGTGATCTAATGCTTTAGCCGCATCAAAATCTATTCCTTCTACATGATTGCTTTCATATTCAGGGATGGTTTTAAGATGATCTAAAAGTGTTTTCTCGGCTGCACGAACATCGTTCGTGCAATAGGCTGACAAAACTTCATTCTCGTGTTTTGTATAAACTTCAGCAGTCATCTTTCTTTTACAAGAACTGACTATTCCAATCAGGATTACAAGAAAAATGTATGCTAAATATTTCGGCATTACTTCAATTTCTTCACGAGCACCTTGGAATTTCTTCCACTTTGCTCATATTTCTCGCGGCGCGCGGGCGGCAAATCATCGGGCGTGCCCTCGGCAAAGCCGCCTTTGGATTGAAAATACGTGAACGCCTGCGTCGAGAGCGTTATGAGTTCGGTCAGGTTCATCTCCCGCGCCTTGTTTTCGATGTATTGAATAAGTTTCCGCCCGATGCCGCGGTTTTCGTGCAGCGGATTGACGTAAAGGCATGCCAGCTCGCCCTTTTTCTGTTCGGGATAAACGTGCAGCGCAACGCACGCGACCGGATTTTTATCAATCTCAAAAATGAAATAGTCGCCGAGATTTTTCTCGATCGCCGCCCGGCTGCGCTTGACCAGTTCCTCCGAATCGACCGCGGCTTTCGTAAGCAACTGGATCGCCCGAACGTCCTTCTTCATGGCGCGTCGGATTTGCTGATAATCGTTCGCATAAATTAGCGTGCCGATGCCTTCGTTGGAAAAGACCTCGGCCAGCAGCCCCTCGTCCACGCGGCCATTGATGATGTGGACGCGCGGCACGCCGGCCTTGCAAGCCGCGATGGCGTGGAGCGCTTTGGAAAGTTGTTCCGGCGCGAAGTCGTCTTTTTGCAGCGCGACGACGGATTCGAGGTCGGCGACCAGCATCTGGCGGATGAGACGGCCTTGGACAAGGATGCCGTCTTGCGCCGTGATGAAAATCAATTTGATGGCCTTGAGCGCCTCCGCCACGGCCACCGCGACGCCGTCGGAATTCACGCGGTATGTTTTGCCGTCGCCGTCGAAACCGAGCGGCGGGATGACGGGCACAACGCCTTGCGAGAGAAGCGACTGCAACAGTTCAGTATCCACACGCTCGACCTTGCCGGTGAACAAATGATCCACGCCCTGGATGATGCCCATCGGATGTGCCGTGATGACGTTCGTGCTGGCGGCACGCAGATCGTTTGCCGAAAGACCTTCGAGAATCTCATGCGTCAGCCGGTTCGCGGCAGTGAGCGCAAGCTTGAGCGTGGCCGAATCCGTGATGCCGGAGCCGTCGAGGTCGGAAGGCGTCATGTTTTTTTCATCGGCGAGCGCCCGGATTTGCGCCGACGCGCCGTGGACGAGCACGACGCGGATATTCAACGAGCGCAACACCGCCACGTCCAGCAGCAGCGTCGCAAAGTTTTCGTCCGTGACGATGGCGCCGTCCACCGCGAGGATGAATGTCTTCTCTCGGAATTGCGGAATGTATTGCAGGATGCCCCGCAGGTCGGTCGGTTTCACGGTTGATTTTGTTGCGGCGCAAAACCCAAAGGTCCGGTGGATTTTTTGCCTGTGAATTCTTCGCGTCTGGCCTCGAACTCTTGTTCTGTGATTACCTCTTGCGCCCGCAAAAAATTTAACCGCCCTATTTTGTTTTCAAAACTTTCTTCGTTGGAAAACCTGCCGTATTTTTTAAGCAAATAATTGTTCCTTTGTTGAAAAAGTTTTTTAACAAAGGATTCAACATTTTGCGCGGATGGTTTGTCTTTGAATAAAACCAAGCCGGCTCCATTGTGAATAAAAAGAAGCAAGGTTTTTCGAGTTGTGAAATACAACCCCCAGAGCATAAGCGCCATTATTCCCCAAAAAATTGGCGCGTCCCATTCAACTTTGGCTCCGGGAATCAAAATGAGAATAGAGCAAAAAACGGCAAGAATTGCAGTAATGATGGCAGCCACAATAAATCCCGTTGAACCAGTCGTAAATTCCTGCGCTTTCGGTGGAATATTATCAAAATAAACATGATACTTTTTAGAACGCGAAAGGTTTTTCTCGAAAACGGCAATGCCGTTTTCTTCGAAAATGAACTCTTTTTTTACCAGCAGTCTGACTTGTCTTAAATCTGGTTCTTTCATGGGCACAGAATAACTAGCCGGTTTCGCGCCGGATTCAAACAATTATTTCTTGCCCAGAGTGAATTTTAACGCGCCGAGGCACCGCTCATTTTCCTGTGGCATGCCGACGGAAATGCGGAGCCACTCCGGCAATTGATAGCCGACCATCGGACGCACAATCACACCCTGCTTCTGCATCGCCTCGAAAACACGCTGGCCCTCGCCGAGACGGACCAAAATGAAATTGGCGTGGGACGGAACGAATTCAAGTTTCAAATCGCGGAAAGCCTGCTCGAAAAATTCCAGCCCGGCAAAATTGTTCGCGCGCGTTTTGCGGACGTGCTCAACGTCATCCAACGCGGCGAGCGCGGCGGTTTGCGCGAGCAGATTGATGTTGAACGGCTGGCGGATTTTTTCCAGCGCGGCGGCGAATTCAGGATTTGCAATGCCATAGCCGATTCGCAAACCGGCGAGTCCGTAAATTTTTGAGAACGTCCGCATCAGAATCAGATTTTTCCGCGCTCCGAGACGGATGAGCGAAACCAAATCCGGCGGGTCATTCAGAAATTCGATGTAAGCCTCGTCCATCACCAGCAGCACGTCGTCGGGCATTTCGTTGACGAAGCGGATTAGTTCCTCGCACGGCGCGAGTGTGCCGGTTGGATTGTTTGGGTTCGCCACAAAGATGATGCGGGTTTGCGGCGTGATAGCGCGGAGCATCGCCGGCAAATCGTGGCCATAGTTTTTTGCCGGAACAGTGATGAGATTCGCGCCAAACAGTTTTGTAACGATGGGATAAACAGCGAAACAAAATTGCGACACGACTACCTCTGCACCCGGCGCGAGCAGTGCGTGCGCGACGAATTCGATAATTTCGTTCGAGCCATTGCCGAGAACCAGATTTGCTGGCTCAACTCCGAGTTTCGCTGCGAGTTTTTGTTTCAGGTAAAAAGCGTTGCCGTCGGGATAAAGATTCACGCCAGCCAGTGCTTTTTGCATCGCGGCGACGGCGAGCGGGGACGGGCCGAATGGATTTTCGTTCGACGCGACCTTGATGATGCCGTCGGCGGCCAGACCGAGTTCGCGCGCGACTTCTTCAATCGGCCGGCCCGGCTGATACACCGGCAGATTTTTCAGGAATGGGTTGATATTGGACTTCACCGTTGGCAAATGGCTGTTAATTCCGCGGCATTTTTGGATGGAACAGGCTGAAAATCGAGCGGGAAAATGAAAAATCGTTTGAGGATTCAGCCGGGCGGAAACATCTGATTGCGCGGAGCGGGTTTTCCATTCAGTTGCCGGCCATGGCGATTTCGTCCTTGAATTTTTCCTGGCAGCTTGGGCAGATGCTATGCGAGAATTTCGCCTCGGAGTGGGCGCGGACGTACTCCTCGACGTTCTGCCAATATCCGGTGTCAGAGCGGATGCTTTTGCACCAGGCGCAGATCAGAATGAGGCCGGACAGCGTTTTGACGTGGGCCAGCGCTTCGCGCAATTCGACAACGAGTTTTTCGCGCTCGGCTTCGTAGTTTTTGCGTTCGCTGATGTCCCTGAAAAATGCGAGGTAACCGGTCAGATTTCCATGTGCGTCGGCGAGTCCGGTGACGACGAGCGAGCTGGGAAAGCGCGTGCCGTTCTTGCGTATGAACGTCCATTCGCCCTGATCAATTTGGTCCAATTCGATTTTGGCGACGATGGTTTCAAACGTCGGACGAAGCGGATGGCCGAACTGGTCGGACAATTTGGTGGCGCGTTCGGCTACCTCCTGCGGATCGCGCCAGTGCATCAGCGTGGCATGGCCAACAATTTCCTTCGCGGAATAACCGAGGATGCGTTCGGCGGCGGTGTTGAACATCTGGACGACGCCGTTTTTGTCCGTGGTGACGATGGCGTAATTGGCGGAATTGAAAATG
>Ga0181520_10012676_pt1 | contig 10785 bp, 11 predicted proteins | sample PEATcosm2014_Bin_29_FD_132451 | JGI IMG/M metagenome (GOLD analysis project Ga0181520, IMG submission 132451) | Peatland microbial communities from MTU Mesocosm Facility, Houghton, MI, USA - PEATcosm2014_Bin02_30_metaG | ecosystem: Environmental > Terrestrial > Soil > Wetlands > Peat | place...
CACCATCGTGGGCAATGCGGGCCAAGTGGTCCTCACGCCGAGTTTGGTCTTCAGCGGGGATCTTGCGACTGCCCCTGGAGGCCGCATCCAAAACAACTCCTCGCTTCAATTCGGAAACCTCACCAACGGCGGCATCTTTGCCGGCGGCGGCAGCCTGCTGGGTAACTTCGTCAACCAGCCGACCGGCAGCGTACGGCTTACCGCCGGCCAATCGTTCTTTCTGCAAAGTACCTCGCCCCAGAGCAACGCGGGGTTAATCTCAGTCATCGGCACGCAGGCCGCCCAGGCCTCGTTCGAGTCGGCGGGCCCGTTTACGAACGCTCCGGCCGGAACCGCGCTGATCGCCGCACAAAACGCGACGATCACCCTAGACAGCGGCCTGACGAACGAGGCGGCCATCGCCTTTAGCAATGGGGTCAACAACGTCTTCGGCACGGTCGCCAACACGCCCAGCGGCAATATCACGGTCACGGGCGGTGCCTCGACGACCTTCTACGGCGACGTCGCCCAGAACGGCACGCTCGTCGTCAGCAAGGTTGGCAATATCGAAAGCAGTGCGGTCTTTCTAGGGGCTTTCACGGGCGGCGGCGGTTTCACCGGCGGCGGCGACGTCTTCATCGAAGGGAACCTGCGCCCCAGCGACCCGGTGGAAGAGGTCTTTGGCGGCAACGTGTATTTTGGCAGCTCGACCAACACCGTCATGCAGTTGGCCGGGACCACTGCTGGGAGTGGATTTGACCAGATCACATGCACGGGGCAGTTGGTGCTGGCCGGATCGCTCGACATAGAGTTGATCAACGGTTTCATGCCCCAGGCGGGCGAGTCGTTCCAGTTGTTCAACGGCAGCCTGTCGGGGGCGTTCGACGAAGTTACGCTGCCGACGTTGGATAACGGCTTGACCTGGAACACGAGCAACGTCAACACGAACGGGACGATTACGGTCACTCCCGAACCTTCCTCGTTCGCGCTGCTCACTGCCGCCGGTATCGTTGGTCTTGCAAGCTACGTTTGGTCGCGACGACGCGCAGCAAGAAGAACTGCGAATCCAGTGGCCTTCGACCAACAAGACACCCCGGCCATTCTGTCCTTTCCTTCGCGGTCGCCGGTGAGCGCGGCACGAAGGGCGGCTTGAGCTAGCGGCGTGGGCAAACAAAATGTTCTAACCTATCTTTACGAGGATTCAGATCATGTGCACCAAGACGATGACGCGACTCTTGTTCGCTGCGGCCCTCCTGGCCTCCGCCGTTACCGCCGAGGCCGATGTGTTCAACCTGGGCGGCACGCAAAACGCGGATGGTACGTGGAATGGCCTTGCAAGCCTGCAATTCGTGACCGTGGGCAACCCCAGCAACATGGCCGACACGGTAATTGAACCGGACGGGACGACCGGCTATGGGTCCGTTCCCTACGTCTACCAGATGGGCAAGTATGACGTGACGGTTGGACAGTATTGCCAGTTCCTCAACGCCGTGGCGACGACGGGCGACCCTTACGGATTGTACAACACTGGCATGGCTACAGATATGCCGACCTTCGGCATCGGGCAAAGCGGCAGTCTGGGCAACTACAGCTACTCGGTCACGGGCAGCTACAGTCAAGGCGTCAACTGTCCGATTTTTGATGTCACCTGGGGCGATGCGGCGCGTTTCTGTAACTGGCTTCAAAACGGCCAGGGGACGGCCACGACGGTGGCCGGCGCATACGCGCTCACCGAGACCGGCGCCTACACGCTCAATGGCGATACAACGGTCCTTTTGGAGACCCGCAACGCGGGTGCGACCTATTTCATTCCCACGGAGAACGAATGGTACAAGGCGGCTTATTACGATCCGACGTTGAATGGTGGCGCTGGTGGCTACTGGATCTATCCGACGAAGAGCAACACGACGCCTAGCAACGTGCTTTCTCCGACTGGGACAAACAACGCCAACAATTACAATGTCACGTACACCGATTCGATGAACTACCTGACCCCGGTGGGGTCCTTTATTCTTTCTCCCGGCCCCTATGGCACGTATGATATGGGCGGCGATATCCTTCAATGGAACGAGGCAGACATTCCCGGCGGGATATATTTCTCCGGTTCGACTCGGGGTATGCGTGGCGGGGCGTTTAGCATCAACCCCATCGGCATGGCCTCGTTGAACCGTTACTACTGGCCCCCGACGGACGTGAACGCCAGTTTCGGTTTCCGTGTTGCAAGTGTTCCTGAACCCTCGACGCTTGCCCTGCTCGCCGCCGGAGCCATTGGCCTTGCCGGCTACGGCTTGCGGTGGCGAAGGGCAACGAGAACTGCGAAGCCAGTGGCCTTTGACCAACAAGACGCCCCAGCCATCCTGTCTTTCCCCTCGTGCTCGTGCTCGGCGCACGCTGCACGGCGGGCAGCTTGATCGAGGGGGGGGGGCACCATCGACTTGCTGGGTTACGCTTGGCGACGGTCAGGACAGAGGGTCGACCAGATCAGGCGACCTGATGGGTAAGAAAAAGACCCTGCCAAGAAATGTCGCCGCAAGAAGAAACCCCGCCCGTGCCCAGGGATTGAAGCCCCGAGCACGGGCAGGATCAAAGCGTCATTCATGTCGGACCGTTACCGCCGTCCGTCTTTGCGAGGGCGAATCTCGTTGTTGTAAACGCTGCCGGCGATCAGCGCCGCGACGGCGCCGAAAACCAGCCATGACCCGGCCACGCCGAGGGCACCCACGATGTGGTGTTTGTTTAGCTTCTGTCTCGCAGTCATAACTCCTCCTCTGCTATTCGTTGCAGGTTTCAGACTCTACCCGCTCCACGACCGACACTGTTCGCGGAACGGGCACGTTGGGCATTGCATAGCCGATGGACTCGGAAAGAAGATCCCCGCCTGTATGCCACTCGGCCCGGCGTCGAACAGCAGCCGTATCCCGCCGGCTTCGACGTAGATACAATTACCGTACCGTTTCTGCATGGCCCGGCAGGCGGTCACCCAATTGGTCTTGCGACCCTTGCGATGCAGCGCCTGGCGGGGCTATAATCCGGTACAGAGCCGTGGCCGGGTATCGCCGGTGTGAGGGATGCCCTTCCAGTTCTTGGATACTCGTAGAAGAACACGGAGGACTGCGTCAAGCAGAGGATCATGCCCATGGACTGCCGTGTGTTTTCGCTTCCCAAGCGAAGCGACACGCCCGAGGAAAACCAGGACGCCGCCGGTGCGGATGCCGGCACGGCTCGTTTCGCGGTCGCCGATGGGGCGACGGAAGGCTATCCTTCCGGCCTCTGGGCGCGGATGCTCGTGGCGAGTTTCGTGCAGAATCTTGATTGTCGGCCCGCCGATTGGCTCTCGTCGCTTCCCGCGCTGCAACAGCAATGGTCAGATCGCTTTGCCGGACAAAAGCTGCCTTGGTATGGCGAAGAACAACTGGCCCACGGGGCATTTTCGACTTTCCTAGGGGTGGTTCTGGAGAAGAACGAATCACGGCCGCCCGTCTGGAGTGCCATGGCCGTAGGGGATAGCTGCCTGTTCCATGTCCGCGGCGGCACGCTGCGACGGGCGTTTCCCCTCGCCAACTCCGGCCAGTTCGGCACTTTGCCAAGGCTGGTCGGGTCGCGCATTTCGGTTGAGGCTGTGCAAGGCCGGCAGGTCTTCGCCTGCGAGGAATATGTCCCCGGCGACCGGTTATGGCTGATGACCGACGCCCTGGCCCAGTGGTTCCTCCGTCAGGACGAGGCGGGCGGGAGGCCGTGGGAGGAATTGGAGCCGCTGATCTCGGCCACCAAGGACGCCGATGCTTTTGCCGCTTGGATCGAACACCTGCGCGACGAGCGGCAGATTCGCAATGACGACGTGACCCTCTGCAAGATCGACCTGTAGGAAGAAACAGACAAGGAGTATGAGCCTATGCCTTGGCCGCAGCCAGCAGAATACGTCGAGGCGATTCAGAATCTCCAGACGTCGTTCAAGGACCCGGAAATCCGCACGGGCACTGCTGCGCTAAAGTCTACCGGCGAGCCCAAGCTCTGGACCGGCAATTTTGCCACCGTTTTCGAGGTCCAGGCGGCGAAGCAGCGGAAATTGGCCGTCAAGTGCTTCACCCGCGAGGTTCCGGGGCTGCAAGAGCGGTATCACCACGTCAGCGAACATCTGAAGAAGTCGCCGTTGCCGTTCATGGTGGGGTTCGACTATGTGCCCGAAAGCGTGCTGGTCCGCGGGCACTGGTATTCGTTCCTGAAAATGGACTGGGTCGAAGGGCTGCGGTTGGACGAACTGGTGGCCGAGTGCTTCCGGGGCAGGTGGGAGTACAAGAGCACGCTCCGGCAGCTTTGCGAAATGTGGATCAAGGTTGCGCGGCGGCTCCGCAAAGCCGAGGTGGCCCACGGCGACTTGCAGCACGGCAACGTGCTCTTGGTGCCCGTGCCGCGGAGCAGGACCTTCAGCCTGAAGCTGATCGACTATGACGGCATGTGTGTTCCGACGCTGGCCGACCGGCCATCGGGCGAACTGGGGCACCCGGCCTACCAGCATCCCGAGCGGTTGCGCGACGGCGGCTACGGACTAGAGATCGACCGCTTCTCGCACCTGTTGATCTACTGCTCGCTCCGCTGCCTGATTTCGGGCGGGCAGGACCTCTGGGAGCGGCACTACGACGGCGACAACCTGCTTTTCGGCCCGCGGGCCTTGGAACGCCCCGATAGGTCGCCGGTCTTTCAGGACGTCGCGCGATTGGGTGACCCGGCGGTGCAGGCGCTCGTCGGGCGATTGATCCTCGCCGCCAAGGGTCCGCTCAGCGAAGTCCCGCTGCTCGACGAGGTGGTAGCGGACTCGAAGGTCGTGCCGCTGACTCCCGCGCAAGAGAGTGAAGTCGAGAAGATGCTGTCGCGTCGTGTCCAGCAGCCGCCGCCAGTGCCCGAGGCGCTGCCGCTACCATCGCCGGAACCGCCCGAACCGACAGTTCCCGCGCCTTGGTGGACGACAAGTCCTTCGCCCGCGCCGCGTGCTGCCGACGTGCCGAGGGTTCCACCAAACATTTTATCTCGTATTGCCGTCGCGGCATCGGCAGCGACGAGAACCCTTGCCCCCGTCACATTGCCGAAGAAACTGGCCGTGGATCTCGGCAACGGCGTGAAAATGGAGATGGTCCTGATTCCCGCCGGGGAGTTCCTGATGGGGACATCCGGCAACAGTGATGATGAGAAGCAGCACGGCGTTCGGATTACGAAGCCCTTCTACCTGGGCAGGTATCTGGTCACGCAGGAACAGTGGTTAGTCGTCATGGGTGACAACCACAGCAATTTCAAGGGTCCGAGGAATCCGATGGAGCAGGTCAGTTGGGACCGTTGCCAGCAGTTTTTGGACAAGTTGAACGCGAAGGCGGGCGACGGGAAGTTCTCCTTGCCAACTGAGGCGCAGTGGGAATATGGGTGCCGGGCGGGAAGCACGACGAATTACTACTTTGGCGACGACGAAGCTCGGCTGGGCGATTACGCTTGGTACTACAAGAACTCGGGGAGCCAGACGCACCCGGTAGGCGAGAAGAAGCCGAACGCCTGGGGGCTGTATGACATGCACGGAAACGTGTTTGAGTGGTGTCAGGATTGGTATGATGGCAATTATTACGCCAGGTCACCCATGGACGATCCGGCGGGGCCTGCTACGGGCTCGAACCGCGTGAGCCGCGGCGGTGGCTGGGGCAACGGCGCCGGGTACTGCCGCTCGGCCAACCGCTACTGCAGCGAGCCCGGGGACCGTCTCCGCACCCTGGGCTTTCGGGTCGCCCGAGTTCCGGCGGACAAGTGAGGTGAGCGAAAGAAGCCGGTGCGCGACCTGAGCGTAGGCCCAAAGCGCAGCCGGGCCGTAGCCGGGCAAGCACGGGCGGAGGGAGCAAACAGGAAGTCATCGTGTTCCCGGGTTCCAGGGCGGAGCCCTGGGGAAGTTCGATCCACGGCGAGTTAAGTTAGGCGGTTTGCGAAATGCAGTTCAAGTTGTTTTCGATCCCGGCCAAGGGCGATGTGGAATCTGAGGAAGAGTTGAACCGCTTCCTGCGGTCGCATCGTGCCGTTTCGGTTCAGAAACAGTTGGTCAACAACGGCCCGAACATCCCGCCCGTGCGTCTAGCTTGTTGGCTGCTGCTGGCCCGTGCAAATCATCCTGGGGCCTTGACATGGGCACGATTTGGCTGCAAAATCACGGTGCCTGATGTTCCAGGTTCTCTTCCAGCGGAGTCGCATGTCATGGTTTACGAAGCGGAAATCGGCAGCAGGAATCCAACGTGCTTCCTCTTCCTGATCGACCAGTCGGGCTCGATGGGCAAGCCCTGGGCCGCCGACTCTGCCAAGACCAAGGCCCAAGGGGTAGCCGATGCCGTCAATCGCCTCCTCCAGGCGTTGGTATATCGTTCCGCCCGAGGGGACCACGTCCTGGACCGTTACTGGATCGGCGTGGTCGGCTACAGCGGCGATGAGGACATTGGCCTGGGATTCCTTGGCGAGTTGGCGGGAGAGGCTCTGCAACCGGTCAGTCGGATTGCCGCCCGGCCGCTCCGCGTGGAACGGCGGAGCAAGAAAGTGGATGACGGTGCCGGCGGGCTGGTGGAACAGGTAATCAACTTCCCCGTATGGTTCGATCCCGCGGCCCACGGGCGGACGCCCATGTGCAAGGCCCTCGTCGCTGCGCATCTGGTCGTCGCCGGCTTCGTCGGGAAGTACCCCAACTGCTTCCCGCCGATCATCATCAACATCACGGACGGGGCGGCGACGGACGGCAACCCGGAACCGTTTGCCATCGAGCTGCAGGGTATTGCATCCACGGACGGCAACGTACTCGTGTTCAACATCCACATCTCCGAGAGCGGCATGCAGCCGGTGCTGTTCCCGACCTGCCAGGAGATGCTTGTCGATCCGTATGCGCAGATGTTGTTCCGCATGTCTAGCCCGCTGCCCCCAGCGATGCTCGCTCAAGCCCGCATGGCGGAGTGTTCCGTGGCGGACGGGGCACGAGGGTTCGGCTTCAACGCCGACCTGGCTTCCGTGGTTACGTTTCTGGACATCGGTACGAGGGTCGATACGCGAACGAGATAATCTGCCGGCGCCAGGTATGTGGCAAGCAACGTCCGCCTTCTAGCTTGTGAACCTCCTTCTCTGCCGCCTCCTGACCCGTAAGAAAAAAGCACCCGCATGGCCATCGGGGCACAGGTGTTTCCGCAGCCTCCGCCCGGGCCGACCTCGACGAGCGGGGCCGACACCGGACGGAGGCTGCACGGGTTTCTCCACGTTCACCGGCACGCAACTCCTACCGCCTGCCGCCCTTGCCGCGAATCTCGCCGCTGTGGATTGCCGCACCGATCAACACGGCGCCGGCGACGGCAAACACGGCCCATGAACCGGTCATTAGACCGAGCAGTCCGGCCATGCCGAGTCCGCCGATAATGTGGACACTATTCAGTTTTTCTTTCGCTCCCATTCAAGCCTCTTCTTTTAACACGATGTAAAACTCCGGAGCCGACGATCAGATCGGCACGGAACCCAAGTGTCCGTCGCTCATACCGCGTTGCCCTCCAAGGCCGCATCGATGCTGATATTGCCCGCTTTTATGGACTTCAAGGTGTCGATCAAACCCGAGCCGTCCATACTGGTCAAGTCGGCCAGGGACTTGCTGAACATCTTGGCGGTAAGCGAGTCCAGGTGGCGGACGCCGAGCCCCTCGATGCCGCCCGCGAGTTGGCGGATGAAGGCCAACTGCTTTTTGCTGATGGGATGGCTGTTCCCGTTACGGTGGCCATTGCCGTTCGTCTGGTGGCTGTTGCCGTTCGTGTCGCTGTGCGATGGCTGGACGGCATGGCCGTTGCCAACATTGTTCGTCGCGTGGCTGACAACGTCTTGGGCGTACAGTTGGGCAATGGTCTGCGGCACCGCCCAGATAAGAAAAGAGCCACCGCCTCCCCGACTTTCGCGGCCGAGGAAGTGGTGGACATGGGCCTGGAAAGCCGAGCAAGAGAAGGGCGACGTCGCGTTACCGCCGCAGGAGCAGCCAGATGATCACGCCCGCCTGGCCGAGGATGACGAGCGGCACGGCCACGCAGAAGATCCAGACGTTGATCTGTTTGTAGGTCATGCCCAGCTTCTCCGCCAGCCAGACCAGTAGATTCACACAGCCGTCGAAAACTCGGTCGATCAAGATGCACTTCCTTCCAGCTCGACCTGCATCGCTTGGAGCCGTTCCAAGGCAGCCCGCAACTTCGCGTCGACCATGCCGACGCCCGCCACGCCACCCGCGACCGCGTGGGTTACGGTCCTGCTGCCAAACCAGCCACCAGCGATGACGGCGGCGGTACCCCAGTGACCAGTGAGGATCGCGGCGGTGACGGCGGTTCCCGCGAGGATTTGCGCCGTGGGCGATCGCTTCACGAGTTCCACTTGCGGGTGCAAAATCTCGAACGCCAGCTTTTCGCGGGCTCGCAATTCGACGGCGGCGGGATGGTCTTTCATGGTGCCGAGAGTCTTGCGGGCTTTACGCATTACTTTATTCAACATTGAGCAGATTCCTTTTTCTGGTCGCTTGTCATTGTATCCGCTTCGCAGTCCTGCGCGACCATGGTCAGGACTGTGAGCGTGCCGTTACCTTCTGTTGATAAATCTGGCAGCCCATGCGCTCATGTACACGGCCAGGCCGCAAGCAACCAGCGGCACGATTGAGGCCTCGGAAATTGCCAGAGCCAGGCCTGTGCCAAGGATTGCGAGCGCGAGCTTGGCAGTTCCAGAGTCGTCGAAGATGTTTCGCATGTTGTAGTTTCTCGGGGGTGAGAGCGTAGGAAATTAGCCCGTCGAGATCGAAGTGGTCATGATCTTTCTCCTGTGAGATGGTGCGAGGTGATGGTGACAAAGGCATTTTGTCGCTTTTTCGGGGGACAAATCGCGTTTAAGGCATGCAGAAGGCCGCTGGAAGCGTCTTCGCAGGCGAGACGGCCGAGAAGACCTCTCGACCAGTCAGACGCCGCCAGCGGCCACGTGCGGGGCTGGAGAGGGTTTGGAGGGCAATGCCCCGGGCTGGCCGACCAGAGAAAGTCGCCACGACTGGAGAATAGGGAAACAGCTTAGTTAGGCGATATATCATCAAAACCACTTTTGAGAATCAGACGGCCAAGGCAGCATCGCCAGGCTCATCGCCGACAAACTTCTTCCACGATTCGGCCAGTTCGCGGCGGAGTTGGCTCACGCGGCCTTCACTCACCTTGAACTTGCGGGCGGCGGTGCTCGTGCGATGGCCGAGGGAGAGGAATTGGGCAATGCGGCGGTCGCGACGTTTCAGGCTCTTGAGCCAATCCGCGAAGTCGCAACGGAAGGCGACGATGTCGGGCACTGGGGCATTGCGGGTGTCTTGCACGACCGCCTCTTCCCAGCAGCCGTCCTCCTCGTTGAACCTGTCGAGCCGCTGGACGACAACGTCTTTGTTGACCTGGCAATACTTGCTCAAAATGTCCTTGATATTCAGGTGGCCGCCGGTGATGCGGTGGTCGCGGGTCTGTTTCTCAGCGAACTTGGCCAGGATGGACGGAAAGGCCTGGTCGAGCTTGCCGCGGCGTGCCAATCGGACCAGGGCTTCCCAGGTGTTGCAGAGCACGTTCTGCACGCGCTCCTGTTTTTCCTCGGGGTTGAGATACCTGAAGGCGATGCGGGCGTGCCGCTTGATCGAAGGCAGCATTTTCGCGTAGACGGCCTTGCACTTGGCGATGGAGAAACGGGGTTCGTGATCTCCTGCGGACGAAACCATGGGTGAACTCCTGATAGGTAAGGCCGCCCACGGCGGCCATGGGGTGGGGACATGGCCGCCGCGACGCTGCGGACGGCAGGATCGCGCCGGCAAGAAAGAAAAGGAGCCCCAAAACCAACTAGATCGTCGGTTTTGGGGCTCAATAGCTGCTGAAGGTCACCCTCCAGCAGCTACGCCGGTGCGTCCAGAGATGATGACGCATTTCGGCCAAATGTTTACGTATTGGGGCGAAGGGCGTGGTGTGGACGATCGGCAATTAGGCACTGATAGCCCCAAGCGACCTCGCTATATGGTCTATTAGATAAGATTCTTATATAAGATGGAGCGGGTGTCCCAGCGTGGGACACCCAATGGGTCGTTCATGGGACATCTTTGCCTATGGTTCCTGATGTTGGCTGGCGAACGGCCAAGTCAGCCTGATCAAGGCCGCCACCGCAATTCTGGCCCGCCGTTGCCTGTGCGGACACGCGGCCACCACGCTGGGCGACAGACCGCTACCGGCCAAATTCGGCCATGAGCATATCGATGGCGTGCTTTCGCATGTCCTGCACGTTGTCTGGAGCAGGGGAATTTCCGCTGCTGGCGAAGCTCGCCAAGACATCCGCGTCCGCCAAGCACTTCGGCTTACCCATCGACGCGAATGCCGTCGCGTGCGCTTCCACATCTGTCGCCGCGCTGGTCGCCGCGGTTGCCCCGGCCGCCATGGAATCCGCGGCGACCGCCCCTGACGTGTCGGCCACCGCGATCCAACCATATTGACACAACTCGCTCCAGGAAAGGGGCAAGGGCTCATACCAACCCCAGGGATTCTCAAGTTGGAACGTGTCGTAGGTGGGGCTGTTAGGGTCGGCGTCGTAGCTGGCGATCTCGTACGCGTGGCAGCTAACCAACCCTAACTGCGAGAAAACCGTGGGATCGCCGCTGACGAAAATCGCCGCCGTCACCGCCTCGCCGCTTTGAATCGCGGCGATCACGGCCTGCTTGGTCGCCAGGTCGCTGGCCACGGGAGAATACGTCGTCGCGGCAACGCCCAGAACCTGTTGGTCCAC
>Ga0181520_10012677_pt1 | contig 10785 bp, 9 predicted proteins | sample PEATcosm2014_Bin_29_FD_132451 | JGI IMG/M metagenome (GOLD analysis project Ga0181520, IMG submission 132451) | Peatland microbial communities from MTU Mesocosm Facility, Houghton, MI, USA - PEATcosm2014_Bin02_30_metaG | ecosystem: Environmental > Terrestrial > Soil > Wetlands > Peat | place...
AAGGTCTATATATAACTTGCCGTAATCGTTATATTAGTATTCTCGATAATTTACGTGATTGCATGCTAAATTAGAGGCCAAAAAGAGCATATCGAGATGGCAGAGGATCTAAAAGAGAACGTATCTACAAATTCTAACTGAATTAAATGGTTCTTGCTCTTTTTTTAATCCTTCCCAGGAGGACACTGAGCATTTACTCGTCCTTTAAACTTATCTAAAATAAAATGGAACAGGAGAATCGATATTTATTTTTTCTTTATCCAGATCAAGCTGTTCAGCTGCAATTAACCTGGACTCAATCAATGCAGTTTTTGCTATATTGTATTAACTCTGACTTTAAAGTAGCCGGCATAGACGAATAGATGCTTTATCTTCTTTTCAATGAGCTTACTGATGAACTGCTTGACCTTGCCATCCAATCAATTAGAAATTCCCGACACGCGTGAAGGTGATAGCTGATCAAGTCCAAGATGATAAACTATATCCTGAATTTTTCTCGTTGGTGTTCCTTAGATATAGGATTCGGCAATCACATTTATCGGCGCGTTCTCAACTCGGGAATAGGGTTAATAGCGCTTTTAGGCCAGTCTCTTGATTTATAAGATAATCATGTAGTACTTCTGTTGGTATCATGGCTCGGTATCACGTTCCTTGTTCGCCAAAACCTGGTTCGATACAGGGCTAATTACCAATTTACAGAACTATCGGCATACCGCCAGTTTTCCTAAATAAACTTATTGTATTTATAAATTTTGTTGTTTTACATAAGAGTTAAATACTCTAAGTTAGGCATATTTTCCAAGGATTGTTATATTAAACTTCCATAAAATAGAGGAAAAGTCATGTTCAAGGATGCCAGGGACAAGTCCATTGACGTGGCCAGCCAGGAAATGCTGACCGTTGCTAAAAAGTCAGGCATAGAGACCGCGTGGGATCGCTTCGAAAAGCAGGAGCCAAGGTGCAGCTTCGGTGAGCTTGGCATCTGCTGTCGCAACTGCAACATGGGCCCATGCCGCATAGATCCCTTCGGTGAGGGAGCCACAAAGGGCACCTGTGGAGCCACAGGCGACATCATAGTGGCCAGAAACCTCCTTAGGTCCATAGCCGCCGGCGCCGCCGCCCACTCCGACCATGCCAGGGACGTCGCCCTGACCTTCAAGCTCATGACCGAGGGCAAAGCCCCCTCTTATCAGGTCAAGGATCAGGCCAAGCTGGAAAGGCTGATGAAGGAGTACGGAGTCAGCACCCAGGCCGAGCTTGCTGATGCCATCCTGGCCGAGTTCGGGAAGCAGGACGGGGCCATACAGTTCACCCGCAGGGTTCCAGCCAAGAGGCTGGCCCTCTGGCAGAGCCTAGGAATCGATCCAAGGGGAATCGACAGGGAGATCGTAGAGGCCCTTCATAGGACCCACATGGGCGTGGATAATGATTACGTGAATATAATCCTCCACGGCCTCAGAACCGCCATCGCCGATGGCTGGGGCGGGTCCATGATAGCCACCGAGCTTCAGGACGTCATGTTCGGAACCCCTTCGCCTTTGCGCACCGAGGCCAACCTGGGAGTCCTCAAGGCCGACGAGGTGAATATCATAGTCCATGGCCACGAGCCCCTTCTCTCTGAGATGATCATTGACGCAGCTGCCGACCCTGAGCTTCTGGACCTGGCCAAGAAGAACGGCGCCAAGGGAATTAACGTAGCAGGCATCTGCTGCACAGGGAACGAGGTCCTGTCACGCCATGGCATCCCAGCCGCAGGAAACTTCCTCCAGCAGGAACTGGCGGTGACCACGGGAGCTGTGGAGCTCATGGCCGTGGATGTCCAGTGCGTCATGCCTGCCCTGGGGTCCCTAGCCGGGTGCTACCACACCAAGTTCATATCCACCTCACCCAAGGCCAAGTTCCCCGGCGCAACTCACGTGGAGTTCAAGGAAGAGACCGCCCTGGAGACCGCCAAGGCCATCATCAAGGAGGCCGTAGAGAACTACAAGAGAAGGGATCCCTCCAAGGTCTACATCCCCAATATCAAGTCCGAGGCCATGGTTGGGTTCAGCGTGGAGGCCATCCTCGGAGCCCTGGGCGGGTCTTTGAGCCCACTTCTTGCAACCATCAAGGGCGGCTCCATCCGTGGTGTAGCTGCTGTCGTCGGCTGCAACAACCCCAAGGTCAAGCAGGACTTCGGCCATATAACCCTGGTCAAGGAGCTCATCAAGAATAATATCCTCGTATTGAACACCGGCTGTAGCGGCCAGGCCTGTGCCAAGGCCGGTCTCCTCCTACCCGAGGCCACCGAAAGGGCAGGGGATGGCGTGAAGGGCGTCTGCAAGGCGCTCGGAATTCCGCCCGTCCTTCATATGGGCTCATGCGTGGACATAAGCAGAATCATGGTTGCCTGCGCCGCCATGGCCAATGCCCTTGGCGTGGACATCAGCGACCTTCCGGCAGCTGCGGCCGCTCCAGAGTGGATGAGCGAGAAGGCCGTGACCATAGGCGCCTACGCCGTGGCCTCAGGTATTTACGTGGTCCTGGGCACGGTTCCGCCGGTACTGGGAAGCCCTGAGGTCACCAGCCTCCTGACCCACGGGGCCAAAGGCGTGGTCGGAGGATCCTTCGCCGTGGAGCCGGACCCGGTCAAGGCAGCTAAGCTCATCATAGATCACATCGAGGGGCAGAGGAAGAAGCTGGGGATTTAGCGATGAAAGAAATCTTCGTCCGCCTGGATAGGTGCATGGGCTGCAGGTCCTGCGAGATGGCCTGCGCAGTCGAGCACTCTGATTCCAAAAACCTCTTTGAGGCTATAGGCCAGACGCCTCGCCCGGTAAAGAGGCTCTACGTGGAGCAGGCCGAGGGCTTCAAGGTTCCCCTGGTCTGCCGCCACTGCGAGGATGCGCCGTGCGTTGCCGTCTGCCGCACCGGAGCCATGGCCCAGGACGCCTTAAGCTGCATAGTGGACAGAGACCTAGAGAGATGCGTGGGATGTTGGATGTGCGCCATGGCCTGCCCCTACGGCGTTATAGGCCACCAGAGCGGGGCCAGGAAGGCCATTAAGTGCGATCGCTGCCCTGACCTGGAGATGCCGGCCTGCGTGAGCGCCTGCCCCACTGGCACCCTCGTCTTCGCAGATGAGGAGTTGTTCTCTGAGATCCTGCGCCGCGAGGCAGCCCAAAAGATGGTTTCAGGGAAGAGGAGCACGGCCTGAATCGTGCCCCTTTTAATATCTGCCCCTTTTATTCCAATTTTAGTTCTTATTTCAATTCCCTTTTCAGAGGAGGCCCGCGACGCAAGAAATATAGATTTAAAGGTGAAGGAGGAACGGATATACCGCTACAGGGATAGAGATGCTGAGATCGCTTGTTTCAACCATCTGCCCCTACTGTGCCACAGGCTGCGGATTTTATCTAGTCGTGGAGAAGAGCAAGGCCACGGGCATAGAGTATATGCTGGAGCATCCCACCAGCCAGGGCGCTCTATGTCCCAAAGGTAATGCTGCTCTTGAGATCATCGATCATCCTGAGAGATTGCGCTATCCCCTAAAGAGAAAGGGCGAAGGCTTCGTCAGGATCTCCTGGGAGGAGGGCCTCGATCTCGTGCCCCAGTACAAAGGCATAACTAAAGCGCGTCTGGGTATCGGGGGTCTTACCTGGCCCTATGCCAGCACCGACCATCCCGGAACGCCCATCCTTCACACCCAAGGCTTCAAGCTCCCTGAAGGAAGGGCTCTCATGGTGCTTGTCCAGTATAAGCCGGCCTCGGAAAGTCCGGACAATAAATACCCATTTGTCCTCACCACTGGAAGAGTGGCCGTCCACCACAACGCTGGCTCCATGACCCGACGCAGCCCATCCCTGGCCGAGCGCGAGCCCGATCTATTTATAGAGATAAATCCCATAGACTCCGGCACTCTGTACATAAAGAATGGTGAGACGATGGATGTCTCCTCGTTCCATGGCGAGACCACGACTCTTGCCCGTGTGACCGATAGAGTCAAGAGGGGCGTCGTCTTCATGCCCCGTCCATTTCCCGGGCACCAATGCCGTCACCACCGACGCCAGGGATGCCAAGGCGAGGATTCCAGAATTCAAGGTTGCTGCCTGCAAAGCATTCCGGAGGGAATAGATGCCTGTTTACGTAGATGTCTCAAGGTGCATAGGTTGTAGGTCCTGCGAGGTGGCCTGCAAGCGCGTCCACAGCGGAAGAAGCTACATGGAGGTCAAGGTCATTGATAGCAAGGCATCGGTACCCGTCACCTGCCACCACTGCGAGGAGGCCACCTGCACCATGGCCTGCTTTTCCCAAGCTCTCTCCAAGGACGGTGAGCGCACGGCCTTCGATATACACAAGTGCACCGGCTGCAGCCTCTGTGCTTTAGCCTGCCCCTTTGGCGTGGTCTGGACGGACAAATGGGCCCACAAGTGCGACCTGTGCAAAGGCCTGGAAAGCCCCATGTGCGTGGTCACCTGCCCTGCCCAGGCCCTATCCCTGGACCCGGATGCGGCTTCCAAGAGGGCCAGAACCAGAGCTGCTGCGGCTGTAGCCTTGGCCCAGGGGGTTAAGAGATGATATCCCTGGACACCACCAAGTGTATAGGCTGCTGCTCCTGCTCCAACGTCTGCCCCAGCAAGAACATCACCAGGGAAGACCTTGGGGATAAGAGGACCATCCACTACAAGAAGTGCAGCGAGTTCTGCGATATATGCGTCGAGTCCTGCCCAAGCAAGGCCCTGTCCCTGGCGGCGCAGGGCGAAGACGTGGAGATCGCCTTCGATCTGGTCAAGTGTACCGTCTGCGGCGAGCCTTTTGCTACTGAGAAGATGCTGGACAGGATAAGGTCCTCGGTGCCCCAGAACTTGAGGGTGGATTCTGCGGGCCAGTCCTGGGTGGAGATCTGTCCCATGTGCCGCAGGGACCTGGAGCGCGAGAGGGCGGCCAGGCCTGTCATAAAGAAGCGGGCCTGAGGGCTCTTTTTATCTTTAATAGAGCCCTTTATGGTCCTTTATTAAAATTTTTATAAGCTTTTATTAAATAGAGTCTATCTTCAAGAACGCTGTGACCATTTATCTCTATCCGCGGAGCTACTGACACCATAAATGTTTATAGCATAGGTGATAGATTAACCACAATATAGGAGGAGCACTAGTGTGGACAGAGATTCTAATTACAGCTATCGTTTTAGCATCTATGATCACCAGCCTGTCCGCCGGAGAACCCCCAAGCAAAGATTGGACGATAGAGGGAAACGCCGCGCTTGCCCAATGAAGCCATTCAGGGGCCGTATCCTACTTCGATAAAGCTATTCCGGAGAATCCTCAGGATGCTCTGGCATGGTGCGATAAAGGCGGCGCCCTTTACGCCCTGGCCTGGACCAATAAAGGCTATTCCCTTGCCAACGTGGGAAGGTACAAGGAGGCTCTCCAATCCTTCGACGCAGAAACTGCCTTGGACCCGGAGAGCATAAAAGCCTGGAGGGGAAGGGCAACTGTCTTAAAGATACCCCACAGAGATGATGAAGCGAAGGCTGCCCAGGATAAGGTAGAGGCTTTGGGTAAGACCGGCGAATAGGAGACTGGGCTAAAAGATCTAGTTTGAGTTTAATGGTTAAATTCTGGGATCATTATTTCCCAAGTTAGGGGTTTCGTGCCCCCATATTCCGTAAATGGAAAAACTTTTAGGGGTCGATTTTAATAAATAATTTATAAAATATTTTAAGACAGAAAAATTTAAGCGGTATGTAACTAATTATTTTCCAAATTTAAATATCAAGACTAAAAACGGTGAGATACGGAAAAGAGGGATGCGGTGAGATTATTAGAAATATAGGAATGATAGTATTGCTGGCTATGGCCTGCACAACGGTTCCGGCAGTGGGCATAAGTGGATACAGCATGGCAGTCTCAAGTGTTGACACCATGGGCGTAGGAATCTTCGAGAGTGGATCCAGAGCATGCAGTTTCCTCATAACCAACTCCACTAACTACGACTCTGCGATAGTTGGAAACGATAAGGCCGTCTCCTCTTCGGAAACTACTGGGATCACGGCATCTTCGGCCCCCAGGCCATAGCCCAGAACAACCTTGAGATAGAGAAGAACCAGATGTCCGACAACAAGACCTGCTGCTTCAGTGACCTTACTCCCACGGCTCCATGCAGACAGCGCAACCCCCAGATCAACCTGGAGCAAATAAGGGTTGGCAACAGGACTGCCTTCGCCTACGGTAATGCCGCTGGCGTGAACAAAATGAAGATCGCCACCAACCAGGAGTAAAGGTGAGATCAAGCTATAGCCTAAGCCTCTTATAACAAGAACCTATAGTCTGCTACTCTATAGGTTCACCCCTTTCGTTAGGATCTAATTTTTGCTCTTTCGACCTCTTTCAGCCCCCTGCAGCCCAAGCTATACATGCCCGATCTTTATGGCTTATATGAAGCTGATGATGTTTATTCACAATATCCAATATTCACCACAGCAGGATGAGGGAGATGATAGCTCCCGCCAGAACCACCCACAATATCTCCACCTTGTTAATCAGAGCTATGAAGGCTGCTCCTCTGCCATGGCCAAGTGGAAGGCATCCAAGGGAACGTTTAAGGCGAAGTGGTAGGCAGCCGAGGCCAGGAGGCCGACGAAAGAGCAGAGTGCGCCGTTGACCACTCTGGAAAACCTGGGAGAGCTGCTGAACCTATCGTAGTAAGGAACGGTCCCTATCATTATAAGGAAGGAGGGGAGAAAGATGCTTAGAGTTGCCACCAATCCACCCACAGGACCGTACAGCATGTAGCCCACGAAGGTGGCGGTGATGATTATGGGCCCTGGAGTTATTTGCCCAAGGACCATACCATTCATGAAGGTCGGGCCATCCATCCAGGACCTGACCTCCACGAACTCATGCAGCATGAGGGGGATGGAGGCAAAGCCTCCCCCAAAGGCGAAGAGGTCTATCCTGAACATCAGGGCACTCATGTCAAAGAGATCACGTCTGGTGAAGAAGAGAAGAGCAACGCCCAGGGCTGCGGCAGCCGATATGAGGATAAAAGGCTTTATCGTTCTTGGCACCTCTGCTGAGGATCTTGGCCTGAAAGCGAAGGTCCTATCCCTGTAGACCACAAGGCCAGCCAGTATGGCCAGAATAACCACCTGAAAAGGGCTGATGCCGAGGACGTACATGATCGCGGCCAGGGCGGCTATGGCCATGTCCCTCCGGAGCTTGAGGTAGCTCCTGCCGAAGGCGACCGCAGCATTGGCAATTATGGCCACGACTATGGCCGAAAATCCGCTGAAGAGGGCGACAGCCAGGGGCAGGGTATGGGTCCTTAGGTAGATATCGGATAAGAGCATCATTATCAGGAAGGCGGGAAGGCCAAAGCCAATGTAGGTCATGGCTGCGCCCGGTACACCCCTTGCTCTCAATCCCACGTAGGCTGCAACCTGCATGGCCGTGGCTCCGGGAACGGCCTGACAGAGGGCAACTCCCTGATTGAAAGTTTTGTCGTCCAGCCATCCCTTGTCCTCCACGGCCATCCTGCGGATGTAAGCGGTCATGGCAGGTCCTCCGAAGGAGGTGATCCCAAGCCTTAGAAAGGAGGCGAAGAGCTGAGTTAGAGATGGGCTCCGGGAGGGATCCATGGCTGTATCCAAGGATCGTGAGCTATTATAAGCTACTCCAGCCTCGCTAAAATAGCGAAGATGTCCCAGAATCGCTTAAACCCCATTACCAAGCCAAAATCTGCCATACCTAAAGCGATCGAGGCAGAGAGATGAATAAAGTTTCACCTTTTAGCTAGCCTTGAGGCCAGAGTTGCCACATATCTTCCCTGAAAGTGCGCTGCGGACAGCTCACTTTCGCTTGGCATTCTTTCACCCTTCATGCTGGTGATCGTAGTAACACCCTAGGATGATACTTCGATTATTTTGCCGCGGCCCATCCCATCCTGGAAGGCGTAGGGAAGTCCTGGTACGATCATCCCTAGGTGGATCATCGGACCGTATGCATCTGGAGCAGAGCAGTCTCCTGGCTGCCGTGCTGAGCGGCTGAGCTGGTGAAAGCGCTGCCGACTTTGCCGACCATAGCCTCTTCCTTACACAGATATGATGTTTACGATAATTTAGAGGTATTTAGCAGATTAAACTTGGCCCCACCTCAGGCCAAAACCAAGAGGTGAACCATTAAATCAGATTACATGGGTTTTATGGTAATTTTAATGTCTCGTTATTGGAAATTAGTTAATATAGAGAAGCTGTCTGTCAATTTCGTTCCCATTATCCATAAATTTAATAAGCATGCAGGGCATATGAGTGTGTCTAACACACTAAGGCTAATTTAGTATTAATTTAAAAAGAATCAAAGGATAATGTATATTTCGAATATTAAAGCGCTGGGATACAAAGGTTCATGACCTAAATGTGATAGTTAAAGCACTCATCACAAAAGAGTTTGAGGGTCTTTCGTTAAGATCTGCTGAAATAAGGGTTCAGGAGTTACTAGAAGAAATAATTGATCACAGATTTTTACGTTTATGAGGAAAGGAATTATCTAACTGTACCGAAGAGATCCTAAATGGAATTTTAGTAGATTTAGAGCAAAGGGAATATTCTGAAACATTTGTTGATTCTCCGAGGTTTACCAATAAAAAAAGAAAAGGATTAAAAATACAGGCAATAACAAGATATGGCGAGACCATAAATCCATTGACACGATAGGCACGCTCAGGGCACCTAATATATAATAAATTTTAGGGGTCGATGAGTTAAAGAAAGCATCTGATACGCATACGCCGGCTAAGATGACCATACCCTTGCTCTTGATGGCTGGGATCATACTGACAGCCAGCGCAGCTGACCTGGGTTTTGGCGGGCCGAGCATTCAAATAACTTCACCAAGCGATAACTCCACGGTACCTGCGGGCAACGTGACCGTCACCGTTCATACCGACGATTTCAATATCGTGAATCAGCTGAGAGGGGCCAATGTAAATGACAGCGGCCACATACATTACTTCATCGATGTTGGGGGTCCCGACCACACTCGGCCAGCCTGTGGAGACTGCAGTGGGCACTTTTGTTCCCACTACCAGCAGTAGCTTCACTTGGACCAACATCATGCTCGGCAGACATGTATTTGCGGCATAGCTGGTTAACAATGACCATACACCTTTGAATCCACCGGCGTACTCTATGGTCAACGTGACTGTTACCTGAGCTCGGTAGCATACCGGCTAATAAAAAACAGCGCTTGTGAGGGACAGAACAAGCTCAAATCTCTCTATGTTTACATCTGCATGAAGTATGATTGAAAGTACTGAACTCATATCTCTACCCCACGCCACTGAGATAAATACTAAAAGATGCTACTGGTATCAATTGAGTACAAGGACCGTCTCAAGACGGAGGATTTCTGCTGCCACCTTTTTAATGTGGAGGAGCTTAGGGGTCGAGTTGCCATCCGTCTATCAGGCGCTGCCGAACGAGAACCGTGCATTACAGGCCTAGATAGATAGATAGATAGATAGATAGATAGACTGATAGAACACCTGGCTGAGGCCGAGTAACTTAAGCACGCCATCTGCGAGGTAGACCTCTCCTCTATCTTGAAGAGGTGTACAGTGGGATCTCAGTAGCAACGGGCAAAGTAGCAACGGAGATATGCTGTAGTAGGCTAGATATCGTTTTTAAGACGGCTAAAAGAAAATCAAGCTTGAATCAAACCGTGATAAACAGATAAGCTCAGACGATAGGCGTCAGGCTTATCCGGTTCCTCTCCTCCAGGAGCATATTGTGGGGTTCAGTCCTTGGAATTACCCCATAAATGCAAAGCCCGCCATTCAGCTCGTTGACTAGTAGGTAAGTATCGGCGGTGTGGATTGCCATATTGATGCTCTCCTGGCCGGATTTTACCACCATGACGTTGACATCGTTGGTCTCCTTCCACCTGCGTATCATACGGTTGGTCATGTTGAGGACGGCCTTGTATCCGAAGGCGAACTCCATGGCATCCATGCCTATGATGTTCAGTATGGGCTTTCCAGTTCTTTCTCGAAGGTCGTCCCACTTGCCCAGGATCTCGTCGCCCCATTCCTCCAGGTCCTCGTCTTCTTTGGGCTGGGAGACGACGACGTTGGTGGGAACGAAGATATCCCTGGAGCTAAGCTGGTATCCGATGCTTGGTAGAATGAAGACCCCTCTGCCGTTCTTGAGGGCATTGGAGGCAAGAGCCGTGAGAATCTGGTAATACCTCTTGCCAACGCCGTAATCGATCTCCAGGACATTGCAGGAGCCATACTTAAAGCCGCCTATCAAGGAGTCCAGGTCTGGGATACCCGAAGAGATTCTCTCATCGGATGGGTCAGGAATCCTCACCACGTCGCCGCCTATCCTAGCATCGGTGTGCTCCCTATAGGGCTCGAAGTATCTGAACCTCCCCCCATGGAGGGTGGCGATGTAGGTCTTCTGCCGAATCTCCACGCCCCGGAGCTTTTCCAGGCGGATCTGCCGGACGTACCTGGTCCTCATGCCACTGGAGTTGTCTAGGCCCGTACCCTGAAGCCTGAAGTTCTCCATGGTTACCACGCCATCCACGATGTAATCCAGCGGCATGACATCCGAGAACTCGCTTACGAAGAGGAGGTGGATTCCTAGGTCCCTCGCGAACTCGCACATATTCTGTTCAAAGCCGTGCTGGGCATCCCCCATGATCTTGGCCGTGTAGTTGAGGATGGCGTCCCAGCTGTCCACCACGATCATGGGATTGTCAATTTCTTCAGCTTCATCAAAGAAGACCTTGAAGAAGTCTAAGA
>Ga0181520_10012678_pt1 | contig 10785 bp, 9 predicted proteins | sample PEATcosm2014_Bin_29_FD_132451 | JGI IMG/M metagenome (GOLD analysis project Ga0181520, IMG submission 132451) | Peatland microbial communities from MTU Mesocosm Facility, Houghton, MI, USA - PEATcosm2014_Bin02_30_metaG | ecosystem: Environmental > Terrestrial > Soil > Wetlands > Peat | place...
CGATGGTTTCCACCTGGATGCCGCTTTTCTCAAGACCGCGCTGCGGGCCAAGGGCGCGAATCGCGCGGTGCTGGTGACGGATGCCACGGCGGCCGCGAGCGCTCCCCTCGGACGCTACACGCTGGGCGAACTGCCGTTGGATCTGACGTCGCAAGGGCGAGTGGTGCTAGCGGGTGGGGACCGGCTGGCGGGCAGTGCGCTGAGCCTGGATCGCGCGATAGGCAGAGCCATCGAGCTGACCGGGATCTCCCTTGCGGATGCCGTCCGGATGGCTACCCTCAATCCGGCTCGCGCGGGACGCTTGCCGGCGCGGGGTGGCGACTGTGTGCGGTTTCGCTTCGACCCAGCGGCCGCGCGCATCGAAGTAATCGCGACCTGGGTCGCGGGACGACAGGTATACGCCACCGAACGATAGCTAAACATGACGGCGTAATTGTTTGCGCAAGACCGCTTGCTAACGCGCGCGGCTCCGAACGGAGCCGCGACCGTCAGGGAGCGGACGCGCAGGTATCTAAGACGCTCTGTTTAGGCGGAGCTACCGGAACAGGGCCTCGGCGCCGCGCTGAATGACGGCCGCGCCGGCCACTCCGGTGAGCGCGGGGACAAACGCCGGAGCCGCGCCGCGCCGCTTCCATTCTTCGTGAACGGCGTGGAATCCCAGGTAGAACAGCCAGCCGCCGGTGACCCCCAGCGGGTACATGATCCAAGCGGTGCCGAGGCGCGGGGCCATCAGCAGTCCCGCGGCGCCGCCCGCGAGCGTGGCGCCCTCGGCCAGCAGGCACCAGCCCAGAGCTGTGGCACGGGATTTCACGGCGGCGCGCAGAATGCCGCCAAGGGCGATGCCTTCGGGGAGCTTATGCAGCGCCACCGCCAGAGGCACGGCCACGCGCAATCCCAGGGTCGTGGCGAACTGCGCGGTGGCCACGCTCCATCCATCGAGAAAGCTGTGCAGCGCGGCGGCGGCCAGCAGCGGGCCGGCGAAGCCGTGCAATTCGGTGGCGCAGGCGTCGTGATCGTGATCGTGCGCGCAGGTGGGGCACACCGGATAGGCGTAGCGGTTCACGACCAGCAGCAGCCCATAGCCCGCCGCGAACAGCACCAGACTGACGGCCCATCCGGATTGGGCGGCCAATTCCGGCAGCAATCCGAAGAGCGCCACCCCAAGCAGCACCCCGGCGCTGAAGGGGATTACCACCTGGGCGCGGCGGCGCAGCCCGGTGAGCCACAACCCCAGCGACGCACCGGCTACGCCGACGACGGTGGCAAAGGCGGGAACGACAATACCGGTGGGAACGTGCAAGTCTTTAATGTAGCAAGCGCTTCAGGCGCGGTCTCGTTCATTTGACAACACTTGACGCCGGTCCTTATCATGGAATTTCAAGCTGACTCCGGTTTGGCGCGCCTTCAATCGAGCGCCAGTTGTAGCCGAATGGCAACTACCACGTCTACGTCTTTAGGACACTCACTATGATTAAAGTCGAAGGTCTGACCAAGCGATACGACCGTACTGTCGCCGTGGACAATATCTCCTTCGAAGTGGAGAAGGGGCAAATCGTCGGCTTTCTCGGACCGAACGGCGCCGGGAAGACCACCACGATGCGGGTCCTGACCTGCTTCCTGCCGCCCACTTCGGGCACGGCCAGCATCGCCGGATTCGACGTGCTGGAACAGCCCATGGAAGTCAAGAAGCGCATCGGCTACCTGCCCGAAACGCCGCCGCTGTACCCGGAGATGGAAGTCTGGGAATACCTGAACTTCGTGGGCCGGCTGAAGGGCATCTCGTCGGGCGATATCGCGCGCCGCGTGGACGAGGTGACCGCGCGCTGCGCCATCGGCGACGTGCGCACGAAGCTGATCGGCAAGCTTTCCAAGGGCTACCGGCAGCGCGTCGGGCTGGCGCAGGCGATCATTCACAATCCCGACGTGCTGGTTCTGGACGAGCCGACCTCGGGCCTCGACCCCAAGCAGATTATCGAAATTCGCGAGCTGCTCAAGGCGCTGGCCGGCGAGCACACCATCATTCTGAGCACGCACATCCTTTCGGAAGTGGAGCATTCCTGCGAGCGCGTCATCATTATCGACCGCGGGAAGCTGGTGGCCATCGATTCGGTGGACAACCTGACCAACCGGCTGCGCGGCTCCGAGGCGGTGGCGGTGGAAGTGGAGGCGCCCGGCGGGCTTCCCGACCCATCCGGCGTGCAGCAGCGGCTCGAACAGGTTCCGGGCGTGAGCCGCGTGATGATGAAGGATTCAAAAAACGAGCGGCTGGTGTTCGAAGTGGAGAGCTTGCAGGGGCGCCACATCCGCGCCGAACTGGCGCGCGCCGTGGTGAATTCCGGCTGGGCGCTGACCGAGCTGCGCGCGGTGGGCCTGAGCCTGGAAGACATCTTCCTGCAACTCACCGCGGCCGAGAAAAAGAGCGCCGCCAAAGAGGAAAAAGAGGGAGTGCAAGCATGAGCCACGTTCTCCTCATCTGCAAGAAAGAACTCAAGAGCTATTTCGCCTCGCCCATCGCCTACCTTCTGATGGCGTTCTTCGGGCTAATTTTCGGTTTCGGCTTCTACACGGCCACGCGCGATTTCGTGCGCTTCAGCTTTCAGGCCCAGATGATGGGCCAACAGGGGCCGATGAACGTCAACGAGCAGATCATCCGCCCGCTGCTGGGGTTCGCCAGCACGGTCTCGCTGTTTCTGATCCCCATGATCACCATGCGGCTGTTTGCCGAAGAGAAGAAGACCGGCACCATCGAGCTGCTGCTCACTTCGCCGGTGACCGACATGCAGATTATTCTCGGCAAGTGGCTGGGCGCGATGCTGCTCTACATCTGCGTGCTGCTGATGTCGATCGTCAACATCGCCATGCTATTCGCGTGGGGCAAGCCGGATCTGAAGCCGGTGCTGGTAGCGTATCTGGGGCTGCTGCTGCAAGGCGGATGCCTGCTGGCCATCGGAGCGTTCATCTCCACGCTCACCAAGAACCAGATCATCGCCGGCGGCGTCACCTTTTTCGTGTGCCTGCTGCTCTGGCTGCTGAGCTGGATGACGGCCTTCGACAGTACAGGCGCCTCGCAGGTGGTCAATTACCTTTCGATCGTCACCCACTTCGAGAACTTCGGGAAGGGTGTGCTGGATTTGAAAGACGTGGTGTTCTACGTTTCCATGATTTACTTCGCTTTGTTTATAACCGCGCGATCGATGGAATCGCTGAGGTGGAGGGCTTAAGATGGCTTACCAATGGTTGAAAGCCCGGCAGACCAAGTACACCGCCTACGCGGGCCTCTATGTCATCGTGATCCTGGCCGTGCTGGCGGCCGTCAACTTCCTGGCGAACCGCTACGATAAATCGTACGACGCCACCGCCAACAAGCAGTTCAGTCTCTCCGACCAGACGATTAAGGTAGTCAAGAACCTGCCGCGCGACGTGACCATCGATTACTTCGACGACACCGCGCGCTTTCCGCAGGCGCGCGATCTGCTGGACCGCTACGCCGCGCTCTCTACGAAGCTGCGCGTCGATTACATCGATCCGGTCAAGAAGCCGCAGCAGGCGCGGGCGGCGGGATTCCAGCGGGACGTGCCCATTCTGGTGACGAACGGCACGCGCAAAGAGGAAGCCAAGAGCCTCAGTGAAGAAGAGGTCACCGGCGCCCTGATCCGCTCGTTGAAGACCGGCGAGCGTGTCGCCTGCTTCGTGACCGGCAGCGGCGAGCACAGTATCGACGACAGCGCGCGCGGCGGCTATTCGGCGGCGAAGGATGCGCTGACGCGCAACAATTACAAGACCCAGACGATTTCGCTCCTGCAGGCCGCCAACCCGGCGGCACCGGCGGGCAGCGCGGCTCCGCCGGCCATCGGGAAGCCCGAGGTTCCCAAGAGCTGCACGGTGCTGGTGGTGGCCGGTCCGCGCTACGCTTACACGCAGCCTGAAGCAGACGCCATTAAAGCTTATGTGGAAGGCGGCGGCCACACTCTATTTCTGCTCGATCCTCCTCTGAACCTCAACGCTACCGATAAGACTCAGGACAACGCGCCTCTCGATACTCTGCTTACTGGCTGGGGTGTTACGCCGGGTAAAGACCTTGCGCTCGATACCAGCGGCGTGGGACAGATCTTCGGGCTGGGTCCGGAAGTCCCGCTGGTGGCGACTTACGATTCGCACCCCATCGTCAACCAGATGAAAGACGTCGCCACGGCTTTCCCGCTGGCCCGCACGCTGGATGTGAAGAACAGCGACAAGACCAGCGTCGAAAAGCTGTTCTCGACGGGCGACAACAGCTTCGCCACCACCAATCTCAGCTCCAACCGCGTGAGCATCGACCCCAAGAAAGATAAGAAGGGGCCGCTGGTGCTGGCCGCGGCGGGCACTTACAACAGCGCGACTCCAGGCCGCTTCGTGGTGGTAGGCAGTTCCATGTGGCTGGGCAACAGCTTCATCCGCTTCAACGGAAACCAGGATCTGTTCCTGAACATGATCAACTGGCTCACCGCGGACGAAGACCTGATCTCGATCCGGCCCAAAGCTGCCCAGGATCAGCCGCTCAATATCAGCGGGCAGAAGCTCGGCATGCTTTTCTGGCTGAGCATCGTGATCTTCCCGCTGGCGGTGGTGAGCTTTGGTCTGGCCACCTGGTGGAAGCGGAGGTAAGCGATGAAGCCCACGGGACTGTTGATCGCGGCCGCGGTTCTGGTGGTGCTGGCCGGTGGCATCTGGTGGTCGAATAAGAAGGAGGCCTCGGCCAGCAAATCGACCGATACCAGCACTAAGATTCTGACCATCCCGGACGACCAGATCGCCGCCATCCGCGTCAGGAAACTGACCGGCGAAGTGCAGGGCCTGAAGCGGGACGGCGGCCGCTGGGCGCTCGACGAACCCAAGAAGATGAGCGCCGACCAGGACACCGCGGGGGCCATGGCCTCCGCGCTGAGCTCGCTGAGTGCCGATAAGGTGATCGACGACAAAACCACCGATCTCAAGCCTTACGGTCTGACTGTACCCACGCTCGACGTTACGGTCACCCGGAAGGACGGCAAATCCGACGAACTGCTGATCGGCGACGATACGCCCACCGGCTCGGGGGCTTATGCCAAGCTGGCACGGGACCCGCGCGTCTTCACGGTTTCGAGCTTCACCAAGACCAGCCTCGATAAAACTTCCGACGACCTGCGCGACAAGCGGCTGATGACTTTCGATTCCGACAAAGTCACGCGCGTGGAGTTGCAGGCCAAGGGGCAGAGCGTGGAGTTCGGCAAGAACGGCCAGAACGAATGGCAGATCGTCAAGCCGCGTCCCCTGCGCGCCGACAATTCCCTAGTGGATAGCCTGGTGAGCAAGCTGAAGGACGCCAAGATGGATCTGACCGGTTCGCAGGCGGACGTGGCCAAGGACTTCGCGGGCGCGGCCAAGGTCGCCACGGCCACACTCACCGATAGCGGCGGTTCGCAATCGCTGGAGATCCGCAAAGATAAGGACAAGAATTATTACGCGCGCAGCACGGCGGTGGAGGGCGTGTACAAAATCCCCGCCGATCTGGGCGATGCCATGGACAAGAGCCTCGACGATTTCCGCAACAAGAAGCTCTTCGACTTCGGGTTCAGCGACCCCACGCGCCTCGAGATTCAAAATGGCGCCGGCCCGGCCGTGGTTTACACCAAGAGCGGCGATAAGTGGATGACCGGCGCCAAGACGCTGGATAACTCCAGCGTGCAGTCGTTCATCGACAAGCTGCGGGATCTGAGCGCCACCAAGTTCGCGGATAATAGCGCGGGCGAGACCGTTTTCACTGCCACGGTGGTCTCGAACGACGGCAAACGCATGGAGAAGGTGTCCATCGCCAAACAGGGCAGCCAATATTTCGCGAAGCGGGAGAACGAACCCAGCATCTATGAACTGGACGGCAAGGCGGTGGACGACCTGAAATTAGCCGCTTCCAGCGTAAAGGAAGCCGCGCCTCAACCCGCCAAGAAGAAGTGAGTTTGTTTGGGCAAAGCTAGAGCTTGTTTTGGGCAAGCTCAAGCATGCCCCACCGATTTCATGAACGGGCTTCTCACCGATTTCTACGAGCTCACCATGGGCGCCTGCTACTTCGACGCAGGCAAGACGGAGGAGAAGGCTTCCTTCGAACTCACCATCCGGCGCCTGCCCGCCAACCGGAATTATGTGCTGGCGGCCGGGCTGCCGCAGGTGGTGGATTACCTGCTGGGGCTGAGCTTCACGGACGAGGAGATCGCGTATCTGCGCGGCCTCGAAGCGTTTCGGAAGATATCGCCGAAGTTCTTCGAATACCTGCGCGGACTGCGCTTCACGGGCGACCTGTTTGCGGTGCCGGAGGGCACGCCGCTGTTCGCGGGCGAGCCGGCGATGAGCGTTCGCGCGCCCATGATCGAGGCGCAGATCGCCGAGACCTACCTGCTGGCGGCGTTCACGTTTCCCACGATGATCGCCAGCAAAGCCGCGCGCATGGTGGAGGCGGCCGGAGGGCGGCCGGTGGTCGAATTCGGCACGCGCCGCGCCCACACCGCCGAAGCCGGAGTGCTGGGCGGACGGGCCGCGTATATCGGCGGCTGCGCGGGCACCAGCAACACGCTGGCGGGATTCCGTTTCGGCATTCCCGTGATGGGCACGGCGGCGCACTCCTGGGTGATGTCGTTCGCTTCGGAATGCGAGGCCTTCCGCCAGCTTCAGCGCGTGCTGGGCGAATCCACGGTTCAGCTCATCGATACGTATGAGCCGCTGGAGGGCGCGCGGCGCGCCGCCAAGGTCGGGCGCCCGCTGTGGGGCGTGCGCATCGATAGCGGCGATTTCGCGGGGATCTCGCGGCAGGTGCGCGCTATCCTCGACGAGGCCGGCCTGCCGGAAGCCAAGATCATGGCCAGCGGCGATCTGGACGAATACCGCATTCGCGAGTTGGTGCGCGGGGGCGCGCCCATCGACGCTTTCGGCGTGGGCACGCAACTGGCTACCTCCGGCGACGCGCCATCCATGGGCGCAATCTACAAAATCGTCGAAGTGGATATCAGCGGCATCCAGCGCTTCACCGCGAAGTATAGCCAGGAAAAGACCTCCATGCCGGGCGCCAAGCAGATTTTCCGCGACGTGGCTCGCGACGTGGTGGCGCGCTCCGGCGAGTGCGGCCGCGGCGAAGCGTTGCTGCGCCCCGTGATCCTGGGCGGGCGGCTGGTAGAACCGCTGCCCTCGCTCGAACAGGCCCGCGAGCGCGCTGCGCGATCCATCGCAACGCTGCCGCCGGCGCTGCGAGAGTTGGAAGTGGGAGATCCCTGGCCGGTCATCTACAGCCGCGAGCTGCGCGCGCTGGCGGAGCGGACCCGATGCAACCTGGTGGGATGAAAAGCGTCTTCCTCGACGTCGATTCGCAACTCGATTTCCTGTATCCGGCGGGAGCCCTCTACGTGCCCGGCGCCGAGCGCCGCGTGGACGCCATCGCGCATCTCAACCGCTTCGCGGCGAGCCACGCGATCCCGGTAATTTCCACGGTGGACGCGCACGCGGAGAACGATCCCGAGTTCGCGTCCTGGCCGGCGCACTGTATCCTGGGAACCGCCGGCCAGCGCAAGCCCGAGCGCACGCTCCTTGAGCGGCGCGTGACGATTCCCAATCGCGAGTGCGAGTTGGCGATCGAAGGGGCCGCACAGATCGTGATCGAGAAGCAGACCGTGGACGGCTTCCAGGCGCCCAACCTGGCGCGCGCCATCGAGCGGCTGGGGGCCGGACGTTTCGTGGTCTACGGGGTGGTGACGGAAATCTGCGTGCTCCACGCCGTGCGCGGGCTGGTCAAGACGGGCAAGCCGGTGATCGTGGTCACCGATGCCATCGAGACGCTGAACGGCGACGATGGGCAGCGGGCGCTCGCCGAAATGCGGGGCTTGGGCGTCGAACTGGCCGGCATCAGCCACATCTGCGCGGCCTGATTTCGGCGCGATCCGGCGGCTACGCGATCACGCCTTTACGGATGGCATATAGAATCAGCTCTGCGCGCTGTGCAGGTCCAACTTCTGAGAGATGTTTCCGCGGTGAGAAGTTGCAAGACTTCGCGTTCTCGGGTGGTCAATCACTCGCGGGTATCCTCCACTTTGCGTTCGCACAACATCGGTTGGACTTACCCCTCGGGACGTCTGCGTTGGAAACTGGCCTTATACCGCTGTCGAGCGGGGGATCTTTCCCGGCCTCTAGAACTTCAGTTCAACGCGGATCGCGTGTACCGGCGTAGTTCCGACGTTCTTAAGCGTGTGGACCAGCGCTTCCGACCAGGCCGCCGTGCCAGCCTGTCGCGAAGCCGTGGTCTTTCGGCCGCTGTCCGTCACTTGCTCGGTGGTGAAGTCCGTCAGATAGACCACCACACCGTGACGATGCCGGTGCCGCGGTTCGGCCACCCCGGGCGGGACTGTGTTTTCGACCACGCGCACCAGGTCGTTCTCGAGTATGAGGCGCTGTGTGGCGGGCGAAACCTTCACCGGGTCCAGCGAGTCGTCGGCGGATTGGGGCCATGCGGCAACCGCGGCCACCAAACAGCCCGCAATCGCCAGCAAGGCTCTTCTGCTGGGGTTAAGGCCTTTATCCGCGGTGGGCCTGTTCTCATCCGGGCTGGTCATTATGCCAATTCCTTCCACTATTTTATTGCCTGGACCGCCAAAATCTAATCCGCCCGGTCGAGAAGCCTCCGATGGGGCCGCAGCCGGCGCCACCGTCTTCACACAGAGACCGAAGGCCTACTAGAGTATAGGTACTCGCCCTTGTCTCATGGGCGGCCTGGCATCAGACTTTGTAATGCTCGATGGCTTCCTCGTTGAGGTCCAATCCCAGCCCGGGACTTTGCGGGACCTGAACCTCGCCGTTGTGGAAAGTGAAAAGCTCCTTCGTATTGAGGATCTTGACCATGGGAGCCCATTGCTCCTGGGGAAGCAGCGGCGGCGTGGCCAGGGCGAATTCCTCGAGCGGCGCTCCCCACGCGGCGTGTGCCTGGATGCGGCCGGTCACATTGATCCCAAACGACCCGTGGCCGATGCAGGGCTTGTGGAAGGCCTCGCACAGAATGGATACCTTGCGCATTTCCAGCAGGCCGCCGCAGGTGCTGAGGTCCGGCTGCATGATGTCATACGTTTCATGGATCAGGCCTTCGCGGTAAGCGTCCAGCCCGTGCCAGCCTTCTCCGCCGGTGATAGTCATTTCCACTTCGCGGGCCAGCCGCGCGGGGGTTTCGAAATCGTCGCGCGCGAACGGCTCTTCCAGCCAATAGCAGCCCACTTTCTCGAGTGCTCTGGCGGCGGCTAGACCCGTGGCATAGTTCCAAACCGTGCCGGAATTGGCGGCCGTGCGATCCACCATGGTCTTGAAGCCCGGAGCCGGTCCGCAGGCGTCGATAATCCCGGCGACGGCATCCACGTCGTCCATGAAATCCTGTCGGAAAATGCGGATCTTCAACCCGTTGAAACCGGCCTCCTTCAGCCGGCGCCCATACACGGCCTGGTCCTTGATGGGCACCTGCGACTGGTCGTTGGGGCCGGGCCACACCGCCGTGATATATACGGGAGTCGAGGTTTGTTTGCCGCCGAGCAAGCGGAAAACCGGCTGTCCCGCGACCTTACCGATGGTATCCCAGAGGGCCTCTTCCAATCCGCCCTGGTTGCTGAGGCTGAGCAAGCCCTTCCTGAGGTGGTCTTCCATGGCGAACAGGTCGGTCCCGATCAGGGCCTGGCGCACTTCCTGGAAGCTGACCCTGGCACGCGGATTCATGCCGCCGCGGCCGGGACCTCGCCCCGCCGCGCCCGCCGCCGGCGCACCCGGTGCAGCGCCGCGGCCGGCGCCGCTGGCCGACGCACCACGGCTCCCCTGGCGACTGGCACTGATGGCGTCGAACGAGTAGCCGCGCACACCGGACTCCGTTTCCACGCGAGTCACGTTGGCACGGTACTGCACGCCGGCCTGGATCTCGGTGTCGGTCGCCGGAAGCTGAATGGTGAACGTTTCGATATTCTTGATGCGAACCGTCTTTGCCTCGGCGGCCAGGGCCCTGACGGGCGCCAGCAGACTGCTCCAGGCCGCACTGGCACCGGCCGCCATACCGGCGGATGTCAGCAATTCTCTGCGATTCATAAGGAGTACTCCTTTCCAGGAGGAATCAGAACGCCGTTCAAATTACAGGTAGGAATGTTACTCGAACTTAGTTGACCTGTCAATACACATCCGGTTTTGACGTGAATACGATAACGCCATTAAATGGAACGGCATGCCGATTCGCTTACACAAGTGCTTGGATGTACAATCGATGCTGACCCAAAAGGCCCCCTTTGGCGGCCAACCGGCAGGAAATCGGGTCATTGAACGACGGCGGTCATCGTGAGAAACGGCCGGCCATACTTGCAGTTTGCTCCTGCGAGAGCACATAGGAGATGAGGATATGAGCGATTCCGAAGCACCGAACGAGAGCCAGGACGGGAAGTCCGGGATAGGCCGGAGAGAGTTCGCTAAGGCGGCATTGGGAGGAGCGGCGCTGCTGGCTTCGGCCAGCCGTGGTTCCGCCACGCTGCGGCCTATTCCGCCGGGCATCAAGATCGGCACGAGCGCGGGCCCCGCAACCCCCGAGAACATGGCCTACCTCAAGCAGCTTGGGGTGACCTGGGTGAGCCTTGCAGCCACGCCCGAAACGGCCACCGCCGAGGGCTTTATTAAGATGAAGCAAGATTGGGAGGGCGCCGGCTTCCGAATCTATAACATCGGGAGCGGCGTAGGGCCGAGCAGCAGCCTGCACAACATGCCGGAGGTCACGCTCAA
>Ga0181520_10012679_pt1 | contig 10785 bp, 11 predicted proteins | sample PEATcosm2014_Bin_29_FD_132451 | JGI IMG/M metagenome (GOLD analysis project Ga0181520, IMG submission 132451) | Peatland microbial communities from MTU Mesocosm Facility, Houghton, MI, USA - PEATcosm2014_Bin02_30_metaG | ecosystem: Environmental > Terrestrial > Soil > Wetlands > Peat | place...
ATTTTTGTTTAGTTTTGAAGAGCTTGACGAATGATGATACTATGCTTTATTTTGGGGCATTCGTCAATTTTTCCATATCAAACTTCTAGTTTTTAAATGCTCAAAATCATATCTTCCCGGTGACCCGCCAGTTCGGAAAGCCAAATCGTCGGGCTATTGAATAATCATATTAGAAGAACGGCGGCCTGTTCCGAAGAACAAACCGCCATTAGTAGTTGAGAATCTCCCTGATCTGGGAAGGTACTTTCAGCAAGTCGCCTTCGCCCTTGACCTCGTAAACCATGCGCACATAGCACGCCCACCCCTTCAGCTGCGCTTTCACTTTGGGATCGTTGCTCTGTCCCGTATGATGGATAAATGAGCGAAGCCACGCCACCTTCTTTTTTGGCAACCCCACTTTGTTTCTTACGACCCGAAGGCCGGTGATCAACGGATGCCCCTTATGGGAATTGAAGCTGCGGAGCTTTTCGGCGTTCACCGTGTAAAGCCCGCTCGCCTCTATCGCCGAAAGGATCATGCCTTTCACCGATCGCTGGTCGCCTTTCTCGGCGAACGGACGATTGTTGAACGGGTACGGCAAGGAGAACGTCATGTCGTCCGCGTAGATGGAAAAACGGAACCCGCTTGCTCCATAGATGTTCCAGTTCTCGTCGCACACCCACGGCCCCACCTCAACCATTATCCTTTTGAGCTCGCGGACGAGACCCGAGAACCCCGTTATTTTGCCAGATAGCCCCGGACCTTCGTGACGAACTCATCGAGCCCGATGCCTTTCTTGATGAAATCCAAGGCGCCGGCCTCCTTGGCTGTCCTTATATCGATCTCCGGATTTGCGGGATCGCTGAACGCCGTGAGAAATACCACTTTAATATCTTTTGTCGCAGGATCTTCCTTCAGCTTCGACTGCGCGGTGATGCCATCCATCACCGGCATCTTCATGTCCATTAAAATAAGATCGGGGTGCTTTTCGGCGGCGACCTGTATCGCCTGGGCGCCATCCGAGGCCGTAACGACGCGGAAGCCGACTTTTTCAAGCTTCGCCTGATAGACCGAGAGTATATCCGCCTCGTCATCAACCAAAAGGATGAGTGCTTGTTCAGGGCTGGTATCCATGTGAATAGTATACCATATTACTTCTTGGCTACGCCTTCGAGAGGCAGCGTGAGACAGAAGACGCTCCCCTTGCCAACCTCGCTTTTTTCAAGAACCAGATCGCCGCCCATGAGATGGGCGAGAAAACGCGAGATATAAAGCCCTAAGCCGCTGCCATACTCCTTGCTTTGCATGAACACCCGGCCGGTCTCGAACTTCTTGAACAGCCGGCTCTGCTCTTCGAGATCGATGCCGATGCCCGTATCGCCGAACAAAACCTTCATATATTTTTCTTCCTTTCGGAACGAGATGGTCACCCCGCCGCTTTCGGTGTAGTGGATCGCATTACTGATAAGATTGATATATATCTGCTGGAGGCGGTACTTATCAATATTGAGAATGCATGCGCCGAGATCCGGAAGAACGTCGACCGAAAACGCAAGCCCCTTTTTTTGGACCAGCGGCGAGAGATCGCGCATGACATCGCGCAATAATGCCACCACATCGACCGGTTCGATCTTGAGGGAGATCCTGCCCCCTTCCAGATTCTGAACATCAAGAAAGTCATTCACGATATTCAAGAGGCGAACCGTGCTGCGTAAAATACTTTCGACCTGGGTCTTGAACCCCGTGTTCGCACTGACCGACGGCTCATCCAAAAGCAGTTCGGTGTTCCCCCGGATGACGGTGAGCGGCGTCCTCATCTCGTGGGCGGCGATGGCGAGAAAGGCGTTCTTTGATTCGTCGAGCGCCTTTTCCTTGGTGATGTCTTCCATAAGGAAGACCGAACCTATCGTCTCGTCCTTCTCGTCGGCCCCGGGGATGACAACGGGCATCGCCATAACATGGAATGACCGTTCTCCCAATTTGGCCTCCTGCAGCTCATAGCTCTGTCTGGTCCTCATAAGGCGGTCGAATTCGGAAACATCCACCGCCGGAACGAAAAGCTTGCCAAGCGACGCGAGGGTTGCATCCTCGCGGGGAAGAAGCTCTTGGGCTATCCGGTTTGAGAGAAGAATGACGCCCGTGGTGTCCAGAAGGAGAAAGCCGAGGGGCAGGCTGTTGATCGATGCCAAAAGGCGCGCACGCTCCCATTGGAGCTCCTGCGTACGCGTATCGATCCTCTTTTCGACATCAAGCACCATGCGATTGAACGATCGCGCCAGACTTCCCACCTCATTTTTCATTTTCATGAGGTCGTCGTTCACGTGTGTCGTAAGCGGACCACCCGCGGAGACCGTTTCCGCAAGCGCGGCAAGGCGCATGATGGGTTTGCTGAGCCGGCTGGAAAAAAGCAGTGCAAGCAGAATGATCCCGATGACCATGATGATAATGGTCATCGTCTCTATGGTTCTCGCAAGAGCCTCCGTGGCATTGACGTTCTTCTGTTCCTGCTCGGAATTGCTGACATACGAGACGATCAGGTTAGAAGTATCCTGCTGTATGCTATTTTCGGTATTGGCCACCTGCTCAAGGATGTTGGAACTTTGGGAAAAATCACCCTGTTTGGTGTTCGCAACGCCGTTCGCGATATATCCCTCAAGCAGGGAAACGTCGTTATGAAGACGCTCATAATCCGAAGCGTTCTCGCCGGAAAAGGCTGTTTGGTTCAAATTTGAAGCGGCGGTATTGATCGCATTGAGGTCGGTCTGGTACTGGGCGAGCAGCCCGGGATCGTTGATGTTCTGAAGCAAGGAAGAATATGTCTTGGTAAGTTGCGCCGCGCTGTCACCAAGCTGATATTCATTGATGACGTTCGCGGTGAACATCTGATAATAATTCTCCGCATAGTTTTGGAACAGGATAAGAAACGTCCCGGAGATCACCACTATAGCAATGATCACCGAAAAATACGTTAGCAATGATGATCTGATATTCACGAAAAGATCGGCCGTTACAACGACCAGGTTCTGTTATATTCCGAAAGGAATTGACGCGTGGTGCTCGCGATGGCGCTCGCGGCATTTGCGACATTGTGGTCGGCGACAAAGTTTCCGGTGATGGTGATGAAATTGAGCTCGAAGTCCTGCGGAGCGCCACTGCCATTCACCACGCTCGGAAAGTAGTGGGTCGCGGATTTGAAATCTCCTATGGCCGCCTGCTGATAACTGTCGTATTTCGTGATATCCGAATCGCTTCGCGGGGAGATCGACCCCTTCGGAGGATTGAATGCGTCCTGTCCGTCGCGCGAAGCCACGACCTGCAGCCAGCGGATGGAATTGGTCGGATGCGACGCTCCCTCGGGATGTTGGAAGGTATCAATGACAAGACCGTACATTCCCTGCGTCCCCGGAGCAACGATGCTCCCATAATCCACGCCGTATTTCATTCCGACCAGCTTGAACTCTCCATCGGCCCAATCGCCCATCAGGTTGAAAGCTCCCTGCCCCTTGATGACCCGGTCCACAGCGGTATCCCAAGTGATATTCGCCGAATCGGAGTTTGTATAAGATAAATACTCCTTGAACGTCTGTAGCGCCTCGATCATCCGCGGATCGTTCGGCGACGTTACTTTGCCGTTGATCCAATCCTGGTAAAAGTCGGTCCCTTCGCCCGCGATAATGGTCTCCAGAACCTGGCCGGCCGTCCACGATTGGCCCATTTGGATCGGCGCCGAAATACCATTCGCTTGCAATTTCGCCGCAGCAGCAAAAAGGGCGGGCCACGTCGTAAGCGTCGCGGGATCAATATGATATTTACTGAGAACGGCCTTGTTGTACCAAATGACATTGCTCCGCTGGACGTCGACCGGAATGGAATAGAAGTGTCCATTGAACTGGCACATCTGCTGGATGATATCCGGGGTGACCTGCTTCAACCCCGATGAATCCCAAATATCGTCGATCTGGCTCAGATCTCCGGCATCGAAATAGGGCTCCGCTTCATAACCGGCGTGCATCTGAAATGCATCCGGGGCCTGTCCCGCTGCCACGAAGGACTTGACGACGGGTCCCATATTGAACCCCGCACCGCCGGTCACGGGAGCGGCGACGACGGCAACGCTGGGGTACTGCGTTTCAAAAACGCTGATGAGGGCGTTGATCGCCGCCGATTCGGAAGGAGAGGTCCACCAATCGTAAATGGTCAGTGCATTCACCTCTTGCTGGGGTACGATCGCCGACCCACCGGAAGATGTTCCAGTGTTCAAAGAAGTTTCGGAGAAGAAACGATAGAGCAACGCACCGCCTGCAGCGAGAAGTATCGCCACAACGATCATGAGAAGCGCTATTTTCAAACTTCGAGGCATGCCTTAATTGTATCAAATCCACCAGATTCAACAATCGCCGTCAAAAGACCGCCGATCCGACCGGGGCTGACCAAGAAGGACGGAACAATGAAACATATTTCGACTCCGTGTCGTAGTACTGATGTGAATCATCATCACAAAAACAGCAACTTGAAAACCAATCCCACGCAGTCAGAAGGAGTTTTTTGCAATGATCGAGTCGGTATGCATGAAACATCAGATCGTAGGGGTGGAGCGCTTGCTCTCCCTGGAGGTTTCCCCGGATGACAAGGGCCGCCCTGTCAAATTCCCCTCAGTTCCAAAAGGACACAAGATAGTGTGCGGCATTGACTTCGGCGACGGGGAACGCATCTTCATTTGCGGATCGCTCAGGGCCATGCAAAAACTCCACGCCGAATATATCGTCGGCAAGGGAATCAGCATCTCGTGGTATCACACCGATGCCTTCAACGACGGCAAGGCTTCTTAGCCTCATCAACACAATGGCCCGCATGCAGACTTATCTGGTGCGGGCCACCCTTTTTAAATAGCCGGGTATGTGAACCAAGATCTCATAAGGAATAGTGCCGCACGTCCGAGCGACCGCCTCAATGCAATTTTTATCTCCCGGATCCCTGCTGAATATCACCACCTCGTCCCCCACTTTCGGGTCGGCGGCGTCGGTTATATCAACGCTGCTGATGTTCATGCTCACCCGTCCGATGATCGGACAGGCCGTGCCGCCGATCTTATAAAATCCCCGATTCGATAGCCGACGATCAATGCCCTCGTTATAACCGACAGGCACGGTCGCCGCCTTCGTGACCCGAGCGGCGCTCCACGTGCCGTTGTAGCCAACCTTCTCACCGACGGGAATCGTTCGTATCGAGCTCACGACCGAGACCATTTCCAACACCGGCCTCAAGTCCAGTTTCGCGAACGGCGACACGTTGAAGCCATAGAGCCCGATCCCCAAACGAACGACATTCCCTTTTATTTTCTCCGAAAAAAACGCTCCGGCAGTGGCGCCTAAATGAAAATATTTGATGTTGGGGAAATTCTTTTTATAGAGATCGACGGTCCCGTTCCATGTCGCGATCTGCTTTTTGGTCATTTCCTGATCCTCATCGTCCGCATCTGCCAGATGGCTGCAAAGGCCTTCCAAAATAAAGTTCGGATTGGTCTTTATGATCCCGATCGCCGCTGCGATCTCCTCTCCATACAATCCTTGCCGGTGCATCCCGGTGTCGATCTTCAAATGAAAAACAGCGGGCTTTTTCAATTTTTCTATCACCTCTTTCAGTGTTGAAAAATCGATGATCGTCGCAGCGCAGTCCTTCAATTTTGGATCGATCAACTGCTCAACGCGGCCATAACCGAGCATCAAGATCTTCGATCGTATCCCGGCGCGGCGCAAAACAAGCGCCTCATAGAAAGAATCGACCATAAAGAACGCTTTGGGTTCCCGGTCCAACATCTTCGCGACCACCGTCATGCCGTGACCGTATGCATTGCTCTTTATCACCGGAGCGAACTGCAGATCGGGATAGTGCATTTTGAACTCATTCAGATTATGCAAAAGGGCAGACTCGGAGATCCTTACCTCAATGAGCGGTTGGTATTTTACGCGCGGCGCCGATAACCGATATAAAATATTTTTAAAATCCGGCATGAACTAATGATACGCGCCCGACGACACAATAGTACAGCGATAAGAAAAAGTGACAAAAAACAAATAAAGTGCTATAATCATCCCGCCCTTTGATAACCTAGGAAATCAAGAAAAATCGATGGGGCAGGAGGAAAACATGTTCAGAACGACCAGAAGTCAAATCGTGGCGCTTGTTTTCGTGTTGGTCATTTTCGCCGTCATTGCACTATCCACGGCGGGCCGCGACGCCACCTTCAAGAAGAACGCCGCACTGACGGTGGCAACGATCTCGGTCGCCGATCCGACCGCGGTATGCAACCCCAGAGAGGTACTCGCCTCGCCGAACGGCTACTATGCGAAGTGCGTAGCGACCGGCGTGGGTGGATCGAGTCAGGTCTACAGCGTCACCGTGACGTTTTACCCTTCGGTGGCCGATGCACAAGCTGAATCGTCCCGGCGACTCGGCAGGGCATGGCTCGTCTTCGAAAAACCTCGCCACCTCACCAACGTTACGTTTCAGCGGGAGGGCGGCACCATCTTCGATTGAAACTTCACCTCATCGCAGCATAATGGGCGGGTCACACAGTGACTCGCCCATGCTTTTTATATCGACAACCGCCCTACATTTTGCTTGTCGTGTAGCTCAGCATAAAGAACAAGCTGGATAACCTATTAAGCCACGCGTACGCGGCCGGGCGCACTTTCTTATCGCGCAATAATTTGACCAAGGACGTTTCGAGGTCGCGACATCTTATGCGTGCCTCATTGTAGGCAATGGATCTTTTTGTATTGAATCGAATGAACCGCTTTGGCGGCTCCCCCAGCGCGTCAATATACGCTTCGAGTTTTTCGAGGTCGCCGTCGGTGATCGGATCGATGACGCACTTCTCATCGGCGCAGGATATTTCTCCCGCCGTCTGCCACAATTTCCTCTGCACCCATTCGAGAAACGGCTTATGCTTCGCGCCGCCCTCAAGGATGGCCGCGTCAATGGAAGACTGCAACGCGTCAATCTTCCCCATCACGATGATCACAACATCGTCCTTGAGGATGCGCTGGCCGGAATAATCCGCCGTGGTCCCCTCATCTCCTTTTTTGGTATAAACCTTTGCCATGATGATTTCATTATAACAGAAATAGATTCCGTTCTGGGACATGATATAATGAGCACTATGAAACCAATCCTTATTTCCGGTTCGCTCGTTTACGACCGCATCATGGATTTCCCCGGGCGCTTTAAAGATCATATTCTCGGCGGGGATGCCCGCGTCTTGAACCTCAGTTTCGTCGTCGACCGCCTCGTCACATCGCGCGGCGGCACAGCGGGCAATATCGCCCATACCGTAAAACTACTCGACGGAGATCCGGTCATTGTAGGTGCGCTTGGCACCGACGGCGCGGATTACCTCGCGCATTTCGCCCGTGCGAAGATCGGTACGCGATATGTCGCGCGCGATACAAAACACCTCACCGCCTCCGCGCACATCATCACCGATCGGGACGACAATCAGATAACGGCATTTTTTAGCGGCACGTTGCCCGAAAGAACGCCGCGCATAGCGGGGGTGAATGAAAATGTTTCGTTCGCCACCATCTCCCCTGCCCATAAACAGGTGATGAAACGGCATCTGCGCGAATGCGCAAAGCTCGGGATGACCACTATGTTCGACCCGGGACAACAGATCAACACCTTCACGCCGGAAGAACTGCGCCAGATGGTGCGGCTTGCGGATATCGTAATCGGCAATGATTATGAGATCACGATCCTGCAAGAACGGACCGGCTGGGACACCAAAGAAATATTGCGCCGCGGCGGCATACTCATCGTTACGCGCGGGAGCAAAGGCTCGGTCATCTATCATCGCGGGGAAGGAAAAAACGGGGGTGGGATAAAAATTTTACCGAGCAAGCCGCGCCGCATCGTTGACCCGACCGGCGCCGGCGATGCCTATCGCGCGGGATTCCTCGTTGGCCTTGCGGAAGGACGACCACTCGCGGTAGCCGGACGCATGGGAAGCGTCGCCGCAAGTTACGCCATTGAAACTTCAGGCACGCAGGAGCATACTTTTACGAAGTCGGATTTTTGGAGCCGATACAAAAAAAATTATGGCCCGATAGAGGCTTAACAAAAAAATGTATAAAATAAAAGACATCAAACTCGCGGAGTGGGGTCGGAAAGAAATCGGGATGGCAGAGAAGGAAATGCCAGGACTTATGGCCATCCGCGCACGCTACGCCGTGAAAAAACCGCTCAAGGGCGCACGCATCACCGGCTCGCTCCATATGACGATCCAGACCGCCGTTCTCATTGAAACCCTGCGCGCGCTCGGTGCGGACGTGCGCTGGTCCAGCTGCAATATTTTTTCCACACAGGATCAGGCCGCCGCGGCCATCGCGAAAGCCGGCATCCCCGTCTTCGCCTGGAAAGGAGAAACACTTGAGGAATATTGGTGGTGCCTCGACCAGTCGCTCGATTTCGGCAACGGCCGCGGACCGACGCTCATCGTTGATGACGGCGGCGACGCGACGCTCATGGTACACCTTGGAAAAGAGATTGAGGATGATCCCGCACTGCTCAAGAAAAAATTGCCAGCCGGCGCTGGCGATGATGAGCGCGCGCTGATGGCGCTCCTTAAAAAGATCCATGCCAAGGCACCGCACCGCTGGACGAAAGTGACGCAAGAGATCCGCGGCGTTTCGGAAGAGACAACGACCGGAGTACACCGCCTCTATGAACGATTCCGTCGCGGCGGACTCCTCTTCCCCGCCATCAACGTGAACGATTCCGTCACCAAGAGCAAATTCGATAATATTTATGGCTGCCGCCATTCGCTCATCGACGGACTGAACCGCGCGACCGATGTGATGATCGGCGGCAAGACCGCGGTCGTCTGCGGCTACGGCGACGTCGGCAAAGGCTCCGCGCAATCGCTCCGCGGACAGGGCTGTCGCGTGATCGTCACTGAGATCGATCCGATCTGCGCCTTGCAGGCGGCGATGGAAGGTTATGAGGTAACGACCATCGAGGACACGCTCGGCCGCGCGGATATCTATGTGACGACAACTGGCAACAAAGACATCATCACGCTCGAGCATATGCGCAAAATGAAAGATCAGGCCATCGTGTGCAACATCGGCCACTTCGAAAACGAGATCCAGATGGCGCGTTTGAACGCGGCGCCCGGCGCGAAGAAAGTGAACATGAAACCGCAGGTGGATCGTTACGATTTCCCCGGCGGCAACGCTATTTATATTCTCGCCGAAGGCCGCCTCGTGAATCTCGGCTGTGCCACCGGTCATCCAAGCTTCGTGATGAGCACCAGCTTCTCCAACCAGACGCTCGCGCAGATCGAGCTCTGGACGAAGAAGCACGAAATCGGCGTATACTTATTGCCGAAAAAAATGGATGAGGAAGTGGCGCGATTGCATCTCGCGAAGATCGGCGCAAAGCTGACAAAGCTTTCCAAGGCGCAGGTTGAGTATTCGAACATCCCGGCGGAGGGACCGTACAAGCCGGAGAATTATCGGTACTAGTTTTTACAACAATCCTTTCTTTATCTTTTCCCTCAGTTTTTCGACGGCGGCGTTGAAGAAATATAAATTGTGGAGCGTGAGCAGCGCGCCGCCGGTGATCTCGTTCGCGCGGACGAGGTGTGCGATGTAGCCGCGGGAATATTGCGCGCACACAAGGCACTCGCACGTGCGTTCGATAGGATTTTTGTCGCGCAGGAGTGTCGCCTTGTTGAAATTCACCTTTCCCCTGCTCGTGTACGCGATACCGCGCCGCGCGTAATGTGTCGGAATGGTGCAGTCGAAAGTATCGGCGCCGCCCTTAATGATCCGCTCCATATCATCAATATCGCCGATGCCCAGCAAATGGCGGGGCTTTTTGGCGTTGAGCAATGGAACCACCCAGTTCAAGATCTTGCCCGTGCCGATCTTGAATTCACCCAAGTCGCCGCCAATGCCATAACCGGCGAATCCTTCCAACCCGGCGATATAGCGCGCGCTTTCCTTGCGCAGATCTTCAAAGTACGAACCCTGCACGATGCCATACAGCGCCTGATCGGTCTTCTTGAGCGCGATGCACTGCTTCGCCCAGCGATGCGTGCGCTCGAGCGACGTCTTCATGTATTCGTACGACGCGCCGGGCGGCGTGCACTCGTCGAACGCGAACATAATGTCCGCACCTAATTTTTCCTGGATGCCGATCGATATCTTCGGGCTCAAAAACAATTCCGCACCGTCGAGCGGTGAACGGAAATGCACGCCCTCGTCGGTGATCTTCACCGCGTTCGGCTGAGCGCCATGCTCCACCGCGTGCTCGATCTTCGTCGGATAGTAATTCTTCCTCACTTTACCGACGCCCAAGTCGCGACCGAAACCAAGACTGAAAACCTGGAATCCACCGGAATCGGTCATTGTCGGCCGCGGCCAGTTCATGAACTTGTTGATGCCGCCCGCCGCCTTCACTATCTTCTCGCCCGGCTGGAGGTGCAGGTGATACGTGTTCGAGATGAGCAGCTGCGTCTTTGTCGCGGCGATCTCGTCGCTCCGGAGCGCCTTCACCGCAGCAAGCGTCGCGACCGGCACGAGCGCCGGCGTCATCACCTCTCCGTGCGACGTCTTCAAAACACCAAGCCGCGCGCGGCTCTTTTTGGACTGCTTGAGGATCTTGAATTCGATCATGAAAAATATATTAACACTTACTTGACCCCCATAGTTTACTCGAAAAACCGGAAATCAAAAAACCCCGCATGAGCAGGGCCTTTTGACCGCATAAGCGAAGCCTTTCTATTTCTGCACGGGAACAGCA
>Ga0181520_10012680_pt1 | contig 10785 bp, 6 predicted proteins | sample PEATcosm2014_Bin_29_FD_132451 | JGI IMG/M metagenome (GOLD analysis project Ga0181520, IMG submission 132451) | Peatland microbial communities from MTU Mesocosm Facility, Houghton, MI, USA - PEATcosm2014_Bin02_30_metaG | ecosystem: Environmental > Terrestrial > Soil > Wetlands > Peat | place...
CGGTGATGAGGCAGCCCCAAATCATCGGTTTGCGCGCTCCGAAACGCTGCAGCAGTTTCTCTCCGGCGCGGATGAAGGCAATGATCGCAACGGCGTAGCCAAGGGTCAGCATGCCGGCCTGCTGCGCGGTCATGTTGCCGCCCATCTGGACCAATTCGAGCGACACGATCAGGGTGCCTGCCACAGCATTGAGCAGAAAGTTTGAAATCGTTGCGCCGGTAAATGTCGGATTGCGGAACAGAGTGAAATCGACGAAGGCTGCGGGCGTGCGTCCCTCGACGCGAAAGAACATGGCCCCGAATACCACAGCGACTGCAACAAGAAGGAGCGCATACGGACTGGTCCACCCAAGCTTATTCCCCTGGGTCACGAGAATTTGCAAAGCCACCATGGCGATCATGAAGCAGAGGACGCCTGTAAAGTCGAATTTGTAGTCTTTCTGGCTCTCGGCTTTGCTTTCGGGCGTGCCGTGTATCAACACGAGACCAACGATCGCAACAAGGACAGACGCAAAAAAGATGTAGCGCCAGCCGAGGTTTTCCGCGACCAGTCCCCCGAATAGAGAACACAAACCAGAGCCGCCCCAGGAACCGATCGACCAGAGGCTGACGGCACGCTGGCGCGGAGCCCCGGTCCAATAGGTTTTCACCAGCGCCAGGCTGGCAGGCATGATACATGCGGCTGAAAGCCCTTGCAGGGCTCGGCCGGTCAAGAGGAACGCAGATGCCAAGACGCCGCTCGGCGCAAGACCGACGAGCAAAGAGCCGAGAATACTGAGATAGAACCCGATATTGACGATCCTGATGCGGCCCACACGGTCGGCTAATCCGCCCATCACCACAATGAATATCCCTGAGAACAGAGCGGTGATTGACACCGCGGTATTCATCGCATTCGCATCGAGACCGAGGTCCTTGCCCATGTCCGGAGCGATATTCAGCGTCGTCTGTGCAAACAGCCAGAAGGTGATAACGCCAAGGATGATACCCGAGAGCAATTTGTCGTTGCCCTGAAACGCAGCCGATTCGCTGGACTGGGAAGTCACCTCTGCTTCATTCATACTCTGTCACCTCTGCCCCACGCGACGGCGGGAGCGCTTGACTCGTGCCAGCAAAACAAGCCGAAACGGGAGGGCATTCGGCTTGCGTGGATTCGCCGCTCCGCGAATCATCTTAGGCGTTGAAAACCGTGTTGCTTTGAGAAGCTGCGGCGTGTTGCTTCCCGCTGCCTCGAATCCGTTATTTACGACATGCGTGAAACGAAAGTCTGTTCAAAATTGACCATTTTCGGGTCGGATCGATCGCTTAAACTGCCCACGCATTCTCGACGGACTGCGCTCGCCGTGTGGATGCAACAGCCCACGGCCAGAACGGTAAATCACCGGTTCGGAGAAGGGAGCGTTGACGTGAGACTTGTTCTCAAGTTATTGCGTTTCTGTTTCATGCAGCCCGCGCGATGCGCAATCGTGGCCGCCATTCTCTGTGCCGCCCCCTCGTTGCTGCAACCGCAAACTACGTCGAATCCGTCCTCGCAATCACCGCCGTCAGCCGAATCGCCGCATTTGATCCACACGAAGACTGAACCCGAAAAGCCCATCCTGCCGCTGCCCGAGTTCTTTGCTCGCGCCGCACACAAGGGCATCTATTTCCATACCTTTCTCAACGAAGAACTGGCGGCCAATCCGAAAGGCGGAATCAACCAGGGAGCCAGCGCTTCCCAGTATTTGACGTTCGGTACGGGAATCGATCTGCAGCGCCTCATCGGATGGCAGGGCGGCGCGCTTCACGCGATCGTAATTGCTTTGAGCAGCAATCCGCTCAGTGAAAATACGATCGGGGGCGGAATCGATGTCCAGGAAAACGCCACCCCTTTCAACCTGGTTCGTGCCCTGAATTTCACGCTCGAACAGAATTTTTCACTGAAAGAGAAAGACAACCTGAACCTGATCGCCGGCCGCCTCGGAGCAACGCCATATTTTATGGGGAACGATTTGTCTTGCCTCTTCATGAACCACGCGTTTTGTGGTCCGATGTATGTCTTCTACCAAAGCACCCTGTCCTCTGTCGCGCCGGCGCCGACATGGGGAGGGAGGGCTAAGTTCAACGCCACTCCGAATGCATACGTCGAATTCGGAGGGTTTGCGATAGACTCGAATACCATTCAAGCCAGCACCAGCATCTTCACCTGGAACACCCGCGGGGTCACGGCCATTAATTATCTTGCGGAAGCCGGTCACGCTACGACCCTGGCGGAGCAGAAGATGCCCCACTACTACCGCTTGGGCGTTTCCTACGTGGACGGGCCCCGGCCGGACGTCCTCCTGAACACGAATGGCTTGCCTCGCTTTCAGTACGGTGGAACTCCACTGGATCATCGCGGTGAGACTGCGTTCTACGCTACAGGCGCTCAGGTCATCCGGAGGCCGGACCCCACCCCACGACCCAACCTGACGTTGTTCGGAAGCATGTACTATAACTTTGCCGACTCGGAAGCGATGAAGTATGCGATTAAGGCCGGCATAGTACAGACGGGGCTGTTTCGAAGGCGCACGGGCGATGGAGTGGGTTTCGCCGTGTCTCCAGTCGCGTTTACGGCGAAAGAAGTTGCCTATCTCAATGGCATGAGGGCGAAGGGTAGCGGAGTGGGAACGGTGCCGTCTCATGAGGTGGTCCTCGAGGCAAATTACGGCTACCGGTTGGCATCTGGAGTCATATTTCGCCCGAACCTGCAGTACATCGTACGTCCCGACTCAAGGGTTACGCCCATGTTCCCCCACAACATTTCCAACGTTTTCGTCATTGGACTCCAGGTGAATGCGAACCTGGATGCGCTGTTCGGCCTGCCACACCACTGATCGTAATTCGGTAAGTTCCGGCTGCCATAATAGCCGACTTCAACCTTGTTGCTCCCTTTGCTAGGTCATTGACAACGTGAAGTAGCACCAACGTTCGGGTGCCCCAGGTTCGGCGCGTCTTTGTTTTTGCGCCTAACCTGGGATGGCACAAACCTCAACCAAAACGAATTATCCGGTCAATGCCCTAGTGGAGTGGCGTTTGGAATGGGCAAGGCCGTTTTTCCAGAGCTTCATGCGGTGGTGGTATGCAGGGTAGTTTGTTTGGCACAAGGGTCGGATGGAGCGAGTGATTCGCTTCAACCTATTGATCCGGCCCGAAGGAACTGCGATGGGGTGCCCCATCCTTTCCGCGTTTTGTGCGGAAAGGGTGGGAAAGAAAGATGGTTTTCTTTCGGGCTGGATCAGTAGCTCCGATTCCGGTCACCGTCAGCCGTTGAAACCGAGGTAAAGATGCGGGTACTAGCGGCAATATTGCTGGTTGGCACAGCGGCGTGGTGCCAAAAACCTCCGAGCGTCCCGTCGCGCCCGTGGTTCGCCCCGGACACAGGCACTCCGCGCACACAGCAGAGAGTTGAGAATACACCGATAGATTCTGGCCACATCTACACGCTTCCTGAACTGGTGGATATGGCAGAGCGGTACAACCCGGACACTCGCGCAGCGTGGGAAGCCGCGAAGATTCGAGGCAGGAACCTTCGCATAGCGGAGAGTGAACTGCTACCGTCCCTGGCCGCCGTCGCGTCAGCAGACACAGGTAGGCAAAAGATTCTGTTTGGAGATGCATTCGTCCGCCAAACTATGAGTTTATTCACCCCCTATTTGACAGTGAATTACACGATTCTCGATTTTGGTGCTCGGGGTAGCCGTATCGCAGAGGCTCGCGATGAGCTCTTTGCCGCTAACTTCGCATTCAATTCCGTACATTTGGAAATTGTCTTTGAGACATCCCGGCGTTATTACCGCCTTCTGAATGCTTTGGGCCTGCAGACCGCTGCTCAGGTAAATCTTCAAAACGCAGAAACCCTGGAGAAGGCGATTCATGCGCGAATGAATGCGGGTTTAGCTACTATAACGGACGAGTTAGAAGCCAAGTCAGCGGCGGCCGAAGCAGGATTCCAGTTAGAGGCAGCGGTCGGACAAGTAGACATCGCGCGCGGTGACCTTCTCACCATGCTGGGAGCTCGCCCACTCGATGGTCTCCAAGTTCAGGCGCTTTCAGATATTCAAGTGCCGCTCAGCGTCAAGGAAGCACCGGAAGCTGCCATCGAGAGGGCTCTTGTGGAGCGGCCTGAACTTCTCCAAAGAGCCGCCGAAGAACGCGCCGCGGCACAACACATTCGCGGTGCGCGCTCGGCGTATGTTCCAACTCTGAGTTTCAGCGGATTGGGTGGTGGACAGCGCATCTATGGGCAGCAAGACCAGTTGGCCGGAGTCTACCAGGGTCCCAGCGAGACATGGAACGTCTCCCTTGGATTGCAGTGGAACATCTTCGATGGTGGCAGGCGGGAGGCCGAGCTTGCCCGTTCGCGCGATGAGACCCGCCAGGCCCAGGCCAACACGAAGCGCACGGAAGACGATGTGGAACAACAGGTGTGGACAGCCTACATCGAGCTACGGACCGCGTTCCGGCAACGCGCCGCGGCAATCGCGTTCCTTACCGCTTCGCAGAGCGCGTACGACTCTTCTGTGAAGTCCTATGATCTCGGGCTCAGAAGTGTTGTCGACGTTGTGACCGCTCAACGCATCTTGGCGGAGGCTCTGAGTCAAGACGTCACCGCCAGAACAGAAGTTCTCATCCAGCTTGCAAATCTGTCCTACAGAACCGGTGATTTATTGAAACAAACGCAGCCGAGGTCGACGCCGTGAACACAGGATGGACAAGAGGGAACCAATCCAGGGAACGAATCTATTGCCTGTTCTCGATAACGATGTCGAGTCTGGCTATGGGCGGCTGCCGGCGTGGTCCGGCATTCAACATTCTGGGGTCATTTTTTCCCGGATGGATCGCATGTATTGTTGTCGGGATATCTCTTGCCGTCGCACTGCGTTTCCTCTTGGTCGAGTTTGGATGGGAAGCGAGAATACCCGCTGCTCCGCTGTTCTACATGTGTCTGGCGGTTCTATTGGGTTGCTTGTTCTGGCTGCTCTTCTTTGAATAGCGGAGGCGAAAATGAGTCAAAACGACGAAATGCATCAGACGGAATCGCGGCGCTTCGGCTGGATTTTACTGATTTCGACCATGGCGATCACGCTGGTTGTGGTTGTCGTTGCTGTGCGTCGCGCTGTCGTCAATCCGCGAACGGACGATGCCGAAGTGTTCGCAAATTACATTGGCATTGCTCCTCAAGTCGACGGGCCGATCGTTCATCTGGCAGTGCGCGATAACCAGGCAGTGCATAAGGGAGAACTTCTCTTTGAAATCGATGATCGGCCATATCTCTACGCACTGGAGCGAGCCCAGTCAGAACAGGCCGCCCTGGAAGGTCAGATAGAAGATCTGAACCGGCAAATTGAGTCGCAGAAGAGAGGGGCCAGGGCCGCGCAAGCGAATGTAGCGAGGAGCGCGGCTGCTCGCGATGCGCAGAATGCTGCTGTCGATCAGGCGCAGGCCGACCTTGCCGAGGCCGAAGCACAGAAGAAGAGGGCGGAAGCCGACCGCGATTACGCGTTGCACAACCTGCAGCGTCTGGAGCCACTCCTCGTGCAGCACTATGTGACGACCGACGATGTAGATCGAGCGCGCACCCTGTTGGAAACCCGCTCGCGGGCCGTTGAGGAAGCGAAAGCCCACATGAATCAAATGCAGGCACAGATCACGGGGAACCGGGCGCAGGTGGAACAATCCAACGCGGCAATCACCCAGAGCGTGCAACAGCAGAAACAGGCAGAAAGCGCTGTGGAGACGTTAGCGCCTCTCAGCAATCAGCGGCAAGCGCGTGCGGCGGCGGTACGCCTGGCGCAGTACAACCTTGATAATTGCCGAGTGTACGCCCCCTTCGACGCTTTTGTGACGAACCTGACAATCTCCGAGGGACAGTATGCGCACACGGGAACGCAAGTCTTCACCCTGATCGACGCGCGCACCTGGTGGGTTGTCGCGGATTTCCGGGAAACCCAATTGCGGCACATTGCACCGGGCGACAAAGCCGATGTATTTGTCATGACGCAAGAAGAACAACGAATTCCAGGAGTCGTCGAAAGTATCGGTTACGGCGTGACCGCCGACCCGAGCGTTCTTGGCGTACTCGGTCCGGGTCTGCCCGATGTTGCTCGTTCTCTGAGCTGGGTCCACCTCGCAACACGTTATATCGTTCGTATTCGGATCGTTTCCCCTCCGAAGAATGGTTTACGCGTTGGTGAAACAGCTGTAGCCGTCGTTCACCCCACCTCCACACGGGAACGCTGATGAGCTGCTCCGCCAATCCACCGCGTAGCGAGGATATTCACTCTGGCCGGGAAACGGCAGGGCCACTTCAGGACCATGGAGCTTTGGCATGGTTTGGAGATTTCCTGGCGGGAGAATTAAAACCCTATCCCGGTCGATTGGCGACAGTGCTACGCATGGTTTTGGCCGCAACCATCACGATGTTGTTGGTCATGGTGTTTCGGATTCCCGGGGGAGCAAACGCGGCGTTTAACGCGCTGCTCGTGTCCAGGCAAGCGCCCCAGGAAACTTTGAAGTCTTCGGTTGGCATTCTTTTCTGGTCCCTCGCCGCAGGGCTGTATTGCATCCTGGGACTGATACTCTGCCTGGGCAATCCGCTCGTGCATTTTCTCTGGGTGCTTGTCAGCATCGCGGTGTGCTTTGTGGCGATCAATAAAATGCCAATAGCTAGCGCGGGACCATTTGCATCGACGATTATGTTCGTCATTCCGATCTGGGACACATCGACGCCTACCTCAGAACTGGTCGAACAGACGCTCTGGATATCGGGGGGCGTTTTTGTGGGACTCGCCGTCGTAATCATTCTGGAGTATCTGACCTCTTTCTTCAGAGAGAGTAGCGAAGTGATGTCCGGTCTGGCACAGAGATTGGATGCCTTCAGACAATTTCTGGAGAGTTACTCCGAAGTCCAGGACCATGCCCTTGCCAGTCGAGCCATGCACGATCTTTCCCTCCTCGGGGTATCTCGTTTGCGCCAACTCCTCGCTGCTCAGGGCGACGATCAACAGGAGTACGCTCGCCAAAGCGCGATCATCTCGTTGACAGGCCGCCTGATCGATATAAGCGCAGCCATCATCGATGCCAACATGGAGTTCACGGCAGGGGACAGGGCGCGCATGATCGCTTTAAGTGAAGAAGTTGCCATCCTGGAGGATGAACTGAGAGGGCACCGCGTCCCTTCGCATCTTCCTCAGGCCCCATCCGCTCCAAGCGACTCACCCCTTCTGACTGAGTTGCAGCAGGTGATTGACATGCTGGGCCTGACGCTCGGCCCGGAGTGGCACGGCGAAGGAAACCTGGGGACTCCGCTTAAACCGGCGACTCATTCCAACATCTCCACGCAAGGGTCGGGAGGCGCAGGAAACCTCGGGTTTGTGCTTCAGGGAACACTTGCCGCCTCCCTCTGTTACGTCATGATGAATGCGATCGCATGGAAGGGTATCAGCACCTGCATGGTAACCTGCGCAGTGACCTCTCTCAGCAGCGTGGGGTCGTCACGGCAAAAACAGATCCTCCGGATCACGGGGGCGATCATGGGCGGTCTTCTCTTTGGTATCGGTTCCCAGGTCTTTGTCGTTCCAGGGCTGGACACGATGAGCGGATTCGCAACGCTGTTTGTATTGGTCACATTCATCGCGGCCTGGTTTGCCACCAGCAGCCCGCGGCTTTCGTACTTCGGTCTTCAAATGGCGATGGCGTTTTATCTTGTCCACTTACAGGAGTTTTCACCGCAGACCAGTCTAACGACAGGCCGCGATCGGGTCGCGGGCATCGCCCTGGGACTCATGGCTATGTGGCTCGTATTTGACTCGTTAGGCGCAAAATCGGCAATACGTATCATGATGGAAACGTTCGCCCACAATCTTGACCTGCTGGCGGAACAGGCATTGCCGTGGCAGGACGGAAAACCTGCCGACGTAGCACGGCTTCGCGCGCTGCGGTCTCAAATCAGCCAGAACTTTGCTCAGGTCAACGCGCAGGCTGATGCGGTTCTCTTTGAAATAGGTCCATTGCGGCAGATGCAATTGGCGCAGCGAAGGCGCCTCCTTGATTTGCAGCCCAGGCTCAGATCGATCTTCTTCGTAGAGATTGCTCTGCTTCAGTACAGGGTCGCGATGCAACCCCAGGCGGTTGACACTCCGGTATTTGAAGCTCAACAAGCGTTTGACGAACACGCAAGCGCCGCGCTAAGAAGACTTGCTCAAGCCTTTCGATCGGGTGAGGTGTCCAGCCCTCCAGAAAGGATGAGTTCCTATCAAAAGCGATTAGAGACGGTGGTGCGAGCCCAGGAAAATCTTCAGACTGCGCGAACGGATGTTCTCCTGATGCTGTTCTCGCAGCTCAGCGTGCTACTCGACACCCTGCAATCGGATAGTGCCTTCTTTCAAGATCATCGGCTGATGCCGGCAGAGAATTCGTAAATATTCACCTCGAATGCTCTGGTGCTATATCCGAATCCTTCTAATCTCTTTAGGCTTTAGGCCTGTTCAGCAGAATCAGGAGCAGATTCCGGTTCGGGCAAGCCACGAACTCTATGCTGCAGTGCCTTCAAATAGCTTTTGGTTGAATCTTGGAACCGACCTCGGCTGGCTACCTGCTCGGAAGATTACCAATATTCAACAGCAAGAATTCGTGAGGGGCCTGGGTGTCCGTCAATCACTTGTGTTTGCACAACGGCTTCGAGGTTCACTTTTGCCCAGTCGCGCGGCGCATTTTGAAAGAGCGTCTTGAGAAAGGCCGCGTTCAAAAGAAGCTCTCCCGCCGCCTCTGTTCCTTGTCGCGAGAGTCCTGCCGCCAGCACCACGGGCTGATCCAGGGTGGTGTCTTGATAGCGCGCAATGACGGCAAAATCCTCGGTCTGCGAAGAGGGCGGTTGCTTGAGCAAGACAACCCAGCTTCTGGCAGAAGGGTTCTTGTGATCCACAATGTACATGGAGTCGCTGTCCATCGCGAATCCATAGCGGAGCGACTTTGTAAGTCGCATGGTCCAGGTATTGTCCAGGGCGCCCACAAGAATCACGGGGCCCTCGCGCAGCTGAGGGAAACTGGCCTGAGAAGCCAGAACCAGGCGAAAAGCCTTATGGCGATCTTCCAGCACGCCTCCCATGTGCATCAGCGTGGCCACGTTGGCCGTTCCCAGCCGGCCGGAATGCTGAAGATCTTCGACAAGAGTTGCGGGAGTCGATCTGGATTGAGGGGTAGGGTTCACCGCATCGGGCGATCCGACACACATGCTGACACTGGCTGGGGAACCGAGGACAGGTGACCAGAACTGGTCGATCACCGATGGCCGAAGGAAAAAATATAACCCCAGACCAGCGGCCACGGCTCCTGCGGCCAGGCAGGCCGCGACCAGAGACCAGCGCCGCCGTACGGCGGCGGGAATTGAGATCGCCTCGACAGCCTTTTCAGCGGGATCGGGAGCGGGAGAAGCCGAAAGGCTCTGTGCCGGGCGGAAATACGGAATGTAGGAGCCGGGGTTCAGTCCGATCACCAACTCGTCCTGGTGGCCTGGATGTTGATAATAAAGGGCAATCCGCTTCCGAACCTCGGCTGCGCTGAGGCGGACTACGGGATCCTGGTTGGTGTCATAGTCTGGGCTGCGGTGGAAGACCTCGATGCCCAGGAGCCGTTCTTTGAGAGCGTCCTCCTGGCCTTCCAGGGTTTGCTCAACCACAAAACGAAGCAGGTTTGGATAGCGCCGGCTGATAAGAAAGTGCGAACTGGCGAGGATCTTCTTCAGCTGATCGCGCACCTGCTGCTTCTCGGCCTCCGAGCAGGGTCGCCACTCGCCTTCGGCTGGTTCCAAAGAGGACATCGTGCCCACCCCCGGCATCCCTTCGCCGGAACGTATCAAGCGACGTAACAAGCCGCCTGCTACGTGCAGCGCTAACGCATTGTCTCTTCAGGAATCTTACACTTCGCTCTGCTGCTACGTCTCCGCGCAACGCCCTGGACTACCGTAGCAATCTTGTGTCTCGTTCTTTGGCGCGCCTACTGTTGGCGCAACTTGAAGAGCCGGATTTGGCACGCACGCCACGGTTCGCCACTGAAGGAGAACAAAGCCATGAGTTTCGGATTCGCGGTTGTCAATAAGAGCGCGCTGGATCTGCCATCGCCTGGGCCATCGACCGTTTGCGCCGGCCAACCCGCGATTCCACATTCCAACTCAGCCCGTCTTGCCTGCCATTCCTTTCTTTCGACCGTCATCTTCAGCCTTATGACTCTGCTGGCCGCGGCTGATGTGCGCGCGCAAACCGCTCCTGTAGCTTCGGCGCCCGGGGAGGTTGCCCAAGCCGCGGTCCAGACGCCGGTTCAGCCGGCTGCCGCAGCGCCCAAGCCTGAGCCGACCCCGGCGCAGATGGGCGGAATCCTCAAGGGGCAGATTCTGCTCATGCCGCCGAGCCCGGTCAGAACGTTTGTTCCGTTCAACAATTTCCGCAAGGAACTCGAACAGAAGTACGGCGTCGGCATCTACGCCATCAGCCAGACGCTCTTTGCGCGAAACACGCTGAGCCCCGCGGTTCCCTACGCGCAGATCGCGTATCCGGGGAATGACAATTTTTATCAGTCGTCGAGCTACCTGACCTTGACTTACGATATGCGCGCCTTCCACCTCAGCAATGCGCAATTGGTGCTTGATGGCGCAATTCAGAAGGTGAGCTGGTATCCAGGCGGTCCGGAATCTGTGGATTTCGACGAGGCAACCATCTACAAGGGCTTTCTGAACGACAACCTTCAGTTCAAGGCCGGCTACATGTCGAAC
>Ga0181520_10012681_pt1 | contig 10781 bp, 4 predicted proteins | sample PEATcosm2014_Bin_29_FD_132451 | JGI IMG/M metagenome (GOLD analysis project Ga0181520, IMG submission 132451) | Peatland microbial communities from MTU Mesocosm Facility, Houghton, MI, USA - PEATcosm2014_Bin02_30_metaG | ecosystem: Environmental > Terrestrial > Soil > Wetlands > Peat | place...
GGCGTTAACTTCTCAGTCAATGGCAATCCTTATACCAATAATCTGTTTCTGGTGGACGGCGTCAATAACAACGACGTCGGCTCGAACCGCACAATCCTGGTCTATCCCTCTACAGAGGCGATCGCCGAGTTCAAGATGATCCGCAATTCGTTCGGGGCCGAATATGGACAGGCGTCGGGCGCGATCATCAGCATCACCACGAAGTCGGGATCGAACACGATCCACGGCGGCTTCTTCTACGCGGGGCGGAACAGCGCGCTCGATGCGAACAATTTCTTCAATAATGAGCTGGGCGTGGGCAAAGCCAAGCTGCGCCGCAACGACTACGGCTACTACGGCGCCGGTCCGGTTTGGAAAGACCATCTCTTTGTGTGGTGGAACCAGGAGTGGAACAAGGAAATACGCGGGAGCGCGTTTGGCGCCTGCGTTCCAACCGCTGCTGAATCCGTTGGCGACTTCAGCGGGTACGGGGCGGCCACCAGCGATCAGTGCGGAGCCGCTATCCCGGGCGCCGGCTCCAACCCCGGCTTCCCAGCCTGGCTGGGCACTCCGAACAAGCTCACTGCCGTCGATCCGGCGGGAGCTCTGTTGGCGCAGTTCTATCCCACGCCGAATGTGGGCAGCAATGGGACTTCGCTGAACGCGTCGGGCTTCAACTGGGCCGCACCCATCAACAACCCTCTGAACTGGAGCGAGTGGAACGTGAGGCCGGATTGGGATATCAACAAATCCAACCGGGCCACCTTCCGCTGGACGCAGGATTCCTGGACCAATCCCAGCCCCAACGTGGGCGACTCTTTCTGGGGCGAGTCCGACTTCCCGACGGTCCAGTCCAGCTGGAGCCAACCTTCCAAGAGCGTGATGGCGAAGCTGAGCTCGACCATTACCCCCAGCATGATCAATGACGTCGAGTTCGGCTATGGCCACAATGCCATCATCACGACGCTCGGCGGCACCAAGGCCAGCATCGTTCCGGAGCTGCAAAAGATGTATCCCGCAACCTTCCCAGCCTCGCTCAAGGAAGCGGGCGCCTTCTTTGGGAACTGGGGCGGATTCAACCCGTATGGCTCCTATGAGGGCGAGGCGTCGTTCTGGAACATCGCTCCCTACAAGAATCACGAAGACTTGTACACCGTTCAGGACAACCTCTCCAAAGTCCGGGGCAACCACACACTGAAGGCAGGTTTCTTCTACGGAAACAACATCAAGGTGGAGGATTCCGGCAATGGACAGGACCGTCCCAGCTTCCCAGGTGGCGCGCCTTATTGCGCGGTAGGCCAGAAGGCGCCGCCAGCCACTCCGACGGCGGGGATTCCAGCATGCGTGCAAACCAACAACTCGCTCGCCAACGCGCTGGTTCCGGGCACCGGTGCTTCGCCACAGGTCTTCACCAACATCACCGAGAACAGCACGGACATCACGGCTCAGGTGAAATGGTACGACTATGAGTGGTATCTTTCGGACGCCGTCAAGGTCAACAAGAACATAACGGCTGAACTGGGTTTCCGCTGGTCCTTCTATCGCGAGCCATTTTCGGCCGATAATCAGTGGTCGAACTGGAGCCTGGCGAACTGGAGCGCCTCCGAGGCAGCATCCAACCCGACCGATGCCTGCAACGGCTTGATCGTCCAGCCCGGCACGCAACCCTGCCAGGCAGCGAATAAGCTGTTCGCAAGCCTGGGTGTGCCGTTCAACCTCTCCAGCGGAACGCAGGGGACGAGCAGAGCACTGATCCCGAATAACAACCACGACATTGCGCCCCGTGTTGGCATTGCCTGGGACGTTTTCGGGAACGGGAAGACCGCACTCCGCGCAGGCGGCGGACAGTTCTTCCAGCGGGAGCTGGTGGGCCAGGATGAAGGGATGGAAAAAGGCGATCCCTTCTCGCTCTCTGCAAGCTCCAACCGCCCGCTGGATTCGGCAACCAGCTGGGTCTGCGCGGCTACGGGCTGCACAACGGCGCCAGGTTTCGCGGGCGGATCGGTTTCACCGAACTTCGCCAGAATCCCGCGTGCCGTCACCCCCAACAGCTGGCAGTGGAACGTTACGGTCGAGCAGGAGCTCCACCGCAACACCTCCATGGAAGTCAGCTATGTCGGTAACACCGGTGAACACCTGACTTCGATGCTGCAATTCGACGCGATCCCACAATCGGACTGGTCTGCGGCGGTGTTCAGCGGCAGCGGCACCGGAACGAACCCCTGGCGTCCGGCATACAACTTCGGACAGATCAATGGGTTCGGACGCGATGGTCATGCCACCTACCACTCGCTGCAGGCATTGTTCCGCTCCCAGGTGGGCGCCTCTACCTTCCAGGCTGCTTACACATGGGGGCACTCCATTGGTGACGTGGAAGAAGACAATTCTTCCGGCTCCGCCAACCAGGAGATGCAGACCTACAACGCCAACAGCGCTCTTGACAAAGGAAACACCAACATCAACCGTCCGGATATCTTCGTGGCAAACGAGGTTTACTACCTGCCGAAGTTTGCCGGCTCCAATAACTTTGTCAAGCAAACCGTGGGAGGCTGGGAGTTCAACGGGATCATCGACGCGGTTCACGCCAGCTCTCTGACCATCTTCGCGAATGGCAGCTACACCGACGCCGCAAACTCGGCGCCGATCAGCCAGCTCATCGGCACCGGCTACAACGGCAACAACCGTCCTCTGGTGACCGGGCAAAAGCCTAACGCAGGTGAAAAAACGAACCACGTCTTGAATACCGGAGCATTCACCCTCGTCGGTTACCCACTGGGAACCATTCCGGCCGGGATCGAGCACCGCGGCTTTGCCTACGGCGCTCCCACCGAGGATTGGGACTCGCAGTTAGCCAAGAACTGGATGGTGAAGGAGAAGTACAGGATCAAGTTTGCCATGGACTTCTTCGATTTCCTCAATCATCCGAACTTCAACAGCGGCGGTCTGGAAGGCGAGGGATTCACGCCGTCGGTAATCGCCTGCGGCGGCGCTCCCTGTTCCCCCACCAACAACATCATCACCGCCGCTGGAACCTCGTCGCCTTCCCCCGGTGTAGTCACTGGTTCGCCGGCGCTCGGGCAGCCGACCAGCCTGCAAACTGCCAAAGGCAACCGCGAGCTGCAATACTCTCTGCACTTCTCGTTCTAAGGGCGAGCAGTCCGGGGTCAAGCCGAATAACCAAAACGAAAGCTGCGGAGCGCTGGTACAGGCTCCGCAGCTTTTTGTGGGGTAGAATCGATTCACCTTTGTCCATGCGGTTGAATTCATCGCCCTCGGTATCTCGACTCGGACATTCTCCGGAATACTTTGGCTGGGGCGAATGGTGTATGCTCCTTCTCTTATTCGGGGCCCCGTTCGTCGTTGGCGCGCAGCTATCAGGCCATAGTGTTTCCGCGGCACAAAAGGGGCCCTCAGGAGGCGACGAACTGGTGGGCCGCGTCGCAGCCGCTGACCGGGCGCGCAGCGCGGGCGACCCTACGACGGTGGCGGCGGCGAATCGCCTGGTGATTGCGTCGGCTCTGCGTGAACTGGCCAGCCTGAAACTGGTGGAGGCCGACTACACCGAGTCCATAGATCTCTACCGCAGCTCTATCAAATTCGAAGATGTTCCCGCGGTCTATGAACCTCTGGGATATGCCGAACTGCAGGCCGGGAATGTGAACGAGGCCATCGAGCTTGGACAAAAAGCGCACGCCGACGATCCCCACAATCTGGGCGCGGACAGGCTTTTGGCGAGCGCTCTCGATCAGAAAGGCGAATACGTTAATGCGGTTGAGCCGTTCACGCGGATCGCGATGGCCGAGCCGACGGTGGATAACCTGTATCCGCTGGCCGAATGTCTGCTGCAAACGAAGAAGCCGGATGACAAAGAGCGCGCGATTGAGGTTTTCGCGCAGATGAAGCGAACAGCAGGCGACAGCGGATCTCTGCATGTGCTGATGGGACGTGCGTTTCGCGATGGGGGCGATATGCAGTCCGCGATTCGCGAGTTTCAGCGCGCGATTGCGATTGATCCTCGGACGCCGCACGCTCACTATTTTCTTGGGTTGGCTCAGCTCTTTCTGAACGACTGGAAGCCGACTCCGGGGATCGAAGCGGAATTGCGGAAGGAAGCCGAGTTTTATCCCAACGACTATCTGGCCAATTACATGTTGGGCCTTACTACGTCAGGAGAACGCAAGTACGAGGTGTCGGACAAATTCCTGAGTGCCGCTGCGCGCATCGATCCGGCCTCGCCCGACCCGGCTCTCTATCTCGGCATGAATGCGTATGCCGAGGGAAAGATGGATCGAGCCGAGGCGATGATGCGCAAGGCGATCGAGCTGACGGGAAAAGACGAAGAGCGGACCAATTATCAGATTCGCCGCGCCTACGTCGATCTGGCGCGCATTACGGCTCAGAGCGGACGCGTGGAGGAAAGCAACGCGTTTGCCGCCAAAGCGCGTGAGCTGCAGAACAAGATCATGGCGCAAACCCAGCAGGAGGTGAGCAGGACGCAGGCCGAAAGCGGCAACGGCATGGGCGTGGCGGTAGTGCCGCTGACCCGCCAGCAGGAGGATCAATCGGCGCCAGCTTTGCACAACAGCGACGACGCTAACGCGGGCCGCAAGCTGACTGCCGCGCAGCAGGCGGCGGCAAAGGAACGAGAGCGGGCATTGCAGTCAGTTCTCGCCCTCGCCTACAACGACCTGGCGACGGCCGACGCGATTCAGAAGGACTATTCCGCGGCCCTTGGTTTCTATCAGCAGGCCGAGCATTGGGACAGCGGATTGCCGGGTCTCGAGAAAAACCTTGGCTTGTGCGCCTTTCGCGCTAAGGATTACGCGGCTGCCACCCGCGCGCTTGCGTCCGCTCTGCAGCAAGGCGACGATTCCTCCGCGGTGCGTGGGATGCTGGGCCTGTCGTGGTTCGCTATGGACAAATATGCGGATGCGGCCCGCACGTTTGAGCCGCTTGGATCGGTTGGCACGACCGACAGCGAGACGGGTTATGCGTGGGCGGCCTCGCTGGCTCACACCGGCGACATGAAAAAGGCCACGGAAGTGCTGGCCGCATATGAGTCGCAGCCGCGTGCTCCCGAGACTCTGCTGCTGGTGGGACAGCTGTGGACCGAGATCGGGGATTATGCGCGCGCGATCGCTACGCTCGAGCGCGCGCTCGATTCCGATCCAAACCTGCCAAGGGCGCATTTCTACGAGGGTCTGGCCTACATTCGCTGGGAGCATTGGCCGGAAGCCGCAAAGGAATTTGAAGCTGAGCTGAGCACTGTGCCTGACGAACCCGATGCTCTGTATCACCTGGGGTTTGTCGATCAGCAGCAATCGAGGATCGACGAGGCGCTCGCGCTGTATCTGAAGGTGATCGCCGCAAACCCGGACTACGTGAATGCGCAGTATGAAGCCGGAAAGATTCTGCTCGATCGCGGCGACTTCGCGAACGCGGCTGCGCATCTGCAGGTCGCGGCCGGCCTCAGTCCGGACAAGGACTACATTCACTATCAACTGCAGTCGGCTTATCGCAAGCTGGGGCGGAACGCTGACGCGGACCACGAACTGGAGATTTACAAGGGGCTCAAGGCTCGGGCGCGCGCCCGTGTTGCGGATGCCATCGGGCAGCAAAGCCATTAGGAAAGGAATCCGACCCGTTTGTTCATTCGATTGCTGAGGTTCCTGCGGCCGGTTGCCGTTGCATTTTGTACGATGAGTTTCGCCGCCGCGCAGATGGGTGAGGGTCACGCGAAGGCGCCCCCGCCACCGCCCGGCGCGAAGGCGACCAGGTGCAGTCGACGCACGATTCCGCAGCTCGAAGACGTCACCGCATCCTCGCATATCACCTTCACACACGCGTCCGATCCCTCGAAGAGATACATCATGGAATCGATGAGCGGCGGAGTGGTTCTGATCGACTATGATCGCGACGGCTGGCCGGATATCTATTTTACGAATCAACCCACGGTCGACCAGGCGCTTAAGGGAGTAAGTGCGCCAGGAGCCCTTTACCACAACAATCGCGATGGCACGTTTACCGATGTCACCGCGAAGTCCGGGTTGAATACATCCTGTCTGGCGAATGGCGGGGCGGTCGGGGATTACAACAACGACGGCTGGCCCGACCTCTACCTGACGTGCCTTGGCGGCAATGTTCTGTACCGGAACAACGGCGATGGAACTTTTACTGACGTAACGGAACAAGCCCACGTCCGCGATGGGCGCTATTCCACAGGGGCGGCTTTCGGCGACTACGACAATGACGGGTTTATCGATCTGATGGTGGTTAACTACGTCGACTTCCACCTCGACGACATGCCGAAATTCGGCAGCGCGTCGTTTTGCAAATATCGAGGGCTGGATGTGCAGTGTGGCCCAAGAGGGCTGCGTGGCGCGGGCGACTCGCTCTTTCATAACAACGGCGACGGTACGTTTACCGACGTATCGAAAGAAGCGGGAGTGAGCGATCCCGATGGATATTATGGCCTCGGCGTGGTGTGGGCGGATTTCAATAACACCGGGCGGCCCGATATCTATATCGCGAACGACTCAACTCCGAAATATCTCTACAGGAACCTGGGCAACGGCAAGTTCGATGAAATTGGGCTTCAGTCAGGCACGGCAGTCAGTGAAGATGGCTCTGAACAGGCATCTATGGGCATTGCGCTGGGAGATTACAACCACACTGGCCGGCCGTCGATTTATGTTACAAATTTTACCGACGAGAACGACCTTCTTTACCGGAACCAGGGTAACTGGGACTTTGACGAAGTCTCCTATCCATCCGGAGTTGCGCTTCCGTCGCTTCCATGGGTGAAGTGGGGAACGGCGTTCGTCGACCTGGACAACAGCGGCTGGCTGGACCTGATCACCGTGACCGGTCATGTATATCCGCAGGTCGACCAGCTGCCCTCGGGCGGCGGATATCGGCAGCCGAGCCTGCTGCAGATAAATCAGAGGGACGGAACCTTCTGCGACGCGAGCGACGAGGCCGGACCGGCGCTGATGCAACCGCGTGTCTCGCGAGGACTGGCGGTCGGCGATCTTTTCAATGATGGCAACATGGATGTGGTAATTGAAGACCTGGATGGGAAGCCGATGATCCTCCGCAACCACGGCGTGCCCGGAAACCACTGGGTCAGCTTTGAGCTGGACGGCACGAAGAGCAATCGGGCGGCGCTGAATGCGCGCATCAAAATTGTTGCCGGAGGGATGACACAGACCAGCGAGATCCATAGCGGCGGCAGTTATCTTTCGCAGAACGACCTTCGCGTGCATTTTGGGCTGGGCACGGCAACGAAGATCGACAAGATAGAAATTCGCTGGCCCTCAGGATTGGTGGAGGAGCTCAACAACCTCGCAACCGATCGTTTCTATAACGTCCTTGAGGGTAAGGGCGTGGTCGACCCGAAGGTCGCCAGACCTTCTCCCCCGAAGCATCGATAGGTAGATCCAGAGTCTCACCCTGCTGACATCTCCCTCAGCGCGCCGGTAAAACGCGAACACTCGCGCCGAAGCGATGGTAGTTCGTGAAGGTCGCCTCGTTGAGGCACAGCAGGGTTCTGGCGGGAGTGCTCTCCGGAAAACGGATCAACGATCTGGCAACGCTGCGAATCGGACAGATATAACTTCGACCCCCGATTTCCACCGACCCGTACTGCACGAAGAGATCGGCCCGGGCCAGGCGATCCTTCGGCGGCAAATCCGACTCGATGGCGATGCGCAGGACCGTGCCGGTGGCGGGATCGATGCAAATGGAACCGTGATAGGCAGGTGTGCCCTTGTAGCAGTTGAGCTGAGCGTCAGCCATGTCGTTGATGTGGCGATACGAGGACTGGTTCGGCCCCACCACCCAGCAAAAACTCACGGAGTAATGGGAAGCATCTTTGGGAATTTCGAAATGAAAGATCGCCGCGACTCCCATGGAGGTTTGTTCCCAGTGGTTCCAGGTCATCTTGCCTTTGAGTGCGTCGGTGATGACTGTAGCCAGCACCGGGCCGAATTCCCCGCTGCTGGTTAGCCCGCTGGGCGACGCCGGAAGATCGGCTTTTGTGTCTTGCTGAGAGGACTGCGCGCTGGCTACCTCTCGACCGTCGCGATAGGTAATTTGCTCCGTGAAGGTGCCAGCCAGATGCAGATCGGTGTGCGCGGGATACCAGCCGCTGGGCGAAATCAGCAAAGGTCGATCGTCGAAGCCGCGGGTGGAACGGGTCGCGAGGAAATCCGGCATACGGTGCATCGTGATAGCCGCAAACTCGATCGCCCGACGCAGCATCTGCTCTCGGGTGGCGGCATCCGGCGGATCTTCTGTGGGCAGGTCACCGCGCGGGGGATCAAGGAAACCCGAGATGTCAACCTGCAGATCGAGGGCCTCGACTGTTCTTGGACCGGGCTGGAGCTCGGCTTCCATTTTGTCGAGAGCCGTGGGAGTCAACCGTTCTGTCAGGTCCGCGGCCGCCACTTTCCCGGCCACGTCGCCATCCGACTTATGTGCGGACTTCTGCGCCACGAGCATCCCGCGCATTTGCTCAACAGTCATGTGCTGAGCCTGCAGCACGGGGCACATCGATACGGCGAAAATCGCAACCAGAATCGGCCTGCTCAAGGTCCGCGCTCCTTGCCCGGTCTTAGCTCGCCGGCACAGTAACTGGTATCTCGATGGTGCCCACCTTGTGACTGTCCTGATCGTTCACGCCAAGCACAACGTGATAGCTTCCTGGCTTCAGCGATAGTTGCTGGCGAAAAGCGATTCCCGCCGACAGAATAAATGCGTATTTCTGCGGATCAAGGTCGATGTTCAATGTCCCCGACGTTTGCGGCAGAGTTTTCGGCTGGCGCTCGGTGTCGCTGAAAGCCACCATCTGCACGAAGAGCTTCGCGCGCCGATGGCCGTCCGCCGTGGTCGCGAAGGCGACGTCCGCCGCATTGATCGTGGACTCGACCAGCAAGCCGGCCTTTTTCGGATCCGGCGGAAGAATCTTTGCCCGGAGCCGCAGCCCTGTTTCCTCGGGAACTCCCGGCTGCATCGCCTGCTCGAAGCTCGCTCCGGTTGTCGTCGCCGAGCCATCCGGCGTAGCGAAGTAGCCGCGCCGGTAGATCAGGTCCAGACTACCCGCCGCATTCACGCGAATGGCGCGGAATTGCCCGTTCCAGTTCTCGTTCGTGGGCGTGTACGCCAGGGTATAGTAGCTGGCGCTGTCTTCCATGGCGCGGCGCATCGCTCCGGCGATGTCGTTGTTGCCGAAAATCGACTCGCCACCGGTCGAGCGCGCCAGGTCCCTCATCTCGACCTTGAGGTTATTGAGGGTGAAAAAGCCGCCGCGCGGATCGCCGGGATTCTGCCCACCGAACTCCGTTGGCGCAGTGACGGCGGCGCTCGAAGCCTGGGAGGCGAGTCCGAAAATGCTGGTGGGGTAGACGGCGATCCTGGCGCCAGCCAGCAAGTTCAGCGTTTCCCGCATTTCATCCTTCGAGGTCTGGCTGAAGTGGCCCTGTAACCCGATGAGGCTGGTATCGAATTCTGTTTCCGAGCCCGACGATGGATCGATACTCACTGGCGCCCCCACAATTTCGATCGACAGCGGGTAGCTCTCGGCGAGCCAGTAGAGGCTCTTGCGGCCAGGGTAGTCCGCCATGGCTTTCGCGAGTTGTCCGAGAGCGGAGATGGTGCTGCGGGCCCGGATTTCGTAGCTTTGGGAATCAGGTTTGCTACCCGCATCGTCCGATGCCATGACCCCTGGCAGACTGGCGCCCGACGGCGCGGCTTGCCGTTTGAAGTTGGCCGCGACCTGATCGTCCTGCATGGCCTCGGTCTTCGAGGTATCGAGGCCGCGATTCGTCGGCAGCAGCATCTTCGAAACCGCCTCCACAAGCGCGGGGCTGCCGCTGAGCCCCTGCGTCATCTGCAGCTGGTTGCCCAGCGTGAAGACCAGCAGGCGCTCCCCCGCAGGCAGGGCGCTCAGAAACTTCAGCATCTGCTGGCGCCCGAAAAGCTGATCGTCATAGGGAGTATTGAGCAGGTCGAACAAGACAATCGTCATCGGCTGCGCGGCGCGGCCGGCGCTGACGTTGGAGAATTCGGTCGTTCCCTCCTGCGGCGCCGCGAAGGTTGGAGGCTTCGCCGGCTCTGCATCGTGCGCCTCAAAGAAGGAGACGGGTTGGGGCTTGCCGTCCTCAAGGATTTTGAAATCCTCCAGGGTGAGGCCACGCACTACGTTCCCGCTCTTGTCGCGGACCAGCACGTCGACATAGACAAGGCGTGTATTGACCCGCAGAGTTGGCGGCGGCGCAGAGCCTGTGTCGGCCTGCTGGGCCAGCGCTACGATGGAAAACAATGAAACTACGGGCAGCGACAGGGATCGGAACATGGGCTGCGCCTCCTGCAGGCAACGCCAGCTATCTGCTGCACATGCGCCCTCGCGTCGGATGGGCAAAGGAAGCCGGAAGTGAGAACGTTCGCAATTATAGGCTCAATTGAGACTGCGAAGAAGACGGACGGCCGCTTGACCAGTTCCGTCTAAGTTGCCGGTTATTTTCCGATCGTGAGATGGATCGTGAGATGTGGATCGCTCATGGTCCCGCCTCAGGCTGCGGAGGCGAGCTGGCCTTCTGCTCTTCGTTCAGTCGCGAAAATGTTTCGCGCTCCCGCTGTGCTTTGTCAGGCATCTTCGCTTTGGAATAGGCGCGGGCCAGGTTGAAGTGAATCTCGGGGCTCTCCGGTGAGAGATTGCTGGCTATCTCCAGCTCGCGGATAGCCGTACTGACGTCATTCGACTCCAGGCTCGCGCGCCCCAGCAGATAGTGGGCGTTGACGGA
>Ga0181520_10012684_pt1 | contig 10781 bp, 6 predicted proteins | sample PEATcosm2014_Bin_29_FD_132451 | JGI IMG/M metagenome (GOLD analysis project Ga0181520, IMG submission 132451) | Peatland microbial communities from MTU Mesocosm Facility, Houghton, MI, USA - PEATcosm2014_Bin02_30_metaG | ecosystem: Environmental > Terrestrial > Soil > Wetlands > Peat | place...
TGCTCGCGCGCAATCGCCAGCAGCGCTCGCGGAGTCGTGTCAAACAGTGTCAGCGTCTCATGGCCGCCCAGTTCCTTCCAGGCCTGAGCATCGATGCGCCGCGCCGTATGCACCGTCCCCCCCAGCTTTTCGAGATGCGCCACCAGCGCGCGTGTAATCGCGCCCGAGCCACCACGCGGAACCGGCCATCCCACCGCATGCACCGCTGCCGCCAGCACCAGCGTCATCGCCGAACTGAACGGCCGATCGAAACTCAAGAATGTGTGCGCAGCGAATCCTGCAAACAGCGCCCGCGCGCGCACACCCTCCAACTCATTGCGCGCAATCCATTGCGCCGGTTGCACGCCGCTCAGCCCGAACCGCACCATGCGCAACGGATGCCGCGGCATTCGAACCACCGGCCCCAGCGCATCCTTTACAAAATCGTCCCAATGCTCCACCAGAGGCTGCAACAGCGCACGCCATCGCCTGCCATCCATCCCCAGCACACGATCCGTGGTCGCCAGATCCTGCTCCAGCACCACCGCCGTCCCATCGTCCAAAGGGTGCGCCAGTGGCGCTTCACCTTGAATCCATTCCAGTCCATAGTCTCCGAGTGGCAGCGATTTGAAAAATGGTGAACTCACAGCCATCGGGTGCACTGCGGATCCAAAATCATGTTGGAATCCTGGCAGCGTCAGAGGTAGTGTGCGCGCGCCGCCGCCAGCCTCGGCCTCTGCTTCATAAACCTCCACGCGTAATCCCGCCTGCGCCAGCGCAATCGCTGCCGCCAACCCGTTCGGGCCCGAACCAATCACGAGTGCGCGTTTCGTTTGCATCGGTCTCCTGATTCGCCACGTTCAATCGTGCGGTCCTAACTCCTCGGGCCACTCGACAACCGCGAATCGCCCATCCGCCGTCCGCGTAATCTCCGGCGCATACTGCCCAAGATACTCCCTTCGCCACCAATTACCCGTTCGCCGCTTCTCATCCATCGAAGTGAACCAGTACCGCCACAGCACCGCGCGCACCAATCGTGGCGGCGTCTGCACAAAAGGATTGTCCCCCTGCCCATCTTTGAACAGCGCCAGCACATCGCCATCATTTTCCAGCAGTCGCTCTTCCGTCAATGGAACAATGTCGTTCTGATGCCAATCGCCCAGCGACGCGAACCATAGATTCCAATCGAAGCGTGGCTGATACGGCGCATAGATCCGCGGCGGCTCATTCAAGAGCTGCGGCTTGTTTTTGAAAAGATACGGAGTCCAGTTCACCCCATCGTTCGATCCCTGAAACTCAATGTCGTAGCGCCCGCGCGTCATCACCGCAAACAAACCGTACTGATTCGCAATTCGAAAAGGTTCCAGCCAGGCCACCGGAGCCATAGGGAGTGAAACCCCACGGAGTGGGATCCCAATCATCTCGATAGTCGTGTCATACGCAATCCATGTCAACATCACCGCCGCCACAGCCAGCCCGATCACACTCCCAGCCCACGCAATTCGATGCCACCAAGTCTGATCAGCGCCCTCATTCCCATCCGTCGCCGTAGCCGCCGCATCCTCCGACACCGCGCTTCCTTCCGTCGCCGTCAGTATCGACAACCGCTCCTCTGCTTGCGCTTCCGTCTTCGGCGCAACCACCGCCGCCTGCGGCCTCCAACGCACCGGCACAAATCGCAGCAGCGTCCTGTCATCCAACAACAAAAATCCCAGCGACAGCACCAGGTAATTCAAGAACGTGTAATTCGCCGTCAGAATCACACCAATCTCCCACGGCGTAACAATGCAAAAGCAAATTAACCGCACGCGCCGTGGGAAAAAAAGCATCAGCACAATGCCCAGCTCCATCCCCAGCGTGCCCGCCGCCGACGCTGCATGAAACCAGTGCGGCAAATGCTCCGCATACCATCCGATCCACGTCGGCAACGGCCCGTTCTGATAGTACTCATCCATCGCCGTCATATTCCGCCACTGCTCGTCGCCGCTCAGCAGCTTCACCATGCCCGACTCGAAATAAATCCGAAACCATTCCCACTGCAACAGCCAGAAACTCGCACGCGACGGCGGATCGCTCGCACCCCATCCCGGCATCAATCCGCGCGGAGCAAGAAACAACGCCAGGAATCCAGCCTCCAGCAACATTCCATCCGATTGGTAGCTCGAAAACTCACCCGACGCCGCAACAAACGAGAGGAAACACACAAAGCAAACAAAGAGACTCAAGCGCGGCCAACGGTTCAGAAACGCAAGAACCGACGCAATCAACCCGACCCACGTCACCGCCATCATCATGTGCGAACTCGACGCAATCCAGAACAACGACGGCGCATACCAATACTTCAAGCCGGGCATCGCACGCCCCACAGCTGCGAGGTACTGCTGTGCAGGCAGAATCCCGTGAGGCCCGATCAGCCCCTTGATCTGAAACAGCAGCGAATAGAATGCGGAGAAATAAATCGCAGCCAGCGCACGCAGAAAAATCCAGCGCGGAATTAGTCTGTCCGCCAGCCCATGGCGGCCGTCGAACAACCATCGAAGGATACTACCCAGGCGTCGCATCATCGCAGCAACAGCATAGCCGCTCCCACTCTGTTCTTGGATGCACGGCTTCTAGTCTGCACGACCCGAGGGTGCCCCATTCTAGCTCCGCTAGGGTGGGAAACCACGAACCTAAACCAGCTGCTGTCTTCCTGAGCGAATCGCGGCGGACTCGGCCCAGCGATAGGTCGCCGGCCGCGTCAGCGGCAGTTAGCCCCACCGCAGGTGGTCAAACTGCGAATAATCTCCACCTCACGCTCCCGATACGGCTTCCCATCGGGATGAAACACATCGTGCTGCCACGTCATCGGCTGGTCGCTCACATACGGCCTCTGCCACGAGTCCCACGGAATCCACGTCTGACTCTTCCCCGCAACCAGTCCCCAGTTGATCGCCCCCACGTGCTCGCGTTTCGCAATCGGTAGCACCGTATCAAACGTACTCCCAATATTGCGCGCCATATATTCCGTGCAAATCAGCGGCCGATGAAACTGCTCCAACATCTTCACATGCCCTTCAAACGTCTCTGGCCAGCCGTAATCGTGAAAGCTGATCACGTCCGACTGCTCAATCTGAATCCGCGCCACCGGCGGCATCGCCGCGAGCGAACTCCAATCCCCATGCCAAACGCCACTCGTCAGCGGTTGAGAGGGCCGCGCCGATCGCGCCCACTGAAATACCTGCGGCAGCAGTTGCGCGATAATCTCATTCTTGTTCCTTGGCTCGCCCTTCGCATACGAGCTGTCGTTGCCGTTGTCCGGTTCGTTCCACAAATCCCACGCCAAAATGCGCTCGTCGTTCGCAAATGCGCCCACCACGCCCTTCACATACTGCTCCAGCTTCGGGTACTGTGTAGAATCGGCCAGCACCAATGCGCCTGGAGCCTGCACCCATCCCGAGTTGTGCACGCCTGGAATTGGCGGATGCTGCGGCCCCAGTTTCGGAAACGGTTCCCAGCACGAATCGAACAGGACGAACACCGGCCGGATATGATGCCGCGCCGCAATCGTCAGAAAATCATCCATACGCTTCTGAAATCCCGGCGCATCCTGCTCCCACAGCAGGTTGTGCAGAAACACGCGCATCGTGTTCATCCCGATCCCTTCAGCCCACCCCAATTCACGATCGATCGTCGCCGCATCGTAGAAATCCGCCTGCCACATCTCCAGCTCGTTGATCGCCGTCGAAGGCAAAAAGTCCGCGCCCACCGGCCACGGCTGCTGCGCATACCACGCGTTCGCGCGCTCCTCCGTCCACCGCTCCTGCGCACGCATCTGTATTCCTCGAGCAGCAATTCCAACCATTACCAGAAGCAGCAACAGAACAATGCGCGAAGAACGAATCCCAAAAGAACGAATCATAGATCTCCTTTGTGCGAAAGAATTCTACTCTGCGGAACCGCAAATCAAGACCTTCGAACGCAGACGCGCCAGCTCAACCTCAAGCCAACGCTGGTCCATCCCAGCACGCACGATAGATCGTTTCGATCTCTTCCGCCGTCGGCACGCGCGGGTTGCTCTGCGGAGATCCAGAGGCCAGCGCCTGTTCCGCCATCAGCGGAATCTTCGCGAAGTACTGCTCCTCTTGAATGCCGAACTGCTTTGGCGTCGGCACCTCAAGCTCCGCATTCCTGCGATACAACGCACGAATCAGCAAATCCACCGCCTTCTCCGTCGTTTCCTCGGCTTTCGCAATGCCCATGCAACGCGCGCACTGCGCATAGCGCTCCATTGCGGCGCCAACGGAAAACTCCGTGACCGCTGGCAGCAGCATCGCATTCGAGAGCCCATGCGCAATATGAAAATGCGCTCCGAGCGGCCGGCTCATTCCGTGTACCAGCGCCACGCTCGCATTCGAGAACGCCATGCCCGCCTGCGTCGCCGCCAGCATCATCGCCTCGCGTGCCTCCCGATTGCCCGGCTCGTGCACGCACACCGGCAACACCCTCCAAGTCGTCTTCATCGCCGCCAGGGCCAGTGCATCGGTAAACCCGTTCGCCTTCCTGCTCACATACGACTCGATCGCGTGCGTCAGTGAATCCGTTCCCGTATCGGCCGTCAGCCGCGGCGGCATGCTCAGCGTCAGCTCATAGTCCACCAACGCTGCCGTCGGCACCAGCACCCCGCCGGCGATCAGCATCTTCTCCCCGCTCTCGCTATCCGTCACCACCGTGAACCGCGTCACTTCCGAGCCCGTACCCGCCGTTGTCGGAATCGCAACATGCACCGGCCCCGCAAGCGGAATCGGATGCGGTACCTTGTAATCCCGTACCTGTCCCCCATTGGCTGCCAGCATCCCGATAGCCTTCGCCGTATCGATCGGGCTACCGCCGCCCAGGCTCACCAGGCTGTCGTGTCCGCCCTCCTTGAATCTCCGCACTCCCACATCCACAACATCAGACGTCGGGTCCGCCACCGTATCGTGAAAAATCTCTGCGCGCATTCCCGCACCTTCGATCTGCTTCTGCAGTCTCACCGCAAGCCCCGTCTTCATCAGGAAGGGATCGGTCACAATCAAAGGATCCCTGCATCCGAGCTGCATCAGCAGCGCACCCGCATCGCCCAACGATCCTCCGCCGATTCTCAAGATGTGTGGAATTCGTATCTCAGTGCTCATCGATCAACGCTCCCGCAGCGCACAACATATCCTCTGATTCTGTCCCTGTTCCCTATCCCCTGTTCCCTATTCTCTGTTCCCTGCTTTTCCCAACTCCTTTGCCTTCGCCCGCTCCGCCGAAGCATCCTCCGCCCGTCCCTGCCGTTCATACGCGATCGCCAGCTGTCCATGCGGATCAGCAAATGTCGGATCGGCCGCAATCGATTCCTGGTACCGCGCAATCGCATCGGCGATCTGCCCACGCAGCATCAACTGATTTCCCGCATTCATCGCAAAATTCGCCTTCTGCCGGCTCACCGCACTCCGCGCCAGATCCGCTCCTTCCTTGCGCAGCGCCGTAGCCTCACTCCGTAACTCTGTCATTTGTTTTTGCAAATCCGCAGCCTTTGCCGAATCTCCCGCGCTCGTCGCTGCTTCCGCCTCCGTCGCCAAGTTTCCTGCTTCCTCCGCCAGCACTCCAGCCAGCGTCACACGCGGCCCAGGCTGCCCCGGCAGCAGTGGAATCGCCTTCCTTAAGGCATCCGCAGCCTCCGGCAAGCGCGCATCCTGCTTCAACGTGCTGCCCAAAATCGACCACGCATCGCCGCTCTCCGGTCGCAGCGCGACGGCCTTCTTCAATTGCACAACAGCATCGTCCAGCTTGCCCGTCTGCATCAGCAGAATCCCCAACGTATACGGCGGATCCTGCAGCGTCGGATCCATCTCCTCGGCGCGGCTCAGCTCTTTGATCGCGTCGTCATATCGGTCTTTGAATTTGTACGCCAGACCCAAGTCGTAGTGCAGCTGCGGATCGTTCGCATCCAGTGTCAGCGCCCTTTCAAAATCCCCAATCGCCTCGTCAAACGCCGACAACTGCACGTGCGCCACTCCCATGTCCTTATACACAACCGCATCGTTCCCATCCAGCGCCTGCGCGCGCTGTAGGCTCTCCAGTCCCTCTTTGGCCTTCCCCGTCAGCGTCAGCGCCAGTCCTAGATTCGTCAACGCACTCGCATTCTCCGGCTCGCGCGCCACCGCTTGCTCAAACCAGGGAATCGCCTCCTGTTGCCGCCCCAGCCTTTGCAACGCCATCGCCAACTCCAGCGGCGTGCCGGCCAATTGCGGGTCCACCTTCAGCGCTGTCTCAAACTCGACCGCCGCCTCATCGTCTCGTCCAGCCGCCTCCAGCGTCCGTCCATACTCAAACACCGCGTGTGCGTCCGGCGGATCCATTTTCGCTGCGATCTCCAGTGTGGAAAGCGCTTCCGGCAAGTCCTGCTGCTCGCGGAGCGACACACCCAGATGAATCCGTGCGCTTGTGTACGACCCATCCAGCGCCAGCGCGTGCTCAAACCGCCTCCGCGCGTCGTCCCACCGTTTCTGCTGCGCATAGAGCGACCCGATCGCATCCTCCAAATTGGCGCGCTCGCCGGCTAATGCTTCCTCTGCCGCAAACTGCGCAATCGCCTCATCGACCCTGCCTACCGCCGCCAGTGTGCGTCCATACGCGTCATAAAACGCCGCATCTACCTGCGCCGCCGCGCCCTCCGCCGGATGCAGCGCAGCGTCAAAATGAGGAATCGCCTTCGCTGCATCGCCTGCCTGCGCATACGCAACCGCGAGATTCGATTCGTCGGTCGCATCGCCCGGTTTCAGCGCTACCGCTCTTTCGAGTTCGGCAATCGCTTCCGGCGCCTTGTTCAGTTCCAGCAGAACGGTCCCCAGCGCTTCGTGTCCTTCCGCAATTTGCGGCGCCAATTGCACCACTTCGGCGTACTTCACCCGAGCCAGCTCGAGATCGCCCCTCTGCTGCGCGGCAAATGCTTCATGAAATGCCGCATCCGCCTTCTTCAACGACTCCGGATCGTTCGTATTCGGAGTCTGCGCCACACCCTGCAAGGTCGCGCCCGCCAATACGCAGGCCAAGCCCACGCAAATCCGCGCTTGACACTCCCGCATCGCCTACTTCTCCGCCGGCCTGGGATCGTTTCGGTGCTGAATGTCCACTACGAGTTGGAATTCGCGATTTGCCGCATCCACCTGCCCCGTCGCTTTATATGCCTGCGCCAGCAGATTGTGCGTTATGTAATTGGTCGGATCCATCTTCACAGCGTGATCCAGGTAGTGAAGCGCCTCGATCGGCTCATTCAACTTAAGGAATGTCTCGCCCAGCAGAATGTAAGGCCCTGTGGCGCTCGGCTCCAGCAGCACCGCCCGATTCAACGCCTCCTGCGCTTGTGTGTACTGCCCCTTACGCACATACGCATCACCCAGCCGGTCATACAAGTCCGGGTTCATTGGATCGAACGTTCGTTCTAGTTCCAGCTCCTTGATCGCTGTCGCCGCATCGCCATGCGCCAGTGCTACTTCGCCCAGAAGCTCGTGCGCAAGGGGCAGAGTCGGTTCCAACGCCAGAGCCTTCGTCGCCTCTACACCCGCTTGCTCGCGAAGCTCCCGCCGCAGAAACATCCGCCCTGCCAGCAAATGCGCCCGCGCCGAATCCGGCTCAAATCCAAACTGCGCTGCAAACGCACGCCGCGAGTCGTCATACCGCTGCACGTCTGCATAGCAAAGTGCCAGCACATAATTCGGATCGATGTTGGCGCTCTCCACTGCGGCACGGGCCCTCTCCAGAAATGGAATCGCATCCGGGGTTCTGCCCATGCGGAACAAGCTCACACCGTGCATCTCGATCGACTCGCCGTCTGCAGGGTCCTGCGCTTCGGCCTTCGTGAAGGCCCCGATCGCTTCTGGAAATTCTTCTCGTTGGTAGAGAATGAGCCCCCGCAACCGCTCCACACCCGGCGGCTCTGGCGACTGCTTCGCCAAATCATCCAGCTGAGCCATCGCCTTGTCCAGCCGTCCCCGTGCGGCAAGATCCTGCGCCGTCTCAAAAGAGGGAGGCGAGACTGATTCGCCGTTGGACTGGCTCGCGTCTTGTGGGGTCTGGGCTCGAATACCCCCCGCTGGAATCAGAAGGGCAATGAAGAATGCGCTACTCAATCTACGCTGCATGCAATAAACCTATCTTGCAGTTTATGGCACGACCAGGGTCGCCGTGTCCCGCTCTGTGCGCTGCCGACGCTCGATCCACCCTTCGAACGGGCACCTGTTCTTGAAACCCCGATCGCAAGGTTCGCGTCAGCTCCACCGCCGTCGTTTCCAAACAGTTCGTCCCTGAAAATGCAATCGCTCCAACCGCGCGGTTCTTCCTAGGCATGAACGAATCCATGCCGGAATACGTCCCGCTGCGTCGAGGGCTCAAAGGAAAGAGGGGAGCCACCGGCTCCCCTCGAGGTTTGTTGCGGCTCCCCTTCGAAGTTAGAACTGTACGCGAAGGGAGAATTCAAGTTGACGCGGTCCGCAATCGTTGCCCTGACCGCAGCCGCCACCCTCACCGCCGATGGAACCGATCGACTCGATGTTGCCTCCGGGGTTACCCGCAGTGATGTGGTTGAACGCGTTAAAGGCATCCATACGGAACTTCGTGGCAACGTTCTCCCAGATCGTGAATGCCTTGGTGATGGCAAGGTCGGTCGAGAAGAAAGTCGGACCACGATAAGTATTGAGGCCTGCGTTGCCGTAGTTATCAAGTCCGGGGTTCGTGAAGATTCCAGTCCCAGGATCGGTAACCACGTTCGTCGTTTGCTGCTGATAGAACGTGCGCGATCCGGTGCCTTTGCCGTTCGGCACATACCCGCTGAGGCTCGTCTTCATGTGCCCAGTCGCGTTTGGAGCGGCCCCGCCGCTTGTCCCAGGATTAGGAGTGTCGTCGACGTTGGCCCCGCTCTCGTTGTAGTTGACCGTGAACGGCAATCCGCCCGACCAGGTGCTGACCCAGGCGAGTTGGTACCCACCAATCAGCAAGTCGGTCGCCTTGTTTGCGCTTTGGACGAACTCCTTGCCCTTGCCGAAGGGAAGGTCATAGCTTCCGTAAAACGTGAGTTGCTGGTTGCGGACCTGACTGTCGCGCAGGTGGGGTATAACGTGGCTCCAGGTCCAGAGATTCGATGTATCGCCGAATGCGCTAGCCCACTGGTAATTGGCATTGACTGAGAGCCCGTGCCTCATTTGCTGCGCGAGCGTGACTTGGAGAGCATCGAATTCGGTGTTCTCCGTGTCGCCCCTATAAGCGATGCTGTTCGTCCATCCGCAGGCACCCGCGGGGAGGGGTACGGCGGCGTACGGCGACCCTGGCGAGACATAGTTGGGATCGCTGCAAGCCGGCAGTTTGGCTGCAAAATAACGTTGCAGAAGGTTGTTGGTGGCAGTGCCGCCGTTTGCGGCGATCGTACCTGCTGGCACCGAAGGATCATAGTGAAGGGTTTGGCCAGTTACGCTGTTTGCACCCGGAAGGGTGACGAAGGACTCGTTGGGATTGGTGCCGTTGCTGTCGCCGTCTCCCAATGTGTGCGTTCCCTTATTGCCCACGTAAGCAATCGTCAACGACGTGGAGTTAGTCAGGGCGCGCTGGATCGCCAGGTTCCAGGCGTCGATGGTTGGGAAGTTGAGCGGGTTCGCGCGGGCGCTGGAACTGATCGTCGATCCTGGGTTCGGAAGCAACCCATTCGAAGGAACAGGCACCGGCGCGTAGGCGGTGGGGCCTGTGCTCAGGGTGAACGCCTCGCCGTTAGCGGTCTGATTGTTGATTTGCTGGTTGGCCAAAACAGGGATGTTCTGGGTGACGGTATGCCCGAAGATTGAACCGAAAACGCCGGTGTCAAAACTGCGCCCATAACCGGAACGGATAACAGTTTTCTCATCCAGCTGGTAGGTGAGGCCGATGCGCGGTGCAAACATCTTCTTTTTGTCGATATTCCAGCCGAGATCCGAGGGAACGCCGCCGATTCCGGCTACGTGCAGGTAACCGTCGGTGAGGTTCAGGAGAGAGCCGTTCCCTGGGCCATTGACAGCCTCTGGGAAGTAGAGTTCCCAGCGGAGCCCCAGGTTGAACTGGAGCTTGCGGGTTACACGCCAAGTGTCCTGACCATAGAAAAAGGTCCGTTTCTGGAACTCCTTGGCATTGGTGGAAGTGGAGACGTAGCGATTGAAGGTGGTTACGTCGCCCAAAATAAAGGACCCTAATCCAAGACCGGCCGGAGTTGCTGCAGCGGGATCTTCTGTTGAGGCGGCCTTGAAGTTCAGCTGGCCCGCGCGATCGTTATCGGAAGGCACGCGGAGGTTGCGCCCATACCGCAGATCCGCGCCAACCTTGACGGAGTGATTGCCGATAACCTTAGTCCAGTTGTTGACGATCTGGAACTGGTCTTCGCGCTCAGTCAGCGGGCAGTTGCAGCGATTGATATTCAGCCCGTCACCATAAACCGTACCGTTGGTTCCACCGCCACCGCCCGGCAGGTTGTCTAGCACGAAGCCCGGCGATCCAGAAGTGATGGGGCCGCCGATATTGATGCCCGGAATGCCCAGGGTATTGGCAAACTCCGTGCCCTGGTCATGCTTGGTGTCGATGACGTTGTACCGGTAGTAGCCCAGGCGGAAGTCGGTCAGCAACTTGGGGCTGATGGCGATATCCATGCCGGATGCCAGACTGTCGTTCGCGCCGTTGGAGTTGCCGCCGTAGTTGTTGATGCCGAATCCTGGACCACCCGCTGCACCGAACATGACAGCTCCGGAGAGGGTGTCCCAGAACCGCGAGAAGCGCTCAAA
>Ga0181520_10012685_pt1 | contig 10780 bp, 11 predicted proteins | sample PEATcosm2014_Bin_29_FD_132451 | JGI IMG/M metagenome (GOLD analysis project Ga0181520, IMG submission 132451) | Peatland microbial communities from MTU Mesocosm Facility, Houghton, MI, USA - PEATcosm2014_Bin02_30_metaG | ecosystem: Environmental > Terrestrial > Soil > Wetlands > Peat | place...
CCATCTCCGGCATCTGGTAATCCGAGATGATGGCATCGTACGCGGTTTTTTCAAGGGTTACAAGTGCAGTCCGGGCCGATGTTTCGGTATCAACGCAGACATCCCCGTTGTCCTCCAGGAACAGCTTCCCTATTTCGAGCAGTCCGGGTTCATCGTCCACGTACAGGACCGAAATACGGGGTTTTTCGACACCTGCGTCCATGAGAATGTGTATCCCGGGCTATGCTATATAAAAATATGGAGGGGGGTAAAAATCCAAAATTTGCAGCCATCCCGATTTAACTACCGGAAAATACCGTTTTTACCGGCACTGCTCCTTTAGAAAAAGCTTTCCAGCGTCTTTTGACCTGCCTTTGCCGAGTAGCGTTCGAGTGCCGCATCAACCCGTTCCGGGGCAAAGTCGTACCCGTCGCAAAGCATCTTTTTGATCCCCTCCACGCACGGGTGGCCCCACGCAAGCTCGTACTCCGTTGTCACCGGCGGCTTCAGGAAAAAGTCGGCCACTGGCGCCGGGTCAAAGCCCGGGCACTTCTCGGCGAGTTTTTGGGCAAACCCCCCGCTCTTTACAATCTTGAGTGCGGTCTTTGCCCCCACACCGGCCGCACCCGGGTTAAAATCGGTTCCGACCAGGATGCCGACTTCCACAAGCTGCTCCCGGGTCAGGGAGAGGCCGGAGAGCACTTCGGAAAGCACGAGGCGTTCGGGATTGACCGTTACGGCCCGGCCCCGGATCTTGCGCTTCCCGCTCACGGTAAGGTTGCGCATCAGGAGCGGTGCGCCAAAGAGCAGGGTATCGTAGTCCTGCGAGACTGCAAAGCGTGCATCGCCCCGCTGCACCATGAATGCCGCCTGCGCCTCGCCTTCTGAAGGAGCCTGCACATACGGAATTCCCAGGAGATCGAGGAGCTCCTTTGAGGTTGCAATAATGGTTTCATCCACCCGGGTCGCTGACCGGGCCTGCCTGTATGCCTCATCCTCATCGCCCCGCTCAACTGCCTCTTTGTACTTCTCCCCCGCCTCGTCACGGAGTTTCTTTCTCTCCGCGTTCGTTTCCTGCTTGAGCTCGGGCGGTTTCCCGTCAAAGACAAAGACCGGCTTTATCCCTTTTTCAAGGAAGTTGACCATCCGAAAAAGTATCCCCGAGAGATGGGAGGTGACCCGGCCTTTGGCGTCCATCAGCGGCGTTCCGTCCGGCTGTCGGATGATGGTTAAGAATTGGTAAAGCGTGTTGTTTGCATCAACCGCCGCCACCCCGGAGAGCCCCTCCCAGGTGACCGGGGTCTTGTAATCGGCAAGGATATCCCGTAGTGCTACACCCATGGCTTATCTCATCTCGTGGTTGTGCAGAAACCACACTTATTTGTAGGCCCTTTTCGTGAGCTCGCCGACCAGGTCGTCGAGGTGCGCCGAGGTTTTGTCGTACTTTTCGTTCATTGCCGTTGATATCTCCTCAAGGTTCGTGCGCAGCATCCGCTCCCGGGTAATCACGTTCTTCTCGAGGTTCCTCACCTTAATCTCAAGGGATAAAAAGAGCCCGCCAAGCGAGAGCATCATGAGCGCCGCGGCAATGGCAATAGTGAGATCCTGCCAGAACCGGAGGATGAGAAAGAGGGTCGAGATGACCATGACGCCGGTAAGCACGATGTCGGGGAGATACTCGGGAATGTCCATGCTTTTAGATGATGAGAGCGCACATCATTAAGCTAACTATCCCCTTTCGCGGAGCACAGAAACACCATGGACACGACACTTGCCCGGCTCAAAGATGCCATGCCCCTCATAGTGATGCCGATATTCCTTCTTATAGTCGAACTCGGCGCCCTTCTGCTCGCTGCCCCGGTCCAGTCCGCGGGCCTTGTTGCATTCCAGGATCCCGAGTCCGTGGCAAACCCGTTCATCTTCCTTGCGATGATCCTCGGCTTTACCATCGTCCTTTTGATCCTGATAAAATATGCCTTGAAGAAACTGATCGCGGCCATCATCGGGCTCTCGATCTTTTTTACCTTCTGCTTTGTCTTTGCGGCCCTTGTCTACGCTGCGGCAAACATTACGGTGTCGGGAACCGGTGCCTGGTGGGAAGACCTGGTGCCGGCAGTCCTTGTTTATTCGACAACCGCAAGCACGATTGCGGCAACAGCCCTTGTCCTTATCCTTGCCGCCCTTGCCACCCTGCTGCTGTACAAGTACCCCGAATGGTACGTGATTGACCTGCTGGGAATTCTCCTTGCCGCCGGTGTGGCCGCGATCTTCGGGGCGTCGCTTGATGTATGGCCAGTCGTTCTGCTCCTTGTGATCCTCGCGGTCTACGATGCGATCTCGGTGTACAAGACCAAGCACATGATCACCCTTGCCGAGGGTGTCATGGACTTAAAGACCCCGATCCTCTTTGTGATCCCAAAAAAACGCGACTACTCGTTTATTAAAGAGGGGATCGGGAAGATAGCGGATGGCGGGGAGCGTTCGGCGTTCATTATAGGGATGGGCGACCTCATTATGCCCTCGATCCTCGTTGTCTCCGCAGGGGTCTTTACCCATGGGACAAAATACTTCGGGATCCTCAATCTGCCAGTGCTCGGGGCGATCCTCGGCTCGATCTGCGGCCTTGTTGTCCTGCTTCACTTCGTGATGTCGGGTCGTCCGCAGGCCGGCCTGCCCCCGTTAAACGGCGGGACTATCGTCGGTTTTCTCATTGGCTGGGCTCTCATCGGCTTTGTGTGATTCTTCCCAGGCCTTGCGGTGTGAGAGGAGCTCGGCGAGCACCTCATCAACCCCGTTTTTTGTTTCCGTGGACATGGAACGGTAACCCGCGGCGACCTTAATATCGGATTTGTTCGCGACGACAATCACCGGGACCCTAACCATGCTCTTTACCTCATCCAAAAGGCGCAGCTGCATCTCCATCGGGTACCCGCAGTGCTCCGACGGGTCGAGGATAAAGAGGATCACGCTTGCCACGTTCATCATCGCTGAGAGCGCCTGCCTCTCGATGGGGTTTCTTTCCTCTGCGGGACGGTCAAGGATGCCGGGCGTGTCCACGAACTGGATGCGGATCCGGCCCTCCTCGCGAAGCCCGACAATCACGCCTTTTGTCGTGAACGGGTAGGACGCGATCTCGGGCGTTGCCGATGAGACGAGCCGGATAAACGAGGACTTACCCACGTTGGGGTAGCCTGCGATCACAACCGTGAACGCGTCCTCGATATGGGGCAGTTTCCGAAGAGTGTTTCTGACTTCGTTTAAGAACAGCAGGTCCTTGTTGATCTGGTGGACCATTGAGGCGAGGCGGGCCACCGCACGCTTCCGGTATACCATGGTATCAGTGGCTTTTCTGGTCTGCACCGCAATCTCGTGGCCTACCATTTTGGTGTGTTTGGCCGCCCATCCGACCGCCCCAAGGGACTGCTTGATCTTATCTACCCCGTAGAGGATCTCGGCCATCTCCCGGTAAAAAGGAGGTATCTCTTCAAACTCAGGGAACCCCCGGATGATATAGACCAGCCGGTCATGGATTGCTGCACCGACCGCCCTTACAAACTCCTCGTTTGCCCGGTCCTTGTTGAGCTTCTCTTTACGTTTCTTTGCTGCACGGCGAAAGCTCCGATCAAGGATCTCATCTGCAGTGGGCACTGTTGGCATCCGTTCGAATTCCACAAAACTCCAACCTATATATCCATAGAGTGTTATACGTCTTATCGTTATGGAGCTGTCCCTGATCCAGAAGGATATCCTTATCACCCTCATCACCCTCTACCACCAGAAATCCCATTCTATCAAGGGTGAGGAGATCGCAGACATGATCCTGCGGAATCCGGGTACGGTCAGGAACCAGATGCAGTCGTTGAAGGCGATCGGTCTTGTCGACGGCGTTCCCGGCCCTAAAGGGGGGTATATCCCCACCCAGCTGGCCTACAAGGAGCTCAACCTGAACATCTCCGAAGGGGATTACGATGTTCCGATCAGCCGCGACGGTGAGATTATCAAGGGGGCCCATGTCCAGGAGATCGATTTTACCACTCTTTGTCATCCGGATATCTGTCATGCCGTGATCAAACTGGTTGGCAGTGCCAAGATCTTCGAGATAGGCGACAGGATCACGATCGGCCCGACACCGGTAAACAAGCTCCTTCTCCGTGGGGAGGTTTTCGGGAAAGACGAGGTAAAGCAGGCGCTTCTTATTGCCACATCGGAGATGATCTCGCTTCCCAAGCAGCCGATAAAATCCTACATGAGCACCCCTTTAAAGGCGCTTACCGTTTCCCAGACTATACGGGATGCAGTCTCCCTTTTTCACAAGCACCACATCCATGGTGCGCCGGTGCTTGATGGCGAGAACCTTGCCGGCATAGTCACTATGAGTGATGTGGTAAAGGTCATTGACCAAGGCCTGCCGCTTGATACGCCCCTCCCGTCCGTGATGACCCGGGATGTTGTTCAGGCGCCTTCCGATATCAAGCTCTTCGATGTAATCCGGCGCTTCAAGGAACGTGAGATCGGGCGCCTTGTAGTGACGGAAGACGGGAAGCCGGTGGGTATCCTGACCCAGTCTGATATTCTCCGGGTTTTCCCGTCTCTCTGAACGTGTGCTCTCCATGAGGGGCGGAATGACCATAGGGTTTTGTGAGATTGTATATCCCTCTAGCGTGGGCCACGCACACAAAAGAGCGAGAATATCAGATTAAATCCCCAAAATAACCTGTTATCCCCCTCCATTTCAGAACAGTTTATATATTTATACATCGTCATTTTTTTTATGACTCGAACATTCGCCCGCAGCCTCTCCCGAAAAAAGATCATGAGTAACGATGGCAAGCTGATCGGGACGCTCAAGAACCTGAGAGTTGATTTTGATTCCGGACAGGTCCTTGACCTGATCATCCACCCGGACCAATCCTTTGTCACCGAAGGGTATAATCTGGAGGAAGGAAACCTTCTGGTCGTACCCTTTGAAGCGGTAAAAGATATCAAGGACTACATCGTCGTTGATCGCTACCTTGCCCGCAGGTAAGACCTATACTTTTTTACGGCTTGTACAAAGCCAGTCCCATTTGCTTCTTCCATAACGTCAGATGCTGCCGCTTTTGTTGCCGGATGGGCATTGGCAATAGTCACACCCCGGCCGGCCCATTCAAGCATCTGGACATCGTTGATACCGTCGCCGATGGCAAAAAAGTCTTTGGGGGAAATCCCCATACCGCGTGCAAGGGCAAGAAGGGCTGTTCCCTTGCTGACGCCTTCGGACTGGAGATGGATGGCAAATCCGGTATCGATTACCTGTACCGGGTGGCCGGCAAGTACCTGTTTTACTTCTTCTGCCGGGACCGTACGGGCAAAAGCCAGGTCAGCATACCGGTACGTGGGATTGTAGAGATCCAGTTCGATCCCTTTCTTTCGGTAATACGCCTGTACTGCTTCAAGAGCAGTACGGCAGACGTGCTGGTCACCGTTGATGTGGAGAGATCCGGTGTACCCGATCCGGTACACCCCTCCGTTCTCCGCGATAAAGGATCCTTTGGTCCCGATCATTTTGCAGAGTGCATCCATAAAGCAGGCGGTATTCCCGCTCGCGAGGACAACCTCAATACCGTCATCTATAAGTGACCGGAGGGATTCAATCGCCCCGACATCTATCCTGCGGGCAGAATCCGTTATGGTCCCGTCAACATCGGTGAGGATCGCACTTAACACGGCTTGAGTCCCGCCTCTTCTACCATGAACGGTGCTTCACCCTCGGGAAGGTTGGGGCTGTCCACGAGGCGGGCGATGCGTTTGCCGGCCTTGCTCTTCCTGAGATAGATCCGGAACGTAGCGGTGTGGCCGACAATATTCCCCCCGATAGGTTTTGTCGGGTCCCCAAAGAAGACCGCAGGGTTGGACATGACCTGGTTTGTGACAAGGCCTACGGCGTTGTGCTCATCAATGAGCTTGAAGAGCTCATGCATATGCCGGTTGAGTTTCTGCTGCCGTGCGGCAAGGGTGCCCCGGCCGGCGTACTCGGACCGGAAATGGGCGGTGAGCGAGTCGATGATGAAGAGTTTTACGGGTTTTTCGCTCCCTTTGAGTTCGTTTGCGAGATCTCGGGAGTTCTCCACAAGGAGCATCTGGTGATCGGAGGTGTGGGCCCGGGCGATATGGATATTGTCCAGGAACTCCTGGGTGTCCGGGATGTCATCGATACTAAGACCCTTGACCATCTGCTCGATACGCTCGGGACGGAACGTATTCTCGGTATCGATATAGATCACGCTGCCGTTCATACCCCCCTGCTCCTCGGGAAGCTGGACATTGACTGCCATCTGATGGACGACCTGGCTTTTACCGGAACCGAATTCACCGTACATTTCGGTGATTGCCTGCGTTTCCAGCCCGCCACCCATGAGTGCGTCGAGTTCCGGGACCCTGAACGAGAGTTTCCTGATTTCCTTCCTCTGCTCGAAGATGTCTTTTCCGGTCCGGAAACTTCCTATATCTGCAGATTCGCGGGCTGCCTTAATGATCTTCTTTGCGGTTGATTCTGAGATTTCCGTGATCTCGGAGAGTTCAGCTGGTGAAGCCGTTGCAATGCTCTCAACGGAAAGGTAACCTGCTTCGCGAAGCTTGTCAGCGGTGCTTGGCCCGACTCCGGGTAAATCTTCTATTTCCAGTGCTTTTTCAGCCATTTCTTGTACATCTCCTATGGCACAACAACATTTTAACATGACCCTTATAACCCGGAGCCGTGCGGGGGGCGAAAGTGAACTGGTAGTCTCTCATGTGCGGGGAGCGTCAATCCGTGCAATTAAGGCGGCGAGGCGACCGGCCAGCTCCTTCGGGGTCTTCCCGGCCGGCACTGCGGTTGCGGGGATAATACGGCTGCCGGCAAGCACCCCGGTCACCGCGATCTCAGCGCCGGGCTGGTATTCGCCCGTGATGAGGTACCGCTCGGTCCCGTTGTCGATGAACGTGCCCCCGTTCCCGGGAATGATCGTCCCGGTAAACGTGATCTCCCGCCGCGCTTCCTGCGGCAGCCGGAAAACGCTTCCCCTGCCCACACCTAGCTCGATCCCACCAAAGCGTCCGGCCCGGGCCAACCCGTGATAGATCTCGACCCTGTCACCGGATCGGAGCGGCTGGAGTGCGAGTTCCCCCCAGAGCACGACTGCGAGCTCTTCCGTCCCGTCGCTGATACGGATGTTTCTCACCCAGGACGGGTTACCGGACTTTGTTGTAAACGCCCGGGGCTCCTGTGCGGCCTTTACTTCACCGGTAACGGAGTACTGCCCAGCGTCAGCAACCGATCCGAGCGGGGTAAAAGGGATGGTTACGGTGGAATCCGAGAGGTTCACCGTGCTTGTCTCATCAATGCTGTATGCCCGACCCTCCGCACGGCGATCGGGCTTTGCCCCATGGATATGGACCGTGCTGCCCGGAGGGATGCCCATGAGGTGATCCGGTGCCCACGCGACAAGGCGGGCAGTCCCTTCTGCATCACCGATGAGGCATTCACGCATCTCACCTGTGGTCCCATCGCGGCGGGTAAATGAGCGGGGCATCTCTGCACCGATCAGGATTGCTTCGAGATCCACCGGTTCTGATGATAACCCGGTCCCGCTCATACCTACGGTTGCAGTGCAGGTAATCTCGCACGTAGCCTTCCGCAGGGCAAGGGCATAGATCTCGTGCATGCTCTTTCCCGGGTGCCTCCCGATCACCTCCAGCACATCCCCTATGGCGATCTCAAGTACCGCCCCCGCCCGTTCATCCCAGAGAACGACCCGCGTGGTCCCGGTCTCATCGCCTACAAGGAGTGTGGCAACCCATCCTTTCTCGCCATCCTTGCGGTCAAATTCTTTGGGCTCGGTCTTATCGATCACCCGTGCAAAAAAGCAAAAAAGACTGGATTTTCCCGAGAGGGCCCGGATCTTGACATGCTGTCTCCCGAGTGCCCCGACAACCAGCATTGCTGCAGTCGGCTCATCAAGGAGGTCGCTGCATTCCTCGATCTTTTCTTCTACGCGCCGTTCGAATTCTTCCTTGCTGATGAGGTCGTCGACCAGCGCATAGTGGAAGAGTACCACAACAGCCTCCCGGCCCTACCGCTGCCAGGGGGGATGTACCATAGCGCTGGTCAGGTCAGCGAGTGTCTCGGGACGCCGCATGAGCGTCTCCTCCTTCCCGTGGATGAGTACCTCGGGGCAGCGGGGCCGGCCATTGTACTGCGAGGACATCGCATACCCGTACGCACCGGCATCCAGCACCGCAATGAGATCTCCTGCCGCAAGCTCCGGGAGTTTCCGGTCGGCAGCAAGGATATCCCCGGTCTCGCAGATCGGCCCGGTTATGGTGTACTCAGTGGTGTGCGGGGCGTCCGCACGGTTTGCGACAATAATCTCGTGGTAGGAGTCGTACATTGCGGGCCGGATAAGCAGGTTAAACCCTGCATCCACGTTGGCAAACCGCTTGTGGGCGGCCTTTGTCGAATTGACCCGGGTAAGAAGCACGGTCGAGTCGGCGACAAGGAACCGGCCCGGCTCAACCCAGAGCGAGGGGGTGATGCCTGCTTTCTCGATCCCTTCAAGGAAAACCGGCATGACTGCAGCCGCGTAGTCCTCGGGAGTCGGTGCCGGGTCTGTATCGTGGTGATATGGAATTCCCAGTCCGCCACCGAGATCGAGGAACTCTAATTTCACTCCTATGTCAGAAATCTCTTTTGCGATCCTAACCATGACCTCGGCCGCCCTTGCAAACGGCACCACATCGAGGATCTGCGAACCGATATGGCAGTGAATTCCGACGGGTTTTACGTTTTTGCAGGCAAGCGCTTCTTTGTATGCCGCCGGGATCTGCTCATGCGGGATCCCAAACTTGCTTGTCGCAAGGCCGGTAGCGATCTTCGGGTGAGTCGGGACTTCGAGCGCCGGGTTGACCCGAAACGAGATCTCTGCAACTTTTCCTGCATTTGCCGCGATTGCATCAAGCTGGTGAAGCTCGTCGAGAGAATCGAGCGAAACCTTCACACCGTGTTTTACTGCAAGGGCAAGGTCGGCTGGAGTTTTTGAGCTGCCGTTAAAAAGCAGTTTTGACGCCGGCATCCCTGCTTCGAGGGCAAGCGCGAGTTCACCTGAGGAAAAGACGTCCGCCCCGGAGCCGAGCCGGGCGAGCGCCCTCATCACCGCAAGGTTACCGTTTGCCTTTGCTGCAAAGAGGACCTGAACCTTGGCGTATCTCCTGGAGAGGGCTGACTGATATGCCGTAAAGTGCTCGCAGATCCGGTCCTCGCTTGTCACGTAGAGCGGGGTACCGTACTTTGCCGTGAGGGTGACGCAGTCATGGCTCCCTATGTGCAGATGTCCGTCCCTGATTGTAATGTGTGATGGCAGTTTCACAGGGAAAGCCTCCGCATCCGTTCTATGGCCTCGTGTATCCTTTCTACCGGTCGGGTGATCGCAAACCGGACATAGCCCTCGCCCGCGGAGCCAAAACCGATGCCCGGCGTGACCACGATACCGGCCTCATTGAGGAGTTTTGCCGCAAAGGACATGCAATCCTTTACCGGCATCCAGACATAGAAAGTCGCCTTCGGGGCCGGCACGTCAAAGCCAAGGTCACGGAGCCCGGTAACGAGCACGTCCCGGCGCTCCTGGTAGATTGCACAGGCCTCTTTCACGCAGTCCTGCGGACCAGAGAGGGCGGCTATCGCCGCGTACTGGACTGCGTTGAAGACTCCGGAATCGACATTTGTCTTGACCCGGCCAAGACCGGAGAGGATCTCCTGATTCCCGACCGCCATGCCGATCCTCCAGCCGGTCATGTTGTAGGTTTTCGAGAGTGAATGCATCTCGATCCCAACTTCCATGGCGCCTCTTGCCTCCAGGAAAGAGGGGGCCTTGTAGCCGTCGAATGCTACCTCAGAGTAGGGATTGTCCGAGACAACAACGATGTTATTGTCAGCAGCAAAATCCACAACCTCCTTATAAAACGAGAGCGGGGCAATGGCAGCCGTCGGGTTGTTGGGGTAGTTGATGAACATGAGCTTTGCCGAGCGGAGGACCTTTTCCGGGATATCGTCAAGGACCGGGAGGAACTTATTTTCCCGTAACAGCGGCATCTCGTGGACTTTCCCTTCTGAAAAGAGGGTGCCGGTCGAGTACCCCGGGTAGCCGGGGCTCGGGGCAAGCACGTAATCGCCCGGATTTACAAATGCCTCTCCGATATGGGTGATCCCGTCCTTGGAGCCCATCAGGGCAAGGGTTTCACGTGATGCATCGAGCTTAACGCCGAACCGCTTACGGTACCAGCCGGCAACGGCCTCGCGGTAAGCCGGCATCCCGGCATACGAGGGGTAGTGGTGGTTGTCCGGGTCACGTGCGGCGGTGCAGAGGGCATCCACAATATGGGGCGGGGTGGGGAGATCCGGGTCGCCGACGCCCAGATCAATGATATCCACGCCTTTTTTCTGCTGCTCTGCTTTCATCTCATCAATCCGTGCAAAAAGGTACGGCGGGAGATTGCTCATGCGTGCTGAGTACATACGTGTACCTATCATTGGAGCGGGCGCTACTAGAAAGTAACTCTCACGGAATATCCCGATGACTCACGGGGCCCGGTCGTATACCCTTATCTGCCGGGAATGGCAACATCTCTCCCATGGAGACCGGGCCCGGGACGGAGACAAATAAGGAGATCTGCGTTCTGTACGTGACCATTTCCCAGTCACAATCCGAAGCGCTGGCAAAGAGCCTGCTTGAAAAACATCTTATCGCCTGCGCCAATATCACCCCGGTACGTTCCCTGTACCGCTGGA
>Ga0181520_10012686_pt1 | contig 10779 bp, 8 predicted proteins | sample PEATcosm2014_Bin_29_FD_132451 | JGI IMG/M metagenome (GOLD analysis project Ga0181520, IMG submission 132451) | Peatland microbial communities from MTU Mesocosm Facility, Houghton, MI, USA - PEATcosm2014_Bin02_30_metaG | ecosystem: Environmental > Terrestrial > Soil > Wetlands > Peat | place...
CTGACTGTGCTCCAGAAGCAGCTTGACGAGGAGTATGCGGATAAGCAGGCGCAGCTTGCAGAGAATGAGAGGACTGTTGCCGATCTTACTGGCCGGAAAAAAGAGCTTGACCGGAATCTTTCCGAGATTGAGAGTACCCTTTTTGCCCAGCGTTCGTCCCTTGAACGGCTCCGCGGCGAGATCCGGGATGCCGAGCAGGATGCATTCCGGCTGGAGGCTGCCCAGCAGGCCCGGGGTGAGTCTGGCGGGAAGGCGATTGAAGCGGTAAAGGCCATTGAGGGTGTCCACGGCACCATCATGGAGCTGGGTCGGGCTCCCCCGGAGTACGCGACCGCCCTCAACGTTGCTGCAGGAAACAAGATTCAGTTCGTTGTCTGCGATACTGACCAGATTGCAACCGATGCGATACGGTACTTAAAAGACGAGCGGCTCGGGCGGGTTACGTTTCTCCCCTTAAACAAGCTCAAACCCCCGCAGCTGCCTCCTATAAAAGAGCCGGGTATTATTGACTATGCGGTCAACCTGCTCGACTACGATCCCGTGTACGACAAGGCCTTTGCCATTGCGCTCGGATCGACCGTGGTGGTTGATACCCTTGACCGGGCAAGGAAACTGATCGGTAAGTACCGGATGGTCACCCTTGAAGGGGAACTGCTGGAGAAGAGCGGGGCGATGACCGGCGGTTCGGCAAAGAAGCCGGCCAGGGGTTTTGGTGCTGCCGTTGACGATGAGATCATCCGGATCCGCTCGCACCTTGCCGAACTTTCCGGTGAGGCGACAACGCTTGAGGCGGCAATAAAGAGGATGACCGAGGAGGTAGACGGCAAACGGGCAACCCGGGGCGGGATCGACCAGGATTTGGCCCGGGCCGGTGCGGTCACCGAGGAATATACCCGGCGGTTTGAGGCGATCACGATCGAGAAGCAGACAATAGAGGCGGCGGTCGCCAGACAGCGGGAAGAAACCAGCACCAGCGCTGCCGAACTGTCTGTACTTGAGGGAGATCTCTTCAAGGTCACTGAAGGGATCAATGCGATAACGGCGAAAATTGACGGCATAAAGAAGAAACTTGACGATACCAACATCCCTGCCCTTACCGACCAGATGGAGAAGAAGAAAAAGGAGATCGAAGAGGCGGAACGGCGCCTCAGGAACAAGGAGGCGGACATGAACGACGCCTCCCGCGAACGCCAGCACTTCACTGCCCGTATCGGCGAACTCACCGAGGAAAGGGCACGGTTTGACGAGCGCAACAAACAGATCGATGCGGAAGTATCTTCATCCAATGACCAGATCACCTCTCTCAAATCTGCGATTGTCGGGCTTGAAGAGAAACAGAAGCAGTTCTCCGGGGAACTTGATGAGCTGCGCAAGAAACGGGCCGGGATCTCCGACAGCATCCATGCCTCGGAAACAAAACTGATCAAGTTTGATTCCGACAAGGAGCGCTTCACTATCCAGCTGTCAGCCCTTGAGGAGCGGGCAACAGCGCTCGCAAATGAGATCGCCTCCCTCAAGGCCATTGTGGGAGAAGTAAGCACCGATCTCACCCTTACCGAGATCGAGGGAAAGATTGCCGATGCCGAGCTTGCGCTCCATAAGATTGGCGCCGTCAACATGCTCGCCATCGAGGAGTACGAGAAGATAGAACGGCAGGTGCAGGAAAGAACGGAGCGCAAGGACACCCTCTCCAAGGAGCGGGAGACCTTAATCGAGCGGATCGAGAAGTACGAGCAGATGAAGTTCGAGGCGTTCATGACCGCATTCAAAGCCATCGACACGAACTTCCGTGAGATCTTTGCCCGGCTTACAAGCGGGAGCGGGAACCTGGTGCTGGAGAACGAAGAGGATCCCTTCACCGGTGGACTCACCTTTGCGGTCAAGCCCCGGGACAAGAAAGTTCACCTCCTCTCGTCCCTCTCGGGAGGGGAGAAGTCGCTGACCACATTGGCGTTTATCTTCTCCATCCAGCACCACATTCCGGCCCCCTTCTACGCTTTTGACGAGGTGGATATGTCGCTTGACGGCGCGAACGTGGAACGGATTGCGGCCATGATCCAGGAACTTGCCCCCTCGTCCCAGTTTGTCATTGTCTCCCTGCGTAAGCCCATGATCGAGGCAGCACAGCGGATCATGGGCGTTACGATCCGGCCGGACAAGAGCACGCTCGTTACCGGGGTAAAGGTGAATGGCTGAGCACAAGAAGAGCTCGCGGCGGCCAAACCCGGCCCTTGATGCAGGGGGCACGGGCCGGTTGCCTGAGGCTGTTGTTCCGGAAGGGGCGCGGTCCGTGACCGTTTCCGGGGAACCCACATTATCTCCCTCCCCTGCAGAACCCCCGGTGCCGGTTGATACTCCTGCTCCCGGTGATGTCCCGGTAGCAACGGAGCCCCCTAATCTCGAAGACCCGGTCGAGATCCTTGTCGGGCTTGCCGAACGGGGCGAGATCGACCCATGGAACATCGATATCATCGAGGTTACCGATCGGTTCCTCTCTGAACTGGAGAAATGCCGGCAGCTTAATCTCCAGATCTCGGGACGCACCCTCTTTTACGCCGCAACGCTCCTGCGGATGAAATCCGAACAACTGGACATTGCCCCGGACGAGGAAGATGGCACAGGAGACGAGGGCGAGGATTTCGAGGCTGGCGAAAGCGATGATTTCGAGGATGAAGGCCGGTTTGGTCCCATCGAGCGTTTGGAACGGGAGATCCAGCGTCGGCTCGACCGAAAGAGCCTGCGGAAAAGCCCTGTCACCCTCTTTGAGCTGATCATCGAGCTCAAGAACCTGGAAAAAGAGGAGCGGAGGCGCCGTCGCATGCCCCCGGCAGATGACGACTACCTTATCGAGGCCGATGACGTGGTGAGTATCGCCCATGAAGAAGGCTACCAGGACTCGGCCCGTCAGGTGATTGAGGAGTGCCTGGCAAACGCCGACCCGGCAACCGAGATCACGCTTGCCGAGCTCTGCAGGGACCTCGGGTGGGGAATTCCCGAGGTGTACCTCCCTCTGCTTTTTTTAGCCCTTGACGGGCAGTGCGCCCTGCGGCAGGAGGAGTTCTTCGGGGATATCTATATCCACGTGGTAAAGGCGGATGAGGAGTCCTGACCAGATCCTGCGACTAAAAAAAAGCCGGCGGCAATCCGGCTTATTGACTGCCCGGCGAAGTTCTGGCGTATTTCTTCTGAATATGAGCCGGATACCAAAAGGTGAACACGATCCCGGCGGCAAGGGTACCATAGGTAATCAGGGAGGCGGCCTGCCCTGTTGGACCCGGGAAAACCAGAGCAAGGTAATCCAGCAGGGTGTTGACCCCGAAGATACCGCTCCACACCCCGGTCATCAGGATGTTGACCTTGAGAAAGACCGGGTGTTCGTGGCGGGACGGATCTACCATCTCCCGGGCATACTGCAGGGTAAACGGGACGCCGGCCAGGATCGAGCCAAGCGCTACGGCCGCAAGCACCGCGTAGATCAGGACCCCGCTCCAGATGAGGATCCCGGTCAGGGAAAACCCGACCGTGGCGATCAGGAGTCCTCCGAACAGGACAAGGCTTATCCAGCTCAGGATCCTGCCTTTTTTAAGATCCCCAAAGCCAACCACTACCGTTACCAACGTTGACGCACTCAGTGCCAGGATCTTACTTTGGATGGAAGACCCCGCAAGGATCCCATAGACAATCAGGGGGACAAACCCGAACAGGATTCCCACCCTGCTGCCCGCTCCCGGAGAGCCCATATTAATCGTCCCTGAGCACTGGTGCAAACGGCGCAATCATATGGTGCCTGCTATCGCCGTACACTTTTTCCCGGACCGTTTTGCTCTTTGTTAAGAGCATCATGACCGCATTCGTGAGCCGGGTCTTAAGATCTGACTGTGGGAAATCGAACATCTTATGTTCGCGGTAGTACCGGTAATCTGCCTGGAAGACAAACCTCATACCCCCGTAAATATTATCCCGGAAGATCTTGTGGCCGCCGACTGCATAGAAAAGGTGTGGCGGGGTGTATCCCACTTCTGCGCCCTGTACCAGCCGTCCGGCCATTGCATCGAGCAGCGCATCGAGTTCCCCGGAGGTGGCAGCCTCATCGGTCACGAACCGGGCAGTGCACCTGCCGCTGTCCGCCCACATGACCAGTGCCTCTTTTAAGCAGGGGATCTGGTTTAGGGAGCCGGCGATCGCAAAGCCGATCTGTTTCCCGCCAAGGCCGGGGGTATGACCCTTGAAGAAACTCCGGTCAAAGAACTGTTTCCACTTCGATGAGAGGTACCGGTCACGGACCGCGCCGGCAAAGATGAGGATATCGGCAGTGGCAAGCCGGTCCCTGTAGAAATCCACGTACCCGTCGGTATAGACACAGGTGTTGTCATAGGCGCACCGGCAGCACCCGAGGCAGGGGCCTTTGATATCGATATCGTGGAGGTTGATGACCTCGGCCTTGGCCGAGAATGCTGCGGTGAGCCGTGCAACCATTGCCGTGAGGTTGTTGGAGCTGCCGTCATCGTCCGTGAGGATGACAACCTTCTTTTTCCCGGGCTGGACTGCTGCCTGCCCGTTTCCCGGGACATAAGCAAGGGAAGGCGGGACGAGCGGGCAAGTCTCGCGCTGGACCGGGATCATCTTTTCCACACCCGCGAAGGTAAGGGCTGCGAATGTTACCAGCCGCCCCCGTTCGCCGGCATCAAGGAGGTCATGCATCTCCGCGGAGTACGTACCCAGGTACTTCATCCCGAGATCGTCGCTTACTGCGTGGATGTAGTCGTGGGCGATCATATCGGCATAATGGATCGAGGTGGAGAGCGATGCAGCGTATTTCCCGGCAAAGGCATCCTGTGCCCCTCGTTCGAAAACGATCTCGATAAACCGCTTGTACTGAGCGCAGACAAGCAGGTAGTAGAGCGGGAATGCCCAGAGTACGAGATCTGCGGACCGGATCCTGTCAAGAATGGCTGCAAAACACACGGAGTCTTTCTCAATCTTCTCTATTTCGTGCGCCACATTTACCGTTTCAAAGGAGTGCTCCGGGAATTTCTTTTTGAGGTACGCCACGTACTGCATCGTGACGCTGATATCGCCTTTGGGGCTGCCGTTGAGGACAACGATCTTCATTAAGGTCACCTCACGGATCATTCGTCGGAAGGATGGCTGGATGTCTCCAGGATCTTGCGTGCAAACTCCTGCAGGGTATCGGCCTTCACAAGGGCTATACCCCGCTCCACATCGCCGAGCACAAGAAGTATGTCCCCGGGCTCGATTCCGAAGATTTCGCGGGCCTCTTTGGGGATCACGACCTGCCCCCGCTCTCCTACCTTCACGCTGCCGAAGAGGTGCTTTGTCTTTTCCTTCCTTGGAGCCACCATCTCGTCGACCAGATTCTCCTGCTGTTTTCTTTTCATACTTTTCATACTTTTCTAATTTGTTTGATTGATCATATAATTCTTTGGTCGCAGCAGGTCCCGGTGCACAAGAAGAAAAGAGAGGTTATTGTGACAGGCAGTCCGACATCCAGCCTGTCACCTGGTAGGTGGGAGCCCCGTTATCGGGCCGCATGTCGTTGTCCATCCGCCACTCAAAGAGGCCGGCAAGGTTGTGCTCTTTGACATAGGCGCACTTGGCGGCAACCGACTCCTGCGTATCCGGTCCGCCGTTCTCGGAATACCCGGCTTCGCTTTCCAGGCCCCCGATCATCTTCCCATACGGAACCCCGGCTGCCGCATAGGAGTCTGCATAGGACGCAAGATCGTACCCCTCGCCCGGGCCGTACGTCATAAGGTTGATCTGGTCTACGCTGTCCTGGGTGGAGGCAACGATCTGGGCCGATTCGACTCCCGGCCAGACCGTGTACGTCAGCGTATACGGATGGCCGTGCGGATTGTTCCCTGCCGCAGCGAACGTGGCATGGCAGGTGGAAAGGAGCGTGGTGAGCTGCGGGGCGTAATCATCGATCTGGTGGCTCTCCCAATCCATATCGTAACCGTCGAGATCGTACTCTTTGAGGTAGGCAAGGACACTGTCGGCAAATTTCTGCGGGTCCTGTGCGGCCAGCAGGTACTGGGGGTCCAGTTCCTTCTCGTCGAAATTGGAGGTGATGAAGATCTCTGCATCAGGGTTGTTTTCATGGCAGAGTGCCACGATGGTGTGGATTTTCTGTGCGGTTGTCTCTCTCTGTGCCAGATCATCCGCGGTACTGCCGGCAGGCAGGTCAGTCAGCATACCATCTTTGAGCGTTGCAAATGCGATGTAAATCCGGTTGACTTTCTTCCACGGGATCTGGTCCGGTGAGGCAAGTGCCGCTGTGGATGCATCATCAAAGATGTAGAAGTACGCGGCGATCACTCTGCCGCCGGTTACGGGCGCCGGTGTCGGAGTACTTGCCGCCGTCATGGTACCTTCCGCCGGGGCGGAAGGTACCTGGCTGCAGCCCATAGTGAGCAGGAATGCACAAATGAGGATCACTGCAACGGCAGATTTCCCGAGGAGGAATACTGATTTCACAAGGAGATGTATAGTCCGCCACTGCTCTTTAAACCGGCGCTGCGGAACCGGGGCCCGCAGCCGGGGGTGTTCGAGCCCTTACTTCTCAAAGAATTCAGCTACATCCCCGATCAGTACCGGGATGGGGAGATCCTGCGATAACTTCCCCTCGCATTCCCCGCATTGCGTAAAGGGAGAGGTACCCTCTAGGTGATCCGCATTGGATTTTTTGGAGAAAAAGTATAGATCCTTTTTCATACTAAAAGGAAAAGAATAGTTGCTAGGGAGGAACCTTCCATGACGACAAATAAGGTAAAAATTCTGATTCTCTGCGCTGTTATCCTGGCGATGATCGTCCCGGCCGCCCTGGCCGATAACACGATTGGCGGTGCCGAAGGCTGGTACCAGGTAAACTGCAATGTTGATGGTGCGACAGTGTATTTCGATAACCAGTACATGGGCACCATAACCGGCGGTTCGCTGACCGTCCCGGTCTATTCGACCGGCACACCTTACCAGACCTTCTCGGTGAGCGCAAGCGGGTATACGACCTATACCGGCCAGATCACCGCGTATCCTTCGAAAGGGGGAACGGTAAATCTTTATGCGACCTTAACTGCGGTTATCCCGACCACGACTGCCTCCGTCATTGGCGGGGCCCAGGGCTGGTACCAGGTGTACTGCAATGTCAACGGAGCTTCCGTGTATTTTAACGGCCAGTACATGGGCGTCATAAGCGGTGGCTCGCTCACGGTCCCGGTCTACGCGACCGGTACACCCTATACCACCTATTCAGTGAGCGAAAGCGGGTATACCACTTATACCGGGCAGATCACAGGTTATCCCTCAAAAGGGGAGACCGTTGACCTCTATGCGACCTTAAACGCCGCTGTCCCGACAACGACGGCGGCACCTATTGGCGGCGGACAGGGCTGGTACAAGGTTAACTGCAATGTGGACGGTGCGCAGGTTACGTTTGACAACCAGATCATGGGTACTATCAGCCAGGGCTCGCTCACGGTCCCGGTGTATGTCACCGGCACACCTTACCAGACCTACTCGGTATCTGCCCCGGGTTATGTCACGTACACCTCGACCCTTACGCAGTTCCCTACCGTCGGCCAGACCGTGGCCCTCTATGCCACCTTAAACCCCCAGGCCACTACGGTTCCGACCACAACTTATGCACCGCTGACGCCTGGGCTTGCAGGTGCTGCGATCCTGATTGCGGGCCTTGGGTTTGTATTCTCCCGCAGAAAGGACAATTAAATCCTTTTTTCCATCGGCAGGCTCTACGGGGCCGGTTCGGGTCTTTGCTCTTCGGTTCCCAGTGTCACATCTGCCCAGGCAGCAACCTTCTTCCGGATCGCTTCATCCCTATAGGAAGATACTGTGATGCGGTTCCGGGCAAGGCTGACAAAATAGATCCCGTCGTTTGGGTCATTGCATTTCAGGATTGCCGAATAGAGGTCCACATCCTTCCGGTGCCGGATCTTTCCCCGGTGGGCGGAGAAGTTTGCCACATTCGAGATCATGGCAGCGACCCCGGTCTCATACCCTTCCACGGAGTCGTAGACCTCCGAGCTGGTCCCGATACGTTTTCCCGCAGGGTTCGTGTACGCAAACTTCGCAGTGTACATCTCACGGACAACCGTAACCGGAGGATAATTCTTCCTTATGGAGAAGTAAGGGGTGCAACCGAGCGGGTTTGACCGGACAAGCTTCCTGACAAGAGAATCAAAGGTGGCAATATCGGGGATAGGGTGTTTTAAGGTCCGGCTGGCGCTCTTGGATCCGGGTCGGGGGATAAAGACCGGCATATACCGCGGTACTTTTTTTGGGATACTAAAAAGCCTTGGTGGTCGTGTGGGGGGTCACATGGTGCAAAACTGTTTTTGGCCGGCCTGCAGCTCGCTGCCGCCCTGCCTCTTAAAAACGCAGGATTAAGGACGTGAAGAAGGGAACTATTTGTACGTTCTCCTGAGTTTTTGAGAAACAGACCCGAGCTCAAAAACAAAAATGGATCGTGTGATCCCCTACACAGGAATCGCATTTTGTCCAGGTAAGGAGGACAAAATATCCCTTTTTTCAGAAGAAAATTCCGATACCCCTCAGTCAGAAACTGCACCGTTTCCCTTATAGGGGGTCACGCATACCAAAAGTGTTTTCCGGGTGATCCGAGGCAAGTGTCAGCCTGCCCGGGCCCTCCCGCTATTATTATCATCTGTCGCCCGGCATCGTATACTATGGATTACGGAGCTATTGTCTCAGAGGCGGTCGGATACACAAAAACCGCCCTGGTAAAAAACCCGGTCACGTGGCTTATCTTCATCATCTGCAGCCTGCCGTTTGCCCTGGTCAGGTTTGTGTGCGATCCGAAAACCCTCGTTACCGGGACGCATGTCCACTGGGAACTTATCCCGTGGCCCCAGATCATCCTGCTCTGCCTTGCCGGGCTGGTTCTCGGGATCCTCCTTACGGGGTACATCGTCCGGATCTACCGGGGGATAACACCTCCCCCCTCATTTAATGCGTGGGGCACGCTCTTCCTTGACGGGCTTAAACTGGTGATCGTTGAGATTCTTTGGTTTGTCCCGGCCATCGTAGTTGTTACCGCAGCCCTGGCCCTGCTCATTATGGGGTCAGTCTCTGGCACTATCCATGGGAATCCAATGATAAGTGCCGCCATGATCCTCCTTCTTATCGGGATTATTATCCTGGTGATCACCATCCTGTATGCGATCCTTGGCAGCGTGCGTTTTGCCCGTACCGGGAGCATCAGGGAGGGGATCCGGTTCTCCGCGATCACCACCACCATCCAGGCAATCGGCTGGGGCACGTACATCCTCGCGCTCATTATCGTGCTGGTCCTTGTCATCCTTTTCAGCCTGGTAATCTCCCTGTTCGGCCTCATCCCGCTTGTCGGGTGGGTGATCGTGCTTGTCCTCAATCCGCTCGTCCAGGTATTCATGGCGCGGTACATCAGCCGGGTCTATGACCACAGCGTCCCGGAGGCCGAAGCACCAGCGCCGGCTTCGGAATCGTAAATCCTTTTTTTCCGGGTACCGTGTCTGGTACAGGCCCGTCCTTTCATATATTCGGCTATGTGACGAGATGGGGAAGACGCCCGGATCCGGGGATAAGAGCCGGCGGGCACCGTTCGCGCTCCCCAGGTTATTTCTCTGGTAACCGGCAATACGGGTTTTTGTTGCTCTTACAGCGCGGGGGAGGCCTGAGTACGGGAATTATCCGCGCGATGGTTCCCTGCCCGGGGGTCAGAACATACCGGCCCTGAGGGAAATATGTAAAATACAGGGATTATTTCGGAAAAAACCCCTTTTTTGAGGAATTCTTGGGAAATGTCACGCAGGCATTCTGGCTCCTATGCATGGGTATTGGTCGGAATCATCAGGATCAGGCCCGGAATCCGGTTCCTGCGGACCGGGAGCAGTATTTGACCCGTCCACTCATGCCAAGGGACCGGGCCGGGAAGGGAAAAACAGGATGTTCATGGGGTAATGTTTAAATGGTAATCTGTGGAATAATGTGATCCACAATTCTGATGAAGACCCGAAGAAAACCCCGGAAAACGGGGTGTCGGTTCTGAAGATCGGCAAGGAATGCAGGTAACAAGGTATATATACCGAAAAAACCTACATTATGAGCCCGTGTTTAAACTAAAAACACGACGAAAAACGTGTGGTGAAGAGCCAACAACGACCGGTAAATCCGGGGCTTGGTTCCGAACACAAAACAATGCAGGCAACAAGGTATAAATACCGAGAAAACCTACATTATGAGCCCGTGTTCAAGTGACAATCACGACGAACACACGCAAACTTTGATGGAGATCCAACAATACCCGGCATGACCGGAGTTGGTTCTGACGTTGATACTGGCAATGCGGATATTTGTTTAGTAACCGCTAATTCCTCGAATTAAGGTTCAGATATTAGTGTGCGTACGTATGTACAATTTGAATTCTGGTTGATCCTGCCAGAGGCCACTGCTATCGGAGTTCGATTAAGCCATGCGAGTCGAGAGGTGTAAGACCTCGGCATACTGCTCAGTAACACGTGGACAACCTACCCTGAAGAGGGGGATAACCCCGGGAAACTGGGGATAATACCCCATAGATTATGGATGCTGGAATGCTCTGTAGTTGAAAGGTCCGCCGCTTCAGGATGGGTCTGCGGCCGATTAGGTTGTTGTTGGGGTAACGGCCCAACAAGCCTGTAATCGGTACGGGTTGTGGGAGCAAGAGCCCGGAGATGGATTCTGAGACACGAATCCAGGCCCTAC
>Ga0181520_10012687_pt1 | contig 10778 bp, 12 predicted proteins | sample PEATcosm2014_Bin_29_FD_132451 | JGI IMG/M metagenome (GOLD analysis project Ga0181520, IMG submission 132451) | Peatland microbial communities from MTU Mesocosm Facility, Houghton, MI, USA - PEATcosm2014_Bin02_30_metaG | ecosystem: Environmental > Terrestrial > Soil > Wetlands > Peat | place...
GCATCTCCCGGCTCTGTTTTTCGACAGGATTTTATGGAAAAACACAAAAAATATCCGGAAAAATACAGACCGGAGAAAAACCATGAAGACCGTAACCATTTGTCTTTGTGCTCTTGCTTGTATCGGCCTGATTCTTGCTGTCGGGTGCACATCCGGCACGGGAAGCAACGGAACCGCTGCCGGAACAACCGTGCCATCATCCGCTGCCGGCGCATCAGGTCAGGCAGCAGTTGATCAGGATCGCGTGATCAGCCTCACGAACGGTACGTACTCCTTCAACGCGAGTATCGACCAGATATCCACAACCGTCCTGCCATCCGGCAGTCACGAGGTGGATATTTTTGTGCGGGTAACCGATACGGGAACAACCCCTCTCCAGCTGCAATGGTACAGCACCCTGACCAATGCAAAGGGGTCCTCATTTGGCGGCATCGGGGTTTCCCATGGCGGTGACGGGTCAGAGACTCCTCCTCTCGGGCCGGGACAGCCAGCGTCAGGAAGGGACTATGTAACGATTACTTCCGACCAGGATTACCAGTCCCTGAAAAACGGGGCGGCTCTGACAGTGAACTTCTTCACCGAACCGTCCGGTAACCAGACCCCGGCCAGTTTCTCGGCCACGTGGACGCTGGATCCGGCGGATTTCCCCTGACTTTTTTCCTGCCCGGGCCTCCTGATACCAGGCCATCCTCCGTCAACGGGTACGCAGGTTAATATCTGGCAAGCCCGAACCGGATCCTGTATATGGGAGTCAGGGGCTTTTTTGCCATTACCCGCCCGGCCAACTCGGTTGTTGCCGGCCTTGCAGCCATTGTCGCGTACCTGATCGCGACCGGGACGCTTGTGTACGGCGTCCTCCTGCTCATGGCAGTTGTACTCCTGGTAACTGCTGCCGGGAACGTTATCAACGATTATTTCGATGCCGCGATCGACACGATCAACCGCCCCGATCGCCCTATCCCGTCGGGGGCTGTCAGCCGGAATGCAGCGCTTGCTTGGGCGTTTTCCCTCTTCCTTCTCGGCCTTGCAGTAAGTGTATTCACCACGCCCCTCTGCATGGGCATTGCTCTTGTGAACGCCCTGCTCCTTGTCCTCTACGCTGCCCGGCTCAAGAGCACGCCGTTTTTCGGGAACGCTGCGGTTGCCTTTCTCTCGGCAAGCATCTTTCTCTTTGGCGGGGCGTACGCCGGGTGGCACGCACTTCTCGACATGCTCCCGATTGCGGCCATCACCTTCCTTGCCATGCTTGCCCGCGAGCTCTTGAAGGACGCCGAGGATATTGAGGGGGATCGGGCCCACGGGGCTGACACCCTTGCCATCCGGATCGGTGTTCGTAAGACTGCGCTTATCGCCTTTGCGTGCACTGCCTTTGCCATCGCGGCAAGCGCAGTCCCGTACCTCTGGTGGGGGGGCTGGTACCTTGCCGGGATCGCGGCAGTCGATCTGGTAATCCTTTTTGCAGCCGGGCGCTCTCTGGGCTGCACCGATCCTGTGTCCCTCAAAGCCACTGGATCCACAACGCTCCTCAAGCTGGGGATGTTTGCATCCCTTGTCGTTTTCACGCTTTCTGCGGTATTCCTGTAAGTTATAACGTCTGTTTTACGTAACAACAACCTTTATGCCCAAGGTCATGCCTCATCTACCTTGATATACACATGGCCCGCATGGCACGCGTCATCCAGAAAGGCAGCACGTTTTATGCCCCAAAAGGGGCGTATTACGAAGGAAATGTCAGGATTGACGGCGATTTCATCGTGCCGGCCCGGACCCATTTCTGGGGCCGGCTCGTGGTGACCGGGCGGCTGGAGCTGGGCAAAAAATCCAGTGTTGCCCTTGACGTGGAATGCGGGAGCGCAATCATCGGAAGCCATGCCCGGATCAAGGGTCCCCTGGTCTCTGCCGGGGACGTGAGCCTGCTTGACCATTGCGTGGTCTACACGGTAACGGCGGGGGGAAAGGTCATGCTCCGCCCTGATGTCCATGTCGGCGACGTGACCAGTGCCGATACCATCATCGTCCACGGGAAGGTAAAAAGCGGGAAGTTAACCGGCAAGAGCATGAAGGTCCTCGGGAACTGAGGCCTTTGGGTCGAGCCCGAGGATTGCCACGTCATAGATATCCTGCCAGTTCACGAGTGTCTCCACGCACCCTTCTTTTATGGTTACCACGCCCATGGCAACAAGACCGATCTTGTCGGCCATGTCGATCCCTTCTTTTACCTCAGTCAGGCAGCCGACCCCGATGATCGCCCGGGGATGATATTTTTTCACCATTCTCTTGATAAAGGACGAGCCCGGGATGATAAAGACCCGGTATCCCATCTGTTCGAGCCGGGCCCTGGCCTCCCCCACGGTACACTCCCCGCAGTTCACGCACTTGAGCCCTTCCGGGGTAAGGTGGGCCGGGCACTTTGCGGACCGCAGGCACTGGGGAAAGAAGATCGCCCGCTCGGCAAGCGGGATCTTCGAGAATGCGCTCGTGTTCATCGTGTTGTGGATCTTGATAAAGAAGGTAAGCATCTCCCGGTCCTCAAGGCCCAGGAGCCGGAAGAATGCTTTCATAAAGCCTTCCAGGAACACGATCCCCGCTTTGATGAACGTGGGGAAGTAGAGGTGCCCCCGCCTTATCGAGTACAGGGAAATGACCACAAGGATAAACGATACCAGAAGGGCCCCAAGGATAAAGAGAACCGTAATCTCCCCGATGATGTACATGAGGCTGTGCCAGGGGGTAAGGTCGATATCAAAAAGCGACATGGTCAGGGCACCGGGCCGGAACGGGAAAGAAGTGCCCCGATATCAAAGGGCGGGCGGACAACGCCCTGTTCGGTTACAATCGCGCTGACAAGGTCCATGGGGGTGGCATCGAATGCGTAATTCTTTACCGGGACACCATCGGGAATGAGGGTCCGGTTCCCCACCACCGCGAGCTCACCGCGTCCCCGCTCCTCGATGGTGACCTCCGACTCCTTGCGGGTGGCATCGAAGGTCGAGAGCGGGGCTGCCACATAGAAGGGAATTACATGGTGTTTTGCGCAGACGGCATGCATGTAGGTACCGATCTTGTTGAAGACAGCATCCCCGGTGATGCGATCTGCTCCTACGATCACGGCATCGATCGCCCCGCTCCGCATCATGTGTGCGGCAGTAGAGTCGGTGATCACCGTGACATCGATCCCGTCCCGGGCGAGTTCCCACGCGGTGAGGCGTGCGCCCTGCAGGAGCGGGCGGGTCTCGCAGGCGATCACCTTTACCTGCTTTCCTGCCGCAACCGCAGACCGGATCACCCCGAGCGCCGTCCCCCACGATGAGCAGGCAAGGGCCCCGGCATTGCAGTGGGTGAGCACGGTGCATTGGTCGGGGAGGAGGGCTGCCCCGTGCTCCCCGATAGCATGGCAGCAGCGGGTGTCATCCGCGGCGATTGATTCAGCTTCGGCAAGAGTGACGGTCTTGGCGGATGTCTCATCGTTTGCTGCAAGGAACCGGGCCACCACCCGGTCCACACCCCAGCTCAGGTTGACCGCGGTAGGCCGGCTCTCCCGGATCCGGTCGGCAGCACGCAGCACGGCCCGGGCATAGTCATCAAACGAGGGCCCGGTGCAGGTACGTGCGGCAAGGGCCACCCCGTATCCCCCGGCAACGCCAAGGGCCGGCGCTCCCCGGATCTCCAGCCGCTGTATCGCGGTGATGAGCTGGTCTATGTCCGTGCACCCAGCGATTGCGTATTCCGTGGGAAGGAGGGTCTGGTCGATGTACCGGATGCCCCCGAGGGACTCGTCCCACCAGAGTGTCTTTGTCTCCTTCACCGGGATCGCGCCCTCGCTGCCGTTTTCTTTTTTGCCCCTGCAAATGCCCGCATGGCCGCAGCCCCGCCCGAGGCCACGCTGTCGGGGAGATCCTTGGGAGAGACTGCCGCACCGGCAACAAAGATTCCCGGCCGGACCGTCCCCGCGGTATCGACAGCGTCATGCAGAGAGCGCAAAAACCCGCTCTCCTCAAGTGGAAGGCCGAGATTCTCCGCAAGTGCCGCGGTGGCACCCGAGGGCTCAATTCCCACCGAGAGCACCACAAGGCCCGGGCGGAGGACCTCGATCTCCCCGGTCTCGGTGTTCTCCACCTGGAAGGAGAGGCCGGTTCCGCTGGCGTCTGCATGGAGATCGGAGGGCATCCCGCGCAGGAACTTTACACCGACACTCTTTGCCCGCTCGTAGTACTCCTCGTACCCCTTGCCGTAGGCACGGACGTCCATGTAGAAGATCGTGACTGCGATCTCCGGGTGCTTCTCCCGGATAAGCATCGCGTTTTTCATTGCCTGCATGCAGCAGACACAGGAGCACCAGGGTCGGCGTAAGGGGGCGTCCCGCGAGCCCACGCACTGGATAAAGACAATACTTTCGGGTTCCCTGCCGTCACTTAAGCGCCGGATCTTCCCGCTGGTCGGCCCGCTCGCGTTGATCATCCGCTCCAGTTCCAGGCTTGTTATCACATCGGGATATTTCAGGTACCCGAGCGGGCCTTTCTTTTGTGCGTCAAAGACATCGTAACCGGTGGCAACGACAATTGTCGATGCGGTGATGATGGTCTCTTTCTCCATATCTTCGTGCAGGATCGCCTGCGGGCCGCACGAATCATAGCAGAGCCCGCACTCGATACAGTGCTCATTGTCCTTGACTACGCGGTCGGGTACCACCTGCGGATGGGGTTTGTAGATTGCTTTTCGAACCCCTACCCCGGCATCGAACCGGTTATACACCTCGACCGGGCAGACCTCGATGCAGTCGCCGCAGCCGGTGCAGGCCACCATGTCGATATAGCGCGGGTGTTCGCGGACGGTTACCTTAAAATCACCGGCCTTTCCCTCGACCTTTTCCACTTCTGCAAGGGTATGGATCCTGATGTTTTTGTGCCGCTGGACATCCACCATCTTGGGTGAGAGGATGCACATGGAGCAGTCGTTTGTGGGAAAGGTCTTGTCGAGCTGGGCCATGTGCCCTCCTATCGTGGGCTCCCGCTCAATGAGGTGGACGGTAATACCGTGGTTTGCGAGGTCGAGCGCTGCCTGGATGCCGGCAACGCCGCCTCCGATCACGACCGCGTCACCCATGGGCATATTCCCCGGCGAGCCTGACGTAGGACTGCGCGTTTTCGAGGATGTGTGCCTTCTGGGCATCGGTGGTAGTTTTGAGGACTTTCCCCGGGACCCCGAGCACGACCGAACCGGGCGGTACCTGCATGCCCTCGGTAACTACAGCTCCCGCGCCGATCAGGGAATCTTCTCCCACCACGGCACCGTTGAGGACGATAGCACCCATGCCGACCAGCACCCGGTCTTTTATGGTGCACCCGTGGAGGATCGCCCCGTGACCCACGGAGACATCGCACCCGATCGTGGTCGGAAATGCAGCGCTTGTGTGGACCACGCAGTTGTCCTGGACATTTGACCGGTCGCCGATGATGACCCGGTCCTTGTCTGCCCGGATCACTGCCCCGTACCAGATGCCGACATCCTTTCCCAAGGTCACGCTGCCTATCACCGTTGCATTCGGCGCACACCAGAGCGGCGTGCCTGCGATCCTCTTATCCATACCCATAATACCATAGGAACTTAACGTACAGGTAACATGAAGGTTATGGTAGGGGGCACCTTCGACCCGCTCCACGACGGCCACAAGCGCCTTCTGACCCGTTCGTTCGAACTGGCCGGGCCGGGCGGAAAAGTCGTGATCGGGCTTACGACCGATCCGTTTGCGAGCCGCAAGACCCACCCGATCCATCCTTTTGCAGAGCGCCGGGCCGATCTTGAGAAGTTCATTACCGGGCATATCATCGCGCAGATCCCGGAGCGAAAGTATGCAACTCTCTGGGAGATCGAACCCTTAAGCGACCGGTTCGGTTCGGCGCTCGACGCGGACTTTGATGCGATCGTGGTCTCCGAGGAAACGCTCCCTGTTGCCGTAGAGATCAACAAGATGCGCAGGGAAAAGAACCTCCGCAAGGTGGATATCCACCAGATTACCTGCGTGCTTGCCGAGGATGGCCGCTGGATTTCGTCCACCCGTATCTGGCGCGGGGAGATCGATGTGCACGGGCACCTGATCCACAGCCCGCAGCCGGAATAAGCCCGGGTCTGCCGGGGAGAAAAAAAGCAGATAAAATCAGATGATGTAACTGGTCAGGTCTTTTGTGATCACCGAGTCGCAGTAAAGGCAGCGCAGGCCTTTCCCGTCCGGCAGCACCGCAAACCGGGTCCGGATCGGCTCGTTTGTGCGGGTAATGCAGCCGGGGTTCGGGCACCGCACACTCCCTTCGATCACGGTGGGGATCTCGACGCCCTGCTTCTCGCAGACCTTGAAATGCCGGATGATGTTGATTGTTGCATTTGGGGAGATGAGTGCAATCCGGTCCACCTCTTCCTTGGAGAGCTCACGGTTGGAGATCTTGACGATATCCTTGGTACTCCCCATGTGCTTACTGGGAACATTGGTGGCAATCGAGAGTGCCTCATTTGTGGTCCCCGAGATCCCGAGGATCCGTATGACATTGAGTGCTTCGCCCCCGTCGATATGGTCGATCACGGTCCCGTTTTTGATCCGCCGCACAAGAAGGCCTTCGCCTTCGTCATCCCCGGTATCTGCTGCTGCGATATGCCTCATTTCATCACGTCCAGGAGCATTGCCATACGCACCGGAACCCCGTTCTTGGACTGTTCGAAGTACTTTGCATGGGGGGAGGAGTCCAGGCGCGGGTCGATCTCGTCAACCCGGGGGAGCGGGTGGAGGACAATCAGGTGCTTTTTTGCCCCCACGAGGAGTTCCGGGGTGATCCGGTAACTGGAGGCCACGTTGAAGTACGAGGCCGGGTCCGGAAACCGCTCCCGCTGCACCCGGGTTACGTAGAGGACGTCGAGATCCTTTACGACCTCTTCAATGGTGTCGTGCTCGATGATCTCCATGCCCTTTGCCGTAAGGGTGCCCACAAGCGCCGGGGGGAGTTCGAGCCCGGGCGGGGAGATCGTGTGGAGCCGGACCCCATAGAGGGAGAGCGCCGAGGCAAGGGAGTGCGCCGTCCTCCCGTACCGCAGGTCGCCTACGAGCGCCACATCAATCCCGTCGATCTTCATAGACTGGCGAATGGTGTAGAGGTCAAGGAGCGTCTGGGAGGGGTGCTGGCCGGCACCATCTCCGGCATTGATGACCGGAACCGTGGCAAACTCCCCGGCAAGCCGCGCCGCGCCTTCCTTGGGGTGGCGGATCACGATCGCGTCTGCGTACCCGCTCACCACGCGGATGGTGTCGGCAAGCGTCTCGCCCTTTGCCATGGAGCAGGCTTCCACGCTGCTCACCGCAATCGAGCTCCCTCCGAGTCGCGCCATGGCTGATTCAAAAGACATCCGTGTCCGGGTACTGGGTTCAAAAAAGAGGACGGCAAGGATCTTGCCATTGAGGGCGTTTGTATCGTATTTTTTCTTTCCTATCTGTTGTGCATGATCCAGCAGCCGGTCAATTGCGCTGCGATCAAAATCCCCGATGGAAATGATGTGATGCGTGGCAACTCCTCCCGCGCGGTATTTTCCGGAAATATATGCACGTTCCGGCCTAATGTACCTATCTTCACGCGATCACGGTAAAAACCCACGCCGGGAAAACGACGGTGGGCGACAAAATGATATTATCCCTTTGGGGGCAATGTACCTGGAAGGATATCTTTTACCATTTAAGGGAGACAAAAAAGCCATGCAGATACCCGTAGCGCGGCCGGTCATCGGCCCGGATGAAGTGGCGGCCGTTTCGGAAGTATTGCTGTCCGGCATGCTTGCACAGGGGGAGAGGGTCGCCGAGCTTGAAAGCAAATTCGCGGCGTACTGCGGCACTGCCCAGGGGATTGCGGTCAACAATGGCACCGCCGCTCTCCATGCCGCCCTGCTTGCCTGCGGGATCGGGCCCGGCGACGAGGTGATCGTCCCGGCCTTCTCGTTTATCGCTACCGCGACCGCGGTCTCGATGTGCGGGGCAAAACCGGTCTTTGCCGATGTGGACGAGGAGACCTTCAACATCCGTCCTGACCAGGTAAAAGAGCGCATCACCCCCAAAACCAAGGCCGTTATCGGTGTCCACCTCTTCGGCCAGCCCTTTGATGTCGAACCCGTCCAGGAGATCTGCGAAGCGCACAACCTCGTGCTCATCGAGGATGCGGCCCAGGCCCATGGCGCCCTGTATCATGGCACAAAGGTGGGCAATTTCGGAAGGTGCGGGTGCTTCTCGTTCTATGCCACAAAAAATATGATCACTGGCGAGGGAGGGATGGTGACCACGAGCGACAAGCCCACGGCCGACCGGCTGCGCCTGATAGTCAACCACGGCCAGAGCGAGAAATACCTCCATACCGTGCTCGGGTACAATTACCGGATGACCGATATTGCGGCGGCGATCGGGATTGTCCAGCTCAGGAAACTGGATAAGTTCAACCTGCGCCGGAAAAAGAACGCGGAGTACTACGCGGCAAACCTTTCTGCAAAGGGCCTAATCAAGCCAAAAGTAGCCGACAACGTGCAGCACGTATACCACCAGTACGTTGTCCGGCTCACCGAAGAGTTCCCCCTCTCCCGGGAGGCGTTTATGGACTATCTCAAAGCAAAAGGGATCGGCTCGGCGGTGCACTACCCCATCCCGATCCACCGCCAGCCCCTCTATGCCCCGGTGGCCGAACCTGATCCCTGCCCGGTGGCAACAAAGCTTGCCGGGACGGTTCTTTCCCTTCCGGTGCACCCGTCGCTTGACTCAAAAGATCTTGCCACGGTCTGCGAGGCAGTAAATAAGGTGAAATAAGATGGATGTCGGGGTCATCGGTGTCGGGGCAATGGGTAAGAACCATGTCCGGGTCTATTCGGAGTTAAAGAGCGTGGGCACCCTGGCTGTCTGCGATGTGAATGCGGCAGCGGCACAGGCAATAGGAAAGCAGCACGGTGCCGAGGTGTACCCCTCGGTTGCCGAACTCCTGCGGCACGTTGATGCGGTCAACATCTGCGTCCCGACCCCGTTCCACGCGGGTGTGGTGCGCGAGGTCTTTGCCGCAGGAAAGCATGCATTTATCGAAAAGCCGATCTGTGCCACCGCAGCCGAGGCCCGGGCGCTCATGGCATCGGTTCCGAAGGGGATCGTGGTCGGTGTCGGGCATATCGAGCGGTTCAACCCGATAGTTTCTGAGATCAGGAAAATCGTGACAAAACCCCTGTACGTGGAGCTCAAGAGACATAACCCGGCATCCGCCCGGGTGACCGGGAGCTCTGTTGTCGAGGATCTGATGATCCATGATATTGATATCGTGGCAAACGTCTTTTTCCCGGAGATCGGCACGATCCGGTCCATGGGCAATGCCGACCTCTGCAGCGTGCAGATGGATGCAGGAGGCGTCCCGGTCATGCTCTCTGCAAGCCGGAAGGCCTCAAAGAAAATCCGGCTTATCTACGTTGAGGACGAGGAGTTCACGGTAGAAGGCGACTTCATGAGCCAGGAGGTCACGATCTACCGTAAGCCCGGCCAGTACCGGTTCGAGAACGAACGGTACGTGCAGGAGAACATCATCGAGAAGGTGATGGTCAACAAGGTTGAGCCTTTAAAGGTCGAGCTTTCGGCTTTTATCGACTGCGCAAAAGCCGGCCGCTCCTTCCCGGTCACCCCGGCTCAGGCAATCCGGAACCTCGATATCTGCGAGCAGATCCGGGCCGGGTTTATGCCCGGGGCACCGGCATGACCCTTGCGGATCTCATCAGGGGACGCGGCCCGATTAAAAAGATCGGCGTGCTTGGCATGGGGTACGTCGGCATCCCGGCTGCTGCTCTTTTTGCCGATGCCTATCAGTTCTCTCACGTGTACGGCTTCCAGCGGGATTCGCCCTCTTCGGGATACAAGATCGCGATGCTCAATCGTGGCGAGAGCCCGCTCAAAGGCGATGAGCCGGGCCTTGAGGACCTGCTCAAAAAGGTGGTGGGGTCAGGAAAGTTTGCATGCACTTCGGATTTCCCGAAGATCGCTGAACTTGATGCCGTGACCCTCTCGATCCAGACGCCGTTTGCAAACAAGGATGACCTGATCCCCGATTTCTCTGCCCTGTATGAAGGATTACGGAATGTCGGAAAATACCTTCGGCCCGGGATGCTCGTAGTGCTCGAATCCACGATCACCCCGGGGACAACCCAGGGGCCGGCCCGGCAGATGCTTGAAGAGGTGTCCGGCCTTGTTGCAGGGAAGGATTTTGCGCTTGCCCATGCCCCGGAACGGGTGATGGTAGGGAGGCTTCTGCGGAATATCCGCGAACACGACCGGATCGTGGGCGGGATCGACCCGGCAAGCACGGCCCGGGCAACCGAGCTGTACTCTCCTGTGTTGACAACCGGCAGGGTGATCCCGATGAGCGCGACCGCGGCAGAGGCCACCAAGACCGCGGAGAACACCTTCCGCGATCTCCAGATCGCAGCGGCAAACGAGCTTGCCCTCTACTGCGAGGCAATGGGGATCAACTTCTATGATGTGCGGACCGGGATCGACAGCCTCAAGGGCGAGGGGATCACCCGGGCCATGCTCTGGCCGGGCGCCGGCGTCGGCGGCCACTGCCTCACCAAGGACACCTACCACCTGGAACGCGGGGTGCAGCAGTTGGGAAAGGATCTGCTCGATTACCCGGCAGGCGAGCCCTCGCTCTTTGTGCTTGCCCGGCGGATCAATGATTTCATGCCCCGGCACATGCTCCGCCTCACCCGGGAGGGTCTTGCCCGGGCAGGTA
>Ga0181520_10012689_pt1 | contig 10777 bp, 6 predicted proteins | sample PEATcosm2014_Bin_29_FD_132451 | JGI IMG/M metagenome (GOLD analysis project Ga0181520, IMG submission 132451) | Peatland microbial communities from MTU Mesocosm Facility, Houghton, MI, USA - PEATcosm2014_Bin02_30_metaG | ecosystem: Environmental > Terrestrial > Soil > Wetlands > Peat | place...
CCGAGTGCCCGATATGCGGCACGAATCCGACCATCAAGGAACTGATCGACTACGAACAGTTTTGCGGCGTTCGCGGAGAAGATTCTGTTCCGGCGGCCACGACGAAGATCCCCGAGGTCCAGCCCGAGGAACTCAAGCGCCGTTTGGATGCGGGAGAAGAAATCTTCGTGCTCGACGTGCGTGAACCACATGAATATCAGATCTGCAACATCGAGGGAAACCTGATCCCGCTCGGCGATTTGCCCAAGCGTGTGCATGAACTGGATTCAAGCCGTGAGATTGTTGTGCATTGCAAGAGCGGTGCACGCAGCGCCAAGGCGGTGGCGTTTCTCCATCAGGCAGGCTTCAAGCGTGCTTCGAACCTGGCAGGCGGCATTTTGGCCTGGGCAGAAAGGATCGATCCTTCGCTGCCGAAGTATTGACCACCTGCGGTGGGGCAGCCGCCTTCAGCCAGGCGATTTGAATGCACAATTGTATTGCAGGAGCCAAAGCAAAAAAGACTGCCAGCCTCTTCGCAGAGGCTGGCGGTCTTTTTGCTGCTTGATTCTGTTATGCGTTATGCGAGTCCGGGATTGCGTCCCTGTCGCAGGTCCCACAGTGCGGCAACAAGCGCATCGATTTCCTCGCAGGTGTTGTAAATCGCCAGCGTGGCGCGCACCGTACTCTCCACGCCAAAGCGCCGCAGGATCGGCTGTGCGCAGTGGTGGCCGCCGCGCACGGCAATGCCCTTGCGGTTGAGATAGTCACCAACCTCTTCGGTGCGGAAGCCATCCAATACGAAGGAGAGAACGCCAGCCTTCTCTTTGGCCGTGCCGATCAGGTGCAGACCGTGGATCTTGGCCAATGCCGCCGTGGCATAGGTTAAGAGCATTTGCTCGTGGCGCGAGACATTGGCGATGCCCACGCGATCAAGGTAATCGATCGCCGCGCCCAGACCGACCGCATCCGCGATGTTGCCCGTGCCCGCCTCAAAGCGCTGCGGTGGCGGTTGATAGAGAGTCTTTTCGAAGGTCACATCCTGGATCATGTTGCCGCCGCCTTGCCATGGCGGCATGTTGTCCAGAACCTCTGACTTCCCATACAAAACGCCGATGCCAGTGGGGGCAAAGACCTTGTGTCCGGAGAAGACATAGAAGTCGCAGCGAATCGCTTGCACATCCACGCGCATGTGCGACACGGCCTGCGCGCCATCGACCAGTACACGCGCGCCGCGACGATGCGCGGCCTCAACCATCGCCTCGACCGGCAGGATGGTTCCCAGCGCATTCGAAACATGGGTGATCGAAACCAGGCGCGTCTTTGGTCCGAGCAGCTTCTCATACTCGTCAAGCAGCACCTGGCCGGAATCGTCTACCGGAGCAACGCGCAGGCGCGCGCCCTTTTCCGCACAGAGCATCTGCCAGGGAACGATGTTTGCGTGATGCTCCATCCAGGAGACGACAATCTCGTCGTCCTTCTGAATGTTGCGGCGTCCCCAGCTTTGCGCCACCAAGTTGATGGCCTCGGTGGCTCCGCGCACAAACACAATTTCGCGCGTCGAGCCCGCATTGAGAAAGCGGCGAGTCTTCTCGCGTGCCGACTCGTAGGCATCCGTTGCGCGCGCAGCCAACTCGTGCGCGGCGCGGTGCACATTGGAGTTCTCGTGCTCGTAGAAGTAGCTGATGCGGTCGATGACCGACTGCGGCTTCTGCGTCGTTGCTCCGTTGTCGAGCCAGATCAGCGGACGCCCGTTGACGACTTCGCGCAGGATGGGAAAGTCGCGGCGAATTGCCTCCACGTCGAAGGAATACGAAGAGAGACCGAGATCGCCGAGTTGTTCCGATTGTCCAGCGCCGGGAACGACTACCGGCACCGCCTCGAATGATCCGATTCCCCGCGGCTTGCTTTGCGGATCGTACGAAGCCGGGGCGCGATGGTCCGGCGCATGGGCTACCGTGCCGAAGAGCTGCGGAGCGTTCGCATCGAGCGGCGTTGCAAACGGATTGCTGTTGCTCGATGGGATTTGTTCGGTGTTGGCGTGCTTCTCCGGCACGGCATCGGCCGGAACCGGCCCAGGAATTGTGCGCGGAGAGGAGAAGAGCGGACGTGCATCCTCCATAAAGGAGAATGCCGGAACCGCTGAGGAATCGACCGGGCTCAACGCACCGGGAATCGCCGGTGCTGGAGGTTGGATTTCTTGAGGCGCTTGAGTATCGGGAAACAATGAAGATGGAATGGCCGCAAAGCCATCCTCAGTCGGCGCAGCATTGCTCGCTGCTTGCGAGGGAGTCTTAAAAGCAGGCAACTCCGCCTCAGGCTCGGCGAAGATGGGCCGCGCTTCCTGCAAGAATCCAAACGGTGCACCCGCCTGCGGATTAACCCCGCCTCCTGGAATCGCGGGAGCCGCTGCGAGCGTGCGCGCGTCAGGAGCGATGTTTCGATCCGGAACGGCCACGAAGGCCCCCGGCTGCACATCGGCCAAGCTCGCCAACATGCCTGGAAACGCAGGCGCGGTAGGACTGGGCGGGGCCGCATAGGGATTGCCGCTGACTGCCGAGTTGGAGGGCATCACAGTGGTCGCGGCGGTCACCGCGGGAGGCTGTGCTTCTTCCGGCAGTGCATTGAAAAGCGCGTTGGCCATGCGCGCCAACTCCGCCGGGGATAGGAGGCCGGGAGCGAGCGCTTCGCTCCCGTGCAATCCCGCAGCCCAGTTCTCAGCGTCTGGAGTTGTTGTCGACACAGGCGTCTGGCTACTTGTACTCATGGTATTGACCCACGTCCACGTCTTCGAGCAAAGCAATTGCATCGTCGGTCAGCACAGCCGCCGAGCAGTAGAGCGATATCAGATACGAAGCAAGCGCACGCTGATCGATGCCCATGAAGCGAACCGAAAGGCCAGGGCTTTGTTCGCCGGGAAGTCCGGGCTGGAAGAGACCAACAACGCCCTGTTTCTTCTCGCCGACACGTATCAGCAGGATCTTGGACTTCTGGTCCTTGCTTCGGATGGCGACCTTGTCCGACGGAATCAGCGGTACTCCACGCCATGTAAGGAATGGTGTTCCGAATAGAGTCACAGTCGGTGGCGGCACTCCGCGGCGGGTGCATTCTCGCCCGAAAGCAGCAATGGCGCGGGGGTGCGCCAGGAACAACGATGGCTCCTTCCACACCTTGGTCAATAACTCGTCGAGATCGTCCGGCGTGGGCGCGCCCTTGCGCGTCTTGATCTTCTGCGCATCGGCAACATTGTTCAGCAGACCGTAGTCAGCATTGTTGAGCAGTTCGCTTTCCTGCTTTTCCTTCACACTCTCGATCACCAGCCGCAATTGTTCGCGAGCCTGATCGTAGGGATTGCTAAGCAGATCGGATACCCGGGTATGAACATTGAGAACGGCATTGATGCTGCCCAGACGATATTCCCTGGGCGATTCCTGATAATCAACAAAGGTGGAAACCAGCGGCGATTCGTCTTCGTGTCCGCAGAGGGACTCGATTACCTTGCTCTCATCCACTTTGTTGAGGCGGAAGGTTCCCGCTTCCAGCGGCTTCCAGTCCAACAGGCGGACCAACCAGCGCGGTGTAATGGCTCCGAACTGAGGAGCAGTCTTGGTAACATTTGCAAGTTGAAATGCCGATTCCTCACGCAACGATGCGCGACTTACTTCTTCTGCCACTGGTCGCCTCCTTTTGATGGAAAAACAGGGTTATTGTAGCCGTTGCCGGCAGCGCCGGTAAACAGGGTTTTTACCGGTGAAAGGGCATCTAGGAACTACCCTGACCAACGCAGGCACGCGCTGCGCATTTTCCCGGAATTTGAAATTATTGCAGGACGAAGGTCAGTACTTCCGCACGGTATGATCCACGCGATCCGACCAGGCATGAATCCCGCCGGTCAAGTTCCAGACCTCGGTAAATCCCGCCTTGTGCAAGAGTTGGACGGCCTTAGCGCCCCTCGGCCCCATCTTGCAGACAGTGACGATCTTGCGGTGCGCGTCCAATTCATTCATCCGTTTCGAAAGTTCCGGAAGCGGTATCAACTGCCCGCCAATATTGGAGATTTCGTACTCGTGCTCTTCGCGCACATCGAGCAGAAACAAGTTCTCGCCCGCATCCAGCCGCCGCTTCAGTTCTTCCACCCGAATCTCAGGAACGCCCATCGAAGTCTCCCTTGCCTGGAACCTGTTGGGCGGTTGCTCCTGTTTCGCGTCCGCCTCAATTTCAACCCAAAATAGAAAACCCACCTGCCAGTTTGATCGCTGGCGGTGGGTCCTTTGGAGGAGGCGGCTTGTAAGTTGCTCTAGCCCAACCATTTCCTCACGCCAGAATGCGCCTGCGCACAGCACATCGCTGTACAACAACACATTGCGGCGGTGATGGGGCTAAACATGTTCACAGAGATAATCTACCACGAGTGCGAATGAACGGCAAGAGAGACTGAAAGACTGAAAGAATCGACGCATCCCCAGGTTGGAACCAACCGATGGCGATTCAGCTAAAGGTGAAGATAGTTATCCGCGCCGTACACCAGCCCCAGCGTGAGCAGAGCAATGAAGATCTCGCCAATGGCTCCAACGGCCAAGGGACGCCAGCCCTGCTTGCCGAGTTCGCGCAGGCTGGTGCGAAGACCGACTCCCGCAAAGGTAAGCAGGAAAGCCCAGCGTGAGAGATTTGCCAGACTCGCCAGTTGCGGCTTGGCGAAGAAGCCCAGTGTGGCCAACAGCGAGATCAGGAGAAACCCGAGAACAAACTTCGGGAACTTTTTCCAAAGGAAGGCGGCCTTGTTGGTGACTGCCTGAGCTTCACCACGCGACGACCAGTAGAGAGCATAGCCCAGCACAATGAAGCCAATGAGAGCGTTGCGTGTTGTCTTGGCCAGGACCGCTACTTTGCCTGCGGCGTCGGAATAGAGTGCACCGGCCGCCGTGGCCTCGGCGGTGTTGTCCACGGCCAGCCCCGCCCACAATCCGTAAGCCTTGTCGCTCAGATGCAATGAGTGGCCGATGAGCGGAAAAGTGAAAAGCGAAATGGCCCCCAGTGCGAGAATGGCGGCGATGGCGTAGGAGGCGTCTTCATCGTCGGCGTCGATGGACGGCTTGGCTGCGATGATGGCTGAAACGCCGCAGATCGAAGAGCCGACAGCCAGCAGCGATGTGAGCTTCGGATTGAGCTTGAACGCGCGGCCCAAAATATGCATGAAGGTCAGCGAGAGAGTGATCGCGACTGCGACCAGCAAGAGCGAAATGCCGCCCAGGTGGAGCACATCGCCGAGCAGGAAGCGCGAACCGAGCAGAACGATTCCTGCCTTGAGCCAGAACTCGTACGTTGCTACACCGGGCTGGAAGACTCGCGGAATTCCGACGGTGTTGGCGATAATCAACCCAATGACGATGGCCCAAAGAACATATTCAATGTTCGGAAAGGTCACATGGTGCGCCTTTGTATAAGCGGCGATGGATTGCTCTATGAACTTTCCCGCGTAGCCCACGGCGGCCAGCAACAGAAGCCCTGGGATGAGCGCGGCGATGTGTGCTATGCCTGCGGTGTTCCCTGCGATACGGGAATCAATCGCGGTGCTGGTAGTAGCCATTCTGATCTCCTTGTTGAAAAGGTAATGTCGATGATTCGAAGAGATAGCACATGGAGGGAGGGGAATCAGCGCTTGCATTTCACCGCATCGTTCGCTGACTTTGCGCGAGCGGCAGAGCCATTTCGATTGGCAGATCTCACCACTTGATTGGCGGCAAAAGGTTGAGGCGAACGAGCAGCGCCAACGCGAGAGCAAGCGCTACGGCAGCAACATCGAGTGAGAGCACTCGCCATGAAGAGGCGACGGGATTCGACATAGTTCCTCCAAGGTTGTCAATTTGCAATCGAGGGTGAAACTTGGAGCGCCGGGCGGGAATTGAACCCGCGAATACAGGTTTTGCAGACCTGCGCGTTAGCCACTTCGCCACCGGCGCCTATGAAGCAGAGATCAATTGACGAGCACCAAATGAAAAAACCCACCGCGCCTTGTGGCGGGTGGGTCGTCGGGGTTCGTAATTCCTGATTCGGAATCTAGCCCAGAGAACACGCCCGCGCAGCGCAGCCATGACAGCAGCACATACACATCGCGGGATTGTAGGAATGGGCCATTGAATCCTTTGCTGGCGGAGCGCCAACCGTTTGGCTGCTCACCATTGAGTCGTAGAGTACGGTCAAATTGTTTTCATGTCAAGAGGGCCTAGGGAAAAAACTGTCTCGATCTCTACCAGGCTGAGGGAAATTGAATTCCTCGGCCCGCTGGAGAATCCGCCTTCATCATCGACCGCGGCCCGCCAGGGTCTCTTTCGCATGACTCGACAAGAGGACATTTGCATCGTGCGCGAATTTGCCCCTATAATCCGTGCATGGGAAATATGCCCACTCCATTCCGCTGTTGTCGTTAATACCCCCTCTCACATTCAAGCCCCTTTGTGTGCGTGCATGAGCGCCAGCTCGTCCGCATTCTCTTCGATTTCCATTCGGGGCTAACTGCACAACTGGAACCACATTTCTTGGAGGAAAGACGTAATGATTCGCCTACGTGCAAGAAGTACATTTTCTTCGCATCTTTTCGCATTCGTCGTGCTGTTAAATCTGTCGGGCATTGGTTTTGCCCAGTCCTTTCGTGGAGGCATCGCGGGTTTGATCACCGATCAGTCGGGGGCGGTGGTGTCCGGTGCGCAGGTGACAGCCATCGATACCGCAACCAACTCGGCCTACCAATCCGTCAGTTCCAGCGCCGGTGAGTTTGCCCTCACCAACCTGCCTCTGGGCGAGTACACAGTCACCGTTGCGGCCAATGGCTTCAACACCCGAAAGGTGAACAAGGTGACCGTCTTGGCGGGCGTTAATTACAGCTTGTCGATTCGACTGACTGTAGCCAGCGCTGCGCAGACCATCGAAGTAACTGCCGACGCTCTAACCCTGGACACCGAAACCGATACGCAGGCTTCCATCTTGCCCGAAGCCGTTGTCCAAAACATCCCCAACAGCGGGCGCGATTTTACCCAATTGGTCGGCCAGACCACCGGCTTTGCCGGTCTGCAAACCGGCGGCGGCGCTTATAACTTCAGCATCAACGGCTCCCGCTCCAATTCTGTCAATTGGGAGATCGAGGGTACAGACAACAACGATCTGTGGTGGAACATTGCCGCCGTCAACCAGACCGGCATCAACGGTATCGCCGGCGTGATCTTTCCCATCGACGCCATCGAGAACTACTCCTTCGTCTCGACGGGAACAAGCGAGCTGGGCCGCAATCCCGGCGGTACCGTCAACCTGACCGTCAAAGCGGGCAGCAACACGCTGCACGGCACGGCTTACTACTTCAATCACAACGAGTTTCTGCAAGCCGCGAATCCCTTCGAGTCAACCAAGCCAGAGACACGCAATCAGAACTACGGCTTTTCTGTAGGCGGACCCATTCTGAAGAACAAGCTCTTCTATTTCCTCTCGGGTGAGCACCAGGGCTTTCTGATTGGAGCTGGCGGCAAGGCGACCGAGCCCTCCGCCGCTTATCAGTCCGAAGCCTACCAAGTGCTCGATTACTACGGCGTACCGCACAATCAGGTAGCGAAGAATCTCTTGAACGGCACGGGAAGCCTGCCCGGACTTTGGCCCGCAGCGGCGCTCACCGGACCGGCCACCACCAAGAACTACACCTCGACCGGAAACGACACAGGACACAGCTTCAACGGCGTCTTGAAAGTTGACGGGAAACTGACCGAAAAGGACCATCTAGCCTTCACCTGGTTCGTCGGACAGGGCAACCAGACCGCCCCGACTGCCTCGGATCTGACGCCCTACTTCGAAGTGGCTCCGATTCACGTGCAGAACTTCTCGCTGGTGTATAACCGCCTGTTTTCACCCAGCATCGCCAACCAATTGGCGGCGGGCGTGAGCTACTTCAATCAAGTGTTTTCCGATGCCGACACCAACTTCGATCCCGCCGGTCTGGGACTCAACACTGGCGTCACCTCGACCACGCTGGCGGGCGCTCCCAATATGACCATCGGGCCGCCTACTTCGGGCAGCGGACTCTACGCCGGCGGCAGCAGCTTCGACCCGGTGGGCGTAACTCCCTATTCCGGGCGCACTGACATCACCGGTCACCTGGATGACGATCTCACCTGGACCCGTGGCGCGCATCAACTCCACTTTGGAGGAGAGATCCGCAAGGCGCAGGTGAACGATTTTTATCAAACCGGCCAGCGCGGAACAATCTACTTCGACGGCTCGCAAGGACCGTGGACGACCAGCAACTTTGCTCCATCCGGCCCTACCACCGCTTGCGCTGCGCTGGCGACCAAGAATCAAGGCCTGACCTTGCCCAGCTCCATTACCAGCGATCCCAACGCCATCTACCTGGCGGATTTTCTTGCCGGCTGCTTCGACCCTTCGCAATCGGAAATTGTGCTCGGCGACCCCAAGCGTCTGGTCTACGTGAACACCTTTTCGCTTTACGGCCAGGATGGATGGCAGCTCACCAAGCAGCTCAACGTGAACTTCGGGCTGCGCTACGATTATGAAGGTCCGATCCACTCAGCCAATCCGGATCTGTCGATCTTCAACCCCTCGATCGCCGGCGGTCTGGCCGTTGCCGGTCAGAATGTCGCGAATATCTACGGCAAATTCTGGGGCGGCATCAGCCCGCGCTTCGGCTTCTCGTACCAGCCCAAGCAACTACCCCACACCGTTCTGCGCGGCGGCTATGGCTTCTATGGCGACTCGTTCTTCATGAAGTCGATTCTGCAGAACAACGGCGCACAGAACATCACCGTCTTCGGCCCCGAGTTCAACCCGGCAGGTTCATCCAAGGTGGCGCAAGCAGGCGGATTGAATACCGTCATCCAAAGCGGCCAGCCCATCTTCCAGACTTACAGCGCTGCGCTGGCCGGCGCGGGCACGGTCAAGATCTCTACCTTCGACAATGACTTCCGACCTTCTTACACGCAGACTTACGACCTCAACATCCAGCACAGCTTCACCTCCAATGTCTTCTGGCAGGTGGGCTATGTGGGGTCCAGAGCCTCGCATCTGCTGGGCCTCTTCGACATCAATCCGGCCGCGGTAAACACGGCGGGGCTGGCCAACCCCAATCTCACGCGTCCTTACTACAGCCAGTTTCCCAACTTCACCGTCATCGACGAGGCGCGCAGCAATCTCGACTCGAATTACAACTCGCTGCAGACGAGCTTCCGCATTCAGAACTTTCATCATCTGACCTCGCAGTTGGGCTACACCTGGGCGCACGCTCTTGATTATGAAACCGGCTTCCTGCCCTATCTGCCGCAAAACCCTCTCGACGAAAAGGCCGAGTACGGTAACTCCGACTACGATGTTCGCCAAACGCTGACCGGCTACATCGATTATCAAGTTCCCGGACTCAACACCTTCAAGCGGCTCACCAATGGATGGGAGCTGACCTCGGGCATCGCCATCCATGGCGGCACGCCCTACACCGTCACCTCGGCCAACAACCCCAGCGGCAACGGCGAAGGAGCGGATCGTGCCGTGCAGGTGGTCGCCAATCCCTCCGCCGGCATCTCGCACGCGCTCTCCAACGGCGTGGTCAACTGGTTCAGCTCCACGGCATTTGTAGATGCGCCGGCAGGCCAGTACTCGCCCACGCGGCGCGGGCAGAACTACAACCCCGGCTACAACTCCATCGATTTGGCGGTGCTCAAGAACACCCAGATTGCCGAGCGGGTCAGCGCCCAGTTCCGCGCCGACATTATCAACGTCTTCAATCACTTCAACCTGGCCCCTGTAGGCTTGCCCACCACCGGCGAACAGGGCAACCAGATCGGCGCGACCATCGGCCAATTCCTCGGCAACCCCGGCATCGGTCCCGGCGAGCCGGTCAACGCCCAACTCTCGCTGAAGATCGTCTTCTAAGCTGCTCTCCAACTCATCCACAGTGCATTGGGCGGGGCGTTTCTTCTCAGAGAAGAGACGCCCCACAGATGCGCTGCAACGCCGTATGAATCGCGGCAATTTGGTGTCGAATCGCGCCGGTTCTATCGGCTTGCTAGCCATTTATGGCAATCTGGTAAGCAGGGCCCACTCAGCAACGAAAGGATCGTCCGCAGTGCGAATAAGCCAAAAGGCAGCCCTGTTCACAGAGTCGGTCATTCGCGAGATGACGCGGCAGGCCATCCGCCACAACGCCGTGAATTTGGCTCAGGGGTTCCCGGATTTTCCCGCACCCGAGGCCCTCAAACTCGCCGCACAACATGCTGTGGCCGCCGACATCAATCAATACGCCATCACCTGGGGTGCGCAGAACTTCCGCCGCGCGATTGCCGCCAAGTTCGCGCAGTGGCAAAAGATCGAACTCGATCCGGAACGCGAGATAACGGTCTGTTGCGGATCGACCGAGGCGATGATCGCCACGCTGCTGGCGCTTGTCGATCCGGGCGAAGAAGTCATCGTCTTCGAGCCCTTCTATGAAAACTACGGCCCGGATGCAATCCTCTCCGGCGCTACGCCGCGCTATGTCACGCTGCATCCTCCCGCCGATGCCGAGGGCGAGTGGAGCTTCGACGCCTCCGAGTTGCACGCAGCTTTCAACACGAAGACACGAGCAATCATCCTCAACACTCCGCATAACCCCACCGGCAAGGTCTTCACGCAAGCAGAGCTTGAATCGATTCGCGATCTCTGTGTCGAGTTCGACGTTCTGGCCATCACGGACGAGATCTACGAGCACATTCTCTATGATGACGCGCGCCACATCTCCATAGCCGCCATCGAAGGGATGCGCGAGCGCACTGTC
>Ga0181520_10012690_pt1 | contig 10777 bp, 7 predicted proteins | sample PEATcosm2014_Bin_29_FD_132451 | JGI IMG/M metagenome (GOLD analysis project Ga0181520, IMG submission 132451) | Peatland microbial communities from MTU Mesocosm Facility, Houghton, MI, USA - PEATcosm2014_Bin02_30_metaG | ecosystem: Environmental > Terrestrial > Soil > Wetlands > Peat | place...
CGCCGGGAGGCCCCAAACTGGCGCTGCTCAGCGATCATCTCTGGCGCACGACATTTCATTCCGATCCAGAGATTGTGAACAAGGCGATCACGCTGGATGGAATTGCGTGTACGGTGCTGGGGGGCATGCCGCACGGCTGCGACTATCCGGCCAACGTGGAGATCTGGACGCCGACGATCCTCGCTTCATCGGCTTATGCCGACTTCGATCATACCTACATACGCAGTCGTGGACGGCTGCGAGCGGGAGTGAGCCTGGCGCAGGCGCAGAAGGCGCTGAACGATGTTGAAGCGCAGATGGCCTTGGAACATCCGCAGACGGACGCCGGGAATCGCGTGGTGCTGGTTCCGATCCGAGAGCAACTTGATGGGGACATACGAAAGCCATTGCTGATCCTGATGGGCGCGGTTGGGCTGGTGCTGCTGATCGCATGCGCGAATACAGCGGGGCTGGCGTTGGCACGGAACGCCGAACGGCAAAAGGAGATCGCGGTGCGGCTGGCTTTGGGAGCGACGCGGAGGCGGCTGCTGCGCCAGTTTGTGACCGAGAGCATGCTGCTGGCGGCGATTGGCGGCGCGGGCGGTGTGCTGTTGGCACTGGCTGGGGGCCGATTCCTTCTCATGCTGTTTCCGACTGAGGTGGCAAATCTGAATATTCCGAAGGTGACCGAGATTCCGATGGATAGCGGAGTCCTTCTGTTTGCCCTCGCCGTTACATTGCTTACGGCATTTCTCTTCGGGGTTGTGCCGGTGCTGAAGGCTATGCGAACCGAGGCCGCGACAGCCATGAAGGACTCGGCGCGGGGCAGTACAACGACGCGCCGCTCAAACCGCTCGCGGAGCAAAGTGGTGGTGAGCGAGGTAGCGCTATCGCTGATGCTGTTGACCGGCGCGGGGCTGGTGGTAGCGAGTTTTCAGAAGGTGATCAATGCAGACCTGGGATTTCAGCCAGATCACGTTCTCTCACTGCAGGTCTTCCTTCCACCGGACCATTACCCGGAGACGGACGCAACGAAGAGACGTGAGTTTGTGGCGGAGGTTGAGCAGCGGTTGAGTGTGCTGCCGGGCGTGAAGTCCGCGGGATCGATCAACTTTCTGCCACTGAGCGGGTTCTGGGGAACGACCGGTTTTTTGCTTCGCGGGGAGGCGGCGCCGAAGCAGGGTCATACTCCAGAAGCCGACAATCGCATTATCACTCCAGGGTACTTAGGGACAATGGGGATTCCGCTGGTGCGCGGACGTAACTTCACCGATGCGGACCGCGATGGCGGGTTGCATGTGGCGCTGATCAACCAAACAATGGCTACGCAGTTCTTCAAAGACAAGGATCCGATTGGGCAAGCACTGAACCTGGGCTCAGCGGACAAGCCGGATTGGTGGCAAATTGTGGGCGTTACAGGGGATGTGAAGGCGTTCGGACAGGATCAGCCAACACATGCCGATATCTACCGGCCATTTGCGCAGCTACCGTTTCCGCTCATCGCATTTACGGTGCGAACGGAGACCGACCCGGTGTCGATGGTGAATGCAGCCGAGCAGGCGTTGTGGAGCGTCGATCCTGATCTGCCCGTGCTCAAGGCAGTTCCGATGGAATTGCTGGCCAGCCAGACGCTGGCGGTACGGCGCGCGAGTTCAGCGCTTATCTCCGCGTTCGCGGTACTGGCTTTGGTGCTGGCTTGCATTGGGATCTACGGGGTGGTGTCGTACGCCGTCGCGTTTCGCAGGCAGGAGATTGGCGTGCGCATGGCACTCGGCGCGCGACGCGGCGATGTGCTGCGGATGATGATGGGCATGGCAGTGCGTCTGACCCTTTTGGGTGTTGGGATCGGCCTAGTTGGCGCGTTCGTCCTGACCCGATTGATGACAAGTCTCCTGTTTGAGGTGAACGCGACGAACCCGCTGGTCTTTTCGATGGCGGCGATGGTGCTGGTTTCAGTTGCGATGGCCGCGTCGTATCTTCCGGCGCGGAACGCGGCATCCATTGAGCCCATGAAGACACTTAGAACGGAGTAGGAGGTTGCAGGCGGGGCTACTTGCGCTTCCAGCGGACGCCGTCTTTGGAGTCTTCGATGAGGACGCCGTTTTCGGCGAGGTGGTTGCGGATCTGGTCGGCGCGGGCGAAGTTGCGCTGACGCTTGGCCAGGGTCCGCTCGGCGACGAGGGCGTCGATGGCTTCGTCGGTAAGCGCGTCGAGGGCGAGGACGGAGGGGGCGACCTGGTCGAGGCGGTTGGTTTCGCGGGCCCAGGCGAGGGCGCGGCGGGTGGCGTCGGCATCAGTGTCAGTGAGGACGTCGAAGACCGCGTCAAAAGCCGCGAGAACCGCAAGGATGGGCGCACGGTCGTCGGCGAGGAGTCGGCCCTGATCCGAATCGGAAGACCGCCCGGTATCAGAAGGCCGGGCCGGATCGTAAGACCTGGCCTGTTCCGAAGACCGGGCTTGGTCGGAAGAACGGTCGAGCGCGGTGTTGGCGGCGCGGACGAGGTCGAAGATGGGGGCGCGGGCCTCGGCGGTGTTGAGGTCGTTGGAGAGCGCGTCGAGATAGGATCGGTGGGCTGCTGCGGCGGCGGCCTGGAGATCGGGGTTGGCGCCGGGGGCGAGCGTGGCCTGGGTGAGGCGCTGATGGAAGGTGCGGAGGCGCTCGATGGCGGCAGTGGCCTCGACGAGCCCGTCGAAGGTGAAGTTGGGCTGGTGGCGGTAGGGGACGGAGATGAGGGCGAGCCGGATGGCAGAAGCCTTGTAACCCTTGAGGAGCAGATCGCGGAGGGTGTAGAAGTTGCCCTCTGACTTGGACATCTTGCGGCCGTCGACGAGCAGGAAGCGGACGTGCATCCAATGGCGTGCGAGGGGCTGGTGGGTGACGGACTCGCTCTGGGCGATTTCGTTTTCGTGGTGGGGAAAGATGAGGTCTTCGCCGCCGGCGTGGAGGTCGAAGGTGTCGCCGAGATACTCCATAGACATGGCGGAGCACTCGATGTGCCAGCCGGGGCGGCCGCGACCGATGGGGGTGTCCCATGAGGTTTCGCCGGGCTTGGCAGCCTTCCAGAGGGCGAAGTCGCGGGCGGAGTCCTTCTCGTATTCGTCGAGGTCGACGCGGGCGCCATCTTCCATGCCTTCGAAGTCTTTCTTGCTGAGCTTGCCGTAGGCGGGGAATGAGGCGAGGCGAAAGTACCAGGAGCCGTCGTCGGTCTGGTAGGCTGCGCCGACCTCGGCGAGGTGCTGGACAAGCTGGACCATGCGGTCGATGTGCTCGGTGGCGCGGGCGAGCTGCTCGGGATGCTGGACGCGGAGGGAGTCGAGATCTTCGAGGAAGGCGCGCTCGAAGGGGGCGGTGTACTGGCCGATGGGAATGCCGGCGACCTGGGCGTTGTGGATGATCTTGTCGTCGACGTCGGTAATGTTCATGACGTGGCGGACGGGGACGCCGGTGAGCAGGAGCGTGCGGCGGAGGACGTCGATCTGGAGGAAGGTGCGGAAGTTGCCGATGTGGCCGTAGTCGTAGACAGTGGGGCCGCAGGCGTACATGCGGAGGGCGACGCCGTCCTCGGGGACGAGGGAATCGATTTGTCCCGTGAGGGTGTTGAAGAGACGGAGAGGCATGAAGGGATCGGACCATTTCGATTGTAGCAAGGGCATTCCATGCCGGCCGTGGGCCTTCGGCGAGTCCGCGCTTAGAGAAAAGCGCGGGTCAAGCGGGACCGGGACGGCGCCACTCGGGCGGAGGCGGGAAGTCGATATGATGGAATGATAGGAAACCTGCGCGCGGGCGATGGGCGAGCGGGGAGTGGAGAGTTGGGGAACGGGATGAGCGTAGAAACGAAGAAGGTGGAGCTGTTTGATACGAGCCTGCGGGACGGGATGCAGCAGCCGAACCTGGAGATCTCTGTGCCGAATGCGCTGGGACTGCTGCAGCGGATGGGCGCGTTTGGGGTGAAGTACGCGGAGATCGGGTTTGCGGGGGCGAACACGTTTGTGGACGACCTGACGACGGCGCTGAAGGGAGTGGATACGGGGGCGATGAAGCTGGCGCTGTTTGGGCGGACGCGCGGGCGGGGGATGAGGGTGGAAGACTGGCCCGATGTGCAGTTCATTTTGCGGCACAAGGGGCGGGTGGAGACGGCGGTGGTGGTGGTGAAGTCGCGACTGCTGGACGTGACCAAGAGCCTGGAGACGACGGCAGACGAGAATTCAGTGATGGCGCGGGAGACGGTGGAGTGCCTGAAGCAGCACGGGCTTGAGGTGATTGTGGACCTGGAGCACGCGATGGACGCGTGGTGCGGGCGGGTGGAGAATGGGGCGGCGAGCGACGAGGTGTTTGCGCGAGAGACGCGTGAGTATCTGCTGAAGATGGCCGGACAAAGCGTGGAGCAGGGCGCGAGCCGCGTGGTGGTGTGCGATACGACGGGCGGCGCGACGCCGGAAGAGGTAACGGAGGCGATTGCGGGGCTGCGGAAGGCGTTTCCGGAGGGCGCGTTCGGATTCCACGGGCACACGGATCGAGGATTCGGCGTGGCGAATACACGAGCGGCGATTTTGGCGGGCGCGGTGCAGGTGCAGGGGACGCTGATCGGCACGGGCGAGCGCTGCGGGAATGTGAATTTGACGACGGTGGTGGGGTCGATGCAGGTGCGGGGTGAGGCGGAGTTTGTTCCCGCAGAGCGGCTGATGGGGCTGAACGGGCTGGCGCACGCGGCGTATGGGGCGTTTAGTCTCGACATTCCGCACGGTCAGCCGATTGTGGGTCCGGGGGCATTTGGCACGTGGGCAGGGATGCACGGCAGCAGCGAGATGAAGAATCCCGGGGCATATCTGTGGTGCGACCCGTCAGTGGTGGGCGCGAATCCGGCGATCGGGGTGAACGGGCAATCGGGCCGGGCGAACGTGGTGCTGCTGAGCGAGACGTTGGGCGTGAAGCTGACGCCGACGCAGGCGCAACGGCTGATCAACGAGAACCAGGCGATGGTCGAGGGCGGCGGATTTACGGCGAGCGAAGAGTCGTTCCGCCTGGCGTGCATGAAGGTGCTGGGGACGCTGCCGAATTTTTTCAGCATTCGCAGCTGGCGGCTGTTTGACGAGTTGGATGAAATTGGGAACCGGTTTGTGCAGGCGTTCATGACGCTGTCAGTAGGCGAGAAGAAGATGGCAACGAGCCGGGCTGTGGGCGAGGGGCCGGTGGACGCGCTGACGAAGGCGCTGCGCAAGGAGCTGGAGAAGTGGTATCCGGCGCTGGCGCAGATGAAGCTGGGGCGGTTCAGCGTGACGGCGATCGATGTGTCGGCGCACGACACGGCATCGCACGTGCGGGTGACGGTGAGCTTCAACGCAGATGGGCACGAGCCGTGGATTACCGCAGGCGTAAGCAGCGATATGAACCAGGCGGCGCTGATGGCGATTGTGGACGGGTTTCACTACTGGATGCTGGAGAAGGGGGCAACTGCGGAAATGGCGGTGGGGGGAGAATTCAAGGGACTAGGGGCTAGGGACTAGCGACCAGGGGCGCTAGGGACTCGCGGACATTCGTGGCCAATGGCGGTAGAGACGGAATCCCCTTGTTCAAACGCAACCAACTGGGCGTACAATTCCGATTCTCAACAGCCTGACAGCGATTGGAGCGCCGTATGACTTTGCCTACTTCCCTTGCCCGCGTTCGACACCTTGTTTCGGCCCGGTGGATCAGCCTGCGGCTGGTTCGGCGGAACGCTGGACGGATTCCCCTGTTCTCGCTGCTTCTGGCCTTGTTGCTGGTTGGCACTGCGCGGGATTTCGCTCAGAATAAGGCCAGTGTGCAGGTGGACCTGAGCAAGCCGAGGGCCATGTTTTTTGCAACGTCGATCGGGACCGCGGCCGAGGCCTATGACGGCAGCGTCTACTCCCCGGCCACATGGCAGCTTCTGCAGGATGGCGGATTTACAAACCTCCGCTATCCGGGGAACGGCGGCATCGATGCGCTCTACCACTTCTCTACGGGAGCCATCAGCAATCCCTACGCAAACGACAAGGCGCCCGATTTTGGCGCTGAGAAGAAGTTCCCCGCGGCGCTGCCCAACCTGGAGCAGTTGGGAACCGCGCTGGTCACGGTGAACTATGGCAGCAATCTGGACGGAAGCGGAGGCGGCGAGCCGGCCGAAGCCGCAGCCTGGGTGGCCTATGCCAATGGGAAGACGGACAACAGCCAGGCGATCGGCAAAGACTCAAAAGGCAACGACTGGAAGACAGTGGGCTATTGGGCGAGCCTGCGCGCCGCCGATCCGCTGCCCACCGACGATGGCTTGAATGCCCTGCGCATCGGTCATGGGTCGCCCGTTGGGATTCAGCTGTGGGCCATCGGCCACGAGCCGTGGAACAACGGCTTCTATGGAAACGATGACGCCAACGAGCCTGACCTCCATGTTGGCAAAGTGCCCGGCCCAAAGGAGTGGAAGCGCCACTCCGGCAACAAGCAGAATGGGCCGACAGCGTATGGGCAAGCTGTTGTGCAGTATGTAAAGGCAATGAAGGCCGTCGACCCGAGTATTCTTGTGGGCGCCTCTTTGAAGACGCTCAATCCCGACAATGGCGTTGGGAAGAACTGGAATGCCGAGGTGCTGAAGGCGGCATGCGGCAGCATGGACTACGGTGTCGTCTCCATGATGACCGGCAAGGCGCTGGAAAGGGACTGGAAGACATTGGACGAAGCCGATCTGCTGAAGAACGCGATTGGCCGCGAGTACGGGACCCTGGCTCAGGATCTGCAAGACAAGATGAAGAGCAACTGTCCCGCAGGCCATTATCCGCAAATTGCCATCACGAGCTTCGGGGTGGGCGCCTGGATGCCAGTGACGCATCCGATTGCCGTGGGGCTATTTGCCGCAAATGGCATGGCCACTCTGCTTGAGACCGGGGCCTTCACCGTGATGTGGACTCCGATGCACAGCGTGCTGATGCTGGACGACAAGAACAATCCGAAGGCGGCTTACTACGGCATCAAGATGCTTCACCAGATCGTGGGGCCCGGGGATGCCTTTGTCACAGCTAGCACGTCGAGCGATGCTGTGGGCGTTCATGCTGTGAAGCGGAGAGACGGGGGGCTGGGACTGTTGTTGGTTTCAAAGGATGTGATCCAGGGCGCGAAGATCAATGTAAACATCAGCGGGTACAACTTTGCTACCAGCGGAACGCGCTATGACTTTAATCAGGCCACGCTCGACTCGGGCAAAGGAATCACCTCAGCGCCGATTGGGAATCTGGGAGCATCGTTCACCGTGGATATGCCACCTGCCGGGATCGTGGCCATTGTGATTCCGAAAGGGCAATAAGGCACGGTCCAGGGTTTAGGGTCTGGGGTCTGGGGAAAAGAACGGGACGGTCACAGGCATGTGGCCGTCCCGTCGGTTTTGGAATGCGAAGAGGCTCTAGTTGCGGCTGCGGACCTTGGAGAGGAGGCGCAGGATCTCAAGGTAGAGCCAGACCATGGTGACCATGAGGCCGAATGCGCCGTACCACTCCATGTATTTGGGCGCGCCGGCATTGACGCCGCGCGCGATGAAGTCGAAGTCGAGGACGAGGTTGAGGGCGGCGATGACGACGATGAAGAGCGAGATGCCGATGCTGAGGGGGCTGGAGTTGTTGATGGCGAGAAGGCGGACGCCAAACATGCCCAGGACCATCTGCACGAGATAGAAGACGGCGATTCCTCCCGTAGCCGCAGCAACGCCGATGTAGAAGCGCTGGGTGACCTTGATAAGGCCGGAGGAGTAAACCATGAGCATGACGAGGAGGACGCCGAAGGTGAGGCCGACGGCCTGGATGGCGATGCCGGGGTAGCGTGTCTCAAGGAGGGCCGAGAAGCCGCCGAGGAAAAGGCCTTCGAGAAGGGCGTAGACGGGCGAGGTGAAGGGCGCCCAGGTCTGCTTGAAGACGGTGACCATGGCGAGGATGAATCCGCCAATGAGGCCGAGGAGCATCCAAGGCGCGGCAGCGGAGGCGTCGTGGGCTTGCATGAAGAGATTCCACGTGAAAGCCGCTCCGGCGATGGCAAGGAGCATGAGAAAGCCCGTTTTGTTGACAGTGCCTTGCATGGTCATGCGGGCGGTGGTATCGATTGCGCCGCCAAATTGAGAATCAGAGAGACCCTGGAAGGTCTTGTCGCTGAGGGCGGGATTGGAAGTCTTGAAGAGTGCCATGGTCGTGTCTCCATTGAGGGGGCAGGGCTTCTAGGGCCGCGCCGAAGGGGAAGATTTGCAAGGTGCTACAACGATTTTAGACCCGGAGCGGGGGAAATGGTTGTGGGGCGACCGGGGCATCTAGAAGCTGCATGAACTATTTCAATTGTTGCCCGGTTTGAAGCTTTAGTTGTTCAATCTGCGCAATGACTGCAGGAGCAGACCAGTCGGCGCCTCCCACCCGTTTCGAAACAAGTGTTCCGTCTTTGCCATAGATCGAAGTAGTGGGGAAGGTAGAGAAATCGAGGTCAGGGGTGTCTGCTTCCTCTTCAACGTAAAATGGCAGGTCCAGGTGGTGATGGAGCGCGAAAGTCTGCACGTCGGAAGCGGAATCACCACTGGCGATGATCAGGAATTTGACATCGGGGTCAGTCTTGTAACGGTCGTAGAGATTTTGGATGGAAGGCATCTCGGCGACACAAGGGGCGCACCACGTTCCCCAGCGGTTTACGAATATTACTTTCCCTTTGTCGGCGAGCAGGTGCTGTTCCTTGCCTTCAAGCGTGTGGTAGGCAAAATCGCCTGGTGAAGTGAGTACCAAGCGATCAGGCGAGTTACTCGGGGCCGAGGGACGGGCGGAGAACTTAAGCCTGATTCTCGAATGCCCGAAGGTCAGGTAGAGCACGCCGGAACCGAGAGCGAGTAGCAGGATCACGGCGAGACTGATGGCGATACGGGCGGGCTTTTTCACTGAGACCTCTTCTGCGGCGACTTGAACAATATACGTCCGTTTGCCAAGCACGGTTCCGGCTCATCAATTTCTGGATTTCTGGATTTCCGCCAAGTCGCCCGTCAATCGCCGATGGACGCCCCCACACAAGTGGATTCGGCTGTGGGCAGGGATTTGGGCTTTTCGCGGGAGACGGGTGGAAGTAGACTGCGGGCATGGACAACGAGCGGGTGAGAGAGATCTGTCTGGCGTTGCCGCATGTGGTGGAGACGCTGAACTGGGGCCATCACCTGGTTTATTTTGTGGGCGACCGGGATATCGGGGGGAAGATGTTTGCGATGACGGACCTGGATGGAACGGGTACGGGGGTGCTGTGGTTCCATTGCGGGGCGGAGCGCTATCACGAATTGGTGGAGCGGGAGGGGTTGTCGGGGTCACCGTACCTGGCCAAAGCGCACTGGGTGACCGTGGATCGGTGGGACGTGCTGCGGCCTCGAGAGGTGGAGGAGGAGCTGAGGCTGGCGCACGGGCTGATCTATGAAAAGCTGCCCAAGCGGACCAAGGCGGTGCTGGCGATGCCGAAGAAAGAACGGGCGAAGGTGATCAGGAAGCGAAAGAAGGGAAAGACAGGGAGAAGGGAGGAGGGAGAACGGAGAAGAGACTGAGGGACCAGGCAATAGGCAACAGGAGGCAGGGAGAAGGGACTGAAGGACTGGGGCCGGGCAATAGGGAGAAGGGACCGGGGACGAGGGGCTAGGCAATAGGCAATAGGAGGCAGGGAGAAGGGAGCGAGGGAGGAGGGAAAAGGGAAAAGGGAACCGGAAAAGGAGCGGGAACGTAGTTTATCGGGAGGGTTGAGGGAGAAAGATGAAGTTCCTGCTGTGGTGTATCTTGCTTGTGTTGTGCTGGCCGCTGGCGATCGTTGCGCTGGTGCTGTATCCGATTGTGTGGGTGATTCTGCTGCCGTTCAGGGTGGTTGGGATTGCGGTGGAAGGCGTGCTGGAGCTGGTGTGGGCGGTAATTACGCTGCCGGCGCGGCTGATAAGGGCGATTTAGAGCCGGCCAATCCGCGATGCGGTTTAGTAACAGATTCCATTGAACCAGGCAGGGATTGGCTGCGACACTGGCTGCATGCACTCAAAATTTCTCCTGCTTCTGCTCGTACTTGCATCGCCGATTGCCGCGCGGGCGCAGACCGCGGCCCAGCCGAAACCTACCTTTGAACAGGCGCTCGTAGAAGCGCGTTCGCCGCTTGTTTTATCCGGCGGCAAGTTCTCGGGCGCGGGGGCAGATGTTCTGAGCGCCGCGGTAGCCGAATCACGCTTTGTGATGCTCGGCGAGGACCACATCACGCACGAGATTCCGGGATTCGCAGCCGCACTCTGCGCGATGATGCGTCCAGACGCCTACGCGGTCGAGGCCGGGCCCTACGCAGCACGGTTTGTGAATGGGCTGCTGCACGATCCGGACCGCCTGGCGAAGATGGCCGCGCGGAACAAGGCCTACCCAAACAATATGGCCTTTCTGGACATTCGTGAGGAAAACGACCTGGCCGCGGAGTGTGCCGCATCGTCGTACAATCCGCATTTTGCGCTTTGGGGACTGGACCAGGAGTTTCTTGGTGCGTCCGCCACCCTGTTGGAAGCGATGGCCGCCAGCAATCCGGGACCGCGGTCGCTGGAGGCTATTGCTCTGGCGCAGACCAAGGACCGGGCTGCGACAGCGCAGGCCCTGAGTTCCGGCGATTTCAGCAAGCTGTTTCTGGTTGCTTCAACCGATGCGGACATTCAAGCGCTCGAGAGCGCGATTGAGGCGGATGGCAACGCGGCGACGCGCGATATTCTGCACGAGTTCACTGAGTCGAGGAAGATTTATCGCCTGAACTTCGAGGGGTCGGCGGAATCGAACC
>Ga0181520_10012691_pt1 | contig 10777 bp, 8 predicted proteins | sample PEATcosm2014_Bin_29_FD_132451 | JGI IMG/M metagenome (GOLD analysis project Ga0181520, IMG submission 132451) | Peatland microbial communities from MTU Mesocosm Facility, Houghton, MI, USA - PEATcosm2014_Bin02_30_metaG | ecosystem: Environmental > Terrestrial > Soil > Wetlands > Peat | place...
CTACATTGAACGGATGAATCCGCGCAGCTTCATGTCCCTGAAGAACTATACCGAACGCTGGCGCAACGCCGAAGCCGAGGCCCACCGCATCTTCAGCCAATGAACTTGACATCGGCGAACGGGTTTACCACGCTGCGCCACCCCATTGCGCCAGCAGAAACCGCCCGTCTCCACCTGGGTTGCGCTCGTAGCCAACCACGCTCAGTCCTTGCGCAAAATGTTGCTGCAGCAGATCGCGCGTACAACGCTGCACCTCGGCAGCTCGCGTGCGGGTCTCTGCCTGCTGCTTCCAGGCGTAGATTTCCGCAGGAATCTCAACCCGCTCCGCGACCGCTGTTTGCGGACGTTTGCCGTCGGTCAGTGTCTTTTCAACCCGCTCCGATTGCAACCACCACTCGGCGACCAGGCGATCGCTCGGTAGTCCGCCCTGCAAGGGCGAAGACGTGATGCCATACTGATTCACCACATAGCGCCGCACCACCGCCCCCAGTTTTTCCAGGTTGAAATACGAATTCTTGATCTCCAGCGGATCGAAGGTCCACTCGATCAGATCGTAGCCCTCTGCGATTGCCAGCTCGCGCTGAAACAGCTTCATCGCGCGCCCCAACCCGGTATTGCGATGCGTCTCCTTCACTGCCAGCATGTGCGAATGAATGTAGGGGTGGCCGTCGCGCATTCCTGGCAACCCATAGGCAAACGCCACCAGAGCCGCCCCATCGTAGGCTCCGAGCACATGCCCGCCAATCTTCTCTCCCACTACAAACATCCGGGTCGGGACCAGCTCGATATCCTCGAATCCCCACACTTCTTTCTGCAAGGCCAGCACCTGCCGGAACTCATCTACGGCGTGACAGGTACGCAACACCAACTCGCCCCAGCGTTTCTCCGAATGTGAACTCAAGCTCGCGCCTCCATAACTCTCACATTTGCATTGCAGGTTGCAGTTTCCAGCTCGCTGGTCTCTTTCCGGTCAGCGCTCGTACAACTCGGTAAGCGCTCGAAGTCTACGGGCCATCTCCGGACGCAACTGCTCCCGCTCGTAGCGCCATTTCCAGTTGTTGCCCATGCGCCCTGGCAGGTTCATGCGCGCCTCGCTGCCCAACCCCAGCACGTCCTGCATCGGAATCAGCACGGTATCGGCCACCGAAGCCATCAGCGCCCGTATCATTGCCCACTGGATCGCCTCGCCCTCGCGCAAATTCAGATACGCGCTGGCAAACTCATGTTCGCGCCGCAGATCTTCTTCGCTGCGCGTCGAGCCGGCGATGCCGCTCTCCCACCATCCGAGCGTCGTGTCGTTGTCATGTCCGCCGGTGTAGGCCACCAGATTACGCTCGTAGTTATGCGGCCGGAAGCTTGGTCCCTGCGGGTCGGTCCCAAAGGCAAACTGCAAAATTGCCATGCCCGGAAAACTGAAGCGCCGTCGAATCGACTCCACCTCTGGAGTGATGTTGCCCAGGTTCTCAGCCACAATCGGCAGCGCTCCGAACTCGCGCTCCAAGGCCTCGAACAGCTCTGTCCCCGGCCCCTTGATCCAGGTTCCGTTCACCGCCGTCGTCTCTCCCGCCGGAATCTCAAAGTATGTCTCGAACCCGCGGAAGTGGTCGATGCGCACCAGGTCGAAGAGCCGCATCACGCCGCGCACGCGCTGCATCCACCAGCGGTAGCCATCGTCCCGGAGCCGGTCCCAGCGATACGTCGGATTCCCCCACAACTGTCCCGTCGCGCTGAAGTAATCCGGAGGCACACCGGAAACCTTCAGCGGATTCCCTCGCTCATCCAGCCAGAAGAACGGCCGCGCTGTCCATACATCGACGCTGTCGTGCGCCACGTAGATTGGCACATCGCCCATAATGCGAATGCCCCGCTGGTTGCATGCCTGGCGTAGCGCGCCCCATTGCTGGAAGAACTCAAACTGCCAGAACTCGTAGGCCGCGACCCCGGCGGCCAGCCGTTCGCTCCAGCGCTCCAGCGCGGCGGGCTCCCGCCGCGTCAGTTCCGGCTCCCACTCCGTCCAGGCAATACCGCCATGCGCGTCCTTGGCGGCCATAAACAGGGCATAGTCACCGAGCCACGGCGCGTTCTCCACACGGAACTTTTCGTACTCCGCCTTGCGCTCACCCTCCAAGGTGGCAAAGAAGCGCGACGCCGCCCGCCGCAACATCCCAAAGCGGAAGCCGATCACCGTACCGTAGTCGATGGATGTCCGGGGAAATTCGGGAGCTGCAGCCAGCTCTTCGGGGCTCAGCAGTCCCTGCTCGGCCAGCCTCTCCAGACTGATCAGCAGCGGATTCCCGGCAAAGGCCGAAAAGCACTGGTAAGGCGAATCCGCATACCCGGTCGGATTCAGCGGGAGCACCTGCCAAATCTTCTGCCCGGCTTCGGAGAGAAACTCAATGAAGGAAAACGCCTCCGGACCCAGGTCGCCTGCACCGTACGGCCCCGGCAGCGAGGTCGGATGCAGAAGGACTCCGGAGCTGCGCTCAAATCTCATCGGTTAGCACGTTATACGGAACCACGATGAGCACGCAAGAGGCAGGCTGAACCAGCGCATCCCCTGGCGACGCTTCCCTATTCGCTCCCCTTTGCCTCCTGCCAGTGCCGCTCCATCTCGTCCAAGGGGACTTTCGCCAGTTCCTTGCCTTCTGCGCGCAGGCTTTTCTCCACGTAGCCAAACCGCCGCCGGAACTTCCGGTTGGTATGCCGCAGCGCCAGCTCGGGATCGACTTCCAAATATCGCGCCAGATTTACGACGGTAAACAGCAGATCGCCCACCTCGTCCTGCAACCGTGCCTGCAGCCCTGCCGGAACGGCGCTCCCGCGTGCACCGGCCAATCCCCGTCCCACCGGTTGCGGCCCCGGCGCGGGAATGCGCTCGACCTCGTGATGCAATTCCTCTGCCTCTTCGCGCAGTTTGTCAAAGATGCCTTCGATCGACGGCCAATCAAAGCCCACGTGCGCCGCTTTGTTGGAGAGCTTCAGCCCTTCCAGCAGCGCCGGCATGGCGGTTGAAACGGACGCCAGCAGCGGCTTTGGTTCCGCAGGCGCGGCCTCGACGGCTCCCGCTTTCTGCGCCCGCTCGCGCGTCTTGATTGCCTCCCAGTTCTTCAGCACTTCGCTGGAAGTGTCAGCCTCAACGTCGCCAAACACATGCGGATGCCGTCGCACGAGCTTGTCGCTCAGCGTCTCCAGCACCTCGTCGATGGCGAAATGTCCCTGCTCGCCCGCCATCTCGGAATAAAACAGTACCTGCAGTAACAGGTCGCCCAACTCGCCGGGCAGCTCGTCCCAGTCGCGATTCTCAATCGCCTCCAGAACCTCATATGTCTCTTCCACCGTGTATTTTGTGATGCTGTCGAAGGTCTGTTCGCGGTCCCAGGGGCATCCACCCGGGGCACGCAGCCGGTGCATGATTTCCACTGCGCGTTCAAAGCGCTGGCCAGTTGTCATAGCCATAGTTTCCACGCCGGAACCGTCCACTGGCAAGTCATGTGATCCAGAGTTTCACCCTTCCAGCCCACACCCTCCCGAACCCATGCATCTAATCTGCTCATATGCGGAGTTCTACCGAGCGCGGCCCACTGCCGCAGCGAGTTGACGTCACCATCCTCGGAGGCGGTGTTAACGGCGTGGCTCTGGCGCGTGAGTGCGCGCTGGCCGGCAAGTCCGTACTCCTGCTGGAGCGCCACGACTTCGCCTCCGGCGCCACCAGCCGCGGCAACCGCGTGGTTCACGGCGGCCTCCAGTACCTGGAGCAGGGCAAACTGGGCATGTTACGCGAAGGCCTGCGCGGACGCGCCGCCCTGCTGCGCGAGCAACCGCACCTGGTGCAGCCCATTGACTTTGTGCTGGCAGCCGCACCCAACTCGCGCTACTCCTCGCTGGAGGTCCGCGCTGCGCTCTGGCTCTACCGCACGCTGGGCAAGACGGGCCGAGCCAGCGTCGACCTCGGCGCTGTACGAGGCCTGCTCGACCCCGCACAGCGCTGGTCCCTCTATGCCTTCCAGGACGCCCGTTGTGATTTCCCCGAGCGCCTGGTCGCCGACTGGCTCATCGAGGCCTCTGGGGCTGGGGCGGTCGTCCGCAATCACGCCGAGATCCTCGCCATCCGTACCTCCGAGGGCCGTGTCCGCGGCGTGCTGGTACGCGACTTGCTCACCGCCGAAGACGGCTATGTTGAAAGCGAGTGGATTATCAACGCCACGGGCCCGTGGGCGGATCGCGTCCGCGACCTCACCGGACTCGCGGCGCGCTCCCCCCTGGTCAGCAATGTACAAGCCACGCATCTGATGCTGCGGCGATGGGCGGGTGCGCCAACGGTGGGCGTGCTGGCCACCGCAGCCGGTGGACGCCCCCTCGCAATTGCTCCCTGGAATGGCATGTTACAAGTCAGCTCCACGGATGTTGCGCACTCGGGCGATCCCTCGCTGGTTACTCCTGGCGAGGGTGAGGTCGAATTCCTTCTGCGCTCGGTCGCCGCGCTATTCCCTCATTCCCGACTCTCGGCCGCCGACGTGGTCTATGGCTATGCGGGCGTGCGCCCGGTGGCGTATCACTTCGGCAAACAACCGCACTTTGCCGCCGACGCGTTCGCCGCTGGACACCATGTGCTCCACAATCACGCGGATGAGGGCGCGCTCGGCATGTTCTCCATCTTCGGAGGCACGCTCAGCACGGCCGCCGCGCTTGCCCGCAAAACCGCCCGCACGATGGGCCTGCGTCCGGTGCCTCTGCCCGGTCCGCAGGTTGCCCTTGGAGAGGCCAATGGCGTGGAGAATACCTTGCAACAGTGGTCCAGCGCGGTGCACGCCGCCACCGGAATTCTGCCGGACTCCGCGGAGGCAATTGCCCGCTGGCATGGCCGTCACGCGATGTGCGTTGTGCAGGCCGCGGTTCACGATCCGCGCTTGCGCCAGCCCATTCTCGACGGCCACCCGCAGATCGTTGCGCAAGCCGCTGAAGCTGCCCGCTACGAGTACGCCGTCAGCCTTGCCGACATCCTGCTGCGCCGCGTTCCCATGGCTCTGAATCAGGACTGGAATGAGCACGCCACGCTGCAGGCCGCCGCGCGCATCGCTCCGGCGCTGGGCTGGAACGAGCGCCGCATGAGAGAGGAAACCGACGCCTTTGACGAGGAGCGCGGCCGCTTCCTGCGCAAGCTGAGGAATCCAAAACCGGATGGAGTTGCAGCCTGAATTCGCGCCTGATACCGCGCCGCACATGGCTGCGGGCAAGCACGAGTCATCAGTCATGCGGAGTTGAAGCAAGCGGCGCTGAACGCCTGATACTCTTTCCAAAAATCCGGCCAAGGCACAAATCTTTGAACCCGCTTCAGGAAGTCTGGACCAAAATATATCCCGCTTACAGACACGCTTACAGACGCGGTCTGCATCAGACCAGATAGCCGATCATCGCAAATTACGGAGGCTCATAGCGCTTAGCCAAGCGGAACCGGAGATGTGGATGCAAACGCAGATGGATCGAGTCAATTGGGTGGGTAGAGTGGATATGGCCCCAGGGCGGGCTGATTGCACGGTGTTGTTGATTGACGATGAGCGAGCGGGCTTGCAGGTTCGTGAACTTGTTCTGAAGAGCGTCGGCTTTAAAGTACTGGCCGCGACTACGAGCGATGAAGGGATGGGACTGTTCCGCTTGCACGACGTCGACGTAGTGGTGACCGACCATCTGTTAGGCCGTTCGACCGCAGCTGAACTTGCTTCGGCAATGAAACGACTCAAGCCTCATGTCCTAATCGTCTCATTGTCCGGTACTCCTGACCTGCAGGAAACACTCAGCTACGCCGACCTTTGCGTCGGAAAGGGCGAGGGGCCGGAGGTACTCATCGCTACCCTTGACCAGGCCCTGATCTGGAAGACAGCCGGACCGAAGCCTGCAGCGCCCGCTGTGCAGGTGGCCCCTCCTGCCCGTCTTCCCACTCAGGCCTTGCTGGCAGCGATCGTCGAGGATTCATCCGATGCGATTCTGAGTAAGACACTGGACGGCACAATCACCAGCTGGAATCACGCCGCGGAGCTCATGTATGGCTACACACGCGAAGAAGTGGTTGGCTCCCCCGTCTCGATTCTGCTTCCGGCGGATCGTCCCGATGAGATTGATCACATCTTAGGACGCCTTGCGCGTGGAGAGCGAATCTTCCACTTTGAAACCGTTCGCGTCGCCAAGAACGGACGCAAGCTCGATGTGTCCTTGACCATATCCCCGATTTGGGATGAGCAGGGCCACTTGGTTGGCGCTTCCACCATTGCGCGCGACATCACGGAACAAAAGAATGCGGAAGAAGCATTGCGCAGGGCCGAAAAGCTCGCGCTCGCCGGCCGCATGGCCACCACCGTGGCCCACGAAATCAATAATCCGCTTGAGGCCGTCAGCAACGTCCTTTACTTGCTGCGTAATGCGGTCGAACTCAACGCCGAAGCGCGCAAGTACGTTGATATCGCCTACGAAGAACTCAAGCGCGTCAAGGAGATTACCAAGCTAACATTGGGGATGCAGCGGGCTTCTGCCGGCCGCTTTGAAGCGCTGCAGGTGACGGACCTTCTGGAAAACGTGCTCACCCTGTATCAGCGCAAGGTGACTACGCTCGGCATTGAAGTAGATCGAAGGTACAGCTACGAGGGCACAGTGTCAGGAATTCCTGGCGAATTGCGGCAGGTATTCTCAAACCTCATTGTGAATGCGATGGATGCGCTGGCAAAGGTAGGGAACAAGCTTGTGCTGAGCGTCCGGCGCACGCAGCGTTGGGACACCGGTGCGCAAGGTGTACGCATCACCATCGTCGACAACGGCCCGGGTATTGCCCCCGAGCACCGCTCGAAGCTCTTCCAGGCGTTCTACACCACCAAGGGCGAGCAGGGCACCGGAATCGGCTTATGGGTATCGCGTACGATTGTGGAGAAACACGGGGGAGCCATGCGAATGCACAGCTCCGTGCGACCGGGAAGCTCTGGAACATGCTTCTCGGTGTTCCTCCCTCTGGGTAAGGTAGAGGCGCAGAAAGAAGGTGCATAGGTTGTTGTTGGTGAGGAAGTTTGCGGCTTCCACTTCAAAGACAACGCTGGGTACGTCCACTCTGTTCTATCGTCCCTTCGCCAACCCCACCGGGTCGTCGCCGATCATCCCATCCACTTCGGCCTCCGCCAGCCTGCGCATGGCCGCCGCGTGATTCACCGTCCATGTCAGCACCTTGATTCCTTGGGCGTGGAACTGCCGCACGCACGCCGGGGTCACCAGCCGCGCACTTGGCTTTACGAATTGGATAGGGAGTCCGCGCCAGACCTTCGCGGGCGGCATGCGGTCAAAGATAAAAGCCAGCGGCAGTGCTGGGTCGATGCGATGTAGTTCCAGCAGAACCGGACGCCGGAATGACGAAATGACGAATCCCCGCGCCGGAGGATAGTGCCGCAACAGCCGGGAGACTTGCGCTTCAAGGCCGCGCACCTTCAGCTCAATGTCGAGCCACGCGCGATGGGCATAGCGCGCCAGTACCGACTCCAGCTCACACAGTTCGATGACCGGACGGCGCGGCAGCCGGCCAGCCACCAGGCAGCGTTCGCGCAAGTTGGCAAAGCTCTGGCGGGATACGAAGCGTCCGCGCAGCCGCGCATCGTGCCAGATCACCGGAATCCCATCGGAGGTGCGCCGCACGTCGAACTCAAAACCGTCGCAGCCGCTCGCGATCGCATGATCGAAGGCCGCAATGGTGTTCTCCGTACATTGGCCGCGACATCCCCGGTGCCCCAGCAGCAACATGCGCCCTCTGTCCAATGCCAGCTCGTTCGGCGCCCGTGAGTCCGCAAGCCGATTAGTCCAGATCAAAGTCGCGCAGAAATGGCTTCGACATATCGGGCGCTTCCTTGGCCTTCTTGACAGCCTCGGCGAACTTCTTGTCGAGTAAGTCGGCCTTGTTCTTCTCCGCCTCCACCGACTGGCGAAAGATCGATTCCTTGCGCACGTCGCCTTCGCGCATGGCGCGGGCGGCGGCTTCCATGTCGGCAAAGGTACGAGCCACGGGCTTGGGCGTGTGACTGATCACCGCGCGGGTCACTGGGTCTACCCGCAGCGTTGCCTCGCAGCACGGGCACATTACCTCAAATCCAACTTCAGGCGCGGAATTCTTATGCTTCTTTGACATAACGCCTCGACACAACGCCCTCCATGGTAGCACCACAGAAGGCTGGCAACGAGAGCCGGACGTCCAATGATCTGGGCTCCGCATCCTTAGTCGCCTGCGGCGGACGGTTGCGTGCCACCCGGCTAGCACGACTCACAGCCGGATAATCTGGTGTCCCGGACACTGCGGGGCGGCTGCCAGCTTCAGGCTGGCAATCAGCTCCGGGCCGTACTGGGCGAGGAAGTAGATTCCCGGCAGCACCCGCTCCTGCAACTCTTTGTGGGGAAAGAGCTCGGTGAGCACGTGATGCGCATCTTTGGTGAGCGCTTCGTTCTGGCGCAACTCCGCCCGCGCTGCCTTGCTGCCAATTTTCTGGAGCTGATAGAGCATCTTGCGCTCACTGCGCGAGGTGGCATCCACCAGCGTTGGATCCAGCGCACGCAGCCCGCCGCGCAATGCCTCCAAACTCTGTTGCAGCGACTCTTTGGTCTGCTGCAACGCCTGTTGCAGCTCCGGCGGCAGCACACGCGAGGCCAGCAATTCGCAAACTTTTTCCGAGCCGTGGAAGAGATCGCTGAAGCTGAGCCGGTAGCGCGCCAGCAGATCGCTCATCGCCTGGTTGACGATGGTGGCCGAGAGCCGCGGCATCACCGGAGTGGTGCGGCCCAACAGCCTTTCGTATACCACGCCAGCCTGCGCAAAGTAGGCGATCTCGGCCGGTCCGCCAAAGTACACCGCCGTGGGAAACAGATAGTCCTGCACCACTGGACGCAGCAGCACATTGGCGCTGAACTGCTCGGGATGGGACACAATCCTGGCCAGCACCTCGGCGCGCGGAATGCGTTGGGCTCCCAGCATAAAGTCGTCGCCCGCACGATGCAGCACCGTACGGCGGTTGCCCTCCAGAGAAAACAGCAGGGTGGAATCGGGGGTCACGCGCACCTGCTCGTGATAACCGGCCTTGTGCAGCGCCTTGCCGCGTTCCAGCAGAGCCTCGTCCAGTTCCTCGGCGCGCTCGGCCGCCGCGGTGAACAGCGGCTGCACAATGGCGTGCAACTCATCATCCAGGGGATCAACGAGCACCATCCCGGTGCCGGCGAGGATGCGGGTGAACAGCCGCGCAAAAGCGGAACCGTAAGTCTCGCCGAGGCGATAGCTCTGGCGCAGCGCGTCGCTCACCCATCCTGGGCCCAGGACGGCCGCGGTCTGCTCGACGATGCTCTCGATGTGCGCATCCAGCGGCAACGAGCCCACAGGAGCTTCCGACCCGGTCTGGGTGGTGGCCGTCAGCTTCTGCAACTCACAGCCGTTGGGGATGGTTGCACTGGCAATCTCCGCCAGGTCATGGTCCTCGGTGGCCAGCCAGAATATCGGAATGGCCGCAACCCCTTGCGCGGTCAGTTCCTCGGCCATCTGCAAGGCGGAGATCGCCTTTAGCACCGAGTAGAGCGGCCCGCCCAGCACCCCGACCTGTTGCCCGCTGATGCAGGCCACGGTACCGGACTGCCGGAACTTTTCAATCGAGGCCAGCGTTGCCTCAGAGGCTCCCCAGCGGCGGTTCTGCTTCTCCAGCACATCGGCTACCCGCGCCCGGCGCCCGTCGGAAAACTGCAAGGCACGCGCGTGCTCCAGCACCGCCTGGGAGTGCGGGCGGTGCGCATAAAACTTGTCTACCTTGTTGTATTGGAAGAGAAAATCCAGGAACAGCCGCGAGTTATGCGGAATTGCCGTGAACGGCATACATTCGGTTTTCACCGCACTACCTCGGTACACAGCTCTAGCATGTAAGGCCATTTCCTTCTGATCGCAAAATATGGATTCAATACTATCGCTTTGGATGATGCGAACAGCCCGGCGATGCAGCGGCTTCCATGCGCGCCCAATGCATATACGTAGCCCGCATCCGTACTACTCATCCCAATTACGATTGTACAGAAAACATTGCATCACAATCTTCACAGCCGCTGAACCGGCTTCGCTTCAATCACATCTAATGTGCATGACGCTGCTTGCGGCCGCGACCTTCTCACACTCGCTCTGGATTTTCGTACGCCGCTTTGGTGCGTTAGCCTTTTTTCCTCTCGGACTGCTCGACATGTCCGTGATTCCGGCTCCCGGAAGCTTTGATGCGTTGCTCATCGTACTCTCCGCCGCGCACAGGGACCTGTGGTGGTACTACGCATTGATGGCCACCGCAGGCTCCGTCTTTGGCGCGTGGCCCAGCTTTCAGCTTGGCCGCCGCGGAGGCGAGGAAGCCATCGAGAAACGGCTCGGAGCGCGGCGGTCCAAGAAAATATTTGCTGCCTTCCAGCGCTGGGGGTTCTGGTCGATGTTGGTCGGCGCCCTTGCGCCGCCTCCCATGCCCGCCTCGGCCTTTATTCTCACCGCCGGAGCCTTGCGCTATCCCTGGCCAAGATTTCTGCTGGCGTGGACCATCGGGCGGCTGCTCCGTTTCGGCCTTGTTGCCTGGATCACCTATCGTTACGGAAGCCACATCTTTGGCTGGTTCCGCGGCTACTACCGGCCTGCGCTGTGGACCGTCGGCGTGCTCGGCGTGGCGACGGGAGCGGCCGCCCTCTGGTTCTACGTCCGCGAGCGCCGCCGCCGCGCGGCAGAGCGGCCGAGCCAGCCTAGTCAGCCCAGTCA
>Ga0181520_10012693_pt1 | contig 10775 bp, 9 predicted proteins | sample PEATcosm2014_Bin_29_FD_132451 | JGI IMG/M metagenome (GOLD analysis project Ga0181520, IMG submission 132451) | Peatland microbial communities from MTU Mesocosm Facility, Houghton, MI, USA - PEATcosm2014_Bin02_30_metaG | ecosystem: Environmental > Terrestrial > Soil > Wetlands > Peat | place...
AATCATCAGGGCCGAAGAGCCGGAGATTCCCGCACCGGCGGGCGATTCGGAATGAGTCTCAAGGCGGAAACCGCTGGCAGGCTCGGAGCCGGAATAGAAAAAGCGCAAAAGATGGGCAGCCAATGCGTGTCGGCATCGGGGCGCCTCGCGCAGGGCGGCGATGCTGGTGAAGCTGTCAGCCAATCCGGTGTCAAGCGAAGCGAGTTCGACGCCCTCGCCCGCAATGGGGATGATGCGGCAGGTGGTGAGGATGCGGACCGCGATGTTGACCACTACGGCGCCGGGATGGAAATGATAGAGCGGCCACATGTCCATGGTGCCACCGGCGAGATCCACACGGCAGGCCGCCTGCGCCACCACGCCGACCGGCTGCTTGGAAGAGTTTCCAGACATGATGACATTTGTATCATGCGGCGGGCGAACAGAGAGCGCGGCTTCCGCTACGACGCCCACGGTACGGCAACCGTCACGTTCTATACGGATGTGGATATCCTGAATTGGAGCCCGCTGCGGGCTGCGCTGGAAAAGGCGCTGCACTGCCTGGCTGGAGCTTTGAAAATGTTCGCGTCGGCTATGGCGTAAGCCGCTTGAGGATGAGCAGCTTGGAGCGGCCTTCCCTGCCTCCAGGCAGGTAGAGGAATCCGGTGGCGGAGTCGTAGGCAAAGGTGTGGGCCTTCACGTCGATTGCCAGCTCGCTGGCCGGGCCAAGGGTGGCTGCGGCGGGCACGACGAAGACCGAGCCTTCGGCGACGCCAAGCAAGGTCGCGCTGGCTTCATCGAGGGCTAGCTGGTCAATACCTCCGGCGACGGCCGAGCGCGACAGTTCCTCTCCGGTATCTGGGTTCAGGTCGAGTACGGCATAGCGGACGGCGACGTATAGGCGGTCGTGACGCGGGCTAAAGGCGATGCCGGTGGGCTCGGAGGCATTGAGCGAAAAGCGGGCCAGCGTCTTGAGCGCCGGGCTGAGGACGAGGACGCTGCGACGGTCCTGCAAGGTCAGGAAAAGCTGGCGGCGCGATGGATCGTAGGCGAAAGCGTAGGGCCGGCCGTCAAGGCTGACGCGGGTGGCTGGCTGGGCGCTGGCCGAGAGATCGAGCGCGGCGACGGATTCGGCGTCTGGAAACGTTACGTAGAGAAGCTGCTGCCCGGGCAGCAGGAAGAGCGAATCGGGCGCGGCTTCCACGGGAATGGTGCGCTGCACCTGCCAATCTGCGGTGGAGACCACGACGATGTTGCGGGCTCCGGCGTTGGCGATGTAAACCAAGTGCGCGGCTTCATCCACGGCGACGCCGCGCGGCGACGACATATCGCGGATGTGTCCAACGATGCGGCGCTTCTGCGGATCGAACAGGTCGACCGCCCCAGCGCCTCCGTGGGAGACCAGGAGCATGCCATGCGCGAGGGCAATCTCATCAAAGCCGGGACGGCCCGGAAGATCGACGACCGCAATCTGCTTGAGCGCCGGTGCACTGGCGGCGGCAAGCAGCAAGGGCGCGACGCAGAGCAAAGCAATTCGGAGAACTCGAAAGCTGAAACTGGGCAGTCTCACAGGCTAGTGGGATGCGGAGTGGCCCAGAACTGCTGCCCTGCGAAAATTCCGCAACCCACATCTGGAACCCAATCGCGCGGTAGGGTAGGCTGTAGGCTGCTTTACAACGAGAATTCAGGAGCTTGCATGAACCCTTCAACCCTTCCCGGACTGGCAGGACAGGTGGGCGAGCCAATCGCACGGCGCAGGCTGGACCCCACGCAATGCGCATTGGTGGTGGTGGATATCCAGGAAAAGCTTTTGCCGGCGGTGCTGCAGCGCGAAGAGCTGGTGCGGAACTCGCGCATGTTGATCCGGCTGGCAGACATCCTGGAGATTCCCATACTGCTGACCGTGCAGTATCCGCGGGGGCTAGGCAACACGGTGCCGGAGATTGCCGAGCTGCTGCCCAAAGTGAAAGAGATTGCCAAGATGGAGTTCGGCTGCTTTGGCTGCGAGGAATTTCGCAGCGCAGTGCACGGGCTTCCTGGCCACCGCACCACCCTGCTGCTGTGCGGCATGGAAAGCCATATCTGCGTGATGCAGACCGCGCTGGGCGCACTAGAGAATGGATACATGGTACACATCGCCTCAGATGCCATTGGCTCGCGCACCGACTGGAACTGGCGGCTGGGACTGGAGCGCATGGAAGCAGCGGGATCCGTGATCTCCTCGACGGAGATGATGATGTATGAGCTGCTGCAGCGCAGCGGCACGGCTCACTTCAAGGAGATGCTGCCATACATCAAGTGAACCGTAAGCGAGCAAGCGGTATCTCCGGAGCTCTGCCGAACGCCACGGGCAACCAGGAGCAGCGCTTTGCGAAGGCCTTCCGGGTGCTGGACGAGGCGGTTGCCGGGCACGTGTTTCCTGGTGCGTCGCTGGCTGTGACCTATTGCGGAGAGCTGGTAGCGTGGCGCGGCTTTGGACGTTTTACCTACGATGCGGCATCGCCACGGGTAACGCCGGAGACCGTATGGGATCTGGCGTCGTTGACCAAGCCGCTGGCCACCACCGCAATGGCGATGCTGCTGTACGAGCGTGGGAGTCTGCGGCTCGACGCGCCGGTAGTGGAGCGGCTGCCGGAGTTTGCGCATGGCGACATGCTGCAACGCGGCTGGCGCGAGGTGGTGACCGCGAGAATGCTGCTGGCCCACTCGGCGGGATTGCCGGCACACCGCAAGTTGTATCTTGCGGCAATCGGGCGCAAGGCGATGCTGACGGCAGCCATGCGAGTTCCGCTGGAAACAGCTCCCATGGAGCGAACCGAATACAGCGACATTGGATTTATGGTGCTGGGTGAGTTGTTGGAGCGGATTGCCGGCGAGGAGCTGGATGACTTCTGCCGGCGTGAGGTCTTTGAACCTATAAACCTGAACTTTCATTTTATCCGGCAACCAGAACGAATCATGGAAGTTCCTCCTACGATGATTGACACGGTATATCGCGCCCGCACGATCCAGGGCGAGGTCAACGATGAGAATGCCAGCGCCATGGGGGGCGTTGCCGGGCAAGCAGGGTTGTTCGGCGATGCACGGTCTGTCGCGTGTTTTGCCGAATGCCTTTTACGTGGGGGCGCGCCGCTCTTCCGGCCGGAGACCGTGAGGCTGTTCACCACGCGCCGCAACGAGCCGGCAGGTACCTCCCGCACCTTGGGTTGGGATACGCCGACGCCGCCCTCGCAGGCTGGTGAGCACTTTTCGCAGCACTCCTTCGGCCACCTCGGCTATACCGGAACCTCGCTTTGGTGCGATCCCGATCGCCGCCTTTCGGTAACCCTGGTGACCAATCGCACTTGGCCCGACGCGAGCAATCAGGCGATCAAGCAGCTTCGCCCGGCGGTGCATGATGCCATTGTGAGCTCCCTGGAAGATGACTGAACAACGCGTCCGGAGCAGTTCCAGAGAAACTATATTCTTTTCGAATTCTTGCTCTGCCGTTGTTCCCTGATGGTCGCAACGGCCAAGGGCCTGCGGCTTCGGGATACAGCATCTCTGGAACCGCTCCGGAGCCGCCGAAATGTGTAGAATCCTGACAGTGCAGCAATCTTAACTTTGCAGGGTTATTCCGGGACTCATCTCATGGACAAGCTTGTCATTCGCGGCGGCAATCCGCTGCTCGGAACCATTCGAATCAGCGGCGCGAAAAATGCCGCCTTACCCGCCATGGCTGCGGCCCTGCTCACCGACGAGCCGGTAATTCTAGAGAACATTCCGCAGGTGCGCGACATTGAAACCGAGCGGCGGCTGCTGGCCGCGATGGGTGCCGAGGTTGAACTCGGTTACGGACGCGCGCAGCACCGCACAACGATCTGCGCCGCCAATCTCAGCGCGAATCCTGAGGCCAGCTACGAACTGGTAAAGACCATGCGCGCCTCGTCGCTGGTACTCGGTCCGCTGGTGGCCCGGGTGGGCTTTGCCAGGGTCTCGATTCCAGGAGGCTGCGCGATCGGGGCGCGGCCCATTGATCTGCACATCAAGGGACTGGAAAAGCTGGGCGCACAGATTGTCCAGGAGCACGGATATATTGAGGCGCGCGCCAAGCGGCTGAAGGGAGCGCGCTACTCGTTTGACAAAATCACGGTCACCGGGACGGAAGACATCTTGATGGCCGCGGTGCTGGCCGAGGGCGTGACGATTCTGGAGAACTGCGCCCGGGAGCCCGAGGTGGCCGATCTGGCCGAGTTACTGACGAAGATGGGCGCGCAGATCGAGGGCGCGGGAACTTCGACCCTGCGCATCCGAGGTGTGGAGAAGCTGAACGGCGCGCGTCATCGCATCATTCCCGACCGCATTGAGGCCGCTACCTTCATTCTGGCCGGTGCGCTGACGGGCGGAGACCTGATGATTACGGACTGCGAGCCCTTGCATCTAACTTCCCTGCTGGACAAGCTGGAGGAAGTGGGGGTGAAGGTGAAGGTGGGCGAAGCTTGCGTACGCGTCATGGGCGACGCCGCCCCGCTACAGGCCGCCGACATCACCACGGAGGAGTATCCGGGCTTCCCTACCGACGTGCAGGCGCAATACATGGCGCTGGTGACGCAGGCAGCCGGGACGTCGATTATCACGGAGAACATCTTCGAGAACCGCTTTATGCACGCCCAGGAGTTGTGCCGCATGGGAGCCAATATCAAGATTGAAGGCCGCCGGGCCGTGGTTCGCGGACGCAGCACGCTGAGCGGCGCAGCCGTGCAGGCCAGCGACCTGCGCGCCTCGGCTTCGCTGGTGCTGGCCGCCCTGGTGGCCCAGGACGAAACCATCATCGACCGGGTTTACCACATCGACCGCGGGTATGAGCGGATCGAAGAAAAGCTGCGCGGAGTGGGAGCGCAGGTGAAGCGGATTGGGGAGATACTGCCGAGGAGGGTGGGAGTGTAGCTGGCTCTCACTCCTATTAAAGCTGCTAGGCGGATTTCTGTATGCTTCCTATGGTGAGGCCTACGAAGAGACTTTTTGCGGCAGTTGTACTTCTTACAGTGCTGAGCGGGTTTGCTGCCGGACAGCAGCCCCAGCCCACGTTCCATGATGAACTCCTCGGCCACTTTCAGGGCGCTTGGGTACTCCAGGGCACGATTGCAGGAAAAGAAACAACCCACGATGTCTCGAATGACTGGGTGCTTGGGCACCAGTACCTGAGAATCCACGAGGTATCGCGCGACAAGAACGGAAAAGGCGAGCCGGTTTACGAAGCCATGGTCTTTGTTGGCTGGGATCAGGCCACAAGCCGATATTTCGCCATCTGGCTGGATGTTTGGGGCGGCTTTTCCAAGGCGACAGTCGGGTACGCGCCACGGAGCGGGGATGAGATCCGCTTCTTGTTCAATGACGGCAAGAGCGACTTTCACACAACCTTTCTCTACGACCGCAAGGCCGATACCTGGGAATGGCGCATGGATGCCGAGGACAACGGGAAGTTAAAACCCTTTGCCAGGGTGAAGTTGAGCAGGCGCAACGCTGCTCCGTAAGATGGCCCCATCGGCTTGCGTTGGCGAATGGCGGAGTCGCGTCTGACTACACCCGATACTTCTTTAAGAAAACGCAACGTCCGCTCGCGCGCCTGATGGGCCGACTTGGGCTCGTAGCTCGGGCCAAGTCGGTCCCTAACTCGAGGTAAGGCGAGGTACCACTCGGAGTACCAGTGTTGGGTTGTGCGAGGCGCGCACTAAGCTGCCCCACACAACGAACAACGCGTTGTGTGGGCCACCTGCCGTCGCCTCCCGGGCGCCGGTCTGGAGGACCTGCTCGGCGGCTTCCGCGGCATCCTCCAGTGCGACTGCGGCTCCGCTTACGGAACGGATGCGGCAAGGCATCCGGCAATCTACCTGGCTCATCGAAAGCTGGGATCACCTGTAGATTCAACAAAACCAGATTGGACTCGAAGGAACTCAGTCATGAGAAAAGTCAATGTGATTGAATTTGTCTCCCTTGATGGCGTCATAGAAGCCCCGGGCGGGCCAGAGGAAGATACCAGTGGCCCGCCGTGGTGGATACGTCCATATCGCGACTCTGTTTCTGGAGCGGCCGTAAAAAAGCAGATGAACATGGCATTTGATTTGTTACTAGGTCGCAGAACCTTTGAACTTTGGGCCCAATTCTGGCCGCAACATAATGACATTTGGCCAGGCGTCAACTCAGCGACCAAGTACGTCGCCTCGAATACCCTGACTTCTCACGAATGGCAGCCGTCCGTATTTCTAAACGGAGATATTGCGGAACAAATCACCAAAATCAAGCAACAGGAAGGGCCGGATTTGCACGTTTTTGGAAGCGCAAATCTGGTTCAGACGCTCCTCAAGCATGATTTGGTGGATGCGTTCTGGCTGATGATACTTCCGGTAACGTTGGGCGGTGACAAGCGACTGTTTGCCGAGGGCACAATCACAGCGGCGTTCAAAGTGACGGAAAGCACGGTCACCTCGAAAGGCGTCATTATCGTGCATTACGAGCGTGCAGGCGCAATCCCAACCGGAAGTCTATAAACATTCACGCCGTGTTGGGCGCACGTTCGCCGCAAGTTCCAGGATGTTGCAAGAGGCGCACGCTTCGCCGGTGGCGAGTGAGGGGCTGCCATGAGCCGCAGCCCCGTATGCGATCGAGAAGGAGACCGGCCGCCGCTTCCGTGCTTTGGATGCAGAACATCCTCGAATATCAGAGCAACCGGCAAGCCTCATCGAACTCGAGCCGTGGGTTGCGCGGATACAACTTACTGTGATCGCCGTAGCCGAGGTTGCAAAGGAAATTCACCTTCCATTTGCCGTCGGGGAAAAACTCGGCATTCAGCTTGTCGGGGTCGAATCCCGACATGGGGCCGCAATCCAGTCCGACGGCGCGTGCCGCCATGATGAGATAAGCGCCCTGCAGCGAGCCGTTGCGAAAGGCAGTCTCATCGATGAGTGGCTGATTGCCAACGAAATAGGAGCGCATGTCCGCGTGCGGAAACAAGCGGGGCAGGTGCTCGTAGAATTCCGTGTCCCAGGCGACGATCACGGTGACCGGGGCGGAACGAGTCTTCTCCACATTCAAGGGAGCCAGCACCGGCAGCAAACGGTTCTTCGCTTCGGTGGTGGTGATGAAGACAAAGCGCGCGGGGGAACCATTCGCGCTAGTTGGTCCCATCTTTGCGAGGTCGTAGACCTCGCGCAGCAATTGGACCGGTACTGTCTTGGGAAGCCACGCCACGTGCGTTCGCCCATCGCGGAACAGCTGATCGAGCGCTTCGCGGGAAATTCGATTGGTGCCTATCTCTGCATTTTGTGTCGACATTCTCGTCCTCGCATAAACTGCATAATTTTAGGCCAGCCCAAGTCTCAGGGCTCTCCCGTCTAGATGCCCGCTGGCCGGTGTGGGATTCGCTGATCTCGAAGCGGTGTATCCCAATCTCCCGGTTGGTGGCGGGAAGCCTGCGGAATACCCGCACCTCTCCTGTTCTCAGATTCTTAGGGGACAAAGAGGGCGGGGTGGCGCTCGACAGCAGCTACGGACGCGAGGCGCGATAGAGGGTTACTTCCGGCTTGCCGACGGTGTGGAAGATGGCAAGTGTGGTCAATCCGCGCGGATTGATGCGAACGGCTTCGGCAACAGGATCACCGGCGACGGCGACAACGTAATCAGCGCCGGCAAAGGGTGCGCTACGGGCAGAATCCCATGCGAAGCGCGTGCTCTCGGAGACGACGTGGTCGAGATGAATCCCTGAGCGCTGGATGGCTCCGACATAATCGCTGGTGTACATGAGAATGGTGGGGTTGCCGGGCAGAGCCGCCAGCGTGGCAGCAAGCTGCGACTCAAGCTGCTGGCGGCCGCGGCTGTTGGCATAAGCCTCGCGATAGCAGATGGGAATCATCCAGCGGCGTCCCCAGTAGCGATCTTGCGAGCGCCGCGAGAAGCACCAGGCTGAGGAGTTGAAGGCCAGCAAGACGATAAGCCAGAGCGCAGCGGTCGCGGTAATGGTCAGCGGACGGCGATGCAGGCGGCCAATCGCCCACGGAACAACGGCGGCGAAAACGGCGATGGCGGGAAGCAGTTCGAGACCATAGCGCACGTTGTAATAGCTGAACGGCCACCACTCCGGAACAAAGATGGGCACGCTTCCGTAGGCAATCGAGTAGGCATAGAACGGCAGCGGAATCCACAGCAGCAGGAGCGCGCCGAAGCGGCGCAGATGGAAGGCGGAGATGAGGACTCCCGCGGTTGCGAGGAGGATCAGCCAGTTCTGGCGCGAGCCCTCGCCGGTATTCATGCGCGCGGCCTTGAGAAAATACTGCGCGGCGACCGCCATGTGATTCTTGCCGGGATACGGCGGAGCGCCGGGAGCCGCCGAGCGCTTCTCGATGGCATGCGCCGAGTACGGTCCGTTGAGCCAGTCGAGTGGATGGCGGTTCATGTTGTAGTTGTGCGCCAGCCAGAGGATGGGACAGAGCGCGAGCAGCAACAGGAAGGAGACGATGGAGCGGAAGAGGCGTCCGACCTCGCGTTGCGGAGGGTGCTGAGCATGCCAGCGCAGCGCGGCGAAGAGGACACAGATACCCACGAGGAAGGCAAGTATCCACCCGTCATAGCGGGTGAAGATGGCGGCAGCCAGGCAGAGTGCGCAGCGCTCCAAGGCGAGCCAGGAAGGAATGGAGGGAGGGATGCCAGGAGAATCCGAGGCGAGGCCGCGGAGAAAATCGTCGTAATAGACGACCGCCCAGATGACGGCGGCGAGGAAGATGGATTCCGTCATGGCCGTCGACTGCATGTAGAGCATCGACGGGTTGAAGGCGTAGATGCCGGCGGCCAGCGAGGCTGCTGCAAGCGAGGCCCGGACGCGTACCAGGCGGTAGATGCCGGCGACTCCCAGTACGTAGGCCAGCATGGAGGGAATGGAGCCACCGATTCCGGTGCGCCACATCCGGTCACTGATCACAAACGGGGCGATGAGCAGGTGCGGCAAAGGCAGCCACACGGTACCGATTTGCCCGATGCCAGGCTCGCGCGCATCCAGCAGACGGCGGGCGATATTGAGGTGGGCGACGGCATCGCCATAAAGCAGGATGTCTCCGCGGCTGTAAAACCAGGTGAAGGCGGCTACGGAGACGAGAAGCGCAAGCGCGAAGACCAAGGCAACTTCGCCTTGGCTGCGCTGCTGGCTGCCAATATTATCCCGATCGATATCCACTTCAGAGCCGCCCCTTAGTCAAGATGGGTGAGGCTGCGGAAGAGCTGGAAGCGCTCCTCAATCTCGGCACGAGTGAGCGAGAGGAGACGCTCGGGGCCAAAGCGCTCCACGGTGAACGAGCCCATCACTCCGCCATAGAACATGGCGTGCTTGAGGACCGCGGGGGTGAGCTCGGGCTGCGAAGCGATGTAGCCCATGAAGCCGCCGGCGAAGGTGTCGCCCGCCCCGGTGGGATCGTGCACCTCGGCAATGGGCAGGGCCGGTGAACGAAATGGGTGGGAGCCATCGGCGAAAAATATTGTCGCTCCATATTCGCCATGCTTGATGACGAGCGACTTGGGACCGAGTGTGAGTATCTTCCGGGCGGCGAGAACGAGGCTGTGTTCGCCGGCCAGGAGCTTGGCTTCGCCATCATTGATGAGCAGAATATCGACTTCTTTCAACGTTTCGAGCAGCTCGGCGCGCTTGATGTTGATCCAGAGATTCATGGTGTCACCGCCGACCAGAGCAACACGGGGCATCTTGCGGCGCACGTCGAGCTGAAGCTCGGGCTGGATGTTGGCGAGGAAAAGAATCTCGGTGTCGTCGTAGGCAGCGGGAATCTTGGGGGCGAAGTTCTCGAAAACATTGAGGTCGGTGAAGTTGGTCTTGGCCTCGTTGACGTTGTCGCCGTACTCGCCACCCCAGTGGAAGGTCTTTCCGGAAGCGTGCTCGATGCCTCGGGTGTCAATGCCGCGGGAGGTGAGGATGGCTTCATGCTCGGGAGTGAAGTCGTCTCCGACGACACCGACGACGCGAACCTGGGTAAAGAAACTGGCCGAGAGCGAGAAGTAGGTGGCAGCACCGCCGAGTATCTTCTTGCGTTCGCCGAAGGGAGTTTTGAGGGTGTCAAATGCGACGGAGCCGACGACAAGAATGGACATGTTATGCGCCCGCCTTTACGCTGAGATATTTTCCGACAAGCAGATCAAGCTTGGTGCGGGTTGCGGGAGGGATGGCATCGGGGGCGGTCATGATGGCCGTGGCGAGCGCCTGTCCGCACTTGCAGGAGCGTTTGGCGGGAAGAGCCGAGACGGCTTCGCGCACGACGTTGGCCGCATTCTCGGCATTGCGATTGAGCACGGCGATGATCTGCTCAACGGTGACGCTGTCATGATCGGGATGCCAGCAATCGTAGTCGGTGACCATGGCAATGGTGACGTAGCAGATCTCGGCTTCGCGGGCGAGCTTGGCTTCCTGTAGGTTGGTCATGCCGACGAGATCGAATCCCTGAGCGCGGTAGGCGTTGCTCTCCGCTTTGGTGGAGAACTGGGGGCCTTCCATACAGACGTAGGTGCCGCCGCTCTTGGTAACCACTCCGGCGGCCTTACCCGCGCTGGCGACGACGGCGGCGAGTTCGGGACAGATAGGATCGCCGAAAGCGATGTGGGCAACAAGGCCTTCGCCGAAAAAGGTGGAGACGCGCTGTTTGGTGCGGTCGTAGAACTGGTCAGGAATGACGAAGTCGGTGGGCTTGTGCTCTTCCCTGAGCGAGCCAACGGCGGAGACGGAGAGAATGCGCTCGACGCCTAGCTGCTTGAAGCCGTGAATGTTG